>Ga0154607_1214_pt1 | contig 16799 bp, 6 predicted proteins | sample Rifle2008BG13ft_FD_116036 | JGI IMG/M metagenome (GOLD analysis project Ga0154607, IMG submission 116036) | Bacteroidetes bacterium RBG_13_43_22 | reverse complement strand
ATTGCCATGAACGGAGCCTTCAGGGAAGATGACGTTGATGCAGTTTTCGTGATACTGACACCTCAATCCATGACAGATATTGAGACCATTGCCAGAGAGGTGGTAAAAGTCTCGCAGCAATATTCCAAACCGGTTTATACTTCATTTATGGGAGAAGCAGATGTTGCAGTCGGCGTTGATATTTTACTGAGAAATAAAATCCCGCATTACATCCTTCCCGAATCGATGTGCCGGAGCTTCTCGAGGGTTTACCGCTTCTACCGCGATCTTGATAAAGACATGCATCCACAGCCCGTTTATAACGATATTGACCTAAAAACTGTCAATTCAATACTGGATGAAGCCATCCGTAATAATCACCTCTATCTGCCTGAGGATGAAGCCGAAAAGATACTTAAAATATATGGCTTCCCGATAGTTCCAGGCGGTCTGGCTATCTCCCCTGATGAAGCTGCCTCAGTTGCACAGGATATAGGATTCCCGGTGGTAATGAAAATTATCTCAGATGATATAATACATAAATCTGATATTAAAGGCGTTGTATTAAATGTAAATTCAGGTGAAGAAGCAAGAAGAACCTACTCCGACATTAAAGAGCATATTTTGCAGATCAGGCCCGAGGCAAGAATCAAAGGGATACAAGTCAGTAAAATGATTTTATCAGGCGAAGAAGTAATACTGGGGGTAAAAAGGGATCCATCATTCGGACCAGTTATAATGTTTGGACTTGGAGGTGTATATGTTGAAGTTTTCAGGGATGTGAGTTTCAGGGTTGCTCCGGTTGATGAGATAATTGCCGATTCAATGATAAAACAGATAAAATCCTATAAAATCCTTGATGGGATAAGGGGAAAAACACCTCGCGATATTGCAGCAATAAGAGATTGCCTTATGAGATTAAGCCAGCTGGCCATTGATTGTCCGCAAATCAGCGAACTGGATATAAATCCTTTAATCGTACTTGAAGACACTAAAGGTTGTTATGTTGCCGATGCACGTATTATGCTCCATGCCTCAACCACAAAATGACATAAAGACAAATTATTAATCACCTTTTAAAAAACCATGCTATGAGAATCATTATTAAAGAAAATCCGGATGAGATAGGGGAATGGACAGCCTCATATATTATTGGTAAAATCAAGAAAGCAAATCCGACAAGTGCAAAACCTTTTGTACTTGGCCTGCCTACTGGTTCCTCACCTATACCGGTCTATAAAGAACTGATAAAAAGGCACAAAGCAGGGGATATCTCTTTTAAAAATGTTATAACCTTTAACATGGATGAATATGTCGGTCTTGACGAAAACCATACTGAAAGCTACCACTACTTCATGTATGATAACCTGTTCAACCATATTGATATTCCAGGGGAAAACATAAATATTCTGAATGGTAATGCAGAAGATCTTGAAAAGGAGTGTGCTGATTATGAAAAGAAGATTGAAGCTGTCGGTGGTGTAGATCTTTTCCTGGGGGGCATTGGTCCCGATGGTCATATAGCATTTAACGAACCAGGGTCGTCGCTCACCTCAAGGACAAGGATCAAAACTCTCAGGTATGATACTATACTTGCTAATTCAAGATTCTTTGGCGGAGATATGAATAAGGTTCCAAAACTGGCTCTTACTGTTGGTGTAGGAACAGTGATGGATGCTAAAGAGGTGGTAATTGTTATTTCGGGTGCCAATAAAGCACGTGCTCTGAGAGAGGTGGTTGAGGGAAGTATCAGTCATATGTGGACATGCTCGATACTCCAGATGCATCCGAAAGGTGTTATAATATGCGACGAACCGGCTACACTCGAGCTTCATGTTCAAACTGTCAAGTATTTCATGGACATTGAAAAGGCAAATGTCAATAATCAATATCTGTTATAATCAATCAGATAATATTTTATGAGTTACAGGAATCTGACAAAGGAAGAGACAGAAAAACTGATTTCCCAGAATTGTTCTGCTGACAACTGGTCAGGGATTACTGTTTCAGAGAGATTTTTTACTGAGAATATCAGAAACACAAGGTTTGAAGGAAATATAAAGCTGGGTGGTTTATCAGGTACCATAGAGATTGAAAACAATGTTGTAAAACCTTGTGGAATCTTTAACAGCTTCATCAGTAACTGTGAGATTGGGGATAATGCTCATATATCAGATGTTAAAATCCTGAAAAACTATATCATAGAAGAAGGTGTGGTCATTTCAAATGTCGGATCACTCTCTGTATCCAAAGAGTCAGCATTCGGTAATGGAACTGAAATAGAAGTATTAAATGAAGGAGGCGGAAGAGAATTACCGATCTTTGACAGGTTATCCTCCCAGATAGCTTATCTGACAGTACTTTATCGTCACGACCGGGATTTCACCGGAATTATACTGGATTTGATCAGGAATTATTGTCAATCAAAATTGTCATCCCGTGGGCTGATACAAACAGGAGCAAGAATACATGATTCACTGATAATTCGAAATGTATTTGTCGGAAGTTACTCAGTCATTTCCGGAGCCAGCCAGCTTGAAGAAGGCACTATAAGGAGTTGCAGCGAAGCACCTGTATTTATCGGGACAAGTGTTATAGCGAAAAATTTCATTGTTTTATCGGGATCAAGATTAGAGGGGGGGGCGATGCTTGAGAAATGTTTTGTGGGACAGGGAGTAAAAATTGGCAAACAATTTTCAGCAGAAAATTCAGTGTTTTTTGCCAATTGCGAAGCCTTTCATGGCGAAGCATGCAGCCTGTTTGCCGGACCTTATACTGTTACCCACCATAAGTCAACCCTGCTGATAGCCAGTCTCGTTTCCTTTTTCAATGCAGGAAGCGGAACAAACCAGAGCAACCACATGTACAAACTTGGCCCTTTGCACCAGGGCATTATGGAACGCGGGTCCAAAACAGGTTCTTTTTCATACCTGCTCCTGCCATGCCATATAGGTGCTTTTACCGTTGTAATGGGCAAACACTATGTAAATTTTGATTCTTCTGATTTCCCGTTTTCATACATCTCGGAGGAAAAGGGGAAAAGTGAGCTTACCCCGGCCATGAACCTTTTCACTGTTGGTACGCGCAGAGACATTGATAAATGGCCATCGAGAGACAGAAGGAAAGATCCGCATAAGCTGGATTTGATCCATTTCGATCTGTTCAGTCCGTACATTGTCGGTAAAATAATTAACGCAATCAACATTCTTAATGAACTTGCTGAAAAAACCGATAAAAAACAGGATTATATCAATTATAAAGGAATTAGTATTCATCGTCTTCTTTTTAAAACCACCCGGAAGTACTATGAAATAGCCCTGAATTTATTTGTCGGACAGGAGGTGGTCAAACGCCTCCGGGATCTGGATGCCGGTTCATCCCTTGCAGATCTGAGAGACATGCTGACATCTCATGGTACAGATGGAACAGGTAAATGGGTGGAAATCTGCGGCTTGTTTTCACCGGCAAGTAAAATTGAAGAGCTGGTTGATTCGGTCAAAACCGGCAAAATAAGATCAATCAACGAATTGGAAGAGAATCTCACTTCAATTTATAATAACTACAGTAAATATGCCTGGATATGGTGTTCCAGCCTCATCAGTCAGCAAACCGGCAATAGACCCGATAATCTCCCGATCGATAGTTTAATTCAGATTATCACAGACTGGAAAACAAATGCCATTAAGCTGAATAACATGATCCTGAAGGATGCTGAGAAAGAATTTGATCCTGGCAGTAAGCTTGGATTTGGTATTGACGGAGATGCTGATACCAGGGAGAGTGATTTTCAGGCAGTCCGGGGAGTGTATAACAACAATAAATTTGTAACCAGTCTGCAAAAAGAATCAAAAGAAATTGAAGAGGAAGCAGACAGGCTGACAGCAATTCTTGAAAGATTCAAATAATGTAGTAAATAGCCGGCTTACCTGTGCTTTTTGAATTTAAACCGCAAACCCGATTACCAGTATATCATCCACCTGTGGCAGATCACCCTTCCATTCTTCCATTGCTTTTTCCAGGCACTGTTTCTGTTCAGCCATTGTAAGATGATGGATCTGCAGTAAAAGCTTTTTAAGGTTCTTCCTCATGAATTTATGTTGTTTCAAACCTCCAAACTGATCTTCATATCCGTCAGAAAACATATAAAATTTATCATTAGGTTTTACTTTGACGGTAGTCCTGGTGAAAGGATCCATTTTATCATGAATAGCCGCCGGCATTTTGTCTCCTTTTATTTCATATAACCTGAATGTACCTTCTTCCATATAGGAATCTGATATATTATCGAGATTTGCATCACGTATTATTAATAAGGGATTCATGGCCCCTGCAAAATCCAGTGTATTGTTTTTTCTGTTAATTGTTAAAATGGCAATATCCATACCGTCTTTAGATTCGCCATCAGGAGTTTGCTTAAGGGAACGGACTATATTATTTCTTAATTCATTCAGAATAATATCAGGTGAAGTAGTTGATTCTTTTCCAATAATATCGTTCAGCATACTTATACCGAGCATGCTTGTGAATGCTCCCGGAACCCCGTGCCCGGTGCAGTCTGCTGCTATCATGATTATTTTCTCATCCTCTGTTCCCATCCAGTAGAAATCGCCGCTTACAACGTCACGCGGTCGATACAAAATAAACAGATCTTTTAAATCATCTGCAACAATCTCAGTTGAAGGAATAGCTGCGGTTTGTATACGTTTAGCATATTGTATACTGTCCATTATATCTTTTTTCTGTTCGGCAACAATATTATGCTGCCGCTGAATTTCATCACGCTGATTTTCAATCTGGTCTTTCTGCCGGACAACTTCAGCAGTTCTTTCCTTCACGATACGCTCAAGCGTGTCGCGTTCATTGCGCAATTTCCTTTCACGATATTTCATAAAAGCGATAATTGATGATATCGCTATTACCGCACACACAATATAGAACCATGTTGTCTGCCAGAAAGGCGGATTTATTGTAAATGAAAATGAAGCTTCCTCATCGCTTCTGTTTCCATACCTGTCTGATGCGACAACCCTGAAGGAGTAATCCCCGGGCGGTAATCCCGGATAAACTGCTTCATTTTCCTTCCTGGGAGGGGACCAGTTTTTGTCAAGTCCCTCAAGCATGTACTGAAAGGTTATTTCTTCCCTGTCATTGAATAATAATCCGATAAACTGAAAAGTCAGGTGGTTGTTGTTATATGATAATTTAAGATCCCGGGGAAGCTGTGTCCATGGAATTATCTCATATTTTTCTTCCCCCCAGTCAACTTCATTGAAAAAGAGCTTAACGTTTGTGATCCGGATCAAAGGTTTTGAGTCGTTTACGATATCATCTTCAGGGCGATAGGCTGTTATCCCGTTTACGGTTCCGAACCATATTTCGTCTCCTCTTTTCGTAACAGCATTTAAGTTATTTTTAATTCCGCTGAATCCGTCCTTTAGACTATATTTAAAGACCTTTTTTACACGGGAATTATTATCAAGAATGATCCGGTTCATACCATTATCGGTTCCTGCAAGCAATGTTGTATCGTTCAGAAATATCAGCGAATAAACGTTTAAAGAGTTCATCAAACTATCAGTGACCATTTGGCTGACAGGAAATTTATCATTCGTATCAACTGATAATCTGTAAATTCCGCCGCCAAAGGTCCCTATCCAGATATTACCATACTTATCCTCAGCAAGAGTGTGGATCTTTTTGTGATTTAATCCTTCCTCTTCATCGTAAGTGGTAAACTTTTCCCCTGTGAATTTACCCAGTCCTCCGAGTGTTCCGCACCAGACATTTCCGGATTCATCCTGGAACAAAGTCTGGACTTCATTGTTCGGTAAATACCCCTGCTTTGTGTTTTTAAAGCCGATACCGTCATAAATACTTACGCCTCTTTTTGTTGCACACCATACAATATTATCTCTGTCAACCAAAACGGCGTTCACATAATTATTTGCCAGACCATCCTTCTCTTCATTAAAAACTTCAAAGTATTTTCCATTAAACCTTGTAACACCTGACGGAGTGGCTATCCAGAGATTATCATTACTATCCAGGGCAAGAGAATTGATAATGTTATCCGGTAAACCGTCACTAATAGTATAGGTCTTAAAAACAATATTATTCTCCCTGGTAATTAACCTGATCAGGCCTCCTCCAAATGTCCCTATCCATGTATCTCCGTTCCGGCTTACAGCTATTGAGTATATATTTTCATTTGTGAGGCCATCTTTCTCGGTAAGGGAATAGAACCAGTTTCCCAGGTACCTGCTTATACCTCCATCACCGCTTGAAATCCATATGTTTTCCTCCCTGTCTTTGAATATTGCCATGACCTGGTTGGTCAGAAGTCCATTTGAATCATTTATTGAAATAATCTTATGGTTATTGAATCTCACAATTCCATTATTATTGGTTCCAAACCATATATCTTCACTTGCCGCCAATATAGTTAACACTGAATTGTCTGATATACTCATTTCATCACTGATTTGTTCGATCCTGCTGTAACCAATATCTTCAGTAACTGATATTTTAACTACACCTTTGTCGTATGTTCCAATCCAGAGATTATTGATGCTATCAGGCGTAATATTCAGAATATAATCGGACGGGAAGTTATGTAAACTTGTAAGCAGAACAGGGCTTGCCCTGCCATCTTTTGAAAGAATAGTTATACCGCCGCCAAATGTGCCAATCCATAAGCGGTTGTAGTCATCCTCACAAAGAGAGAAGATATTATTATTTGATAATCCGTTATCGACGGTATACCGGGTGATTTTAATTGAATCTTTGAGACTTAATTCGACTTTATTAAGGCCTCCTCCTTTTTCTCCTGCTGTTCCGATCCAAATAGTATCGGTTTTATCTCTGTAGAGACAAGCAACTGTATTGCTTGACAAACCATTTTTTTCATTTATGGTAATGAACTCTCTGCCGTCATAAACTGTAACTCCGGAGTCTGTTCCAAACCATAGCCGTCCCTGGTCATCCTCAAGAATGCTCCTGACAACATCTCCGGCCATTCCTTTTTCCCTGTTGATCACATGGAAGTTTTTTCCGTCAAACCGGCATGCACCGTTTCCTTCCGTACCCAGCCAGAGGTATCCTCTTGAATCCTGAAAGATACAGTATATATTAGCCTGGGGAAGACCTTTCTCCAGTGTAAAATTCTCAAAATGATACTGCTGTGCAGAGATGTTTAATGCCGGTAAAAAAGCAAAAAAAGTCAGACAAACTTTATACAGGAAGTCTCTTCTGGATGAAAGTTGTCTGACCATTCCATTTACTTTTTCAGGAAGATGAACTGACCTCCTTCGTCTCCTGCGTTCTTTATCGCATTGAACTGCGGTGACTGATCGGAGTTGTTAATAACAGGTATTTTGATATTGTCAAATAACTGGCTCGCATCAAAATATTGTCTGGAATTGCTGTCCAGCGCTTTGAGCAAATAGTATGCAAATACTGAATGGCCTTCCCTCCCTCCGTCAAGTACCGGTTCAATACCGCCTGATGTCAGAGCCTTCCTTGAACTTACACTGTTGACCCTGGCATAATACTTATCCGATTCTTCAAAAGGTATTGAAACAGTACTTCCGCGGAAAATATCACCGCTGAAGCAGGCATCTGAAATCAGAAGAGTATGTTTTGACTTAATACCGCCAAGGAAAGTCTGTATATCGGAATTGGAAATATAATAGGAAGTAGAAGCGGCTTTGGCATCAACAGGAACCCAGTATCCCTTATTCAGAGCCTGATTGAATTCTCCATGACCTGAATAATAAATCAACAGGTTATCTGTCGGCTGGACATTTTCGACAAGCCATTCAAGCTCCTTTATTATATTAAGTCTTGTAGCCTGTTCGTTATATAGTTCCTTTATATTATCAAATTTATATCTGCTCCTTAATATCTGGTTAATTGCTTTGGCATCACTTACTGCGTTTTTTAACGGACTCCACTGTTCTGAGTAATTGTCGATGCCGATGATCAGGGCATAATAATTTCCGAATTGCAGGTCACTGGCAGAATATGACACTCCAAGTCCTTTCAGCATATCGCCCCGGTATTGTTTGTCTTCCTGATTCTGAGGCTGGCTTTGTGCATACAGATTCTGTGACCGCTGCCAGGCTAATGATGCCTGGATATCAAGTCCGCTCAGGTTCCATATCCTGATCCTGCCGTCGTACCCGCCGGTAATAAGTTTCGATCCGTCCTCCGTGAACTTTAATTCAGCAAGTCCGGCTTCATGTGCATCCGGAATTTCCTTTGTTATTTCTTTAGTCAACAGATTAATAATACTCAGGCTTCCGTCCTCTCCTCCGGCAGCAACATATTTATCATCAGAGCTGAATTCAACGGAAATTATATCATGACCGGTTCCCGGGAGATCAGATTCCTTTAGATAACTTTGAGTATTCCATATCTCTATGGTTCTTTTGCCAGTAACGATCACTGCCAGATCCTGGTTGTAACTAACGTTAATTGCCCTTACGGATTTTGAGTCCGGGTTTATGGTTTTAATCATATTGAAACTGTTGCCGTCCCATATTTTGACCTCTGCAGCGCTGGCTGTTATAAGTCTTGTCCCCTGCGGGTTGTAGAAAATCTTTTTAACCTCACTGTTATGTCCTATATAATTGGCAAGCACTTTGCCTGACTGGTCCCAGACAATTATTTTGCCGTCTGTTGCTCCGCCTGCAACATTATTGTTTGACGGGTTGAAAGCCAGGGTCTGAATATCGGCTGTATTGCCCTTCAGCATCAGAAGCGGTTTTTTTGTATCGGTATCCCACACAATAGTTTTTCCGCTGAAGCTTGAGGTAATGAATCTTTTGCCGTCGCTGCTGAAAATAACAGCCGGATAGCCTTCACTGTCGGAGAAGGACTTTATTTTCTGGCCGACACCGGCATCCCACAGATGTGACCGGTTATCTATTCCTCCGGATATTACCAAAGATCCGGTGGCGTCAGCATCCAGAGAGATGACTTTGCTTACATGAGCATTGTCAATATTCTGCAATAATACCTGGCCGGAAAGAAGGCCGCAGGATACTATTATGCAAATCAGCAAAAAAAGCCGTTTCATCATATAATAATTTGATTTTAATGGTATGATGGAACCTACATGTAGCTGATTAATAAAATATTGTATTTGTGTATGCAAATACATGTGGGTTTCATATTTTTAAATCATTGAATATAAAGGAACAAAGTTAAGTTTTATCATTTTAAAAGTATTATCTCAACCCGGCGGTTCCTGCTTCTTCCTTCTGCAGTGCTGTTGCCGGCTATTGGTGCTGCACTTCCTTTCCCGTAATAAATAATACGGTTATGGGCGATTCTGTTTTCCTGCAGAAACTTATATACTGAACCTGCCCTTTCGCGTGACACGTTGAGGTTAACATCCCAGTTGCCCAGAATATCAGTATGCCCGATAACTTCAACCTTTATGGTCGGATTTTCGTTCAGGTATTCCACCATCACCCTCAGTTCGTTTTTTGACAGCATAAGCAGTTCAGCACTGTTAAAGGAGAAATAAATCGTTTTGAATATCACCGACTTATCAGTCCCTATCGTTTTATCGTAATACTCTTTTACTTTCTTGATAAGCAATTCCCGTGCCGTACTGTCAATCTCTTCAAGGTTAACAGATTCAAGGCTGTAATCTTTAAGGTCGGGCTCTTTCTCAACTTCCACTGTCTCAACCACTGCCACTTCTTTTTCTACCTCGGTTTGAACTTCAACAATATCCGAGACCTGTACTTCCTTTTCCACCTCCTTTTCAACCTCCATTACCTCCATGACATTCAATTCCGAAAAAAGGCTGCTTGATCCAATACCGGAAATATCGTCAACTTCATCCTGGCGACCAGTAATCTCAACAATATCAAAGCTGTTGAAGTCAGTAATAGATGTGCAATAGCGTTTACCTCCGGAGGCAATGATATAATTCACATCATCACGTGTTGAATTCACAGGGAATTTCATATGCACGGGTTTCGTCCAGGTATTGTTGGCATTCCTCGTGCTGTAAAAAATATCATATCCCCCCATGCTTTCTTCAATGTACCCGTCGGAGCTGAAATAGATGACCTGCCCTTCAGGATGGATGAACGGTGAAACCTCATTTCCTGATGTATTTATCTCTTTCCCGAGATTTACCGGTTTGCCCCATTTCCCGTTTGGAGATTTTTGTGATATGTAAATATCGAAGCTGCCATAACCATCTTTTCTGTCAGATGAAAAAATCAGGAGATTGCCGTCCTTAGAGAGGCTTGCTTCCTTTTCATTTCCTGATGAATTCACTGATCCCGGGAGGGAGACCGGTTCGCTCCATTTCCCGTCTTCAAAAAGTGAATAGAAAAGATCATAATTATCCTTCTCCTCTCTTGAAAGGATCAGCATCCTGCCATCAATTGAAAGGCATGCCGGGAATTCGTTTTTTGAAGTGTTATACTGGAAATATACGGGTTTGCTCCAGTTACCTGAAGGCATCCTGATCGCATAATAAATGTCTTCGTTAAGTATACCAGCCTGCCCCGTTTCATCTGATCCGGGCTGAGGCCGTGTTGAGCTGAAGAATATTACCGAATTATCTATTGTGACAACAGGATTCCTTTCGCAAAATGACGAATTGATGTTATTCCCGAGGTTTTCAATATTTACGTTAAGGGGGGAGCTCATCTCCCTTACGGCATTAACGCACCAGTTCATCCTTGCATCTAGATCAAAAGGAGATTCCTGCTTTACTTTATTTTTATATTTAATATAATAGTACATTGCGCTGTCGGGCATGTGATTGTTCAGGAATGCCTCTCCGAGAAAGAAGTAAATATCGACTGGTGCAGTAGTGGTTTTTGCGCTGTTGAATGAGTACTTCAGATTGATATTCCCCATTGCGGTTTTGAAATGGTCAAGTGAAAGGTTTTTCTGGTCAGGTAAAAAATAGTAACAAAGACCCAGCTTGAAATTGGCATCTGAATTTGCGGGCTCTTTTGCAATTATTTCTTTCAGCAGGGGTATAGCTTCCTGGAATCTGTGATCGGACATCAGCTTGTTTATTTGTGAGATATTTTCATCGCCAGGCGCTATTACTTCGGCAATTGCAAATAAACAGGTGAGCGAGATGAATGATATAAGCACTATTTTCCGTATCATATTTTTAAGATTACGAGTTCGGTTTTTAAATTCTTTATTTAACCCAGTCATAGTAGGGCTGTTTCGGAAGAGATCTGAATGCAGACCTCTGATATCCCCTGTCACTTTCTTTACCTATCAGAAATCCGATTGAAATTTCATGTATCCCTGAAGAGTATTTCATAATGCCGGTCCCTGAAAGATCATAGGAATAACTGAGAAGCATTTTCTTTGAGGGATTTACACCCAGACCAAAGCCCATAATGTTTCCCTGCCGGTAATGAAGTTCCAGGTATGTTATTTCCTTAATCCTTAATAAAGCCGATACGTTGTACCAAAGCGGTTCAAAGCTTGATTTTTCAACAACAATGGAAGGCTCCACGCTGAACGATTGACTTATATCGAAAAGACATGAAGTATGAGCTCTTAATATTCCTGAGACGGAATAATCAGCATTTTCCTCATTATTTTTCAATTGTGAATCAAACAAACGGGGAATTGAAACTCCGAGCTGAAAAGTTTTATATGTATATATCAGTCCAAAACCATAACTCAGGCTTTTCCTGGAATTGAACCTGAACGGGTCGTTCTGTACAGATTGAAGCTGGTTGTAATCAATATTAATGTCATTTTCATTATAGGATAATGATAACCCAAAATGAATATAACTTTTTCCGGCTACTCTGAGATGATAGGCATAATCCAGCTCTCCTGAAAATCCGTTAAAGATCGTCACTGAACTGTTGGATATGGAAACACCCAGGCTCATATTTCCATATATCGGACCTGATGCAAAAAAGCTTTTATATTCAGGACCGCCCGGAAAGTGCAGCGCGTTTTTCTGATAGGCAACGAAAGCTTCAAAGTTGTCAGTAATACCTGAAAAGGCAGGTGACAGGAATTGCCTGTTCACCAGGTACTGGCTCGAAAACGGCAATTGCTGCGACAGGATGATTCCTGTGTCAACAATCAGGATTGCCAGGATTGTTTTTATTTTTAAGAACATGTCTGTGAAATTTATATTTTCATCTCCTCAAAATGCTGAATGATCCTCTGAAGGTGCCCAGTTCTGTTTCAATAATATAAAAATATCCGCCTGTATCAAACCTGCGGTTGTGAAGTGTCACATCCCACTCACCCTGAAAATCTTTATTCCAGTACACCAGTGCTCCCCTGCTGTTATATACGTAGAAGCTGCACTTGCCATATGACTGGAAATTTTTAACTACAAAGCGTTCATTTATCCCGTCCCCGTTCAGTGTCAGGATGGAGCTTTCAAGCTCAATATTCTCCGGTGTGGTCACAGTAAAACTGACATCAAAGTAGGCAGTCTGTCCATATACAGTTACACTGATTGATTGACCGTCTGCTCCAATTGGCACTAAAACGGTAAGCTGATTCTGGGAGGCGGCTGTCACAGTCGCCTGCGCGTCACCAAACATTACTATATTATCTTCAGGTGTTGAGCTGAAGTTCGCACCATTTATTGTTACTGTTGAACCAACTGGCCCTGAGGTTGTATTAATGCCTCCTATAAACGGCGGATTTGGAGTGACTATTAAATTCCTTAAAACAGAAATAGTGGGATTGTAACCGCTTCTTACAACAACCTCTGGCTTGCCGTCCCCATCCAGGTCGCCGATAGCTAGTCCGCTGGGATTACCCACTGCATTGAAATCAACCTTTGGAGCAAATGAATTTGTTGTAATTGAGCCGGGAGAGCTAACATTTTTAAATAACGAAATAGTATTCCAGTTTTGATTTGCAACAATCAAGTCCGGTCTGCAATCTCCGTCAATGTCCCCGATAGCAACATCATATGGGTTTGGCCCTGTGCTGAATACCACTTTTGAAGCGAATGAGTTCGTTGTAATTGAGCCAGGCGTGCTTACATTCCTTAAAACAGAAACGGTCGCCGCCTGTGAAAGGGAATTGACAACAGCCAGATCCAGTTTGCCATCTCCGTCAAGGTCACCTACATCAAAGCTGAAGGGTACTTCTCCTGTATTAAAATCAATCCTTGAGGCAAAGGAAGATGATGTTATTGAACCTGATGTTGCTGTATTTCTGAATACACTGATATCGAATCCCTGAAACTTTGTAATTATCAGGTCTGGTTTTCCGTCTCCGTCAAGGTCATTGATCGCCACCTTAATCGGCCCGGCCGGACCTGACTGAAAGTCAACTCTGCTGGCAAATGAGCCGGATGAAATTAATCCTGCTGAGCCTGTATTTCTGAAGACACTAAAAGTACATGTTGCAATGCTATTTCCATCACCATAGTTAACAACTGCCAGATCGGGTTTGCCATCTCCGTCAATGTCACCAATGGCAACATCCTGCGGTCTTATACCTGTGGAAATATCAACCCTGGCATCAAATGAACCTGTCGTAATGGAACCCGGAGTGCTATTATTTCTGAAAACCGAAACAGTATTGCTACTTCCATTTGCAATGGCTATATCAGGCCTGCCGTCTCCGTCAATATCACCGACAGCAATACCATAAGAGCCTCCTGCAGTATTCAAGTCAACTCTTGCAGCAAAGGAACCTGCCGATAACGATCCTGAAGAGCTTATGTTCCTGTAGATTGAAATAACACCACCAGATAATATCAGGTCCGGTTTGCCATCCCCGTCAATATCACTGATCTCTGTAAAATCAGACCCTGATGTTCCGAGTGTAGGAAATTCAATTCCGGTAGCAAGTGTTGATCCATCAATATTCCGCATACCCGGGAAGATACTGTTAAAGCATAAGCCGGAATAAGCAGTAAGTCCGTTGACTGTTACGGTTATTGGCTGGTATGTAGCCCCGACTGGTGATGAAACAGTCAGCTGTGTGGCCGTAGCAGAGAGAACTGTTGCCCTTACTGCTCCAAACCATACAATGTTGTTTCCAATAGTAGTGCTGAAGTTTGTACCTGTAATTGTCACGGTTGTGCCTGTCTGACCGGAGATTGGACTAAAGGATGTTATCACAGGCGGTGGTGGAGGTGCGGTGACAGCAAAAGTGCTGCCGGAGCCAGCCGTTAATCCGTTAACTGTCACCGAAATTGTCTGGTTTGTCGCCACCGACGGCACGGTGACAGTCAGTTGTGTGTTTGTGGCACTCAGGACTGTTGCCTGAACATCTCCAAACTTAACAATGTTGTCTGAACTGTTTGTGCTGAAGTTTGAACCGGTAATTATTACCGTAGAACCAATTGGTCCGGAAGTTGGCGCAAAGGAGGTAATAACAGGAGGCGGTGTTTCAGATATTTTATTTCTGAGGATCGAAATAACACTGCTGGCTCCGTTTGCAAAAACAAGATCCGGTTTGCCATCAAGGTCAAGGTCTCCTATGGCAACTTCAGCCAGTCCACTGCTTGTGGCGAATTCCACTCTTGCAGAGAATGATCCCGGAACGATTGATCCGGGAGTGCTGGTGTTCCTGAGCACTGACAGTGTATTACCACCATTTTTGAATGCTATATCCGGTTTACCGTCACCGTCAATATCTCCGATAGCTACAGTGTTTGCCCCTCCTGTGTTAAAGTCAGTTACAGGTGCGAATGAGTCAGGTGCAATGGTTCCCGGTGTGCTCACATTTCTATATAACGATACCGTATTGCCTGAAAAGCTCGTAATAATCATATCCGGTTTTCCGTCAAGATCAATGTCCTCAATATTTACACCAAGAGGACTTGCACCAGTTGTAAAATCTATTTTAGTAGCAAATGAACTTGCTGTAACAGAGCCTGCAGTACTTGTATTCCTGTAGACTGAGAAAGTATTATTGTACCAGTTTGGAACAACCATATCAGGTTTCATATCTCCATCAATGTCTCTCAAGACAATATTCTGAAGATACATTCCAGAGGGGAAGTCAAACCTGGGTGCAAATGAGTTTATTGTTATTGAGCCGGGAGTACTGATGTTTCTGTATATTGTAATAAAAGTGCTGTTATAGTTTGTAATTGCCAGATCCGGTTTGCCGTCCCCGTCAATGTCGCTTATTGCAACACAGTATGGATTGTCGCCTGCCGGCAAGTCGATCCTGGCAGCGAATGATTCCATCGATATTGCGCCGGGTGTACTTGTATTTCTGAAAACCGAAATAGTGCTTCCTGACTGGTTGGCAACCACCAAATCGGGCTTACCGTCACAATCGATGTCACCCGCAGCAATACCATTCGGATTCATCCCTGTAATGAAACCTACTCTCTCTGTAAATGAAGCTTCTGAAATTGAACCTGATGAGCTGCTGTTTCTGTAGAGAATCACACTGCTCATCCCCGCATTTGCTACGATCAGATCGGGTTTCCCATCCACATCAATGTCAGCGATAATAACACTTTCCGGAGTTGTTCCTGATGAAATATCAACCGCAGGTGAAAAAGATTCTGCATTAAAATTGTTTGAACCCGGGATTGTAATATCGAAGGGAGCTTTTGACCATGATGTCAGTCCGTTTACAGTCACAGTTACAGGTTGATAAGTTGCACCGGCCGGCACTGTGACAGTAATTTCTGTCGGAGAAGCTGTTAAAACTGTCGCTTTTACAGCACCAAACCAGACAATATTATCTGTCAGCGTTGCACTGAAATTTAAACCTGTTATTGTTACAGTTGTGCCTGCTGGTCCGGATACGGGTGTAAATGAGCTGATTACCGGAGGAACAGGTTCTGGCATTATATTCCTGAAAACAGAAATTGAATTTTCACCAAGATTGGTGACCAGAAGATCGGGGCGGTAATCACCATCGATATCACCGATAAAAACTCTGGGTCCCGAAGCGGTTGTAAAGTCAACTTTGACAGATAAAGAGCTGCCTGAAATTGAACCTGGAGTACTTATATTTCTAAGGAGAGTAACTTTATTACTCAAAACATCTGTAATAGCAAAATCCGGTTTACCATCACCGTCTATATCACCAATAGCAATACTGATTGGATGGACTCCTGTTATAAAGTCAATTTTTGGCATGAAGGAATCTGTTGATATTAAACCTTCAAGGCCGATGTTTCTGAAAATAGATAAAGTTCCATCACCATAGTTTATAACATTTATATCCGATTTACCGTCTCCGTCAATGTCACCGATTGCAACACCAAATGGTCTGTTTCCTGTTGTAATGTCGACTCGGGTGTCAAAAGAATCTGATGTAATGGACCCCGAAACCGCTTTATTCCTGAAGATAGAAACTGTACTGCTTACGTCATTTGTAACAGCCAGGTCGGGTTTGCCGTCACCATCAATGTCACCTAAAGAAACAGAATTAGGTACCGTCCCTGTTGTGAAGTCAACTTTATCAGCAAATGAACCGGTTGTAATAGAGCCGGGAGAGCATCTATTCCTGAAAATTGAAACAGTACTGTATCTTATAGAGGTAACAACCAGGTCTGGTCTGCCATCGCCGTCGATGTCACCTATGACAATACAATTTGGAGATTCACCTGTGCTAAAGTCAACTTTGTCAGCAAACGAACCTGCAGAGACAGACCCGGAGGTGCTGGTGTTCCTGAAAACAGAAACTGAATTATCTATATTGTTTACAGTGACAATATCCTGTTTGCCATCACCATCTAAATCACCTACGGCAGCTCCATACGGACCTGTACCTGTTGTGAAATCAATCCTGGCTGCAAATGAACCTGTGGAGATGGAACCTGGAATACTTGTGTTACGAAATACTGAAAAACTGTTATC
>Ga0154607_1037_pt3 | contig 17201 bp, 9 predicted proteins | sample Rifle2008BG13ft_FD_116036 | JGI IMG/M metagenome (GOLD analysis project Ga0154607, IMG submission 116036) | Bacteroidetes bacterium RBG_13_43_22 | reverse complement strand
CTGTTATTACAAGTGATACTATTCTTGCAGGAATGATGAAGGCTGACATATTTGCACAGGCTGACGGAATAAAAATCCAGGAAGATGTGAACTCAGTAATAACATACCTGCAGGAAAATTACTTTGCGGGGTACTGGGGGAATTTCAATGTGAATATAATCCTGTGCAGAAATGACGGACCGCTGAGAATAGGACCCGGCCGGGACAACCTGGTGAACTGCTTTGAATTCTTTTATGGCCGGACAAAGAAATACGGACATCAGCTCACAGGGACAGAATTCTATTTTATAGATTACCAGGCGGGAAGAGCCTATTATATTGGCAAGCTTCTTTTTGATACCGGCCACGGTACCACAAACGGATTATTTATTGAGCTTTTCAGCAATGTCACTATTTTCCAGTCAGGGTATTCGGAACTGCTTCTTGACAGGAAATTCCGCGGATATTCAGGTCTGAAAGATTATTCATTTGCGAAGTACATCAACGGTAAGATAGTTCTCAATTCAGGTGAATTTGCCTATAACAAGGAAGATGATGACTATATAGATGAGAATAATGATTACAGGTACTTCAATTCCGGGTACTATAAGCATGTACTGTACAAAAACGGCAACACAACGATAATCATCAGCAGAAAAAGACTTACAACCGGAGACATGCTGGCATCATTTGCATACCTGTTCACCTTTATTCTGCTCTTTACCAACCTGCTGCTTCTTCTTTTGCGCAGGCCTGATCTGCAAAAGCTCAGAAACCTTAATTTCAGGCAGAAGCTCCAGCTGTCCTTTATTGTGATACTTCTTTTCTCTTTTACCCTGATAGGTGTGGTTGTAACCTCACTGACCATCAATCAATACAAAGCAAAGCATTCTGATACTATAAGGGAGAAACTCAATTCGGTTTATATTGAACTTGATAACAACCTGGCTGGTGAAAGAAACCTTTCAAACGACTGGAGAAACGATACCTACGGATCACTGAATGAGTTTCTGGTAGGGCTTTCGAACATTTTCAACACAGATATAAATATATATGATCTGAACGGACACCTGATGGCAACTTCAAGAGAGGAGATCTATTACCGTAATCTTACAAGCAGGAGAATGAACATCATGGCCTTTATCAATATGGAAACTCTTACTAAAAGCGAGTATATCCAGACAGAAAAAGTAGGGAGGATGGATTACCTTTCGGTTTATGTTCCGTTCTTCAATGCTGATAATAAATTGCTGGCCTATCTTAATCTGCCCTATTTCAGGATGCAGAGCATTCTGGCACGTGAGATATCCAACCTTGTTGTCGTAGTCATCAATTTCACACTTCTTCTGATACTTGTAACCATGGGATTTGCAGTTTTCCTCAGCGGAAGGCTGACTTCTCCTCTTTCCATGCTGGGCGACGGGCTGGCATCAGTGAAACTGGGAAGGAAAGTAGAGCATCTCTCATATAGAGGAACCGATGAGATTGGAGACCTCGTCAGGCAATACAACAGGATGGTCGATGAACTTGACATAAGCACGGAAAAACTCACAAATTCGGAAAGGGAATATGCATGGAGAGAGATGGCAAAGCAGATAGCACATGAGATCAAGAATCCGCTCACTCCCATGAAGCTTAATGTTCAGCAACTGCTTAAGTCGTGGAAAGACAAAATACCGGATTTTGATAAAAAGCTTGAGATTTTTTCAAAGAATCAGATCGAACTGATAGATAACCTTTCTTCAATAGCTTCTGCCTTTTCGGCATTTGCCAAGATGCCCGGAACAAGCCCCGGACTTGTGAATCTCCTTGAACAGGTACAGACAACCCTGGAGCTTTTCAGGAACACAAGCAATGTGAATTTCCGGGTTCAGTGGCCTCATGAAAGCAAGGTTTTCATTTATGCCGATAAGGAGCAGCTTAACGGCATCTTCTCAAACCTTTTCAAGAACAGCATACAGGCAATACCCCAGGACCGGCAGGGACTTATCGGAGTATCGCTCGAAATGAAAGGGGACAAGGTTATTATTGCGGTTGAGGATAATGGAACCGGGATACCTGAACCTCTGCAGAAAAAACTGTTCACTCCTAACTTCACGACAAAATCATCAGGCACAGGTTTGGGACTTTCAATAGTCAAGAAATATGTAGAAGGTTCAAGAGGAAGAGTATGGTTTGAATCAGAAGCAGAAAAAGGGACTACATTCTATATTGAATTTCCCCTTATGTACACGGTTGAAAAACCCGGTGAATCTCCTGCGGTGTGACCGGAGCAGGTTGAAAAATACAATTATTTGGTTATATTAGCGGTTCTTATCAGGCTTTAATGAAGGGAAGTTTTACTGCCAATGTTAAATGGTTGATATTGAGTTTGTTAGTAATAACAGGATTCATTGAGCCTCTATTTTCCCAGACTAAAATAAGCGGCCCTGTAAACAAGTATGCCAGGGTGAACTCCATCGGAGCCGATTATGTAGTAATTGAAGATGAAATTGAGTTTGACCAGTTCGCTCCCGGAGATACAGTGCTCCTCATACAGATGAAAGGAGTTAAAATAGAAGGAGCAGAAAATAATTCCTATGGAAATGGGAATCTGGTTTACGGGAAACCTGGCTACCATGAATTTTTAACAATATCGACCTGTGATGACGGCACTAATACAATAGTGTTCAGAAATGATATTGTGAATACAACTTTTAGTCTTCTGGGCGACATTCAGCTTATAAAAGTACCATCATATAACTACGTTGTTGTTGACGGAGCACTTACCTGTGAACCGTGGGACAGCCTGACCAAGACCGGGGGAGTGCTTGCAGCAATAGTTGGAAGAACACTTTCCCTGAATGCAAACATTGATGTAACCGGTAAAGGATTTAAAGGAGGAATCCCAGTTGCTGGCAGAGGGGAATGTGTGGGATCAAATATCACACTATGGGATAAGTATGCTTTTAATGCCAGCACTGATAGTTCCGGATTTAAGGGAGAAGGCCTTGCAATAAAAGTTGATAGAGGCGCTGTACCATATCCTCCTGTTTATCCAAAGTTTGCAAAAGGAAAAGGTGCCAACTTCACCGGCGGCGGGGGCGGAAATGGAAAATTCACCGGCGGCGGCGGAGGTGCCAATTATGGTGCCGGAGGTAAGGGAGGGCGTGAGCCCGGAACCTGTATACCACCATTGCCAGGGGGGCTTGCAGGAGTACAGATTGCCTTTACAGGTCTTGACGGAGGGATGTTCCTTGGCAGCGGAGGAGGATCTTCGACTTACACTACCGGTACTCCTGTGCCGGGAGGAAAAGGTGGGGGTATGATAATAATTGTATGCGATACACTTAAAGGAAACGGCAACAGCATTCTTGCTGAAGGCGAACACCCCGGTACAGCAAATGGTGCAGCCGGAGCCGGCGGAGGAGGTGCAGGCGGAACCATTGCAATCTATCTCCAGAGCTATTCCGGGCTGGCTACTTCAGCTCTGATTATTTCTGCCAAAGGAGGTAAGGGCGGAAGCGTTTCTGGAGCAATTGCTGAAGGTGGTGAAGGTGGCGGAGGAGGTGGCGGACTGATCTCTACGAATAATATTTCACTGCCTGCAAATGTTACAAAGAATATCAGCGGCGGCGCCGTTGGTTCCAGACCAGTCACAACATACGGGACGGCAGGCTCGCCTGGCAGTTACATAACGACTTTTGCTCCGGTGCTTAACGGATTCCTCTTCAACTCAATCCGTTCCTCTGTAACCGGCGACCAGGTTGATTCAGTATGTTCCAATGTTATCCCGCCGGTGATCTCAGGGACAAATCCCGCAGGTACCGGCCCGTTTACATATCTGTGGCAGAAAAGCTATAACCTTTCAGGAGCTCCGTCAGCAATTTCAGGAGCAGACTCAAAGGATTACACACCAACCGCAACAGAAGCTGACACTTTCTGGATCAGAAGGGTAGTGACTGACCCTTTTGCAACACCGCTCCCTATATCAGATACAAGCAAGTGGGTGAAAATCATTGTGCAGCCGGCAATAACAGGCAACCTGGTCGGAAAAGACACCACAATATGCTATGGTCAGAACCCGCTGAGCCTTATACCTCTTAATACAGGTCCGTCAAAAGGGAACGGAAATTATCAGTTCCAGTGGATCCAGAACAATAATGATGCTGACTGGTCAGGCCCGTCGCTCTGTACCGGAACATCTGATCAGGCATCATATGATCCTTCAGCCCTTACAGACACAACTTATTACAAACGTGTTGTAACTTCAGGCCGCTGTACAGATTACAGCGGAACGGTAACTATCGCGGTATTGCCTTCGGTTACTGAAAATGTCACCAACCGTCCTGATTCGGTCATTTGCGAAGGGCAGGTGTTCAATACTCTCGGGGCCACTCTCCCTGTAGGAGGATCAGGCAGCTATGTATATCTTTGGCAGGACAGCACAGCATCAGTAGAATGGGCTGCTTCACCAAATATAAATACCGGAACAACATACACTCCCGACACATCGACCTTTGCTGTTACAGAGCAGAGATACTACAGGAGGATTGTATTTTCAGGTCCCGACAGTGTATGCAGGAGCAACAGCTCTCCCATACTCATGACCAGGTATCACTACATTGAGAACAATACGATATCAAAGGATACAACAATCTGTTCCGGATCTGTTCCTCCGGCATTTACCGGCAGCACACCGCTGAAAGGATCAACTATCTACACATATATGTGGCAGGATAGTTCAAAAGCTGCATCATGGACCACCCAGGGAACAGTAATAACACCATATGCACCGGCTGCGCTTTCAGATACTACCTGGTACCGGAGGATAGTCAATTCATCGAAATGCTCCGATACAAGCAAGGTACTTGTCATTAATGTTCATAAGCCAATAACGAACAATGTTGCGTCACTGATCTCTGCGTCAGGCAGTGATACAACCATTTGCAGCGGAGCAGTTCCAAACAAAATAAAGGGAAGTGTTCCGAAAGGAGGGACGGATATACCCGGCGACTACGCTTATCAGTGGTCATCTTCAACAGACAATTTAATTTTCACAGATATTGCTTCATCGGCAACTAACGCCAATTACCAGCCAGGAGCGCTGACAACGACCACGTGGTTCAGGAGAAGGGCGATCTCCGGGAAGTGTTCTGCTGAAAGCAATACGATAAAAGTGATCGTTCTTCCTCCAATAACCAATAATGTTCTTTCAAACGATCAGACAATCTGTTACGGAACTCCGCCTGCACAGATAACCGGCACAGCCCTGACCGGAGGAGCCGGAGGAACACCGACATGGATATGGGAACAGAGCACCGACGGAGCTTCATGGCTGGCGGCAACCGGTGTAAGCAATGAGCAGAACTATTCTCCTCCCTCGCTTACAGATCCTATGAAATTCAGGAGGATCATTCTCTCAGGCCCATATAACTGTTGCATTGATACATCAGGAATAACTCATGTAGGAATTAATCCGCTGCCTTCAGGAGCAATAACTTCAATTAATGATACCACAATATGCGGAGGATCTGAAGTAGCACTGAAGGTCAGCCTGACAGGCGCTTCAAAATGGAAGGTCGTTTATAAGCGGAATTCCGCAGAAATTACTGTAAATGACATTGCATCCTCTGATGTCACCATCAAGGATATTCCTGTACCGGCAGCCTCGATGTCAACTTTCAATTATTCACTGGTCTCAGTTGAGGATCAGAACGGATGTCTTGCCACTTCACTCACAGGAACCAGGAAAGCAAATGTCTATAGGGTTCCTGTGGCAGAGGCTGGTCCTGATGACGAGGTATGCGGGCCAGAGTATAGCCTGGCTGCAGTCCCGAGCGACGGGGCAGGAACATGGATATTCCCTTCGGAAGTAGTGGAATCTGCTGTCACCGGTCCGGCGGCAAAAATAAAAATTGATTCATCATTCACTGAAGCCTACAAAGAGTACAAGTTCTACTGGAAGGAGGTCAACTGGCAGTGTGAAGCAAAGGACTCTGTAAAAATCAAATTCCATAACCGTATTGAAGATGTAAGTGCCGGATGTGATACCACGCTGTATTCTTTTGATTATATAATGGAGCTGAACGCTTGCCCTATAGAATCTTTCGAAACGGGCATCTGGAGCGTGCAGGCAGGTAACGGTAATTTTGATGATGCGGGCTCCGGATCAACGATAGTCAGGGACATATTCAAAGGTCTGAATACTTATAAATGGACAGTAACAAACGGTAAATGCGTGCGGGAAGCACTTATCAACATCGACCTTTACGATCTCCTGATACCAGAAGGTTTCTCACCCAATAATGATCCGGAAGATTATAATAATACCTTTATTATCAGCGGACTGGATCTCAGGAGGAGACTGGTCGGATCAGATTCGGTTCCGTACCAGACAGCTGAACTGACAATTGTAAACAGCGCAGGAACACAGGTATTCAATACTACGAACAGGGATAACAACGAATGGAAGAACTGGGATGGCAAAAACTCAAAGGGAATTGACATGCCGGAAGGCACATACTACTACATACTGAAAATAACATCAGATGAGACAAAATCCGTTTTCAGGAAGAGCGGATTCATAATACTTAAACGATATTAAAAAAAGACCGGCGAAGAAGGATGGGCGGGCTTAGAAATATAATTATCGCTTTACTATTGATCATTCCATGCGGATCATATGGACAGAGTGTCCCTGATTCTGCAAGGATCAGTCTCGGTTATCCTGTCTACAGCCAGTACCTGCAGAACGGGCTGGTGATAAATTCCGCATACGCCGGATCAAGGGAAGCTCTATGCGCATTTTTATCATACAGAATGCAATGGATGGGAACACACGGAGCACCTGTTATTCAGTCTGCTTCACTTCACTCACCGATGAAGAACGAAAAAGTAGCTCTTGGACTGAAGGCCCAGTTCATGCAATACGGCGTAACAAAATCAACAAGCATCTTTGCAATGTATGCATATCATATAAGAGTCGGAAAGGGTAAGCTTTCATTCGGGCTGGAAGCTGGTGCCAATATGTCAAATACCGATTATACGGGATTGCTTCTTACAAATGCAGGGGATCCTGTCTTTACAACTGATGAAAAACCTTTTGTTCTGCCTAATGCCGGAGCAGGTATGTACTATTTCAGCAGAAGGTTTTTTGCAGGTTTCTCTGTGCCATCCTTCCTCAGTTACAGGAGAACCGACCAGGGATTACCCCAGGCATATCATTCATTCAGTGATTACGAATTCATTGTTTCTGCGGGATGTCTTGTAACATTTTCACCTGCGTTCAAATTCAAACCATCAGTGCTTATTGATTATTCGCTGCAGGAGACAAAGAGACTTACACAACTGGATATTAACGGAAATTTTATTATAGCTGACCTGGTATGGGTCGGTGGATCATGGAGGACAACAGAAGAAGTGATAGTGGGAATAATCCAGGTTCAGCCCACTCCTCAGCTGATGATCGGCTTATCGTATGATTATCCTGCCGGAAGGATGAATTCCTATTCAAAAGGTTCAAGCGAGTTTATTCTAAGATATGAGTTCGGATCAAAGGTCAGCGCCGCAAATCCGAGGTATTTTTAAATTTATGCTGAAGAAAAACCTGTATATAATTATTCTGATATTGTTCCTGGCACCTTCAATGGTCCGGGCACAACAGCCTTCTGTATATCAGGTTACAAAGATGTCATTCAGTTCCGGACCTTACAGCGAGATATCGCCCGTGATGACGGACAAAGGAATTGTCTTCTGTTCCGACCGGCGTACAAGCGGTATCAAGAACAGGACAACCTTCGAGGGGGAAAGACTTTACAGCATATTCATAGCCGAAAAGAAAGACACTTCTGACTGGAGCAGGCCTGAAGAAATTAAAAGCGAAAGAAGCCTTCTCTTCAACAACGGCCCTTTGTGTTTTTCGCCGGATGGCAGTATAGTCTATTTTACAAGTGAAGTAGAAACAGGAAAGATCACCAGGAAGAAGAACTTCGTTAATCACAGCGGTATATTTATTGCAGATTACAATGGAACACTTCTGAGTTCCGTCAGACCTTTCCCCTATAATAATCCTCAGTATGAGACAGGTCATCCTTCAGTAAGCAGGGACGGCAAGTTTCTCTTTTTTGCCTCTGATATGCCAGGGGGGCAGGGAGGATCCGATCTTTATTATTGTGAATGGATAAACGGGCAATGGAGCACTCCGGTGAACCTCGGTGCCAGAGTCAATTCCTCATCTTCGGAAATCTATCCTTTCATGCATCCTTCGGGAAGGCTCTATTTTTCTTCAAACAGGACTGGCGGGAAAGGAAGGATGGACGTTTATTACACAATGCTTACACTTGGAAGCTGGGATACACCTTCACTGTTGCCGGAACCGATAAACTCCCCGTCGGATGATTTTGCATTCGTTGCTGATGAGAATCTTCAGACAGGCTACTTTTCATCGAACAGGGCAAGAAGTGATGATATATACCAGTTTGCATCTACCATTATACGGAAATCTGCATGTGACACGCTGGTTGAAAACAATTATTGCTATGAATTCCTTGAGGAGAATGCTGTGAAATGGGATACTCTTCCGTTCCGGTATGAATGGAAATTCGGTGATGGTGAGCGCGGCATAGGTGCAACTGTGGAACATTGCTATCAGGGTCCCGGACAATACCTGGTCCAGCTAGATGTTGTTAATCTTGTCACCAAGGAGGTGATGTATAATGAAAAAACCATTAACCTTATTGTTACAGATGTTGAGCAGCCATATATTTCATCACCGTCCCAGGGTGCTGTTAGTCAGAGGATGCGGTTCAGCGCGGACAGCACCAACCTGCCGGGATGGAACATCGACAGGTATTACTGGAATTTCGGAGACGAAACAATTGCAATTGGCAAGGAAGTTGATAAGACATATTTAAGACCCGGAACCTATAATATACAGCTGATAGTATCAACTGCGCCGGAACCGGGGGGAATTGTGAGAGAGGCATGCGTAAGTAAAAATATTATAATAGTACGCTGACCCTCGGATTGAAAATACTAATTTTGAGGCTTGATGAAACTTGTTAATAAGATATATTTTCTGATCCTTTCTGCCTGTCTGTCAGGATTATTCCTGAGTCCATATTCATACGGGCAGCCTGTTCCGGGGAAGGATGAAAATATTACAGCTCTTGTCACCTTCGGTAAACAGGGTGAAACTTCATGGGGAGACGATGATTTTAACAGTGTATGGTTTTTTGCCATTCCAAGGGATTTCACACAACAGTTTTATATCAGGGTATTTGATCCTGATACCGGTGGAGAGCATGACGAAATACAGGGAGAATTCAATACAAGAACTACGTTTTCGGTTTACGGAGGTCAGGGTGTTGATCCGGACAAGAATGAGGAATCGAAGGGATGGATAAACGGCATGAATTATAAAGGCGGGAACTTATTGGCTTCAAGGGTTTTCGGAGGGGAACCAAGGTATGATAACAAGTACTTCACCTTCGGGCCGTTTAATCCCACTGCAGGTGATTTCAGCGCCAAATGGGGGTATATTTTTAAAATCGTATGCGAGGGTACAAGCGGAGATGACGGTAATCTTTACCGTTACTTCCTTAGCCGTGATCCGGAAAACAATATTCCGATCGAAGGTGCCAATGCATTTACCTATGAGTATACATTCAGGATGTGGAACGATTTCAAAAGCGTTGCGCATGTTTACCCATATGTTGATACGGGAGTCATATATATCAGACTTAGAAATTTTGACTGGGACAGAGATGGTCATATCCTTGTTGTTTCAAGATACAAGCAGGGTATCGATGCGCCGATCTCAAACGAAGATGACTGGGCTGATTACAGGATCGCAATTGAACCTAAGGAGGTTGGTTCTTCGCTCGATTTCCAGTTTCATAAAAGACAGGGAGAGCTGGTAAAAAACAATAATGTTGTTGTTACTCTTGAGAACCAGAGAGGAGATGCATTGCAGTTCTTCAGTTCACCAATAGGAGGAGTGCCTGTTTACCAGACAAGTATACAATACAGGAAAGTGAAGCCTAAATAATAACCTGAACCTTATATGAGATTCAGATCCAACAGGGTACATGTAATCACCGCAGGGTGCTTTTTTTTATTCTCATTGCTGAGCCAGGGACAGACTTACAGCTTTAAGAACTATGGTACGGACAGCAAAATCCCCAACGGCTTCATTTATACACTAAACCAGGATAACAACGGATATCTATGGGTTGGCACAGGTGAAGGCCTGGCCAAGTTTGATGGTTTCGAATTTTATAATATCACCTTTCCTGATTCCGCAGCAGGACGCTATCCTACTGCAAGCCTGAAAGACATGCACGGGACTCTCTGGTTCGGATGCAACGACGGGACAGTATATTATGAAGATGGAGAAAACCTGAGATCGCTCAAAATACCAAATACAAGAACGATTAATGCGCTTCTCGAGGGAGACGAAGGCATGGTTTATATCGTTCCGCAGGGAGGATCAATTTTCAGGGTTAGTGCGTCACAGCCCGACAAGGTGACCAAATATGAAATCCCGCAGGAGCTCATTATTTTTTCTGCGTCTTTTACTCAATCTGGCGATATCCTTCTGGGTACACAGGAAAATATCCGGAGGTGCAGAATTGATGAAGGATCATTAAGTGTTATCGGCTTAATCGAAGGATTTGACTATTCAAGTGTAAACGCTATCCATAAACTGAAGGGTCAGGACAATTATCTGATCGGCACTGACGGCAACGGGCTGTTCCATCTGACCCTGTCTGAAAACGGAGATGTCCTCTCACGCTTCAAAGGCCGCCCTGAGCTTGATTACCTGACCATCCAGTCAATTACCAGTGATTCAGATAATTATTTCTGGATCTCAACATTTGAGACAGGAATACTGCAGTTATTGCTTTCACCGGATGGTAATGACATTGCATCTGTCAGGTTCTTTAATAAGGAATCCGGACTTCCCGGCAATAATGTCAAGCTGGTATTCCAGGATATTGAAGGGAATTACTGGATGGGATTGTTCGGCGACGGATTGGCGCTGCTTAATTCGTATGCCTTCAGCTTTTATTCACCCGGACTTACCCCTGAAACGAACAATATAATATATGTAAACCAGATAGATCAGGATTATTTCCTGGGAACACCAACCGGATTCTATCTCTTTGACATAAACAATAACACGGTGAAATCATTCACTGACCTCATGCAGAGAACAGGTAAGAATGAAATCTCATCTTATTTTGTTGATAATGAGGAAAACATTTGGATCGGTACCAGGGGAGGAGGTCTGTTCTTAAGATCTGCATCAGGCAGCCTGAGACAATTTTACCGGTCAGGTGATTCAAGCGAGGATTATGTAATAGATATTGCTGTTGACGGGAAATATGTCTGGACAGGAAGTCTCAACGGTGTGGTTATTCTTGAGAGAAAATCCGGATCGGTAAAGGCAAAATACAATATAAACAATGGTTTGCCTCATAACATGATCAATCAACTCTTCCTGAAAAGGGATGGGAACGCAGCGGTTGCGACCAGAACCGACAGATTGTATCTTATAGATCCTGAGACTGGTATAATACCGGGCAAGGCGATATTATACGGGACCGTCATGAATGAAATCCTTTCATTCTGCCAGACAACTGAAGGAAATATATGGGCAGCGACGAAAGGCAACGGGATCTTCGAATTTTATGGTGATTCTGTAAGATCCTTTTCAAGGGCTGAAATGCTGATGTCGGATTACTGCTACAGTATCCTCGCCGATAAAGTCAACAGGATATGGATAGGTCATGACAGGGGTTTTTCAAGGTTTAACAGGAACACCGGCATAATGAGAACCTACGGAACTGATTTTGCACAGGGAGGCATGTGTAATACGGGCGGAATGTACGAATCGCCGGATGGGAAAGTTCTTATAGGAACGACTCAGGGACTGATCGTATATGACAGGCAGAAAGACAAGAAAACAAACACAGCACCTCACAACAATATAAATTATATAACAATTAATGATGTAAGATATCCTTACAGGCCTTCTTATTCCCTTCCTTACAGCAAGAGATACAGTGTAAGGATAAATTATGTGGGTATTAATTTCAGTGATCCCGATAAGGTTTATTACCAGACACGGATGGTGAATTACGATAACGACTGGTCAAAAGTAACAACCGAAAGAGAGGTGCCCTATTCACTCAGTGACGGCAGGTACCAGTTCAACCTTATTTCCGTAAACGAAAGCGGAATGTCACAGGATACGCCGGTAACCTTTGATATTACCATAAAGAAACCTTTCTGGAGGACATGGTGGTTCATATTATCATGCATTGCTTTAATAACGGGTATAATAATTATCATAGTAAAGGAGAGGGAAAAAGCCCACAAGAAGATACAATCATATCTCGAAACGGAACTTGAAGCAAGGACCAGTGTTGTGATGAAGCAGAAAACAGAAATTGAGCTTCAGAATCTTGAGATTACCGACAGTATTAATTATGCAAAAAGGATCCAGACAAGTATCCTTCCTGATTTCAACAGGCTGAAGGAAACATTCAGGGAAGCCTTCATTCTGTTCCGCCCGCGTGATATTGTAAGCGGTGACTTCTACTGGTTCGATAAGTTTGATGATGACAAGTTTGTGCTTGTATGTGCTGATTCCACAGGACATGGCGTACCTGGCGCCTTCATGTCGATGATTGGATCAACCCTGCTGCAGGATATAGTGTCACGTCAGAGAATATCAAAGCCTTCACAAGTGCTAACCATGCTTGATAAGCAGATCTTTTCGACCCTTAACCAGAACGTGGAGCTTGGTGTTTCGAATGATGGCATGGACCTGGTGGTTTGTGAAATAACGATAAGCACCAGGCATATCAGATTTGCATCAGCAATGCGTCCGGTGATTATCGTCCTTGGCGGAGAACCATATTATATTAAAGGCAACCGGGCGTCGGTGGGAGGAGAATCAGTGATCGAGAAATACTTTGACGATCAGGAGTATTATTTTAGTGAAGGTGATACTATTTATTTGTTCTCAGACGGTCTCCCTGACCAGTTTGGAGGAACAGAAGGCAAGAAAATGAAAATAGCAAGATTGAAGAAACTGATTGAAGATGTTGCAGATCTTTCAATGGAAGGTCAGAAAGAGGTCATCTTAAAATTCTATGACGAATGGAAAGGCACCCATGACCAGGTGGATGATATCCTGCTTATCGGAATACGTCTTTGATTAATCCCTTTTAATATACGCCATTAACAGACAAAGGTATCTCTGTTGTTGATACCGTATTGCTAAAATTCTCAGCCCTGTCCTTAAGGTAAAATTCATACATAAATGTGTCGTTGTCCTCACGCTCATAGAAAAGATAAATGAACGTTACTGATATGGTTCCTTTCAGGATTTTATTCTGACCTTCCCTTGACATATATGGTATCCTGTATGGTGAAGGCTTCATCGGATCATTATCAGGAACCTCAGTCATAACTCCCCCTGTTTTTCTGTAGAGAATGAAGAACAGGTTTGTTGTATCCTGACCTGTTTCTTCAGGTGATGCCAGCCCCAGGTTACCATCGCCATCCTGGAAATAAAACTTTAGTCTTCCTCCCTTGCAGTTGTTTCCGAGGATATCAATAGTATCAAAGACAGCAAAACTCCTGTATTCAATATACGGTTCAGGGGGCAGATGCTGGATCTTTGCACATGATCCGGTCAGTATAATGATAATCAATGATATTAAGATGACGGCTCTTCTCATGGTTCCTCTTATAACAACCTTTTTTGCACAAAAACCACACCAAATTTGGTTATTTTTTTCTGAAAAATATCCTCAACGGTATCCCTTTAAATTCAAAATTCTCCCTCATCCTGTTTTCTATGAACCTTCGGTAGGATTCTTTTATATACTGCGGAAGGTTACAGAAAAACGCAAAACAAGGAGTGCCGGCAGGCAGCTGGGTAACATATTTTATCCTGATATGTTTGCCTTTCAGTGAAGGAGGAGGGTTGTTCCTGATAATTTCAAGCATAATCTCATTAAGCTCTGAAGTGGATATTTTCCTTTTCCTGTTGCTGTTGACATTTTCAATAATATCAAGCACCTTGTGTATCCTCTGCTTGTTAATAGCGGAAATAAAAAGGATATCATAATCGGTAAACGGTGCAGTCTTCTCTTTTATTTCCTTTTCAATGTGTTTTGCCGTATTATTGTCTTTTTCAACAAGATCCCATTTATTGACAAGTACAATCAGTCCCTTGCTGTTCTTCAGTATAAGCGACATGATATTAATATCCTGGGCTTCAATTCCCCTGGTTCCATCAATAAGAAGAAGACAGATATCGGAATTTTCTATTGTCCTTACAGCTCTCATCACCGAATAGAATTCAATATCCTCGCTGACCTTTGATTTCTTCCTTAAGCCTGCAGTATCAACAAGGAAGAAATCGTGATTGTATTTATTATATCTCGTGTAGATTGAATCACGGGTAGTTCCCGGCAGGGGAGTGACAATGTTTCTCTCTTCTCCCAGGAGTGAATTGACGAGTGATGATTTGCCGACGTTTGGTCTTCCCACTATTGCAATACGGGGTATATCAGGAGATATTACAGGAGATGTGCCCGGCAGATCCTTTACGACCGCGTCAAGGAGATCACCTGTACCGCTGCCACTTATTGAGCTGACCGTGAAATAACCGCCGAGTCCGAGAGAATAGAACTCGCTGGCATCAAACAGCCTCTCAGAATTGTCGACCTTATTCACCACCAGAAGGACCTTCTTCCCTGATTTTCTGAGCAGATCTGCAACCGAAACATCAAGGTCATGAACACCTGCTATGACATCGACCATGAACAGGATAAGGTCAGACTCTTCAATTGCAAGCAGTACCTGCTTATTGATCTCCTCTTCAAAGATATCATCGGAATTCATCACATAACCGCCGGTGTCGATGACTGAGAAATCAACACCATTCCAGGTGCAGATGCCATAATTGCGGTCGCGCGTTACACCGCTGATCTCATCAACAATTGCTTCCCTGGTATCGGTGAGCCTGTTGAACAATGTTGATTTTCCAACGTTCGGCCTGCCTATTATTGCAACAATTCTGCTCATTTATACGTATAATATATTATCAGCGATATCCGAATCTCTTCAGCACTACCGGCTTGTCACGCCAGTCTTTTGTTACCTTCACATATAATTCAAGGAAGATCTTCTTTCCGAAAAAGCTTTCCATATCATGTCTTGCTTCAGTGCCTACTTTCTTAAGCATCGAACCCTTGTGCCCTATTAGAATTCCTTTCTGACTATCACGGGCAACATGGATAACCGCCCTGATATTTAATATTTTTTCTTCATTCTTAAAGCTTTCTATTTCCACCTCAACGCAATACGGAACCTCTTTCCTGTAGCTGACAAGGATTTTTTCCCGGAGTATTTCTGAAGCAAAGAACCGTTCATATCTGTCGGTAAGCTGATCTTTCGGGAAATAAGGCTCTCCCTCAGGCAACCTGCTCAGCACAGCATTAAGAAGTGTGTCAAGATTGAATCTGTTCAAAGCTGAGACAGGTATTACAGGCGATAGCGGAAATAATTCTTTCCATATTCCTGTTATTTTTTCCAGCTCATCCTGGTTCGAAAGATCTATCTTATTTACAGCTATGATGACCGGGATTCCCGCATCTTTTATTTTCTCCTTAAACTCTCTTTCACCGGAAGGATTTTCTTTTATGTCAGTTACATAAAGTATTACATCGGCATCAGTCAGGGCGGTTTTAACGAAATTCATCATAGCCTCCTGGAGCTTGTATTGCGGCTTTATTATACCTGGTGTGTCAGAATAAACAATCTGGAAATCTTCCCCGTTGACGATACCCATTATGCGGTGCCTGGTGGTCTGCGCCTTGGAAGTGATTATTGAAAGCTTTTCACCGACCAGGGCATTCATGATTGTCGATTTCCCGACATTGGGATTACCGAGGATATTTACAAAACCTGACCTGTGACTCATTGTGCGCAGTTAAAAAATACCTCTTTTCAGCATTATTATCTCCTTCTGCGTCAGGAACCTCCATTTTCCCCTTGGCAGGTTTTTCTTTGTAAGCCCCGCAAAATAGACCCTGTCAAGCTTTTTAACTTTGTAGCCAAGTGATTCAAACATCCTCCTGACAACCCTGTTCTGTCCTGAATGAAGCTCTATGCCAATCTGTGTCCGGTCCTCCTGGTCAGCATAGGATACCGCATCGGCCGCAACCAATCCGTCTTCAAGCTGAATCCCTTCCGAAAGCCTGAAGAGATCTTCCTTTAATACAACTTTATCAAGAAAAACATGATAAACCTTCTTTCTGTTATATTTCGGATGTGTCAGCTTTCCGGTAAGGTCGCCGTCATTTGTAAGGAGTAGAACTCCGGTCGTATTTTTATCAAGTCTCCCGACAGGGTAAACTCTCTCCCGGCAGGCATCCCCGATAAGGTCAAGGACTGTCTGATCAGCATGAGGATCTTCCACGGTTGTCACATAACCTTTGGGCTTGTTTAAAAGGATATATACCTTTTTCTCCGCTGAGAGGCTTCTTCCTTTGTATTTCACAACATCATCATATGTGACTTTTGTGCCCAGATCAGTGATCTTCTTTCCGTTTACGGTTATTAACCCTTTACGGATGATCTCATCAGCTTCCCTCCGGGAACAAACCCCGCTGTTGGCAATGAACCTGTTAAGCCTTATGATCTCCGGTACTTTTTTCCCCGATCCTGTTTGTCCCATTTAACCATTTATTCGGCTGCAAAGGTACAATTATTTGGTAATTTACTGTTTAAGGTTTTTTTCGCACCTTTGTTGTTCTGAAAAAGAATGATATGCCATTAATAAAATCAATTTCAGGGATAAGAGGTACTATAGGCGGAAAACCGGGAGAAAGCCTTACACCTGTTGATATTATAAAATTTACTGCTGCCTTCGGCTCATGGATCAGGATGAGAAGCTCAGATATTCCTGTAACAATGGTTACAGGCCGTGACGCCAGGAGGTCCGGACCGATGGTCAGCAGCCTGGTAATAACCACTTTACAAAGCCTGGGAATCAATGTTACCGATCTTGGAATGGCTACCACACCGACAGTTGAAATAGCAGTTGCCGGCACTGAAGCCAGGGGAGGTATTATTATCACGGCAAGTCATAATCCTGCCCAGTGGAACGCCCTGAAGCTGTTAAACGAAAATGGTGAATTCCTCTCCGCATCTGA
>Ga0154607_1039_pt1 | contig 17356 bp, 12 predicted proteins | sample Rifle2008BG13ft_FD_116036 | JGI IMG/M metagenome (GOLD analysis project Ga0154607, IMG submission 116036) | Bacteroidetes bacterium RBG_13_43_22 | reverse complement strand
AAGGGAGAAAATATAGACGAAGTGATAAGCGGTTACAGGTCACTGACCGGCAAAGCTCCCATAATGCCAAAATGGGCTTTGGGTTACTGGCAGAGCCGTGAACGCTACAAATCACAGGAAGAGCTTCTGGATGTGCTGAAAGAGTATCGTAAACGGGATATTCCGCTCGATAATATTGTCCTTGACTGGTCGTACTGGCCGGTAGATTCATGGGGATCACATGAATTTAATCCGGAATTCTTTCCCGATCCCAAAGGAATGGTTGACGAAGTCCACAGGCTGAATGCAAAGATTATGATCTCGGTATGGCCGAAATTCTACCATACTACAGAACATTTCAGGGAATTTGACAGGAAGGGCTGGATGTACCGTCAGGCAGTTAATGACAGTATAAGGGACTGGATAGGGAAGGGTTATATCGGATCTTTCTATGATGCCTACAGTCCCGGGGCACGTGAGCTTTTCTGGAACCAGATGAGAGAGCATCTCTATACAAAAGGATTTGACGCATGGTGGATGGATGCTTCGGAACCTGATATACTCTCAAATGCCAGCATTGAATACCGAAAAAAGCTCTCTACGCCCACCGCGCTGGGGCCTTCAGCAAAATACTTCAACACTTATGCGCTCGTAAATGCAATGGCTATTTATAACGGCCAGCGCTCTGTTGATCCTGATACACGGGTGTTCCTGCTGACACGTTCCGGATTCGCTGGTCTGCAAAGATATTCAACGGCTACATGGAGCGGCGATATAGGAACGCGGTGGGAAGACCTTAAGGCACAGATACCTGCCGGACTTAATTTTGCACTGTCAGGAATACCATACTGGACATTTGACATCGGAGGTTTCTGCGTGGAAGGAAGATATACCAGGGCTTCGGAAGGATCAGAAGACCTTGAAGAATGGAGAGAGCTTAATACACGCTGGTTCCAGTTCGGCTCATTCTGCCCGCTTTTCCGCAGTCATGGACAGTACCCTCTTCGTGAAGTATTCAATATTTCACCTGAAGGGCATCCCGCATATAAAAGCATGGTTTATTATGATAAGCTGAGGTATTACCTGATGCCTTATACCTACTCGCTTGCCGGACTGACCTTTTTCAACGATTATACGATCATGAGGGCTATGGTGATGGATTTTGGCATTGACAGGAATGTGGAAAGTATCGGTGACCAGTACATGTTCGGTCCGTCAATACTTGTTGCGCCAGTATATCTTTACAAGGCCCGGGCACGTGAGGTTTACCTTCCCCAAACCTGCGGCTGGTATGATCTGTATACAGGAAAATATTTTACCGGGAGTCAGAAACTAAATGCAGATGCACCCTATGAACGGATGCCGTTATTTATCAAAGAAGGCTCAATAATCCCTGTCGGACCGGAGATACAATATACTGATGAGAAACCTGCCGATCCGCTGACACTGTATGTGTATGCAGGCAGGGACTGTGCATTTACCCTTTATGAAGACGAAGGCACAAATTATAATTATGAACAGGGAGCATGGAGTACAATAAAATTCAGCTTTGACAACAGAACAGGGGAACTTAAAATTGGCGACAGGCAGGGTGAATATAAAGGTATGCTGAATTCAAGGACTTTCAATATTATCTGGATAAGCAGAGAGAGACCTGTTGCTTTTGATCCTGAGGCGAATCCCCATGCGGTTGGTGCCTATAACGGTAAGGAAATAATCATTACAAAACATTAACTACTATAATAGAACTAATAAAATGAAAAAAACAGGCATTCTTATAATACTGGCAATGAGCTTATTGGGCTGTCAGAGAACACCTTCCAACCTCGTATTGCCATCACTGATAGGAGACGATATGATCATTCAGCAGAAAACAGATGCAAGGATATGGGGCAAGGCAAATCCTGGTCATAAAATAAGGGTTGTGGCAAGCTGGAATGAAGAAGCAACGACAAAATCGGGGAAAGATGGCAGATGGTCAGTCACAATCCCTGCTCCTTCAGCCGGGGGACCTTACACGATGACAATCTCATGCAGAGACACCAGTATTATTATTTATAACATCGTGGCAGGTGAGGTCTGGTTCTGTTCAGGGCAATCGAATATGGAAATGCCGATGGCAGGATGGCCCCCGGTTGATACTGTCATGCATTCATCCCGAACCATTGAATCAACGATACTTCCGGAGATCCGCCTTTTCATTGTACAAAGGAAAATTTCCGGTGAACCTCTTGAAGATTGTACAGGAAGATGGGAAATGTGCGGCCCCTCAACTATTAAACAATTCAGTGCAACTGCATTCTTTTTCGGAAAGAAACTTTATGATGAGCTCCGTGTACCGGTTGGTTTAATTGAATCAGCATGGGGAGGAACACCTGCTGAATCATGGATCTCACCGACAGCCCTTGAGAATGCAGGAGAGTTTGTTGAACAAATAAATGCAATAAAAGAATCGGCACCTCTTCAACATGGATACCAGGCGTGGCTTGAGGATCATGAACAACTGGAGATACAACCTTCCGGCAACAATCAATGGAAAAACCTGACCTTCAACGATGAAAGTGTGCCGTCACCGGAATATGACGACAGTTCCTGGCCGGCGATGAATCTTCCGGGTCAGTTCGAAAAAGCTACTGGCGAACTTGACGGATCTGTATGGTTCCGGAAGAAAGTTGAACTGCCGGCTGACTATAAAGGCAAGGATCTTGTACTATCATTAGGCCCTATAGATGATATGGACCGTACATATTTTAACGGTACTCCTGTAGGGGCAACTGAAGAATCAGGTTACTGGCAGGCAGCAAGGAACTATGATATTCCCGGCAACCTTGCAGGTGAGGGCGTGAATATTATTTCCGTAAGAGTGCTGGATAACCAGGGTGGAGGCGGCATCTGGGGAATTCCGGGATCAATGAAAATATCTGTAAAAGGCGGCAAACAGGCTCCGGTCAGCATTGAAGGCGAATGGAAATATCAGCCTGCAGCAGAACTGATCGGCAACAGGTTCTATATTTTTGACCTGTCAAAAAATGAATTCTTTGCTCAGAAAAGACCGATATCTCTAAGTCCCTATACACCTTCTGTCCTTTACAACGCAATGGTCAGCCCTGTTGTAAAATACCCCATAAAAGGAGCTATCTGGTACCAGGGAGAAGCAAATGTCGGCAGGGCAGATCAGTATGCAAAGATTTTTCCCCTGATGATACAAAACTGGCGGGATTCCTGGGGTATCAAAGATTTTCCGTTCTATTATGTTCAGATAGCACCATACATTTATTCTAATGTTGATTCCACTGAATCTGCCCTTCTTCGTGAAGCGCAGGAGAAAGCGCTTGAACTGCCAGGTACGGGAATGGCAGTGACTCTCGACATTACAACTGTAATGAACATTCATCCTCCCTATAAGAAAGAGGTTGGTGAACGGCTGGCAGCATTTGCACTTAATAATGATTATGAAATACCAACACCCTGTACGGGGCCTGTTTATAAATCAATGTCGGTGGAAGGCAGCACAATAAAAATCCGGTTTGACAATACAGGGGATGGCCTTGTTTCTAAAAACGGACGTCTGAAGGAATTTGAAATAGCCGGGGAGGACGGGAAATATGTAATGGCCAGCGCGGGAATTGTAAATAATAATGAAGTGGTGGTTTATTCTCCTCTGGTCAATGAACCGGTCTCTGTAAGATATTGCTGGCGAAATGGTGCGGAAGCATCTGTCTTTAACAGCGCAGGTCTGCCCGCATGGCAGTTCCGGACGAAAAAATAAAACTTAAACACATGAAAAAGGTTATTTATCTCTCACTGATAATGATTGCGTCTGCTGTTCTCCTTACCTGCTGTAATCAGTCAGCCGGGAAAAAGGAAACGTTGAAGAAAGAGAGCTGGGGAGTTCACCAGGGGAAAGAAGTATTTCTTTTCACCCTGACAAACAGGAATGGCAATGTTCTGAAGCTCACAAATTATGGCGCAAGGATAACATGGATTGAAGTCCCTGACAGATCAGGGGTAAAAGAAAATGTTACCTTCGGGTTTGATACATTCGAAGGTACCTTAAAAGGTGATCCCTACTTTGGCTCAAGTGTCGGGCGATATGCAAACAGAATAGCAAAAGGAAAATTCACAATAGACGGGACAGAATATTCCCTTACGCTTAATAACGGCCCCAACGCTCTTCACGGTGGTCCGGGCGGATGGCACAGCGTGGTGTGGAATGCTGAAATACCGGAAAAAACCGGATCGCCTGCTGTAAAATTCACTTATAATAGCCCTGATATGGAAGAAGGTTATCCCGGGAATATGGATGTTGAAGTCACGTATACATGGTCTGATAATAATGAGATTGTAATGGATTACAAATGCACGACTGATAAAAAAACAGTGCTGAACATTACCAATCATGCCTATTTCAATCTTCATGGTGCCGGTACAGGAGATATTCTGGATCATATGCTTACGATCAATGCCGCTTCATTCACCCAGGTTGATGAGACTCTCATTCCCACCGGTGAGCTGCGTCCTGTTGAAGGAACTCCTTTTGATTTTACAACACCTCACAGTGTCGGAGAAAGGATTAATGAGGATTATGATCAGCTTAAGCCGGGAGGCGGCTATGATCACAATTTTATTCTTGACAATGTTGCAGAGGTTGATGCATCAGTATATGATCCGGAGACCGGAAGGCTGCTTGAGGTGATTACTGATCAGCCCGGGATCCAGTTTTATTGCGGAAATTTCCTTAATGGCAGACTGACAGGTCATGGAGGTAAGACTTATAATTACAGATCAGGTTTGTGTCTTGAAACCCAGCACTACCCGGATAGTCCGAATCACCCGGAATTTCCGTCAACAGTGATCAATCCGGGTGAAACTTTTACCTCACGTACTGTCTACAGATTCTCAGTAAGATAGTTAATATCTCAAATATTGAACGCCGGATAGGAAGGAATACATTTCTTATCTGGCGTTTTTGTTGATTGCATCTGAGTACATCTCTTTTAAAGTTACTAACTTGTGCTCGGGGAAGTACCGAAAATAGTAATCTGATTTATTTAGTTCAGGAGAATGAAGCATAAAACGGTTGAAAATGAATCTCTGCTTGTTAAAAGTTTGTCAAAAGGGAATCTTCTGGCGTTTAATACTTTATTCAGGGAGTACAGTGGACGTTTGTACCATTTTGCATACGGATATTTAAAATCAGAGACCGAGTCTGAAGAGTTGGTACAGGAAGTTTTTACAAAAATTTGGGGGAAAAGGACCGAATTAAAACACGAACTGTCTTTTAAATCTTACCTTTTTACAATTGCCTACAATATTATCAGGAAGCATTTCAGAACCAAAGCATATTTTTCTGAGTATTTAAAATCAGGTATAAGTTCTGATCTGGATATGCAGACTTCTGAGAAAATCACTTATGATTCACTGCATAAATATATAGCTGAACTTATCAACCAGTTACCTGCAAGGCGCAAAGAAATATTCGTTAAAAGCAGATTCGAGGGATTAAGTATTAAAGAGATCGCCGAAGAACTTAAGATCAGCCACAAAACCGTGGAAAATCAATTAACAGATGCATTAAGGTTTATCAGGATTAATCTTAACAAGGAAAATATACCTGTTATTTTATTTTTTATACTATTTTTTTCATGATAAATCAAATTGACTATTACGAAAAAAGCCTGCATGAAGGAACCGCCCACAGCTTTTCATCAAGCTTAATGATCTGATTACCACGATAGACTAACAATCCGCGAGGGATTCGTAATTATACAAACTGACCCGGATCATTCCCTGATTGATAAGCATAATAAATAGGAAGGAATACCAATTTCTGACCGGGCAGCATGGCGTACTGCGCTGTTGATAACACTATACCATACGGGCATTCAGGGTAGGTATTTAACAGCAGGTGCAAACTCCGGAGGCGTCCTGCTGACCCGCTTTTAATTTCAACAGGGTATATTTTCCCCTTAGCACTTATTATATAGTCAACTTCGGCTGTACTGCTCTTTTCTTCCCTCGACCAGTAATACAAGGCGTCATTTCCTGAAGCCGTGACTAATTCCTGGCCCACAAACTGTTCAGCCAGTGCCCCCTTATGAATAGTAAGCAGATCAGCCTGGTGCATTTCAGCATCAACAGGTAACCCGCACAATTGTTGCATGATCCCGATATCCAGCATCAACGATTTAAACTTTTTTTCGGATGCCGAAGCTTCCAGGGGCACTCCTGCAGGACTGGCTGCCGGTATTTTCCTGATTACCTGTGCCTGCCTCAATAATTCAAATGCTTTCTTAATGGTAGGTATGGAAAAATCAGGTGATAAATGTGAATACTTTATTTGCCTGCCAATACTTTTTGCAACAGATGAGAAAACAATATTCAGGCAACGCTTATCTGCATAAGGGGCATACTTTGAAAAATCCTGTCTGAATGTATCGGCCAGGTTAAGCTGTATTTCGAAAGCATCCCGCATCCTTCCGGTCCTGGAAAAAATTTCAACACATTCCGGCATCCCCCCGACAAAGAAATAATGACGTAATTCGTTTAACAGCGATTGATGTATGGTATCTGAAAGTTTTTCAGGACGCGCCATAATTATTTCAGCAAACCCGGGTTTCCCGGTTGCAAGTAAAAACTCAGGGAAACTCAACGGAAACATATTCAAAAACCGGATCCTCCCTACAGGGATGGGAATATCCCGGAAGGCAAATTCAAGGAGTGACCCTGCAGAAATGATATGCTGTCCAGGCAAATCCTCATAAAAATACCTTAATGTCATGATGGCACGGGGGCAACTCTGAATCTCATCAAAAAAAAGCAGATCTTCACCGGTAACGATTTTTGTATTTAAAACAACCTCTAATTCAGAAACAATTCTTTTTACATCAAAATTCAGATTAAATATTGCATGCCAGTCCGGGCGTTTTTCAAAATTCACAACATGAACTCTTCCGTTAAAATAGTTTTTCCCAAAATCATTGACAATCCAGGTTTTTCCTACCTGCCTTGCTCCCCTGAGGATAAGTGGTTTCCTGTTGGTTTGGTTTTTCCAATCAACCAGCTTTTCAGTAATGAACCGTTTCATATTAAAGCTAAGTTTAGAAATACAAGGCAAATATATAAAGAATATTTTAGAAATACAAAGGATTTCATTAGAAAATCCGAAGTCGGAAGTCGGAAGATAAAGACTATAATTATGTTCATCCTGCTTCCGGCTGATTAGATCCAGGTTAATCAATAAAATATAAATTATTTTTCACTATTGACTACTTTTTACTTTTTCAGATAGGTGTACCCAGTCAGATATGGATATTACTATAAAATTACAGGCAAAATGATTTTCATAGGTTTAGGTTAGTTTGTTAGAGTTAAAAGCAGTTTTTCCGCCCGGGAGAACTGCTTTTTTTGACATTAGCACTTATAGGAATGAGAATATTGCAGGATTGATATTTAATAAAATTAACAAAGGAGAATTATTGTATGGCAGGAATTGGTTTTGATAGTGAAAAGATAGACAAATATTTCAAAGGAGAGTATTCTGATAAGGATGCATCTTATATTGATGAAGTTTTTTGTGATAATAATAAAGAGGCAGATTTAAAGCATCATTTATTAAGACAGTTCTACGAATTATTGCCTGAAGATGGCGAGGATAAAAAGGATCTTGATCATATACTTTACAAAATACATTACGAAATAAACACTAAGATAGCTGACAGGAAAGGCAGAAAATTTTCAAGGTTTTTAACTTGGTCTGCCAGGATAGCCGGAATGATTATTCTGCCGTTTGCTATTTTTTGGGGTGTTAAAGGCTATTTAAATAACAATTCAGGAAAAGAAACATGGGTCGAGATCAAAGCACCGGCATGGACAAGGGCACAGTTCAGCTTACCTGATGGCACAACCGGGTGGTTAAACAGCAATTCGAGCATTAAATATGGTGGGAATTTTAAGATTAATCGCCAGCTAAACTTGGATGGGGAAGCTTTTTTTGATGTAACCAAGGATAAGAAAAAACCTTTTCAAGTAGAAACAGATGAGATGATTGTCACCGCGTTAGGTACCAGGTTTAACATTGCTTCTTACCAAAATGAGAATATTGTCGAAGTAGTTCTTGAAGAGGGAGAAGTGGTCTGTTATAATAAGGGATCAAATAAATCTTATACAATGAAGCCGAATGATTTTATATCATATGATAAAACATTTAAGAATTGTAAAGTAGAAGTTGTCCAGACGGAAAAATACTCATCATGGAAGGAAGGGAAACTGGTGTTCCGGAATGATCCCCTTGATGTTCTTGCCAGAAGACTTGGAAGATGGTATAACATTGATATTGAAATCCGGGGTGATATGTCTCGCCAACCCAGACTACGTGCAACCTTTATCGATGAGAATCTGGAAGAGGTTTTGAAATTACTGGAACTGAGTTTACAGATAATATATGATATTGAACCACCACAAATACGAGTTGATGGGAGTTATAGTAAAACGAAAGTAATATTAAGATCAAAGATAAAATAACCTTATTACCAACCTAAAAATCTATTTGCCTATGAGAAATTTCTCTTTAAAAGAACAGGAAAGCGATGGAAGCGCTTTCCTGTAATATTTGTTAAGTTACTACTTCTAAATAATAACCTAACTAAAAACATTTCAAAGTTATGAAAAAAAATTTTGATTTATGGGTGGATCGACACCCAACCCTAAAAAAACTAATCATGGAACTTAAAATCGCATTTCTCATTATTCTGGTTAGTGTTTCAAATGTCCTGGCTATTCCTGCCTATTCCCAGGTAGCGAAGGTTTCATTAGACATGGAGAACAAAAGTCTTGAACAGGTAATGGATGAAATAGAAAGTCAAAGTGAATTCTATTTTATCTTCAACCAGAAACAGATTGATGTCAACAGAGTTGTTGATATTCAGGCAGAAAATAAACTGATTACTGATATTCTTCCTGAATTATTTAATGGGACTAATGTCAATTATATAGTTTTTGACAGGAAAATCTTATTAACGACTGATCCCCTGGAGAATAGCTTACTGGCTATCGCATCAGGAACTGAACTTCAGCAGATAGCAGTTTCGGGAACAATTACCGATGCTTCAACCGGAGAACCTATGCCGGGGGTGAACATTCTTGTTAAAGGTACAAGTATTGGTGTTCTAACCGATGTCAACGGAAGATACTCCCTTAATGTAGCTGACCCAAATGGTGTACTGGTATTTTCATTTATAGGGTATAATGTTCAGGAAATCTCAATAGCTGAACAAAGGGTCATAGATGTAAGGATGGTAGCGAGTGTTGAAGTTTTAGAGGAGGTTGTGGTTGTTGGGTATGGAACACAAAGAAAGATGGATTTAACCGGATCAGTAGCCACAGTATCAGCAGATAATTTAAAAGAAAGAGCAGCTATTTCCTTTGGAGAAGCCGTTATTGGTCAAATTGCAGGGGTACAAATTCAGCAAATCAGTGGCGAACCTGGAGGACAAGGTTTGTCCATAAGGGTTAGAGGTACTGCTTCTATTACCCAATCCAATGAGCCTCTTTATGTTGTAGATGGTTATCCATTGGAAAGCGGTGTTTTTAACATACTTAATCCGTCGGACATTGAAAGCATACAGATATTAAAAGATGCTTCTTCTTCTGCCATTTATGGATCGAGGGGAGCTAACGGAGTGGTGATCATCACTACAAAAAAAGGAAAATCAGGTGCTCTATCTGTGAATTTTAATATGTATGCAGGGATTCAGCAAGTGGAAAGAAAAATTGAAATGATGAATCGCGATCAATTTGTGGAATATTTTATCGATGGACGCAATCAGGCATGGGTGGATGCACCTATTATTAAATCCGATCCCGATAAAACTCCACATTCGATAAATGATCCCAATAGCAGGCGAAAATTATATCCAAATTATAGTAACACCTATATGATTCCAGACGGGCAGGATGGTTATCTTTACGATTTCCAGGATCCTGCATCAGTTGCGCAAATGCCCGACAATAACTGGCAGGATTTACTATTCAGAAATGCAAAAATGCAGCAATATGAGTTTTCATTTTCCGGAGGAACCGATAGAGCACAATATGCTTTTTCCACCAGTTATGTACAGCAAGATGGAATTGTTACCAATACAGACTATGACAGGATTAACCTCAGAACTTATTTAAGTAGTCAGATTAGTGATCGTTTGCGGGTCGGCGTTAACATTAGTACATATTACTCTAATAGTAATGAGACAGATGAAGGAAAATATTCTGCTGTAAGTTATACTCAGCATCTGCCTCCAATTTATCCTGTAATGAATCCGGACGGAACCTATGGTTCGATGGTTCGTAACTATGAAATTCTGGCAGGAGATGTTGCAAGCCCTATTGGTTTCGCTGAGCAAATTTATGATCGCAGAAAACGAAATGGAGGAACAGGGATCATATTTGCTGAATGGGAAATTATTAAAGACCTGAATTATAAAATAAATGTAAATGGAGGAGTCCAGCAAAATAATAGAAACAGGTACTTGCCTTCTTATGTTGATATGGATGCTTCCAGAGCACCCAGAATGGCTCAAGGTAGCAATGATACACGGACTGATTTGGACTGGGTAATTGAACAAACTCTAACATTGCAAAGAACATTTGCAGAAAGGCATAAACTTACGGCATTAGTCGGGTATACCACTCAAAAACATACATATGCCAATATATACGGCGAGGCAAGAAGCTTTCCAAATGATAATATATATACTTTGAATGCAGGTACTATGTATGATCTCTCCAGCACTGAATCAGAATATTCTATGATTTCATATCTGGCACGTGTTAATTATATTTATAATGAAAAATATTTAGTAACTGCCTCTTTTCGTACCGACGGATCTTCCCGTTTTGGGAAAAATAACAGGTGGGGTTCCTTTCCGGCTATATCAGCTGGTTGGAGAATCAGCCAAGAGAATTTTATGCAGAATATTCAAATTATCAATGACTTAAAATTAAGAGCCAGCTATGGAATCGTAGGGAATAATCGAATTGGAGATTATTCAGCTATTGGTTTGTTAAGTGTTGACTACTATCCTACCGGAGACGCCCTACAAACCACAATTAATCCTAGTACCATGCCGAATGATTACCTGGGATGGGAAAAAACCCAACAGGTAAATTTAGGATTCGATTTGGGATTATTTGATAATCGTATCAGGTTAGAAGCTGATTTTTATAACAGCAAATCTCTTGAATTGCTTCTTAACGTTCCGGTTCCCACCATTACAGGGTATTCCTCTCAAATACAAAACATAGGGAAAGTACAAAACCAAGGGATGGAATATCTGTTATCAACCAGAAACCTGGTGAATGAATTTAAATGGTCCAGCGATTTTAACATCTCCTTTAATAAAAACGAAGTCCTTGAATTAGGACCCGATGGCCGACCAATTCTTGCCAGCGCTCCTAATGCCTCTAATTCCTTCATAACACAGATTGGCTCTACTATTGCTAGTTACTATGGTTACGTATATGAGGGCGTATTCATGAGCCAGGAGGAATTAGACCAATATCCTCACCTTCCTGCTGATAAGGTTGGGGACGGTCGTTATCGGGATGTGAATGGAGATGGGAAAATGGATCAGAACGATAAAGAAATCCTTGGAGACAACCATCCCATTTTCACTGCAGGTCTTAATAATAATTTTTCATATAAGAATTTTACCCTGGGAATCCAATTTACAGCAAGCTATGGGGCTAAGCTTTTCAGTATTTTCAAACGTATGACCGGAGTCTACCATGGTGACCGCAATGGAATGATCGAACTTCTAGACCGTTGGAGATCGCCGGAAGATCCAGGCGATGGATATCATTTCCGACCAACACGGACACCCGCAGGCTGGCAACGTAGTCCTTCATCAATATGGTTAGAAGATGCTTCATATTTGCGTCTAAGAAACTTTTCATTAGCTTATGATTTTAGCCCTGAAACGATCCAAAAGCTAAAGTTGAAAGCATTACGCGTCTATCTTACTGGACAAAATCTTTACACTTTTACTAAATATGTAGGATATGATCCCGAAACCAGTAGTCAGGGTAGTGGTTTAACCAAAGGAGGAGACTACATGGGATATCCAACAGCGAGATCTGTATTATTAGGAGTTAATGTTACATTCTAGTAATTTAACTTGCAGATTATGAAAACATTAATAAATGATAATTTAAATTTTGTACAGATGAAAAAGATATTAATACTTCTTACTGGAATAATAGTGCTGACAGCTTGCAGCGAAGATTTTATGGATTTAAATCCACCTTCAAATCTCAATTCCACAGGATTTTATAAAACACAAAAGGAAATAAATCAAGCTGTTTTATCGGCATATGGATACCTTAGGTCCGTTTATAATGCCCGATACATAGAATTGGGAGAAATCAGGTCGGATAATACAACATATTCCTGGTTGCCAGGGAATCCTGAATCCCAAAAGGGCATAGACGAGTTTGCATCACCTTTGCTTATCGATAATAGTTATACAACAAGCACCTGGAATGACTGTTACGGGATTATAATGCGGGCAAATATCGTAATTAACAGAGTTGATCAAGCTACATTTACAGATGAAAATTTGCGGAATCAGTACAAAGCTGAATCAAAATTCATCAGGGCCCTTACTTATTTCTGGCTAAACAGGATTTTTGGGGGAGTTGACTTAAATGGTCAATTGTCAGGGGTCATAAAAGTCGATAAGGAGATATCGCAAATTGAAGCTTATGAGCTTGGACGAGTTCCACTTCAGGAAATTTATGATCTGATTGTAGAAGATCTGGAATTTGCTGAGCAATATTTACCTGATTCCTACTCATCCTCTGACAAAGGTCGTGTGACATACGGAGGAGCAACAGGATTATTAGGGAAAGTATATATGACAATGGCAGGCTATCCTCTTAATAAAGGTACTGAATATTATAACCTTGCCATTCAGAAATTTCAGGAAATCATTAAAGATCCCGGATATTCCTTAGTGCCAAGCTATAAAGATTTATTCGATGTTACAAATAAGAACACTGCCGAATCTTTATTTGAAGTGCAATATAAAAAAGGAAGTCCGGGAGGAGCTACAGGTAGTCCCTGGAATAACAGTTTTGCACCTCGATTTTCGGATAAAGAAGTAGTACTTGTTGGTAATAAAGGTGCTATGAATTCTCCAACTGGAACTATGTCAAGTGCCTATGAAACGGGTGATCCCAGAAAATATGTTTCTATGAGAGACGGCTGGACCAATAGCGCTACAGGGCTTTGGGAAACTGAGAGATATGTTTGTAAATATTATGATGTTGCCACAAGTGGCTCTGATAATGGAAATAATTGGATTGAACTCCGTTTGGCTGACATATACCTGTTGTATGCTGAAGCTTTAGTTCGCACAAATGGAGATAAATCTGTTGCGTTATCTTATTTAAACCAAGTTCGTCAAAGAGCGCGCAATACACCTGGTGATCCGGATATTATAACACCTCCTGATCTTTTAAAAGATTATGAACTAACCGATTTCGCCGATGATCAAGCCTTTTTACTGACTATTGAGAATGAACGGCGTGTAGAGCTGGCTTTTGAAAATCATCGCTGGTTCGACCTTGTTAGAACAGGCCGGGCCAAAGATGTAATGCTTGCATCTCAGGTTGCTAACGGATTCCCCGCATTTGTCTGGAGTGACGACATGATGGCTTACCCGATTCCAATGACTGTCATGCAGTCAAATGCTGGTAAAATTATTCAAAACCAAGGTTATACACAACTGTAATTAATCATTCTGGAGGCTAATAAAAATTGATTAGCCTCCAGATTTTATAAATTATAAATTTTATAAACATGAGAAAACTAATTAATCTTTCAATAACACTTTTTTTAATAACCATTGTTCTCTTTTCACAAACGCCTAATACTCTTACTCAAAAAGAAAAAAATGAAGGTTGGATACTTCTATTTGACGGCGTCAGTACCAATGGATGGACAACCACCAGAGGTCAGCCAGTCCCGCCTGGAGGTTGGGAGGTAATAAATGGTTGTATAAATACTGTAATACGAGATAAAGGTGGTGATATTATAACCGAAAACGAATATTCAGATTTTGAACTCTCCGTTGATTTCAATATAACACCGGGCTGTAATAGCGGAGTCAAGTATTTTTTCACTACATATGAAAATGGAGGTAATCTGGGATGTGAGTATCAAATTTTGGATGATATATTAGGTGAGGATAAAAAGCAAGCGAATCACCTTTGCGGTTCATTTTACGATGTGTTGCCTCCCGATGAATCAAAGAAAAAGGTAAATCCTCCCGGCGAGTGGAATACCCTAGGCGTTGTAGCTAAAGGGAAAAGCGTTGAACACTGGTTGAATGGGGTAAAAATTTTAGAATTTATACGTGGAGATAAAGTCTATACAGATGCTGTTGCACTAAGTAAATTCAGCAAAACGGTACCTGCTTTTGGTATGGTAGAAAAAGGTCATGTCCTGTTGCAGTATCATGGCGGTTTAGTATCCTTTAGAAATATTAAAATTAAAATAATTTAAAATTTTATGGAAAAGAGACGTGATTTCATTAAGAAAGTAGCTGTTGGTTCTGCTGGTCTTGCTTTTGGCGGAGCTACATTAGAATTTAGTGCAAAGAGTTACAGAAATATACAAGGCGCTAATGACAAGATTCGTGTCGGTATCATTGGTGTTAATGGTCGTGGAAATGGTATGACAAGAACATTTGCGCGAACAGCAGGTGCAGAGGTAGGATCTGTCTGCGATGTTGACTCCAGAGCATTGGCAAAAACAATTAAAATGGTAACCGGTATAGATCCAACTCCACCCACACCCAAGTCAGAAAAAGACTGCCGGAAAGTATGTGAAGATAAATCGATAGATGCAATCTACATTGCAACTCCCGATCATTGGCATGCCCCCCTTACAATTATGGGTTGTCAGGGTGGGAAACATGTATACTGTGAAAAACCTTTGAGTCATAATCCGAGAGAAGGCGAACTTTCTATTGCCGCTGCACGAAAGTATAACCGCGTTGTCCAGATGGGCGCACAACGGCGCTCTGCACCATTACTTACTCAGGGCATCAAAGAATTACATAACGGGATAATCGGCAGGGTATATCTGGCTAAAACATGGTACACCAATATGCGTAAAGAGACTTTCCTGACTCCCGGGACAGTTCCTGAGTGGCTTGATTATGATTTATGGCAAGGCCCTGCACCGCGTGTTCCTTTCAAAGAAGGTTTGATTCACTACAACTGGCATTGGTTCTGGCATTGGGGAACCGGTGAAGCTTTAAATAACGGTACACACGAAATTGATGTTGCTCGCTGGGGCCTTGGAGTAGACTATCCAACCAGGGTAACATCAGTAGGAGGCAGATATCACTTTAAAGATGATTGGGAAACACCAGATACTCAGATAATAACATGGGATTATCCTGGTCGTATCTCTTTGATGTGGGAAAACAGAAGCTGTAACGGAAGAGAGGTTGATGGAGAGGGGCGTGGCATTATTTTCTACGGCGAAAACGGGAGCCTGGACACAGGTAATGATGGATATAAAGTGTATGATCTGGGAGGTAAAATGATTAAAGAGGTGAATAATAGTACAGGCCAGGCTATTCAGGGACGCGATACAGCAAATCCAAGTCCGGGAATGGACGGTCTTCATGTGGCAGATTTCCTTAATGCCATCAGGAATAATCGTCGTCCTAATGAAGATGTTGAGGATGGCTTTAAAAGTACAGTAGCAGCGCAGTTGGGAAATATCTCCTGGCGTTTGGGTCGTGATTTGAAACTCAATCCCAAAAACGGGCATATTATTGGTGACAGTGAAGCGCAAAAACTCTGGAGCCGTGAATATGAAAAAGGATGGGAACCAAAAGTTTAATTTATTGCTCACCTCAGGAGCTATTTGCATAAGCTTTGTTTTAATTTCATGTTTGTTCAAAAAGGAAGATATTTCCTCCAACGTACCCAACACTCTATCAAATAAAGAAATAAAAGCGGGTTGGATACTTCTTTGGGATGGAAAGTCTTTTGATGGTTGGAGAGGTATTTATCAAAATATTTTCCCACTTTATGGATGGATTATTGAAAATGAAGAACTTATTTGCCTTGGGAATGAAATGCCAGACTCATTGAAAGGAGGTGATATAATAACTGAGAAAAAGTTTGGAAGTTTTGAGTTCAAATGTGAATTTAAAATTTCAGATAGAGGGAATAGTGGGATCAAATACTTTGTCAATGAGTCACTTAAATCAGCTCCGGGCCATGGTCTTGGATTAGAGTACGCAATATTAGATAATAAAAACTGGCCTTATGATAATCCGGACTATAATAGAACTTGCGGTTCTTTATATGATTTAATTCGGGCACCTGAAAATGTAAAAGTTGAGCCGATAGGAGCGTGGAATGAAGCTTTGATAATTGTTAATGGAGATCACATTGAACATTGGCTTAATGGAACAAAAACTGTTGAAATTGGAAAAGGCAGTGAAATATATTTTCAGCTTTTAGCAAAGAGTAAATATGCAAATATAGAAAGATGGGGTGAATTTAAAGATGGGCATATTTTATTGCAGGATGAGGGCCCGAGGACTTCTTTCCGTAATATCAAAATAAGAGAAATTAAAAACTGACTAAGTGGATCCAAGAATTCTGCCAAACCGGGTTGGCTGCAGTCAGTTAATTAAACAATTTCCGCCGGATTGTCAGAAATATTCTTTTCATATCCGGCGGTTTTTTATAATTCGTTATACCGCTTAATCTTTTGTTCATTATATTTAATTCTATCAATTTCTTTATTTTTTCACGTCTGGCAAGCAGCATAGCTATTTCAGCTTTCGCTAATGCTTCGGCTGACACAGTTGTCACGGTATTTGTTTGACCACGCTGATAAACCATGACCGCTTATTTGGCACAACTTGTCCCGACATGGCGGGATTTGCTTTTGCGAGAAACACAACCCAGTGCACATGCAAAGTCAAAAGATTCTATGTTAAGATGCAAGACTTTTATTATTTTTGTTTTTACAATTTCAAAGAACGGCTTTAAGCCAGTTCGCAAAGGGTTGCAACTTCGAGTTGCTGCCCTTTATTTTTCAAGTATTGTTGGTCAAACATTTCTTCTTTTTTCCAAAGCACATACACAAACTCCAAAATTTTCTTTTGCACAGCTACCGCTGCTTTCATTTTAATGCCGTGCCTGCTTACTAATCGGTTATACACTGCTTTCATTTGCTCATTGTGTCTGATGGCTACTAATGCCGGAAAATGTAATGCTTTCGCAAGTATTTATTTCCTTTGCGCGATATTTTGGTTTTGCCTTTTACCGATATACCGGATTCTTTTTC
>Ga0154607_1013_pt2 | contig 17544 bp, 9 predicted proteins | sample Rifle2008BG13ft_FD_116036 | JGI IMG/M metagenome (GOLD analysis project Ga0154607, IMG submission 116036) | Bacteroidetes bacterium RBG_13_43_22 | reverse complement strand
GGGGAAAAAGGATATACCTCATTCCCTGGCACGATAAGCTATATTTCCGGGAAGGCTGAATTCACTCCAAAGATAATCCAGACAAAAGAGGAGCGTGTTACCCTGGTATATGCAATAACAATTGATGTAAGAAATGACGGCACCATGAAATCGGGCATGCCGGGCGAAGCTATATTTTAAATGGAGCCGGAGTATGCAGAAAGCTATTGAGGCATCGGGAATCAGCAAGAAATTCGTGGATACACAAGCTCTGAAAAATATTTCCTTTGAGGTGTCTGAAGGTGAGATATTCGGTTTTATTGGTCCCGACGGAGCAGGGAAAACAACACTTTTCAGGATAATAGCAACTCTTCTGATCCCTGACGAAGGCAAAATGGAAGTCATGGGATTTGATTCTGTTTCCGGATTCAAAGAGCTGAGAAAAAACATAGGCTATATGCCAGGGAGGTTCAGCCTTTACCAGGATCTTTCGGTCGAAGAAAACCTTAATTTCTATGCAACTGTTTTTGGGACGACCGTTAAGGAAAATTACGATCTGATTTCTGATATCTATTCACACATCGAGCCATTCAGGAAGAGACTCGCAGGCAAACTTTCCGGCGGTATGAAACAGAAGCTGGCATTATCATGTGCATTAATACATAAACCAGGACTTCTTATCCTTGACGAACCTACGACAGGAGTAGATGCAGTATCGCGCTCAGAATTCTGGGGGATGCTCAGGAAACTGAGGCAGCATAATATAACGATCATCTTATCAACGCCTTATATGGATGAAGCTATGAAATGCGACAGGGTGGCACTGATCCAGGAAGGACACATTCTTTCAATCAATCAGCCGGAAAAGATAAGGGAAGAATTCAGCAGGAAGCTGTTCAGCGTAAAAGCTCCCGAAAAATACAGGCTGATAAATGCACTGAGAAGTTATCCCGGTACTATTACAGCTTATCCGTTCGGGGATTCGGTTCATGTAACCTTTAAGGATGACATATATGACAGATCAGTTCACGACTATCTAAGCAGTGTGGGATTGGATAATGTGGTGATAAGTGAAACCAGGGCCGGAATAGAAGACAGATTCCTCGAACTGATGGAGAAATCAACAGCTCCCCTCTCTGGAGGGGTTGGGGGTGGGTATAATAAAGCAGAATGACAAACAATCCAGTCATATCAGTCAAAAACCTGGTGAAGAAGTTCGGAAGCTTCACAGCCAATGATGACCTGAGCTTTGAGGTCTATGAAGGTGAGATCTTTGGCTTCCTGGGTGCGAACGGAGCCGGAAAGACGACAGCAATCAGGATATTGTCAGGTTTGTCGGAACCTACTTCAGGTGAAGTGATTGTTGCCGGATACAATGCGAAAAAACAGCCGGAACAGATAAAGAAGAATATCGGTTATATGTGCCAGAAATTTTCACTCTATCCGGATCTGACAGTGAAGGAGAACATCATGCTTTACGGTGGAATATACGGGATGAAAAAAGCATTGATAAAGGAAAGGACAGATCTCCTTCTTGACAGGCTTAATTTCAGGGAATACGGCGACAGGATGATTGCTGTACTTCCGCTGGGGCTGAAACAAAAACTGGCCTTTTCAGTAGCAGTGTTCCATGAACCAAGGATTGTCTTTCTTGATGAGCCCACCGGGGGCGTGGATCCTATTACACGCCGGCAGTTCTGGGAAATGATCTATGAAACAGCCGGAAGGGGCATTACGATTTTTGTAACAACCCATTATATGGATGAAGCAGAGTATTGTGACAGGATATCAATAATGAGCGAAGGGAAAATTGTTGCGCTTGACACACCGGCTGATCTTAAAAGACAATATAATGCAGCTTCAGTCGAGGAGGTTTTTGTGAAGATAGCAAGACCGAAGGACCTCATCCCCCCGGCCCCCTTCTCCCGGAGAGAGAAGGGGGAGTGACTCTGTGAGGCATTAGTTATAGCCCCTCTCCCTTGGGAGAGGGGTTGGGGTGAGGTTGATGATGAAAGGAACGATTATAATGAATATGAAATGAAACGTTTTCTTGGATTTGTAAAAAAAGAGTTCCTGCATATATTCAGGGATATCCGGACACTGATTATACTGTTCGGAATACCTGTTATACAGATACTTCTATTCGGTTTTGTGGTAAGCACTGACCTTAAAAATGCCCAGGTGGCTTTTCTTGATCTTTCCGGAGATGAAATGACGCAAAAAATATCAGATAAAATATGTTCATCAGGTTTTTTTATGAGGAGTGAAACTCTCCTGAGTTACAATGATATTGATAAAGTACTCCGAAAGAACAAGATCAAAGCAGTAATAGTTTTTGAAAAGAATTTTGGCCGAAAGCTTATCAGCGAAGGCAAAGCAGCTATAAGTATAATAACCGACGGCTCTGAACCCAATATGGCAACCCTTATTACAAATTATGTCACAGCGATTATAACCGATTTCAACAGGGAACTGGCCGGGACACAAGCCGCCGGAACGTTTCTGGTTCAGCCAGAAGTCAGGATGTTCTATAATCCTTCCCTGAAAAGTCATTTTATGTTTGTCCCGGGTGTCATAACCCTTATCATGATCCTTATCTGTGCTCTCATGACCTCTGTCACCATCACGCGTGAAAAGGAATTCGGAACAATGGAAGTGTTGCTGGTATCTCCTCTTAAGCCTGTTCAGATCATCCTTGGTAAAGTGATGCCATATTTCCTGCTTTCATTCATTAATGTGATAATGATACTTATGCTCTCATGGCTTGTGTTTGGACTCCCTGTAAAAGGCAGCCTTGTCCTGCTTCTGGCTGAAAGCATGCTCTATATTCTGATGAGTCTTTCACTTGGAATACTTATTTCTACAGTATCAAAAACCATGCAGCAGGCTATTTTTATCTCGTTTGTAGGCATGATGCTGCCGACTATCCTGCTTTCGGGATTTATTTTCCCTATAGAGAATATGCCTGACGGATATGGATGGGTGGCTGCTTTGATGCCTCCCAAATATTTCATAATAATCATTAAGAACATTATGATAAAGGGGACAGGTTTCCTTTATGTATGGAAGGAAACACTGGTACTGACTGTAATGACAACGGCATTTATCTGGCTAAGCATCAGGAAGTTTAAAATCAGGCTACAATAATCAGGAAAAAAGGAGAAGGAATAATGAGGACTATATTTTACCTTATAAGAAAAGAATTTCTCCAGATATTCAGGGATAAATTTATCGGAAGGGCAATTTTTGGAGTTCCTATTGTTCAGATGCTGTTACTGGTCCCTGCAGTAACATTTGAGATCAAAAATGTAAAGCTGTGCATAATTGACAGAGACATGACAGCCGAATCAAGAGGACTGGTAAATCAGCTTGAAGGATCAACATTTTTTAAGGTCAGGTTCTCAACTTTCTCTGAGCAGGAAGCCAATAATCTGTTGTACAGGGGCAAATGTGATTTAGTGCTGCAGATACCATCGGGTTTCGGGAAAGAAACCGGGAAAGGAAATCCCGGCAAGTTACTGGTCTCTGCAAATGCCATCAATGCTGTTAATGCCCAGCTTTCCTGGGCTTATTTGAACGGAGTTATCCGTGATTACAACATTAATATCATTGCTGAAAATACGGGCAGCCTCTCTTTTGCATCTATCCCGCAGATACAGGTCACCAACAGGTACTGGTACAACGAATTGCTTAATTATAAATATTATATGCTGCCAGGAGTGCTTGGAATACTTATCCTGGCAATAGGATTCATTCTTGCAGGGCTTAATCTGGTAAAGGAAAAAGAAAGCGGTACTATTGAACAGATAAATGTTACACCTGTTAAAAAATATCATTTCATAATAGCCAAAATGGTACCCTTCCTGATAATAGGACTTATAGACATTGCAATAGGATTAATAATAGGAAAGCTGACTTTCAACATACCTTTTGAGGGCAGCATTGCCCTTCTATTCCTGGGATCAGCTATTTTCCTGATAGCAGTTCTTGGTCTTGCCCTCTTAATGTCAACTTTTTCAGGCACGCAACAGCAATTCATGTTCACAGCATTCTTCTTTATCATCATTTTTGTGCTGATGAGCGGCATTTTTACTCCCCTGGAGAGCATGCCTGTATGGGCACAAAAGTTAGATCTGATTAATCCTGCTGCTTATGTAATGCGCATTAACAGGATGGTGATGCTTAAGGGATCAACATTCCGGGATATCAGCAGGGATATCTTTTCCCTGACACTGATCGCGATTGCATTTACATCCCTTGCAGTCAACCGGTACAGAAAAACAGCGTAATAGTCTGAAAGTCAAAAGTCCATAAAGTCAAAAGTCAGTGAAGTTCACTGACATACAGGACCTGCAAGACCTGCATGACTTGCAGGGTATTTTCATATCCTTATCCCAAGCAAGATTATATCATCGATCTGTCCCACGGAATGTTCACCTGAAGGATAACTTATCCACTCATCGAGGATTTTCTCATAGACCTCCTTCTGTGAATTCATATCCAGCTGCTGGTTTTCAAGCAGCATTCCCGTAAACCGGGGTTTCATGAATTTTCTTCCGCTCGGTCCGCCAAACTGGTCGCAGAAGCCATCGGAGAAAAGATAAACCGTGTCTCCTTTTCTTAAATCAATTTCATGAAGAGTGAAATCGCTCATTCTTGAATAGACACCAACAGGCATTCCGTCAGCTCTTTTTTCAATAATTGAATAATGTCCGTTTTCCTTCCTTACCAGGATCATCGAATTATTCGCTCCGGCAAACTGCAGGCGCAGTTTTTTCAGGTCAATTGAGCAGATTGCCATATCCATTCCGTCCTTGCTTGTCTCATGTTCGCCTTTTTGCTTAAGGGAAAGAACTACATTTTCGCGAAGCTCATTCAGTATCATGTCAGGCTGAACGATCCCGCTTTCATTGACGATCTTGTTCAGGAAGCTTACTCCCAGCATGCTCATGAATGCTCCCGGCACTCCATGGCCGGTACAGTCAGCAGCTGTAAATATGATATGTTCTCCTTTCTTCGACATCCAGTAAAAATCGCCGCTTACGATATCTTTTGGACGGAAGAGGATAAAATAATCACTGAAACTGCTTTTCAGAATAGCTTCTTCAGGAAGGACAGCTCTCTGGATTGTTTTGGCATACTGGATACTGTCGGTTATTTCTTTTTTCTGATAGGTAACTATGTCCCTCTGTCTTTCAATTTCATCTTTCTGCTCCACAACCTCCCTTGTCCTTTCCACGACAATCTTCTCGAGCTTTATTTTTTCTTCAATGAGCTTTTTCTCCCTGTACCTTACAAATGCAACTATACATAGAGCTGAAGTAAAGATTGATAAAACTATAAACCACCTGGTTCGCCAGAAAGGGGGTTTGATCAGAAAACTGTACTGCACTATATCACCGGTTACATCGTATTTGTTTTTTGCCTTTACGTCAAAGGTATAATTACCTGAACGGAGATCGGATGATGTTATGCTCCTCGCAGTAGTAAAGGGCGACCATTCTCCTGAACCGTTTCTTTCAAGACGGTATGAGAATGTCAGGTCATCAGGATTGCTGAAGGAGAGGCCGGTATATTCAAATGTAACATGGTTATCCTTATGAGACAATACCAGATTTTCAGGCAGTCCCGACCATTTGCTCAGTGCATAGTCTCTAGCTTCCCAGTCAACATCCTCAAAAAACAGTTTTATGGAAGTAATATGGGTTTTCGGCTGATTATCGAAATTAACATCAACCTCAGGATTGAATCTGATGATTCCGTTCTTTGTTCCAAACCATATCATTCCCGAATTATCCCTCGCAATGGAATTTGTATTATTTTCTCCGCCAGTGAATCCGTCCTGGTTGCTATATGGGATTACTCTTATAATTGACAGTCTGTCATCCAGCTCAAGGAGATCAAATCCTTTATCTGTACCGGCGACAACCTTATTCGGATTTATAAAGAAAAGAGAATTAACAGTTCCGGAGGAAAGGACTCCCTTTGTCGCAAGCAGGGAGACCGGAACAGAATCAGAATCAATATTGAATTTGTATATTCCACCTCCGAAAGTGCCTATCCAGATATTTCCCGCAGGATCTTCTGCAAGGGAATTAATACGCAGGAAAGTCAGTCCATCCTCCTCGTTATAATCAGTATAGATTGTATCTTCAAGTTTTACCAGGCCTCTGAATGTTCCTATCCATATTCTGCCTTTTGAATCTTCAATGATAGTCTGAACTTCATTATTGATCAGTCCCTCATCCTCGCTCATTGTAAAAAGGTTATCACCCGTGAACTTGCCGTAGCCTCCGCCTGTGCCAATCCACAGGTTGTCACGGCTGTCTGCAAAAAGAACATTGACCTTCTGGTCAGGAAGCCTGTGATTAAACTGGAATGCTGTAAGGTATCTGCCGTTAAAGATATTTATGCCATTATTTGTGCCTATCAGGATTTCACCCTTATATCCGGTTATAGTTGTAGCTCCCACGTCGTTCAAACCCCCGGCAAGTGAAAAATGATGCAATTTTTTTATTTGGCTTCCTGTCTTTCTGAAACTTGTGAATCCCTCTTCAGTAGCTGTATACAACATGTCATCAGAGCCAATATAGATACTTAGCACCTGGTTTCCTGTAATATTTTCTGTTGCGCCATAGGACAGGAATTTATCGTCACTGAACATTATTGCCCCCTGCCCGAAAGATGCAAGCCAGGTGTTATCCTCATTATCGAGCAGGATATTCAGTATCTGATTTGAAGGAAGTCCGTTTTCCCTGTTGAATTCACCAGCGTACTTGTCATTTGCAAGCCGTAAAATGCCTTTATTGTTCGTTGCAAGCCATAATTCTCCATTTTTACGGGACAATACATCCCACACTGTCATGCCGGGGAAACCGTCATTTATCTGATGCCTCTCAATTTCATATTCCTTATTTTCCCTGCCGGGCATAGCCCTGAAAAGTCCGTCGCCATAGCTGCCAAGCCAGAATGTTCCGTCATTGCCAGGCTCAAGTGAAAGAATGATGTCAGAAGGGATGATCGGATCCTCGATGTTTTCTATTGCCAGAGTATCTGATTGCGTAAATGTGAGAATGTTAACGCCGCCTACCATTGCCAGCCATAATCGTTTTTCCACATCTTCGCAGATATCAAAAATGAAATTGCTTATCAGTCCGTCATCAATTGAAAAATTCCTTATCATAAGGGAATCCCCGGGTTGAATTGCAACAAGTCCCCTGTCGTTGGTTCCCACCCAGATTATTCCATTGCTTCCCTCAGTTATTTTCAGGACAGAAGTACCTGATAGTCCCTCTTCTTTTGTGAAGGTTGAGAATTTCTTACCGTCATAGATGGTCAGGCCGCTGAATGTCCCTATCCATATATTGCCATTGCTGTCTTCGTACAATGATCTGACCACATTGTCAGAGAGACCGTCAGCTTTGGTAAAGGTCTCAAACCTGGTTCCGTCAAACCGGGAGAGGCCTCCGCCGTCGGTTCCCATCCAGATGAAGCCCCGGCTGTCCTGGATTATGCAATAAACCGTCGATTGAGGTAATCCCTCTTCAACCGAGTATCTCCTGAAAAAGTACTGCTGGGATAATAATTCTGACGGCAATAAAATTAATACCAATGAAAAAACCAGGCCTCTTATATACATCATTTTTTTTCAGGTTAAGGGTCCGACAGGCTTTTAACTCCGTTTATCTTCTGTGCCCTCAGTATATCCGTAGTTGTAAATTATTTCAGCATAAAAATAAACTGCCCTCCCTCATCGCCTGAGTTTCTTATCGGGTTGTAAAGCGGGGTCTGGTATGAATTATTTACCACAGGTATTTTAAGGGATTCAAAGACCTGTCCGGCATCAAGATATTTTTCCGAGTTTTTGGTCAGGGCCTGCAGGAAATAATATGCAAATACCGAATGTCCTTCCTTTCCTTTATCCAGAACAGGTTCAACGCCTCCTGAAGTAAGAGCTTTCCTGCTGTTAAGCGAATATACTTTCTGGTAGTATTTTGTGGAATTTTCATATGGGATTGTCATTGTTTTTCCCCTGAAGATATCGCCGCTGAAGCATGCATCGGTGACAAGAAGGGTATGTTTTGAGTTTATGCCCGAGAGGAATGAACGGATATCCTCATTGGAAATATACTTTGAAATGGTTTTTGACGCGGCGTCACTCGGCACCCAGAATCCCTTGTCCATATTCTGCAGATACTCTCCGTGTCCGGAATAATATATAAAAACGTTATCATTCGACTTGACATTCTGCATCAGCCATTCAAACTCTTTCAGGATATTGTCACGCGTGGCATCCTTGTTATAGAGCGTTTTCAGGTAGTGGAAGGTATATTTTGAGGAAAGGGTCAGGGCAACAGCTTTGGCGTCATTCACCGCGTTCTGCAGCTGCGGCCATTCGCCTGCATACTGGTCAATGCCTATAATAAGGCCATAGTATTCTCCTACCTGGACAGATTTCATTGCCTGGGCAACATTCAATCCTTTGAGAGGATCATTTCCTCCCCGGAATTCACTGAAATTCTGAGCAAGGGATTTATCTATCTCCTTTTTTACCGGTTTATCAACCTCGATTGAAAGATCGAGGTCGTTCACATTTGTAATATCGGCTCCGGTGATCTCAAAGCTGACTGGAATTATTGAATCAGTGTAGTTCTTGTTGGCGAAGAATTGAAGCGTAAGAAGCTGTTCTTCACCTGCCTTCAGTGAGGGTACCTTTTTAAAATCGACCACTTCAATATTTGCAGGGACTTTGTAGATGATTGAGAGGTTCTGAGCATCCTTATTCCCCACATTGGTGACATTGACCGTCAGTGTGACAGCCTTGCCTATTGCCACCTTATCGCTGTTGGAAATGAACTTGTAGTCCATTATCAGGACCTTTGATTTTTCCTCTTTTGCCTCGTCGAGGTAAGCGATTTCAATATGATCGATCATTATGGTTGAGTTATCGCCCACCTGGAATCCAAGGAGGTTGCCGAAGAATGGTTCAAATGGCATTGAATGGACAAGTTTCTCATTGAGGAAAAAATAGTACTTATCTGTAACTTTCCTCACAGTGAGCTTGTTAAATGCATACCTGTTAACGTCATCTGAAAGAGTGAACGGGACGTAATCAGAAAATATGCCATCATATTTATCAATAGTATAATGTCCACCACCAGTAAGCAGAAAATCGAACTGACGGACAGGATTGATTGATTTGCCCCACTGAAGGCCATACCCTTTATCCATCATACCCTCGACAAAGCGTATTGAAGTTTCAATTTCAAAATCGCGCTTCTGGTCTATTATAGCCGGAAGGAGGTCTTCCTTCGATTTGTTGGTCAGCGACTGGAATACGAGCTTCCCGTCTTCAATGCTTTCCGACCAGCTGTTTTCCTCAATTCCAAGCAGCCAGTAGTTGTTGAATTTGGTGAAATCGTCCTGAAGTATGTACTGTTTTCTGAGCTCCCTGCTGAAGCTGTAATATGCAGGAGTAGCTTTTTCCTGGGCTGTAATGACAGCAGCTGCCAGTAGAAATGAAATTGCAAATAACACTTTTCTTGGTGACATGACTATACAATATTTAATTTCATGAATTTACATTATTGTAAACGGTTACCGGCTGCCGGATGTAATCCGATTCTTGATACTCTTTCATCAAACCTTATGCCAGTTAAAAAATCTTAACCACTGTACCATTGCACCATTTCGCCGTTTATTAACCTAAAGTTACGACATTTTAAGGATATGGTTGGTTTTTAGATGAATTTTTTGATTAAACAAATTTCTCCCCATCCCCCTTTCTCCCCTTCTCCCCCTCTTTCTTCTTCATTCAGCTTTCTCTTCTAAAGGCAAATGCCCAAAATAAATTTGTTTTTGATAAAAACCCGTCGTAAATTTTGTAGGTGTTTCAAAACTGTTCTGATCTAATTATACCATTCATATGAAAAAAATGTCGTTAAACAGATTTATGCCATTGTTATTCATTGGCGTTTTGATGCTCCTTAATAGCTTTTTGTTAAACGCTCAAAAAGATATTCTTGATTTGTATAGTGGAATTGCAAATGATTGTGTGGCCGGCGCTAATTTGAATATTGGTGTTAATCTTGACAATGTAACACCTGATACAACAGTAATTATCAGGAATGTTTTGGGTTACAGAAAGCTCGAACAAACCCCTCCTGACAATATCTATAAATTTATTGCACCTTATGATCCTGATTGCAATCCGAATGGAGTCTCGGGTGAGACAAACATCTTATTCCAGTCTGGTGCCGGCAGTATTAAAGTAAAGAACCTGAGCTTTAATATTTTAATTAATTCAAGTGCAGTAGTCACGGTATTGTTTTACAATGGGGGCAGTACAGTTACTTCAACTCAGACTCCCATAACCGGCGGAAATAAGTATGAGTGTATTGAAAATATTACCGGTTTTGACAAAGTTGTAATATCCTATACTTATGTAGATTTTGATGAATCCAGATTTTTTGTGCTTGATAAAATATATATGCCTTCATCCTGCCCTACAGTATCAGCACCGGCAATTGGAACCATAACCCAGCCTACCTGTACAGTTTCAACGGGAAGTGTTGTGTTGAGCGGGCTTCCTTCAGGCAGCTGGACAATCAATCCCGGAAACATAACAGGAAGTACTTCGAGTTTCACTGTAACGAATCTGAATACAGGAACGTATAATTTCAGAGTTAGTGATTCAAATGGTTGCACATCGGCAAAATCAAATAATGTTGTTATCAATGTTCAACCTTTAGTCCCGGGTGCACCTGCCGGCAGTACAAACCAGAGCTTTTGCGGCGGCGCTACAGTTGCTGACTTAGCTGCAACCGGCACAGCTATAAAATGGTATACAGCATCTACCGGCGGCACCCTGTTATCATCAGCAACAACGCTTGTCAACGGGACATATTACTATGCAAGCCAGACAGTTGATGGATGCGAAAGTACAAGTCGGCTGGGGGTATCTGTTACTGTCACTACTACTCCTGCACCAACAGGAGATACAAATCAAAGCTTCTGTGGCAGTGCAACAATAGCAAGCCTGATTGCCTCCGGAACATCATTAAAATGGTATACTGCATCAACCGGTGGAACTCCACTGAATAGTGCAACATCGCTTGTTAACGGGACAACTTATTATGCGAGTCAGACTATAAGCAGTTGCGAAAGTACCGCCCGCCTTCCTGTAACCGTAACTATAACTGCTATCCCGTCAGCCCCGACAGGAGGTGCGAGCCAAAGCTTTTGCAGCGGTACTACGGTAGCTAACTTAACTGCAACCGGAACAGATATTAAATGGTATTCATCATCATCAGGAGGTACTCAGCTAGCACCTGCCACTATTCTGGTAAATGGCACCAGTTACTATGCCAGCCAGACTGCAGGGGGATGTGAAAGTACAAGCAGATTTGCTGTTGCTGTAACTATTAATTCTACTCCTTCGGCACCAACCGGTAACGCAGCTCAAAACTTCTGCGGCAGTGCCACAGTAGAAGATCTTACTGCTACAGGCACATCTGTAAAATGGTATACAGCATCCACAGGTGGCAGTTCCCTGGCATCATCAACAGCTTTAGCAACAGGGACAAATTATTATGCCAGCCAAACTATAGGAACCTGCGAAAGTACAAACCGCTTAACGGTAACTGTAACTTTATATCCATTGCCTGATGTCAGCATCGGAGCCTATGGGCCATACTGTATTGATGCTGCACCAATAATTCTAACAGGAAATCCTACTGACGGAAATGGTGATTGGAGCGGCCCGGGGATCACTGATAACAATGACGGGACCGCAATTTTCAATCCTTCTGTAGCAGGAACTGGAATTCATACTGTAACTTATTCTTATACAGATAGTAATGGATGCCCTAACAGTGATGTAACTTCGATAGAAGTTCAGAATGACTGTCCGGAAGTGGTTTGTACAGTTGATTTATCAGGAAGTATGACTACTGATTATGCAGGCTATTACGGGATGCCATTAAATCAACAAAGAATTGCATATGCCAAAAGAGCTCTTACGGCATTTACTGACCTGCTAAATGCAAACTTCGGAAATGGTATATATTTTGGCCTTGCAGGATTTAAAAATGCTTATACACCTTTTAATCCGGCTGAATGCAAGGGATACAGGTATTATCCGGTAACCCTCATCAATAACGGCAATCTTGCTGCGATTAATTCGACTATAGCAAGTTTAAGCACAGGCTTCAGGACACCGTTACTTGCAGGACTTGATACGGCAAGAAATATGTTTCAGCATGGCGGCAACAAGGCAATTGTCCTTTTCAGTGACGGGGCTCACAATTGCCCTGACTGGATTCATGATTACAATACCGGCCCATATTATGACCTTATGTCACAGATATCGGGAATAAGCATACATACTATCGGATTTGGTTCGGGCGGTGAGGTGGACCTTGACCTGCTCTCTAAAATAGCAAGTGATAAAGGTGGGATCTTTTGTGATCTTACAAACGGTTCAAATTCAAATATGAAGCCTGCGTATGTCCTTGATCCCTCTCTTACTGCTTCTGATGCATGGGATGCCGGTGCGGCTCTTGATCAGGCATATTCAAATATTCTGACCAGTTTAGGTCTGACATACATAGCTGAGCCTATTGGTATTATCAACCGTGGTGCAACTGCACAATTTGATATTCCGGTATCTGTATTCGATACTAAAATATGCTTCTTTATCAGCTGGGTGACTTTACAGCCTGAATACCTGAAGGTTAAAATAAGAACCTCTGATAATGCCGAGCTGCCTTCAGACCACCCGGATATAAGCTTTGTTAACCGTGACAACTATACAATAGTAACTGTTTCAGGCAGCTATCTTACCAAACAGGATGTGGTTGGAACAAATCCATGGAAATTGGAGTTAAGTGCAGCAGATATAACAGGTGAATCTGAGAAATTCCAGTATTTTGTTATGAACAAATCAAAGGAACTAAACTTCAATACATGGTTTGACAAAAAGTGGTATTTGACCGGCGACAGAATTAAAATATTCCTGGAATTGCTGGCCGGAGGACAGCGACTAAATCCGATCAATAAAACCGGTATTATCGGAACAATGCCGGTAAAGGGACTGGGAAACCTTATGACCGCGACCAAAGTGACTCAAAAACAACTTGAAGAATTAAAACATACACGGTCAAATATTATTCCAGACGACCTGCCTGTAAGTTCATTAAAAGCCAGGCTTATTGAAAATGCTCGTCCCGGGATTCTTTCTCAAAGAATAAAGATCAAAGGGTTGCTGTTCAATGACGAAGGCTTGAACGGTGATGAAAAAGCAGGTGATGGTATTTATACGGCCCAGACTCAAAAACTGAAAAAGGAAGGTTTATACTCTTTTAACATCTCAGCTTCTGATACAAGCAAAGGGAAAAATATCGGCAGGGAAAATCAGCTGAGTACATTTGTGAGGGTAAAAGTCAAGCCAGGTAATTTTATTAAAGGAGTATCACAAATTGATACACTTATTAAAGGGGAAAAGCTCTATAAAATAAGACTTAAATTAAAGGATCAGTTTGGTAATATGCCTTCACCTAATTCCTTGAGAAATATTAATCTCTCATTGGATAAGGGTGTATTAATAGGTAATTTGCAGTCCAATCCCGATGGATCATTTACACAAATGGTCTTAATTCCTGAAAATATTAAACCTGCAGATGTTAAGATTATGATGAAGGCTTATGATCAGGAAGGGGTACAACGGCTGAAATCACGCATCCCCTGGTGGATATACATTGGCGGTATTTGTGTAATTTTGGTTTTAACCGGTGCAGGTGTAAATGTCAGTAGAAAAAGGAACAGGGGGAAAAGTAAATAACCGTCAAAATTGTTTAGCAGCTAAACAAATTGAGAAATATATCTGGACATATTAAAACATTATTCATTTCAGTCCTCCTATTGTTTTTGTTTATCCCGGAAGCATTTAGTCAATATGTAAAATCATCTGTTTCTCTTGCAAAAACACATAATTCAGGAGTAAACTGGATTGACATTGACGGGGACGGTGATCTTGATCTGAGCATTTCAGGAGATGACCTGGGATATAGTTATGGATTTGGCAAATTATATCTCAATAGTGGTTCTCCAACTTTTACCATATCTTATAAGAGGGATATACGTGCAATTGAAGATGGCGACCAGAAATGGAGCGATTTCAATAATGACGGTTACCCGGATCTTCTCTACGCAGGGGAGGATGTTGGAAGAATTGCCGGAATAGATACTTTTAAAGTCTCCGATGCTGCTCTTCCATATTATAACAAGTATTCGGGATTTACAGCTGTATCAGACGGTTCTGTAGACTGGGGCGATTACGATAATGACGGAGATTATGATGTATTGATTGCAGGGCAGGATGCATCCGGTCTGATCGTAACAGATCTCTACAGGAACGACAGGAGTGCCTTCACAAAGGTAAATGCCGGATTACCCGGTGTTATCCTGGGGAAAGTTGCTTTTATTGATTATGACCTGGATATGGATCTCGATATTTTCATTTCTGGCCGGGATATTAACACAAACAAATATACCCGCCTCTGGAAGAATACAGGAGGCGCTTTCCAGGTGACCAGTGATGTATTTGTTAACCTTGAGTTCAGCCAGTTTGACTGGGGCGATTTCAACGATGACGGTTACCCTGATCTTATTCTTGGCGGATCCAGCATCGGAATTGCCCTGGGATATATCTATTACAATAATTCAGGAACGGGATTTACATTATCCGGTATGAAAGTACCGGGTGCACGGTATGGCAGCTCAGCTTTCGGAGATGTTGATAATGACGGCGACCTTGATGCATTTATCTCAGGATATAAAGCAAAAAAAATATTCAGGGACAAATATATTTTTCTTAACAACGGAACGGATTCCCTTATCCCCTTAACATCATTTACATCTGATACAGTATCCAGGAGCTTCATACAATTTGGTGATTACAACAGTGATAATAAGCTGGATTTTGTCACAAACGGGATGGATGCATATAGCAACGGATTGACTTATATTGCTGATAATACTACCGCTACAGCAAATACCAAACCATCTGCTCCTCAAAACCTTCACTCAACAGTTGAGGGGAAGAATGTAATCTTAAGCTGGGATCCTTCAACAGACAATAACACTGCACCAAAAGCCCTTACCTATAATATTTATATGGGAAAAACAAGCGGCGGTATCAATGTCGTATCTCCGAATGCTTCCATTGCGACCGGATTCCGGAGAGTTTCAAGGCAAGGATATATTCAGGACACTGCATGGATGATCAGGAATCTGCCGGTTGGAATATATCACTGGGGAGTACAGGCAATGGATAATGCGCTTGGAGCATCGGCATTTTCAGCAGAAGAGATTTTTGAGATTAAGGAGCGGTTTACAAAAGTCCCTTATACTGAAGACCCGAGCTCAACATCTCCGGCAGTTTAGTTTGACAGTGACTACGATAACGACCTTGATATGGTGCTTAATTACAGTACTCCTGCTCTTAAAATTGCTGAAAATGTCAGCGGCTCTTTCAGCCAGGCTAATTACAAAACTGCACTTGACGCAGGACCTTACTACATTTTTACAATAACGCCAAATGATTATGACAATAACAATCTGATTGATCTGACCATTTCAGGAAATTACCTTGCCGACAATCCGCTCGATTCAACCATAGCCTTGCTGGGTTACAAGAGTGCTTTCACTTACGAATTCATTGACAGTGCGCTGCTGAAGAACGCAAACTTTGAATATGTTCTGTGGTCTGATCTGAACAATGATGGACTACAGGATCTTATTACATCCGGGAAAACGCTGAATCTTGACCTTAATAATAAACCTGTTACTTACATTTTGAAAAACAAAGGGGACGGTAATTTTCAAAAGATACTTCATGCGATACGCGGCTTCGAGAAAACCGGTGCAGTAGCCGCTGATTTTGATAATGACCTTGATAATGACCTCATTATATACGGAAAAGACTCGCTCGGAATTGCCAATACCTATTTGTATATCAATAACGGGGATTTCAATTTTTCTGAAAACCTGATACCAAATAATGAGCTTTACAGGAATTATCTGGACTACCAGATCTACTCCGGAGACTTTGATCTTAACGGGGAGCTTGATATTTACATGGCGGGAGTCACTTTGGCCAGTGATAAATACGTACGGGTGCTCCTGAATCATGGCCTTAACTTCACTGATGCCAACCTTCCTCTCAGAAGTGCAGCTGTAATGTCAAATTTCTGGGCAGATTATGACTATGACGGCGATCTCGATATCTACATGGTCACTGCGTATACTGCGCCCGACAAAGCAAGGTTATACCTAAATAATGCCGGAATACTTGAGGAAATAATCACGGAACTCACAACAGGTCAGCAAAATCAGCTGGACCTGCCGTTTACTGCTGTAAACCTTGATAATGATAACGGTCTGGATTTTATCATGAAAGTCAATGCCGGGACGTATAACCAGTATTATGACAACTGGGGCTCCAACGAACGGATAACAACAGCTCCGGCAAATACGCGGTATGATCAGGATAAGCTGGACATTATCCTTAAATGGAACAAATTATCAGAATGTCCGGCGTGCACATATAATATACGCGTAGGGGCCCACCCTGATAGTATAAGGATAGTGTCACCAATGTCAGATATAATTACCGGCTACAGATATGTAGTCCAGCCCGGCAATGCCGGTCTGAATGACAGCTGGAAATTATGCGATCTGCCGGTGGGAACATATTACTGGAGTGTTCAGGCAGTTGACCCTTCCAATACAGGAGGTCCATGGGCCCCAATCGATGCATTTACAGTAAGCCATATTGATGCAGATTTCTCATTTACTACAGTGTGCCTGGGGGATTCAACTGCCTTTACGGATCTGACTGTTGCAACTGATCCTGTAACAAAATGGAAATGGAGTTTTGGTGACGGAGCATCAAGTACATTAAAGAATCCGAAACATCTCTATACAACTGCCGGGGTATTCAGCACAGGTTTGTGGGCTTATACATTTGCAGGAGACAGTGCATATGTGAATTATAATGTTCAGGTCAAAGCGGTCCCTGTTGCCGGCTTTTCTGCAAATATTGCCTGTCAGGGTACACCAACAACTTTTACAAATACTACTAATACAAACGGACTGACAATCCTGAACTGGCTATGGAACTTTGGAGACGGAGAATCTTCCAATCTTCAGAATCCAGGTACGCATGGATATTTAAATCCCGGTGATTACCAGACAAATCTGGTTGTTACCGCAGATAACGGTTGTGCAGATTTAATAACCAAAACAGTTACAGCAGCCAGCTACCCTGTTGCTATGGTTACATCAGACGGACCCCTCACTTTCTGCAAGGGAGACAGCGTAACGCTTTCAACTAACTTTAACAGCAGCTATACTTATAAATGGATGATAGGCGGAACAGGCCTGACCGGTGCAGATTCAAGTAAATATGTAGCTAGACTATCTGGAAATTATACAGTGGAAGTAGTAAATCCATCAGGAAACTGCAGGGATACCTCTTTAATTGCAGCTGTAACAGCACAGGAT
>Ga0154607_1161_pt1 | contig 17551 bp, 13 predicted proteins | sample Rifle2008BG13ft_FD_116036 | JGI IMG/M metagenome (GOLD analysis project Ga0154607, IMG submission 116036) | Bacteroidetes bacterium RBG_13_43_22 | reverse complement strand
TACATCGTCAAAGATACCTGCAAGACGCCAGTAATCCTGATCTTCAAGATAGTATCCGTCGGAATATTTGGTAACAAGAACAGCAATGACATTCTTCCCCGGTTTGAGGTACCTTGTGATATTATATTCAGCAGGTTCCTGGCCTCCTTCGTTATAACCAGCTTCTCTTCCGTTTACCCATACAAATGATGCCGATGCTGTTTTTTCCATCCTCAGGAAGATCTCTTTTCCCTTCCATCCTGCCGGGAGGCTGAAGCTCTTCCTGTACGAACCCGTGGGATTATATTCCCTGGGAATTAACGGTGGATTTGGAGGAAACGGCGTTTTCACATTCCTGAAAAGCGGATCTCCGAATCCCTGCATCTCCCAGTTTGAAGGAACATGGATAGTATCCCATTTCTTATCGTTGAAACTCTCTTCAAAGAAACCGGCCGGAGCACCTTCCGGAACTTCGCTGAAATGAAATTTCCATGTACCGTTAAGTGACATGAAACTGGCTGCCTTTTGCCTGTTGTTGATTAATGCCTCATTAACAGACATATATGGAACAACCGGAGTGTGCCCCTCTTCCTGGTTCAACTCAAAAACCGATGTGTTTTCAATGTATGAGTAGATGTCTGTCAGGAACGATGTCTGCTGGGAGTATGACATCACGGATATAAAAAATAAAGTAAGGAATGTGATTGTCTTTTTCATTTTTTCAGATTGATTAATTCAATGGAAATATACTTAAAAAACAGAAACTTACTCAGATGTACCATGTTGTTGTGGGTGACGCGGCAAAGCAGGCTAAGCCTCTTGAAAAGACAGGATTCGGCAAACCTGTATTATTGCAAAAATAATATATTGACGGTATGGCGGTGTGAGGGTGTATACCGTCGTATTGTTTACTTGCCTGTCATATCCAACACAGCTACATAGTAACCCGGATCAATTGTTATGACAGCATTTTCTGTTCCAAGTTTGATGGTTGAAAACCTGGATGCAGGATTAATTGATTTTGGCTCTCCGTTCACATATATCCTCAGCGGCATATCAAATCCCAGCACGCAGTTGTTCCATCTGAAATTAAGCTCATTACCTTTGACGTAATACTCAAATACCGGGATCCTTACATCCCTGAGGTACTGGTCAAATACAGGCTTCAGGTTCAATCCGGTTTTTTCTATTAAATAATTCTCTATCTGTGAGCCTTTTACTACCTGATGATAAAAATCCCTGTTGAGTCCGCGTAGTATCTCCCTCCACTTTTCATCATCACCGATTAACTGGCGGATCGTATGAAGCATGCTCCCTCCTTTATAATACATATCACCCGATCCGCTGATATTTACATTATATATACCTGTCACCGGGCGGTCATTCCTGATATTTTGCCGGCTCCCGAGAACATATTCCGCTCCGGCATCTTTACCATAGTGATATTCGACGTAAAGACACTCTGAATAATTTATGAAACTCTCGTGAATCCACATGTCGGCAGCATCTTCATAGGTGATACTGTTTCCAAACCATTCATGTCCCGATTCATGGATGATGATAAAGTCAAACTTATCACCCCAGCCCGATCCGCTCAGATCTCTTCCCATATACCCGTTCCGGTAACCATTACCGTAAGTAACGGAACTCTGGTGCTCCATCCCCAGATATGGAGCTTCAACAAGCTTATAACCGTCCTCATAGAATGGATATGGTCCGAACCAGTGCTCGAAAGCAGCAAGCATCATCGGCACCTGTTTAAATTGCACTCTCGCCTTTTCCAGGTTCTCTTTCAGAACATAATAATCACAGTCGAGCTTACCTTTCTCTCCGTTGTACACTTCGGCAAAGTGGGCATAATCGCCGATATTGATATTTACCGCATAATTATTTATCGGATTGGCAACGTACCAGTTATAGGTGGTGGTCTTATCCTTCCTGTTCCTGACGACGCTCCTCAGCCTTCCATTGGAGATGTCCATGAGATTCGACGGCACCGTGACGCTTATCAGCATGCTGTCAGGCTCATCATACATATGATCCTTGCACGGACACCACAGGCTTGCCCCGTCTCCCTGGCATGACGAAGCGGCGAACGGTAGTCCGTTACTGTCCTTCCTCCATGTGATCCCTCCTTCCCATGGAGGTCTTGTTGACACTCTCGGTCTGCCTCCGTATGTCAGTACTACCGAGTACATTTTTCCGGCTTCCTGTTTTTCTGCCATTCGTATCCAGAACACATTTCCTTCCCTTGAAAAACTCAATGTCTTCCCGTTCTGTTCAGCCTTCATCAGATCCATCGGTTCCTGCAGATCGATCTGCATAACGTCTGAAGGTTCTTTTACCCTGTATGTGATTGTATTGGTACCGTAAATGGTGCTGTCAGAAGGTTTTACAGCTATATCAAGATGATAACAGATCAGGTCCCACCAGGCTCTCCCGGGGGTGATCGATCCCCTCAGCGTATCCTGCCTGGTAAAAACTCTTTTAGATGAAGGGGTATACTGCCCATTGACAGGTACCGGCAAACACAAAAAGACAATGCAGCTAATGTAAAGAAGCAGCGATTGTTTCATATTAAATCATGTTATAATATAAATAGTAAAGATAAAAGGTTATTGGTAAATAGCTGCCAGTTATTACTAATTGGTTATTTGTAGTACTTTTATTGCATACCATGAAAAAGTGTTGCCTGTTTATATTGCTGGTTGGTGCCATTTCTCCGGAATTGCTGAATGGACAGTCAGTAAACCACTGGGAAACTGCTGTTTACAATAATGATACATGGAAATACTTTGTCGGAATATTTGAACCGGATCCCGGGTGGAGACAGTTATTATTCGATGATTCAGCATGGGCTCAGGGTACCGGTGGGTTTGGATATGGTGATAATGATGATAATACAATTATTCCTGTCTGTACATCTGTTTATCTGAGAAGGAAATTCAATGTTACTGATACAGGTGTTATAGCCTCTGCCCTTCTCAGTATGGATTATGACGATGCTTTTGTTGCATATCTGAACGATGTTGAAATAGCACGGGTGGGTATTTCCGGTGTATATCCGCTTTTCTCTCAAACCGGCAATGATCATGAAGCTGTCATGTACCGCGGAGGGCTTCCGGAATCATTTTTTGTTGATAAGAATAAACTGAATATCTGTTTGTTGCAGGGAGAAAATGTTCTGACGGTACAGGTTCATAACAGCTCTGTCACATCCTCCGATATGACATCAAATGTGTTTCTTTCTTTCGGTATCTCCGATACATCTCATGATTACCGGGCACTCCCTTCATGGTTCATTGCGCCCGGAGAGTTCAGCTCATCCAATCTGCCTGTCGTGGTCATCAACACGCAGCCCGGAGAAACGATTATGGATGAACCGAAGATAAATGCCGATATGAAGATCATTTATAACGGAGGTACACAATTAAATTATATCACTGATCCCGGTAATATCTATTCCGGCAAAATAGGTATTGAGATCAGGGGCAGATACTCAGCTTCCCTCCCCCAGAAACCTTATGGAATAGAAACACGCGATCTTGACAGTAATAATCTCAATGTACCAATACTTGGACTTCCGTCAGAAAATGACTGGATATTGCTGGCCAATTATAATGACAAAACCTTCCTCCGGAATTTCCTTGCCTTTGAGATATTCAGGCAGATGGGACATTATGCACCCCGATCGAAATACTGTGAAGTAGCCGTGAATAATGAATACCAGGGAATTTATCTCCTTATTGAAAAGATAAAGATTGATAAAAACCGTGTCAATATTGCTGACATGAGTACTGATCCAAATTCCGGCAATGATTATACAGGCGGCTATATCTTTAAAAATGACTATTATACGGCATATGACAGCTGGCTCAGCAATTATTCACCTCTGAATAGGCCTGGTTCCGCCATATACTTTGTTTATCATGATCCGGACCCGAACGAACTTACACAGCAGCAGAAGAACTACATCAGGAATTATGTCAATACATTCGAAACAATGCTGTACAGTCCTGATTTCAAGGACAAACAAACCGGTTACCGCGCTTATCTTGATGTAAGTTCATTTGTCGATTACTTCATCCTGGGAGAAATAACAAGAAATGTGGATACTTATAAAAAAAGCAGATTCTATTATAAGGATAAAGAAAATATTGATGGACGGATTCATTCCGGACCTCCGTGGGATTTTGATTGGGCATGGAAAAACATAACAGAGAATTGCATTCATTTCAACCAGACAGATGGTTCCGGCTGGGCTTACAGGATAAATGAATGTGATGCATGGCCTGTTCCTCCTTCATGGGAAATAAGACTTATGCAGGACAGAAATTTTATTAACCAGATACATGACAGATACTATCTCCTGAGGAAGAATATCCTGAGCCAGTCACATCTTAATCATATCATTGACTCAGTAGCATTATTACTTGATGCTGCTCAGACCAGGCATTATCAGAAATGGAAAATACTTGGAATAAATGTCGGGACACCTGAATCGGGAGAACAACCCGCCACTTATAGCGGGGAAATACAAAAATTCAAAGCATGGATAAGCACCAGACTTGCCTGGCTTGATGCAAATATGGTCGGAAGATCATATGTAACTCCTGATAAATATAAACCAAAATGCAGGATCTTTCCGAATCCGGCAGGGGAAGATCTTTATCTTGAGTCAGATACTTTAATCAGTAAAATAGAATTATTTAATTATTCAGGCATCAGGGTTGCAGAAAAAACGGACTGTAATGATTATTCAGTAAAAATGAATCTGGATTATCTTGGTCCCGGATTTTATATCGCCAGAATATACCTCAGATATGGGGGAATAATAACCAGGAAACTGATTAAAAAACAGTAATCCAGATTATAATTATACTTTCAGTTATAAATTTCTTTTCGATTATTTACCTTGTGAAAAATTGCAAATCATACTTATCATGAAACGAATAATTATTACCGCATGTCTTACGATTGGTCTTATTTTATGCCAGTCAAATACATTACGAGCTCAGGATTCACCGCGCACCCGCGAGTCTTTCAATGACGGCTGGAAATTCACAAGGTATTTCAATGCGTCATATGAAAAATCTGCGGCTTCAAAAGAACCTGAAGACCTTCAGATGCCTTCAGTCAGTGATAATGAATGGCTAACGGTTGATCTGCCTCATGACTGGGCTATTGAGGGTCCGTTTAACGACACACTGGAAAACAATACCGGCTTGCTTCCATGGAAAGGGATCGGCTGGTACAGGAAGCGCTTCACTCTCAGTGATTCAGACAGGGATAAACGCATTTATATCGATATTGATGGTGCGATGGCAAATGCAAAGGTCTGGCTTAACGGCAAATTTGTTGGTGAATGGCCTTACGGTTATACCTCCTTTCGTCTTGACCTTACACCCTATATCCTCTGGGGGAAAGAGAATGTGATTGCTGTGAGGCTCGATACAAAGAACTGTGATTCAAGATGGTATCCGGGCGCAGGACTTTACAGAAACGTCTGGCTGGTGAAAACATCACAGGTCCATATAGCTCATAACGGAGTATTCTGCACCACTCCCGAAGTCAATAAGAGAAGAGTTGTGGTAAGCGTACTGGCAGAGGTGGAAAACCACGATGGCGAACCTGTTACCGTTTCAGTTGAGTCCGTCGTTTACAAACTTGACAGTAAGGGAGATCCATCTTCAGACATATCAGGGACATCATTCGGCGCAACTGCAACTATTCCCGGTATGAAAGTACATGATTTCAGATCTGATATAGTTATTGACAGGCCTCTCCTTTGGGATATTGATGATCCGCAGCTTTACAGGGTAGTAGTGACCGTCAAACGGGATGATAATGTTGAGGATGCTTATGGTGTCAATATAGGTTTCAGAACTCTTGAATTTAAAGCCCGTGACAGCTTTTATCTGAACGGACGGAGAGTTGAGATAAAGGGAGTCTGCAACCATCATGATCTTGGAGCCCTGGGAGCCGCCTTTAATATACGGGCTGCGGAACGTCAGCTTGAGATACTGAAGGAGATGGGATGCAATGCTATCAGGACAAGCCATAATCCTCCTGCTCCCGAATTGCTGGATCTATGTGATCGGATGGGATTTCTTGTTGAAGATGAGGCTTTTGATACATGGAGAATCGGCAAAAAACCTCTGGACTATAATAAGCTGTTTAATGCCTGGCATGCAGAAGACCTGAAGACATTGATTCGCCGGGACAGGAACCATCCATCAGTAATGCTCTGGAGCATCGGGAATGAGGTGCCGGATCAGAATAATCCTGCATTAGCTCAAAGCCTGAGGACAATAGTCAAATCCGAGGACAATACCCGTCTGGTGACTGCAGGATGCGATCGTGACGAATCCGGTACCAACGGCTTCCAGAAAAGCCTTGACGTATTCGGGATAAACTACAGGCTCTACAGATATGAAGCTTTCTTCAGTCTGAAGGATAATGAAAATCTTCCTTTTCATTCAAGCGAATCTGCATCAACCGTAAGCTCCAGGGGTGAATATTTTTTCCCTGTAGTACAGGGCAATCTTAACAATAATCTGCCAGGGAAAGGGATCTTCCAGATATCCTCCTACGATCTTGCATATCCCTTCTGGGCAACAACTCCTGACCAGCAATGGGAAATGATTGATAAGTTCCCGGGTACGTTCGGGGAATTTGTCTGGACCGGATTCGATTACATTGGTGAACCGACACCCTATGGCAATGATCTGACAGGAGTAAGACCTGGTTCACCGATGTATAACCAGATAAAAAAAATGCTCGACAACCAGGGTGTTACTGAAGTGCCTTCACGCAGCAGCTATTTTGGCATTCTTGACCTTGCAGGCTTTAAGAAGGACAGGTTCTGGCTGTACCAGTCGAAATGGAGACCTGATCTTCCGATGGCTCATATCCTCCCCCACTGGAACTGGCCTGAAAGGAAAGGTCTTGTGACTCCTGTTCATGTATATACATCTGGTGATGAAGCTGAACTTTTCCTTAACGGGAAATCACTGGGCAAAAAGAAAAAAGGACAATATGAATACAGGCTCAGATGGGATAGTGTTGTTTACCAGCCCGGTGAACTGAAAGTTATCGCATATAAGGACGGTGAGAAATGGGCTGAAGATGTGATGAAAACAACAGGTAAAGCTTACCAGCTTTCTATGTCTGCTGACCGTCCCGCTGTTACTGCCAATGGAAAAGACCTTATTTTTATCACTGTAAGGATTGAAGATAAGGAGAAGCTCCTGGTTCCACGCAGCAACAACCAGCTTAATTTCAGCATTGAAGGACCTGGCAGGATAGTCGCCACAGATAACGGTGATCCCACGAGCCATGAATCATTCCAGGCAGCTTCGAAAAAAGCGTTCAACGGATTGTGTCTGGTTATTGTGGCAGCCGAAAAAGGAGCTTCAGGGACAATTACTCTTAAAGCTGAATCAAAAGGATTAAAAAGCAGCAGCATTAAAATAAATATTGAGAAATAAAAAATAACCACAGAGTATCACGGAGTTTAACAGAGTAACACTGTTAAAAAACCGTGTAATTCCGTGGTTAAATTTTACAATTAAAACATGCTAAAGAAAATACCACATACATATGTAATTGTATTCAGCATTATTGTGCTTTCAGCAATACTCACCTGGATTATTCCGGGTGGTGCATTTGACAGGCATATTGTTACTGTGAACGGCATCGATAGAAATGTTGTTATTCCCGGATCATTCCATTATGTTGACCGCAATCCCCAGACATGGCAAATATTCTCTGCCCTATTTGACGGATTTGTCGATAAGGCCGATATCATCGTTTTTATTCTGATCATTGGCGGGGCATTCTGGATAATGAACGAAAGCAAAGCCATTGATGTGGCAATCCGGTCAATTCTCAGGTTCACCAAAAGAATAGAGCACAACAGGTTAATATCAGGTATTGGTGCAGACAACCTGATATTCATACTCATAATGTTAATGTTCAGTGTATTCGGAGCGGTCTTCGGCATGAGCGAGGAGACCATCGCATTTGTGATAATATTTGTCCCTCTGGCAGTCTCAATGGGATATGATTCAATAGTCGGGGTATCGCTCTGTTTCGTTGCTGCTGCCCTTGGATTTGCAGGAGCTATCCTTAATCCGTTTACGATCGGGATAGCTCAGGGATTATCAAACCTGCCTCTTTTCTCCGGTATTGAGTACAGGATGTTCTGCTGGGGAATAATCAATTTTGCAGGAATTTTCTTTATTCTCAGGTATGCGCGGAGAATAAAGAAAAATCCTGGATTGTCGGGGGTTTTCAGGGACGATGAATACTGGAAAGACATGAGGGAAACTCACAACCAGCAGATTATCTACCACACTCCTGTTTCAGCGTGGGTAATGTACGGCATCCTGCTGATAATCATGGTAATATTTTCAATTCTGAATCCCATGACAAATATTTCAATCGGAGACAGAACCATTCTTTTCCCGGCGGTTCCGGTAATCACTTTACTTTTCGGGATAACCGGGGTTTTCAGCCTCAGAAAATCAGTTCATTTTTTCATACTGCTGATACTACTGGTCACTATACTCTTTCTCATAACCGGCGTCATGGGATATGGCTGGTACATTATGGAGATTGCCACTCTCTTCTTTGCAATGGGACTGGCAGCCGGCATATCCATGAATTATTCGGCCAACAAAATAACAAAGCTTTTTCTTGATGGAATAAAGGACATACAGTCGGCAGCTATAATTGTAGGACTTGCAGGTGGACTAATCATAATCCTGAACAACGGGAATATAATCGATACTATGCTCTACAAACTGTCCCGGTCAATATCAGGTATGGGCAGGATGGCTGCCATATCCATGATGTATGCAGTTCAGACGCTGATAAACCTTGTAATGCCTTCAGGTTCGGCAAAAGCAGCGCTTACAATGCCGATGATGTCGCAGTTTTCTGACCTGATAGGAGTCTCCCGCCAGGCAACGGTAATGGCTTTCCAGTTCGGTGACGGTTTTACAAATATGATAACACCGACTTCAGGAGTTCTTCTTGGAGTGCTCAGCGTGGCCAGGATACCCTATGAAAAATGGTTCCGGTGGGTTCTCCCGTTTATAATAATGCTGACGATCATCGGTTTTTTCCTGCTTATCCCTACGGTATATATCGATCTTAACGGATTTTAACTGAATGTTAACTTTCGTTAAAACTGATAATTAAGGAAGTTTTGAAAGACTTTTTTTCATACTTTCACCCCGTGAAATTTTATATCGGCGGATTATAATGAGATGAAGAAAACGATTATTATTACGGGTATTGTTGTTGCGTTTGCCTTCCTGGCTCTGTTTGTCTTCAATAAGATTATTGACAGAAGAGATACGGTCAATCTCTTTGCTGAAGTATCAGAAGGCAGGTTTGAAATAGCAGTTACAACCACCGGTGAACTGGTAGCTGAAAATTCGGTTGACATCATTGCACCCGGTTTGACAATGAGAAGGGATATAAGGGCATCGAATGTGAAGATACAGGATCTCATAAATGAAGGAACAGAAGTTGAAAAAGGAGACTGGGTGGCAACACTTGACAGAACGGAATTCAACAATACACTAAAAGATGAACAGGAAAGAGTCGCAAACCTCTATATAGACCTTGAGATGGCACTGCTTGATACTGCATTAACGCTCAGTAATTTTCGCGATCAGATAAATAATCAGATCCATACCGTGGAGGAGGCAAAGATCACGCTCAGAAACTCAAAATATGAGCCTCCCACAACAATACGTCAGGCAGAGATCAATTATGACAAGGCCCAAAGGGTACTGGAACAGTTAAGAAGAAGTTATACGCTTGCTGAAGCCCAGGCTGAAGTCAAAATCAGAAACATCAGAACACGTATAAACAGGTTTGAAAGGAGAGTCAAAGACTATGAGGAGGTGCTTGAAGGTTTTGTAATTACTGCACCGTCATCAGGAATGATAATCTATAAGAAAGACAGGCTTGGAAACAAAAGAAAAGTCGGGGGAAACATAAATCCCATGGACCGGGTTGTAGCCACATTGCCTGATCTTTCATCCATGCTTTCAAAAGTATATGTCAGCGAGATCGATATCAGCAAGGTAAAATCCGGATTACCTGTTAACATCACAGTTGATGCTTTCCCTGATAAATCATATATTGGATCAGTCTTTACTGTCGCCAATATCGGCGAAAAGCTTCCGAACAGCGATTCAAAAGTCTTTGAGGTAATGATAAAGATTGATGGTTCGGATTATTCACTCAGGCCTTCAATGACAACAAACAACAAGATCGTTATAAACGTTCTTGAGAATGTTACCTATATCCCGAATGAGTGTATTCACACTGGAGTTGACAGTATTCCGGTGGTCTATACCAAAAACAGACTGAAGCAGGTTGTTGTTCCCGGAGTATCAAATGATAAGGAAATAGTGATTGAAAAAGGACTTGAGCCCGGGACTGTACTTTATCGGGTGATACCCGAGAGGGTTGATAAATTCAGACTGGCCGGTGAAGAGCTGATTGAGATTATACAGGATCGTGAAAGAACCCTTAGTGAGGGTGACAGGCTGGAAACAAAGGAATTAAGCAATGCAGGATTACTATAGTTTAAAAAAGGTTAGATTAAGAAAAGAAGGGCTCATCTGAACCCTTCTTTTTTTTTCTCCTGAAGAACCAGTATTTATTTCTTGTTATAAACCATCTCCGTTACCCTTTCTCCGCCGGGTGTGCTCATCGATGTTTTGATTGAAAGTGTACTGGCATCGGTAAGGGTCCACTCTTCTGTTGAAGACATGGTCCTTGTTTCTCCATTCATATCGAACGTACGTGTGGTAGCTATCTTGAGGGTTTTTCCGTCAGCCGACCATGTGGCGATCGATTTGCTTTCACCCCTGCCGGTTGTATTAACACTCTCCTTGCCGTCCAGCGTATATTTGGATGTGGTTTTGACAGTTTCACCATCGGGAAGGTTTATTGTACGTTCTACCGTCAATAGGTTCGCTTCCTGCGTGGCAGTGAAATCACCACCAAAACCTCTCATTCTCGCACCCTGGGGAGGCTGACCCTCACCCTGACCGGGAGGCGGACCACCCGGACCTCCGCCCATATCGCTCTTCTCAGCATTAAATGCCCACGTCCCTGCAAAATTGGCTTTTCCTCCCTGTCCATTCAGGCTTAAAGGCATCATAAGAAAAGCCAGAATTATCATCGCTGATAATGTAATCTGAAGAACTTTTACTTTTTTTTCCATATTATTCGAATTTACTGGTTGATTATAATATACAGACAATATATTAAAGTCAGATATTCCATTTTATCTTAAAATTTAATTCTGCCATTTTAATGTTTTTAAGAATCCCTGAACTCATGCTTATTCTAAAGAAATTCATTATTATTGCATTCGGAATTTTTAATAAATAAAAATTAAACCAGATTATTATGATCAGAAAAATTATTCCTTTCATGTTTGTTGCCGCTTTACTGGCTTCATGCGGCAATACCGGTAAGAAAGAAGTTACAGCCAGAACTGATGAGCAGACAGGTGCAGTAAAAGTGGAATTTGCATCCCTTATTGATAATCCCGAAGACTATGTGGGAAAAGAGATCAGTGTAAAAGGTAAAGTAGTTCATGTATGCATGCAAAGCGGGAAGAAGCTGTTTATCACAGGCGAAAATCCCGATATACGACTCTTTGTATCTGCGGGTGAGGAAATGCCAAAATTCCCAATGGAACTACTTGGAAGTGAAATAGTTGTGGAAGGAACTCTTAAAATAGCAGAAGCTTCTGCCATGGCTGAAGGAGAAGGTATGCATGAAGGCAGTGAAATCGTTAAAAGCGCTGAAAGTGATTCATGCGAAACCGAAAAAGCTCTTTCAGGTCAGCCGGTTCTTGCAGATCTCATGATGGTATACAATAAGCATACTCTGGTAAAGTAAGATCACTGAAGTTGTTATTAAAGAGGACATGCCGTGGCATGTCCTTATTTTATAAAAATGAACCTTTCAAAATTCAACAGGGTAACTCACCGTGATATCGGCTACCTTATTGCCGGTATGACAATTATTTACGCCATTTCGGGCATAGCACTGAATCACAAGCATGACTGGAATCCTAATTATATTATTGACAACAGGACTTTTAACACTGAGATCGCTGTCACAAGGGAAACTCTTAATGATGAAGCCGCCAGGAAGTTACTGCAAAGCATATCTGAAGACTTAAAATACAAGACCTTTTATTATCCTTCAGGGAATATCCTGACGATATTCATTGAAGGAGGTTCAGTCAGGATCAACACTGTTACAGGCCGTGGTGAAATTGAAAGGTTAAGCAAGAGGCCTCTCTTTTACCAGGTGAATTTTCTCCATTATAATCCGGGAGTATGGTGGAAATATTTCAGTGATATCTTCTGTGCGGCGCTGATACTTGTAACTATCACAGGATTATTCATAGTCAAAGGCAGGAACGGGATCACCCGAAGGGGGGCGATCCTGACGATCATTGGTATTATACTTCCGCTTCTTTTCCTTCTTATTTACTAGAAGGCATCAGGTGTCAGGCTTCGGGCATCAGGCTTTCAAATGCTGAGTTCCTGTCGCCCGATGCCTGCTTTGCCCGCCGAAGGTTAACCGTAGGCGGGATGCCTGTAGCCTAAATATTCTTCAGAGCTTCCAGCACTCTCTCCCGGGTGAATGGCATCCTGAACAACCTTGCTCCGGTTGCATCGAATATTGCGTTTCCGACAGCAGCTCCGACAGTTATAATGGCTGGTTCACCTCCTCCCTGGGGTGCCTGGTCTTTCCTGTCGAGTATCACGCATTCAGTCTTCGGCATCCAGGAGAAACGCGGGATCTCATAGCTGTCAAAATTCCGGTCAAGGATATTGCCTCCTTCAAATTTCAGCTCCTCGGTAAAAGTATAGCCAAGTCCCATAGCAATACAACCTTCCATCTGTATCAGGGCTCCCTGCGGATTTACACATAATCCCATATCCTGTGTACAGGCGACACGAACCACTTTCACCCTGCCTGTACTCTTGTCAACTTTGACCTCTGCAATCATTGCCACCCAGGTGCCCGCATCAGTCCCGCATGCTATTCCTATACCTCTTCCGCCGGGAGATTTACCTGCGACGTAGCCGAACTTTTCGGCAACTGATTTCCAGCAAGCTATCATTTTCTCGTCCTTCAGGTTTTTCAGCCTGAATTCAAGCTGATCTATGCCTGCGGCAGATGCCATTATATCAACCTGTGTCTCTCTGGCGAATGTGTTCATATTGTTATTCGGAGCTCGCCACGGACCTATACCAAAAGGATGAACTCGAAATGTCTTTGGATTCTCGCTGTAGCTTGTTGTTTTGGCATTGGGAACATCATAAGTTGTTTCAGCACCCCTGGTTCCCGAAAAATAAACATGGTAATCCCACATTGTTATCTTGCCGGAATTATCAATTCCCGACGTGATTTTTACCACTCCGGCCGGATGGAATGTATCATAGAAAAAGACCTCATCCCGTGTCCATACTATCATAACAGGTTTGCCGGTCATCTTAGCCAGCCGGGCTGCTTCAACTCCCTGCTGATATGCAGCCTTGCCTCCGAATCCGCCTCCTACAAAAGGTGTTATCACTCTTACTTTTTCACGTGGAAGGCCCAGTTCACGGACTATCCCGTCCTGGAGCCCGAATGGTGACTGGGTTGAAGCCCATACTGTAACCTTATCTCCTTCAAATGCTGCCAGTGCAGTGTGTGTTTCTATTGCACAATGTGCCAGATACGGATCATTATATGTATGCTCAAATATCTTAGCTGACTGCTGGCGTCCGGCATTCAGATCACCCTCTGTTCTGACAACATTAACGCGTGAATCGGCTTTCAGCATCCAGTCCTTTAGTGTCCTGTCGCTAACTTTCAGTTCATCAAATGAATAATCTGCTTTGATCTTAACTATGGCTTCATCAACCCGGTCACGGTTTTCACTGATAACAGCAATAAAATCTCCGTCGCGAACTACCTCCACTCCTTCGATCTTTTCTGTACCTGAAACATCAACTGAAGTCAACTTTGCGCCATGTGATGGCGGTCTTAAGATCCTTGCGAAGACCATTCCAGGCAGTTTCATGTCGCCTGCATATTTTGCCTCACCGGTAACTTTCAGCCTTGCATCGCTATGCTTATACGGTTTTCCCACATATGTGAACTTTGTATAATCCTCAGGAGCCGGTTTTACATCAAGGAACTTCTCAAGTTTTTGCCCTTTTGCAAGCTGGCCGTAACTGACTCTGTTCTCCGGATTTTTAGTATCAGTCACAATCCCGTCCTTTACTTCAAGCTGCGAAGCCGGAACGCCAAGCTTTGATGATGCCAGGTCAACCAGGACTGCTCTTGCTTCAGCAGCTGCAGCTCTCATATTCGGGCCAAAGCTTCTCGTTGTAAGTGATCCCCATGTACCCTGGTCATAGGGACAAAGATCCGTGTCACCCATAACCATTTTGACAATTTCAAGCGGTACATTAAGCTCATCAGCCATCGATTGAGCCAGTGATGTTATCACTCCCTGTCCCATTTCAATTTTCCCGGTGTAACATGTCACTGTTCCGTCTTCGGCGATCCTGAGAAAAGCATTATAGTCTTTTGACAGAGTCCTGGCCTGCTCAGCAGGCAAAGCCGACAAGTCAAGTATATTCCACGGCTGGAAGAAAATAAATATCCCTCCTCCAAGCAGCTTTACAAAGCTTCTTCTTTTCATTCCCGTACTGTTTTCTTCACGGAAAGATCCTTTGGTTCTGATTTCTGTCTTTTTCATGATTACTTCCCTCCTTTCATTTCTTTGGCAGCTGTCTGCACCGCGTCAATAATACGGTTATGTGCCCCGCACCTGCACAGATTATCTTCCAGCCCGCTGATTATTTCCTCAGGAGTCGGGGAAGGATTTTTCTTCAGCAGTCCTGCAGCTGTAATTATCATTCCGGGCGTGCAGAATCCGCACTGAAGAGCGTCATGCTCAATAAATGCCTTCTGCAAAGGATGGAGCTTGCCTTTTTTGGCCAGTCCCTCAATAGTGACAACACTCTTTCCGGATGCTTCACTGACAGGCACCATGCACGACCTGACAGGTTCATTGTCGATCAGAACGGTACAGGCACCGCAGAATCCTATTCCGCATCCGAATTTGGTCCCGGTAAGTCCGACCTGGTTCCGCAGAACCCAGAGCAGAGTCTGGTTCAAATCTGTGGTCAGTTCGGTCTTCTTGCCGTTTAATTTGAAACGAATTGTCTCTTCCATACTCAGGTTATTTGATTTAATTCATTAATATAATCTTCCAATGTATCAACATCCCTTAAAACAGCCGGATCATCTACATTCACTTCAAGAACGTCATCCGGAAATTTCACCGGAAGTGCTCTCAATCCTTCTTCAGGCTTTAGATCCATTACTTTACCCCGGTATACATAGCTTATCAATATCGGATGTCCTCTCTTTCCTCCGAATAAAGGTATGATTATTTTTTTCTTCGTCTTCCTGAAACTCTCAATAAGCATATTTATAACATCAGGTCCAATACCCGGGTAATCACCCGGAAATACTATTGCTGCTTCATATTTATCAGGCAGGTTACTGAATCCGCATTTAACTGACGAAAGCATCCCCTCTTTGTAATTATCATTGAAACAATGCGTTACAGGCAATTCTTTTATTCTTTCAAGTATCTTATTACCTGTAGCACCAAGCACTACCATGGCTTTATCCACTTTTGAGGAAATAATATTTTCAATAACCGTTTCAATGATCGTCTTATCCTTGTAAGGCAAAAGCATCTTCGGAGAATCCATCCGCTTTGATTCACCAGCTGCCAGTATTATGGCCAGGATATCCTTCATTTAATTTCAGGTTCCAGGTTCCAGATTTCAGATTTAATTTGAAATCTGGAATTTTTATTTTCTTTTATTCCTTACCAGCACCAATTGTGCCGCTATACTCACAGCAATTTCCTCAACGGTTGTTGATCCGATCTCCAGTCCTATTGGCGCAAAGATGCTGTTCCACTGTTCTTCGGTCGCCCATTTATTCTGAACAAAGTCCCTGTGCATCTTTGCCGTTTTTGCCCTGCTTCCAATCATTCCGATATATCCTGCCTCAGACCCGATACTCGGTTTTAATGCTTTCGCATCATCAGCATGCCCCCGGGTTACAATAACAATAAATGTCTTTGCATTTTTCTCTATCTCCTTCATTGCCTCTCCTATATCCCTGACTATGATATGATCAGCATCGGGCAGATTATCAGCGTTTGCAAATTCGCGGCGGTCGTCAATTACAGTAACCTCAAAATCAAGCATTTTCCCAAGGTGAGACACAGCTTTTCCGATATGACCCGCACCTGCAATTACCAGGTGCCCGGGAGGCAATAACAGTTCAAGAAAAAAAATAGCAGAAGGTTCCTCCCCGGGAACAGACAGTTCAAGCTTCCTGTAATCATCGCTGCCCGGCGACGACAGCATGTTTGTTACCTCAGGTTCAATTTTCTCCATGAATGCCACAGGTATCGGCGGCTTGCTTTTCCCTGTCATCCAGTAACGGTTGATGAGAACCTCTGTCTCTCTCAGGATAGTGACCATCGTTATCAGAACCCCCGCGGTATTCTCAGATATAGATTGCTTAATCGCTTTAAAAACAGTGAGATGGTTGAAAGGATTTGCATCAATAAGCACAGATATCTTCCCTCCGCAGATAGCTTCCTCCTTATGCGAGATATCCTTGCTGAGAGAAAAATGTAAATACCCTGATTCTTTTGAAAGAGCACTCTCCTGAGCAAATTTCTGCACCTGGCCTTCCACCACACCTCCCCCTACTGTCCCTGAGATCAATCCATTACTGTCGAAAAGTGCTGAGCTCCCAGGCTTCTGAGGTGTTGATCCCACACTTTCTGTGACAGTGGCAATCACCAGACCGGTACTGCCAGGCTCCGTTTTTAAAATCTCACTGTATATATTTTTCATGCTCTCTTCAGCACCTGTTTATTTAACAATTTAATTTCTGAATCTCCGGAAAAATTTTCCGGCTTTCAAGGTCATATCAACAAATATATTAAAATTGAGAATTTAATCATAATTTTACGAATACAGTAACAAATAAAATTTATACGCCGTGAAAACCTGCTTTCTAAAAAACCTGATCCCCGTTTTAATAGGTATTTCCTTAACAGTAACCTGTAAGTCGCCAGTCAGAGAGATTGATACTCACAGCTGGCTGGAAGAGATGTCAATTACAGATCTTCAGCAAGGTTATCGTGAAGGCAAATACACAATTAAGGAAGTGACTATTGCATATCTTGACAGGATAAATGCGTTAGACAAAAACGGACCCGGGCTCAATTCAGTTATCGCAATCAATCCTGATGCAGTTAAGATCGCTGAGGAGCTTGACATGGAAATGGCTGAAGGTAAAATCAGAGGACCTATGCATGGCATTCCGGTTATACTGAAAGACAATATTGATACCCGCGATAGCGTGCCGACCACGGCAGGTTCAAATGCACTGAGGAACTCATATGCAAAGGATGACAGCT
>Ga0154607_1130_pt1 | contig 17579 bp, 13 predicted proteins | sample Rifle2008BG13ft_FD_116036 | JGI IMG/M metagenome (GOLD analysis project Ga0154607, IMG submission 116036) | Bacteroidetes bacterium RBG_13_43_22 | reverse complement strand
AATTATGGACAGGTGTTCCATTCGGCTGGGATCTGACAGACAACAAGACACTTATTGCATTCCTTTTCTGGCTGCTGGCAGTGATCATGAATAATAAGAAAGAGAGACCTATATATATGGTACTGGCTGCAGCAGTGCTACTGCTTGTATATTCAATCCCTCATAGTCTTTTCGGATCGGAGCTTGATTATGGCAGCGGACAGGTTATTCAGGGCGTACTCCCCACTTTTTTCCTGGTAAATAAAAAAAATCTTAAATTGAGTGCATCATTAATAAAATACCCACGTCTTTTATTCAGAAAACTGAAAGAAGAAGAAAGTGGGTGCAGCATCTCAAATTAAACCTAGTCTTTTATACATAAAGATGGCAAAAGTAGAAGCGGCATTCAGAAACTTGCACCAGGATCTTCTGGACGGGTGCAAGCTCGGCGACCAGAAGGCACAGTTTCAGATTTACAAGTTATACTATAAAGCAATGTATAACACAAGTTTAAGGATCGTGAACGACACGATGGAAGCCGAAGATATAATGCAGGAATCGTTCCTGTCGGCCTTTGAAAAAATTGATACTTACTCAGGAACGGTGAGCTTCGGGGCCTGGCTGAAAAAAATAGTGATAAACAGGTCACTTGATGCTCTGGGAAAAAGAAAAGCGGTCTTTGAAGATATTGAGTCTCATGTCGGGATAAGGGATGAAAGCCCTGAAGAAGAGGTCCGTTACCAGGAAATGGACGTAAAGGTAGAAGAGGTAAAGGAAGCCATTGAAAGACTTCCGGACGGTTACAGGGTCATTCTTTCACTTTATCTTCTTGAAGGCTATGATCATGATGAAATTGCGGATATTTTATCAATATCGAGCAGCACATCGCGGTCACAACTTTCAAGAGCGAAACAGAAACTCATAAGTGAATTAAGAAAATGAAAACTTACAGGAAATGAAAACTATAGAAGAAATAACCAGGAGCAACAGGGATTTTTTCGAAGACGGGGAACCTTCGGAAGGTCACTTTGAGCGGTTCGAAAGGAAGCTCGGAATAAGGTTTGGAACAGCCACCGTTAAGCGGAGCATAGTTCCTTACCTTCTTAAGGCTGCAGTTGTCACACTGCTGGTAACACTCTCCTCACTGTGGACATGGGACCATTTTATCAGGTCTGGCAGGAACAGGATGACGCTTAGCGATGTCTCATCCGAGTACAGAGAGGTTGAAAACTATTATATCCACCAGGTAAATCTTATGGAGAGTGAGATCATCACAGTTGAATTTGCAAGCAACACCGAACAGAGAGTAATGCTTATGAATGAGATAGAAAGCATGGATTCTGTGTATGTTCAGCTTCAGAAAGAGCTCAAAGCTAATCCCGATGATGAAAGAATAATCAATGCAATGATAGAACACTACCAGACAAAGCTGGAAGTCATGACCTTCATTATCAATCAGTTGAAAACCATTAGGAATGAAAATCTAAATACCAACGAAGATGAAAAAGTCAGTATATAAACCAGGGGCACTCCTATTAGCCGGGCTATTCCTCCTGTACTCCGGACTATCTGCACAGGAAGAGGTCTCAAAGGAGTTTCATAAGGAGTACACCGCGAAAAAAGGCGTTACCCTTGATCTCAATAACAAGTACGGCGATATTATTGTAGAAACTTCAGAAAGCGACCAGGTCGTAATTGATGTAAAGGTGACCGTGAAATATCCCAGCAGAGAGCGGGCTGAAAAGCTGTTAGGCTATATTGATGTCCAGTTCGCGGAAGGCGCAGATATGATCTCCGCCAAAACAGTCATCGATGAAAAATTCTCTTTCACCGGGTGGAGCGGCGAATCAAGAAAATTCACTATCGATTATAATGTAAAGATGCCTGTCTGGATGGATCTTACCCTCTCAAACAAATACGGCAACACCGAGCTTGATGATCTAACAGGACTGGTAAACCTGAGTATCAAATACGGCAACCTGACAGCTGCAAAGCTGACAAGGGGAAACGAGAAACCCTTAAATTCCCTGAACCTGGCATACGGCAAGGGCTCCATTGAAGAGGCAGGCTGGCTGGACATGGTAATAAGGTACTGCGGTAACCTGACAATAACAACAAGCCAGGCTCTCCTTCTCGACAGCAAATATTCAAAGTTCGTTTTTGGTACTACAAGCTCAATTGTAGCTGAAACCAGGTATGATAACATCAGGATTGAGAGCATCAATAACCTTATACTTGACACCGGGTATGCAGATATCAATATCGGAACTCTTACAAAGAAATTCAAATTTGACGGCAGCTACAGTTCCCTGAATGTTGACAGGATATCCGCAGGTTTTGAATCGGTAGAGGTAAAATCACGCTATACGGGCGTAAGGCTTGGAATAGACGAATCTGCAAGTTATAATCTGGAAGGAAAAGTCTCCTACGGCGGACTGAAATTCGATGAGGAAAACTTCAATTATACCAAACGTATCAAAGAAAATAACTCAACTGAAGTTTCAGGCACCATCGGTAAAGATAAATCACCTGTCGCAACTGTTAATGTTGAGGCTTCATACGGGACAGTAAAACTATATTAACGGTAACCGGCTACGGCTGACAAAGCTACCGGCAAAATCCCTTCACAATTAGTGGGGGGATTTTTTTATGCGCATTTTTTGAATTAATTTGCATTAAAATAAAAATAATATTCCAATGATACACGTGGAAAAACCTACGGAAGAAAAGCTCAGATCCCTGAACGCAGAGGACTGGCCGATATGGGAAAAGGAGGTATCAGAGTTCCCCTGGGAATATGATGAGAAAGAGATCTGCTATATTCTTGAAGGTGATGTTGTTGTTACACCTGATAACGGAAATCCGGTCAGGTTCGGAAAAGGAGATCTTGTTGTTTTTGATGAAGGTCTGAAATGCCGCTGGAAGATTAACAAAGCCGTTCGCAAACACTACAGGTTCGGATAATGACCGGCAACCGGATCAGAAATCCATTTCGACAACTGTAATCCCCGATCCGCCCAATTCGATGTGTTCATCGCGGAATGATTTTACCACATCGACGGTAGCGAGGTAATCCCTTACAAGCTGCCGCAGTATGCCATTCCCTTTGCCATGCAATATCCTCAGGTTTTTATGTTGAACCATCAAGGCATCGTCAATAAGGTCGCGAACCCTGTTTATTGCTTCCTCTCCCCTTACTCCCCTGATATCTATCTCGGGTTTGAAATTCAGCTTTCTATGAGAGAGTACAGGGTCCGGTTCCCTGTATACCTGAGCTGACTTAAGACTCTTCTTAAGCTCTGCCCTGCTGATCCTTTCGATTTTATCCTGTGAAACCTTAAACCTGAAACTACCTGATTCAACATGTACCATTTTTCCTTTAATCTCAACTATCTCACCGGCAGCCATGGTTTCAATCATCCTTACCGCATCACCAACCTTTAAGGGCTTCTCCTTTTTAAGAGGTTCATCAGTAACTGCTGCTTTTTCCTCTGACTTGAATTTCCTTGCTTTTTGAGCCAGTGCAGTGACCTTTTTCTCCGCTTCTGATTCCTTAGGGACAACTTCCTCTACTACATTTTCCCTGAATTCTTCAAGCTGCCTTCGTACATCTCTGGTTTTTTCCTTTTCAGCATGCGATTCTTTTATCTGGCGGATGGTATTTTCAATAATCCGGTTTGATTCTTTAAGCAGTTCCTCCGCTTCATTTTTTGCTTTTGCAATTATCTCTTTTCTCAGCGACTTCGCTCCTGCCAGCTCTTTTTCGTATTCCTCAATCAGTTCCTCGAGTCTTTTTTCATGATGACGGATATTCTGCCTTTTTGTTTCCCAGTATCTCTTATCGCGGGCTATATCCTTCAGATGCCTGTCATATTTAATGTTTTTCACTCCTGCTTTTTCAGAAGCTGTATTCAACAGATCTTCAGGTAAGCCGATTTTTCTGGCTATCTCAAAAGCGAATGAGCTGCCCGGTTTGCCAATATAAAGCTGGAACAGCGGCTGCATGAGATGGTTGTCAAATGCCATAGCACCGTTGATGATACCGTTGGTCAGAGAGGCAAAATGTTTCAGGTTTGTGTAGTGAGTTGTAAGTACACCAAAGACTTTTTTCCTGTTAAGCTCCCCAAGTATTGCTTCTGCAATGGAACCGCCCAGCATCGGTTCAGTCCCGGTTCCGAATTCATCAATAAGTATAAGGCTGCTTTCCCCGCCATTCCTGAGGAAATATTTCATATTGATAAGGTGTGAGCTGTATGTACTAAGGTCATTTTCAATACTTTGCTCATCACCAATATCAATCAGTATATCACTGAAAATTCCAGTTTCCGAGCCTTCCTCCATGGGGATGGTAAGTCCGCACTGAACCATATACTGAAGAAGCCCTACCGTTTTAAGACATACAGATTTTCCACCGGCATTGGGTCCTGAGATGATGAGTATCCTGTCCCTTTCGTCGAGCTGAATATCAAGCGGAACCACCCTCCTTCCGGAAATCTTCTCAAGTGTCATTTTAAGCAGTGGGTGGACGGCTTTCTTCCAGAGGATAAAAGGCTTGCCGGAGATTACCGGTACAATTGAATGGTGATGGTTGCCGAAAAGCGCTTTTGCACGCAGAAAATCAATGTCCCCCAGAAAATTATTTGACTCAAGAAGATCGTCAATATAGGGTCTGATGTTATCTGCAAATACTGTCAATATTTTAACAATCTCCCTCTTTTCCTCGTATTCAAGCTCAACAATATCGTTGTTTATTTCGACGATATCCTCGGGTTCAATGAATACCGTTTTCCCGCTGGCCGACTGGTCATGGATCAGACCTTTTATCTTTCGTTTGTCATAGGTGCTTACCGGGATCACTCCTCTCCCGTTCCTCACCGAAACCGTAGTGTCGGAGTCAACTATCCCGTCTGCCTGGGCCTGTTTAAGGATGGTGTTCAGACGTTTAGAGGCCTGGATTGTCTTTGAGGCAATTTCTGATCTTATCTCTTTTAGCCGCTGGGATGCATTATCCTTAATTGTTCCATGCCTGTCTATGATCCTGTCGATTGAATCGAGGACATAGGGATATGTTTTCACGGTACCGCACATTTTCTTCAGTGTGGGATAACTGATCTCATCCCTGTTTTTGAAGAAGCTGAGGATTGATTTTACAGTTTCGAGCGATCTTTTAAGATCGAACAATTCGCGGACTTCGGGAAAGGAGCCTTCGATCCTGATTTTATTAAGGCATTCCGAAAAGCTGTAATAATTGTCCGACGGGAAATTCTCCTCAAATTTCAGGAGCTGCTGGAATTCGGATGTCAGCGAAAGTTGTTCATTAATTTTATTGTAACTATCTGAAAACCTGATCTCCCCGACTTTATCAATTCCCATGGTGCTCAGGCACTTTTCTCTGAGCAGGTCTCTGATGCGGTTGAAGCCGATTTTGGATTCGAAGTTATCGGGGTAAATCATAGTTAAGGCAAAAGTAGAAAGGAAAAAGGAGAAAGTAAAAAGTTGAAATGAGTTGAAGGGAGTTGAAGGGTTGAATCCTAATTAGTTTCCTTCCCATGATGACCTGTTCTACTCCGAGGAAGGGTGTTCAGACTGAAGCGTCCGGATTCTTCAACACCGCTGGTGTTGCAAAAGCTTACAGCGCCATTACCATGGATGTAACCATGGACATTGGAATTTGATGCCCCGCTGGGGCGGGGCAGGCTCTCCGGCATCTATTATTCTCTTGTATGTATCAGATTCACCAGTTATACAAGAGGCTGTTGCAGATAGTGTGCGAATAAAGCCGGAGGCTTTGAAGTCCAATATCCCCGGTGACATCCGGGGTAAGGTCTGATATAAGATATTACTGAAGCCGGAGGCTTCAAAATCCAATATCCCCGGTTACATCCGGGGTAAAGCCTGATTAGATAATTGTGACCCCGGAGGGGTCTAAGTTGTAGTTCTGAAAAATTCTTCGTATCTTTATTTCTTGTGCTAAAAGGATTTTATTATGTCTACCTACACTCAATTTTTGTATCAGCTGGTCTTTGGCAGTAAAGATCATAGTGCATTTCTTTCATCCAAAAACAGGGAAATTTTATTCGCCTATATTGCAGGAATTCTGAAGAACAAATCCTGCCATTCCTATATTGTCGGAGGTGCTGTAAATCATATTCATATTATAACACACATCCACCCGACAATATGTCCCGCTTACCTTAATAAAGACATAAAGGAAGCCACTCATGCAATGATATGCCGGGAAAGGTCATTGTTTCAGAATTTTCCGGGATGGCAGGTTGGATATAGCGGATTTACCTATCATATTTCCAGCAAACAGCCTTTGATCAAATATGTAATGAATCAGGAAGAGCATCATAAATCAGTCTCTTTTAAAGATGAGTTAATCAGTATGCTGAAAGAGAATGACATTGAATATAAAGAAGAGTATTTGTTCATATAGATCTTCTTCAATGCCGCCGGTGTAGTAGTAGTCTGTGCTGCCCCTGCCATGGATGTAACCATGGATATTTGATGCCTCTCCTGTTTCAACCAGCATCTTCTTATCGGGCTTGCAGGAAGGGGGAAAGAGTGTTGCTACAAGAATGAAATATATGATTAACTTATTGGTTTTCATTTAAACAATTTAACAGGGTCAATCTTTGAGGCACCGGAGAGGTAAACCTTTGGATTTTTCTTCCAGAGTACTGATGTAACTTGCATATTCATAGAACCATTGATACCAGCCGTAGATATTGTCCGTTTCCGTACTACTCCAATAGGAACCGCTATAGCCTCTATAATTCAATGAACCATCTTCGAATTTCAAAAATCCGGCCGCGTGCAGTTTTAAAACAGATGAGTATGTATCATTATAGTTGCCCCATCCGCCATTGTTGTCAGCATTGGTCCATTCTGCCCTGGTGGGGATACGCCAGCCTGTTCCAAGAAGAATAGTACATGGATCATTGGCCGCTGTCCAGTCACTGGCTTCATCAATAGAAGTGATCCATGTTGTGTTAGGTGTACGTGTGGCACCATCATGTTTATAGCCCTGCTTCCTGTTAAACTGCCAGTACCAGCCCGCTGATGCTTCAGTGTCATCTGTAGCTGAACCTGCCTGGTTATCGGCGCCAAGATTTCGAGCTATCCAGCATTTATCCCCGCCGGAAAGATTTGTTTGTACTATTTCGTATGATACTGATTTTGTTACCGGGGCTACGTCTCCGGCATTGTGAGTAGTATTTATAGTATTTACACACAAAGTTGTAAAACTCAATTCGTTTCCATAAGCAGTACCGCCACCATTAGTCGCATAAGCACGGACATAATAAGTTGTATGAGATTGCAAACCAGTAAGTGTGCTCGTAAAACTACCTGTCCCTGTGCCATCAGTAGTTTTACTGTTTGCAGTTGTTGGATTTGTGCTGGTATTCCAGCAAACACCTCTTGCAGTAATACTTCCATTTCCGCCAGCTGTCACCGACCCGCCGCTTGAGGCAGAGGTCGCTAAAATATTTGATATTGATGTTGTCGTAACAGTTGCCAGGGTTGTGAAAATGAACTCATCCCCATAAATTGTCCCTACACTATTTGTCGCATACGCACGAACATAATATGTAGTATTGGCTGTCAATCCAGTCAGGCTGCTGGTAAAGCTTCCTGTACCTGAACCATCTGTTGTTTTGCTATTGCTGGTTGTCGGACTGGTCGAGGTGCTCCAGCAAACGCCACGTACAGTGACCGATACTCCTCCATCACTGGTTATATTTCCACCGCTGGAGGCAGTGGTGGTTGTTATTGAAGTTATTACGTTGGTAGTCAGGGTTGGAGTTGTAGTACTTGTCGTAAAGCTTTGCTCATTGCCGTAGACTGTTCCTACACTGTTGGTTGCATATGCCCGTACATAATAGAGTGTTCCCGGATTCAGGCCGGAGAGAGAGCTTGAAAAGCTGCCTGTGCCTGAACCATCTGTTGTCTTGCTGTTTGCAGTTGTAGGTCCAGGTGATGTACTCCAGCAAACACCTCGGGCTGTAACTGATGCACCACCATCTGAAGTGATATTTCCACCGCTTGTGGCAGAGGTTGTTGTTATATCTGAAATTGAGCTGGTAGTGATGCCGGGTAATACCTGACCTTCACCTTGAAGGCAACGAACAGAATAACCACCTGGTTTGCTGCTAGCCGAGAGACGGCTCACACTTGGATCATCAGAATACAGTAATCGATACCAAGCATCAAAATTAACAAGACCCGTAGAAGACCATATGTAGGCTTTGCTGCCCATTACGACAAATCCTCCGGCTATACTGCGACATCCACCAGGCAGTGCAGTGAAACCACTAACGTTGGTCGCACCAGTGTTGGGTGAATCCCAATGTGTTGTGCCGGTTTCTTTGAGCTTGCCGCCCGATGTACTTTCACCTCCCAAATAGGATGTTAAGGTTGTCCATTCGGCATCAGTTGGTACATGCCATCCTACCGGACAAAGATTGCGGTTATCGACTGTTGCGTAATAATTATATAGTGCACCATAATTAGCCTTGTATGTCGCTTCATCATTATTATACCAGCAATACGCTCCGGAAGTTAGATTACTCCATGCTGTGGGATCAGTCACATAGGCTATTACATCACCATTGCGGTAATGGGTTACCTTCAGATTCTCATGCATCCAGAGCTGGGTGCCGATTTGCACAGTATTATAAATATTTCCATCATAATCAGTGACAGAAGACGTTGTTGTAAAAGTGACTTCATTTCCATAAGCTGTTCCCACACTATTTGTTGCATAAGCCCTCACATAATAAGGTGTATTGCCAGTTAATCCTGTAAGATTACTCACAAAACTGCCTGTACCTGTACCGTCAGAAGTTTTGCTATTTGCAATTGTTGGATTTGCAGAAGTATTCCAGCATACACCACGAGAAGTTACTGAAGCTCCGCCATCACTGGTTATATTTCCTCCGCTGATGGCAGTTGTTGTTGCGATGGCTGATACTGCAGTCGTTGTCACTGTAGGAATAACAGGAGCAGCAGCTGTTGTAAATGAGACATCCTCACCATAGACAGTTCCAACGGAGCTGATTGCATAAGCCCGTACATGATAAGTAGTTCCTGAAGATAAACCTGCTATACTGCTTATAAACGACCCTGCTCCTGTTCCATCAGATGTTTTTGAATCGGCAGTGGTGGGATTGGCAGATGTGCTCCAGCATGTACCACGGGCTGTAACTGACGCGCCGCCATCTGAAGTTATATTTCCACCGCCTGTGGCGGAAATTGTTGTTATATCTGAAATTGAACTGGTGATGATGGCGGGTAATATGGGACCTTCACCCTGTAGACACCGAACAGATAAGCCATTTCGCTTATCGAAGAGGTATCTGGAAGAATTGACAGCATTGTATGCTATGTATCGTGTCCAGGCATAATCTTTATCGTTTTCGGAAGAACTCCACCATTTGCCAACTAGACGAATACCATTAAATGATCCAGCGGGGTCGTCCCGGTATCCTCCGGGAAGAGCTGTGTACCCACTTTCATTAGTAGCTCCAGTATTTGGACTTAACCAATTGGTAGTGCCAGTTTCTTTAAGTTTACCGCCTGCAACACTTTCTCCACCTAAATAATCTGTTAGCGTTGTCCACTCTGTATCAGTTGGCACATGCCAACCTGTGGGACAAAGGTTGCGGTTATCGACTGTTGTGTGATAGTTATACAATGCTCCATAAGTGGCCTTGTATGTCGCTTCATCATTATCATACCAGCAAAATGCACCAGAAGTAAGAGTTAACCATGCTGCGTTATCAGTTACATTAGGTATTGCATCACCATTGCTGTAATGTGTTACCTTAAGATTCTCCTGCATCCAGAGCTGGGTACCGATTTGCACTGTATTATATGAGTTCCCATCATAATCGATGAGCTGAATGGTTGTGGTAAAGGTGACTTCATTCCCATATGCTGTTCCTGCACTGTTGGTAGCATAAGCTTTAACATAAAAAGTTGTATTTGGTGTCAGACCTGTTAAACTGCTGGTAAACGTCCCCGTTCCAGTGCCGTCGCTGGTTTTTGAGTCGGTGGTTGTTGGATTCGATGATGTGCTCCAGCATACTCCGCGGACTGTCACAGATGAACCTCCATCAGATGTTACATCCCCCCCAGATGATGCTGTGGTTGACATTATGTCTGAGATTGCTGTTGTTGTAACAGTCGGTGGAACTGCTCCTGCTGTAAAAGTAATGTCTTCGCCGTATGCTGTACCTGCTGAGTTTGTGGCGTAAGCTCTTACGTGATATGAGGTACTATTTGTTAATCCTGTAATACTGCTTGTGTATGAGCCTCCTCCTGTATCATCAGCAGTTTTTGAATCAGCAGTGGTCGGATTGGAGGATGTGCTCCAGCAAACACCACGGGCGGTAACTGATGATGCACAATCGCCTGTGATATTTCCGCCGGAGGATGCTGTAGTCGTGGTTATGGCAGAGATTGTAGCAGTAGTAACAGTTGCTAATGATGTACCTGACGTAAATGAAACATCATCGCCGTAAGATGTTCCAACAGAGTTGGTTGCGTAAGCCCGCACATGATAGGTCGTGCATGGAGTCAATCCTGTAAGAGTGCTTGAAAATGTTCCTGTACCGGAAGCGTCACTTGTTTTTGAATCTGCTGTGGTTGGATCAGCTGAAGTGCTCCAGCATACTCCGCGCGCTGTGACAGATGAACCTCCATCAGATGTTACATCCCCCCCTGATGATGATGTGGTTGAAGTTATATCTGAGATTGCCGTCGTTGTAACTGTCGGCGCAATAGCACCTGCCGTAAATGCAACATCTTCGCCGTACGCCGTACCTGTTGAGTTAGTGGCATAAGCCCTTACATGATATGACGTACCATTTGTTAACCCTGTAATACTGCTTGTATATAAGCCTACGCCTGTACCATCAGAAGTTTTCTGATCAGCAGTGGTCGGATTGGCTGCAGTGCTCCAACAAACGCCGCGCTCAGTAACAGTCGATGCACAGCTCCCGGTTATATTTCCGCCTGAAGATGCTGTTGTTGAAGTTATGGCAGAGATTGCAGTAGTAGTGACTGTTGCCAGTGATGTACCTGTAGCAAAAGAAACATCTTCCCCATAACCTGTTCCTGCAGAATTAGTTGCATAAGCCCTCACATGGTAGGTTGTACAAGGGGTCAATCCTGTAATACTGCTTATATATGATCCTGTACCTGAAGCATCAGTACTTTTTGAATCTGCAGTTGTAGGATTCGTATTTGTACTCCAGCATACACCACGAGTTGTTACTTCCGCTCCGCCATCTGAGGTCACATCTCCTCCTGAAGCTGCTGTGGTTGAAGTTATTTCTGAAATTGCCGTTGTCGTAACAGCCGGAGGAACAGAACCTGCCGTAAAAGTAATATCCTGTCCGTAAGCTGTTCCTGCTGAACAGGTGGCATAAGCTCTTACATGATAGGTTGTACCATAAGTCAGCCCCGTAATACTACTGGTAAATGAACCTGTTCCGCTGCCATCACTGGTTTTTGGATCAGCGGTTGTAGGATTTTCTGATGTGCTCCAGCAAACGCCCCTTGCAGTTACCGCTGATCCTCCATCAGATGATATATTCCCTCCTGAAGTAGCCGTGGTTGCAGTAATTGCTGAGATTGCAGTTGTCGTAAGTACCGGCAGAACAGCACCTGCAGTAAAAGTGATATCGGTTCCATAGGCTGTTCCTTTAGAATTAGTGGCGTAAGCTCTTACATGATAAGTTGTTCCGGGTGACAATCCTGTTATACTGCTTGTAAATGAACCACCTCCTGTACCTTCATCTGTTTTTGTATCAGCAGTAGTAGGATTAACAGCTGTGCTCCAGCATACTCCACGGGCAGTAATAGATGCTCCTCCATCCGATGTGATATTTCCTCCGCTGCTAGCAGTTGTTGCAGTAATATCAGTTATCTCCGTGGTAGTTATTGTCGGGACTACCGGACTGGTTTTAAAGGTTAATTCATTGCCATAACCTGTTCCCGCACTGTTGGTTGCATAAGCCCTTATATAATAAGTTGTATTCCCAGTCAGTCCTATGATACTGCTTGAATATATCCCTGTGCCTGGTCCGTCGCTGGTATGGCTGCCGTCAATGGTCGGGTTCTGGGATGTGTTCCAACAGACACCTCTTGCGATAACTGTGCTTCCGCCATTGCTTGTAACATCTCCTCCGCTGGAGGCGGTTGTAGCCGTTACAGATGTTGCAGGAATAGTTGTTACAGTCGGAACAATTGCTCCTGTTGTAAAGCTGTATTCATTTCCATATGAAGTACCAGTGCTGTTAGTGGCATAGGCACGTATATAATAGAGTGTTCCGGGAAGAAGTCCTGTCAGGTTGCTTACAAAGATGCCTGTACCGGCTCCTTCGTTGGTTTTGCTGTTTGTTATAGTGGGATTGGCCGAGGTGCTCCAGCAAACGCCTTTTGCAGAAACTGCTGCACCGCCATCATTTGTCACCTCGCCTCCGCTCACAGCCGAATTTACCGTTACCAAATTCACTGCAGCAGTAGTAACAGTTGGTACTAAAACGACTTCCGGATTTGTTGTAAAATTCAGTTCATTTCCATAGGCTGTTCCACCGCTGTTGGTTGCGTAAGCACGTACATAGTATTTAGTACCGGCTGTAAGTCCGGTAATATTGCTGGTATAGCTGCCGGTGCCAGAATCATCTGTAGTCTTGCTGTTGCTTGTTGTTGGTCCGGCAGATGTATTCCAGCATACACCTCTTGCCGTTACAGTGGTTCCGCCGGCGCTGGTTACATTACCGCCGCTGACTGCACTGGTTTTCGTTATACCGGATATTTCCGTTGTTGTTACTTCAGGCGGAACAGCCGAAGCTGTAGTAAAAGTGATCTCACTGCCGTACGCTGCCTCACCGTCAAGGCTGCAGTATGCTCTGACATAATATTTTGTCTCAGGTTCAAGCCCGGTCAGGCTGCTTGTGAAATCTCCCGGAACAGCCGTGCCAAGGGATGTTTTTGTTCCTGTGATCAACGGACCTGCAGTAGTCCCATAACAATGTCCGTGCTGTGTGGCTCCTTCTCCAACATCAATTACTGTTCCTGAAACGTCGGCTGTTGTGGTTAAGATATTTGCTACCTCACCTGTCTCGACAGCCATCTTTTTATCGGGCTCACAGGAGGGAACGGACATGGCTCCTGTAAGGATGAAGAACAGGATTAACCTGGTGGTTTTTATTGTTAAAGAATTAACCATAGCCAATAATAATATTCTACTTTATTTTGTAATTAATAATTTATTCAGTTGTTCAATTGTATCCGGGAGTGCCGTAATTTCCTTTGTCTTTGCATCCAAAAGGATCATCACCGGAACGCCAAGTATATAGTAGTCGTTTGCTACTTTGCTCCTCAGTCCTTCTTCCGCTCTTAAGTGAGTCCATCCTTTCAACTCCGTGATTTTATTCTCCCATTTCTGTATTTCGTCACTGGTTTCATCCACACTGATGGCCACTATATCAAGCGCCTGTTTCACTTCCATATCCTGGTATGAGGAGTTAAGCTTTCCAACTGTTTCTTCACAATGACTGCAGTCTGCCGACCAGAAGAGCAGAAGTATTTGTTTCTTTTCTGTTTTCCAGTTGTTCAGGTCAAAGGGTTTACCTTCAGCATCCGTCATTGTGATATTGGGAACTATTGTTCCCGGGACCAATGTTTCAATCCCCTTCAGTCTTTTATTGATTTCCTGCCGTTTTGAGGTGAGGCAATCCGGATCATCCAGAAAAGGCTGAAGCATTTTTATTCCTTTTTCAATATTGAAGCTCTCGTAACCATTGAAGAAATAATCAACCATCCAGCCGTATACGAGAGGATTTCCTTTCCGTGATTTTTCTATAGCATTTTTCCCGGCAAGTGTAAAGAGTGAGTCGCGTAATGTAACAGTAGTTGCAAATTCACCATAAAGATTTACATATCCATCCATCCATTCCTTCATGGTTGAGGTTTTCACCAGTAACGGATCGCTGAAATCCATTCCCTCGAAATAATTGTCTCTCAGGCTTTGCTTTCTGTCAGCTTCGGTGCCTGTCCAGTTGATCGTGGGCACCAGCTGGAAACCGAACAGGTTGCTCGCAAACAGGCTTTTATTCTTTTTTATCTGTTCTTTTATCCAGGCGTTGAAAGCTTCCCGTCGTTTTTCATATTCTGCAACACCTTCTTTATAAAATTCTGATCCCGGATCATCATAATTCAATAAGAAGTTCTGCAGCAGACCCAGAATCTCTTTTTGCCTGGCATTTTCTCTGAAGAACTCTAAATAAGCTGTGTTTTCTTTTTCCTCTTTCCGGAACCATGTACTGTCAGCATAATTGCAAAAGATGGGGTGCACCCAGAGTTCCAGATCCTGGCTGCCGATTATTATACGCTTTTCGGATGGATAGGGAGTACTTGAGGCTTTGTCCCTGTAATCGAACCTTAAGACAAATTCACCGGGAAGTCTTTCCCCAGGAACCTCAAGTTTGGCTGTCCCTCCGTTTTTTACACTATCTATTATTATAATGGGCTTCAATGCATTTGTCCCTGTCAGAGAGAGAAGGCTTATTTTGGAGGAGTAAACTCCGCGGAGATGAATGGCTAAGGTTACGTTTTGTGAATTGCCGGATACAGAGAACAAAATGACAAAAAAGATGAAGACATGGAGTCTGATAACTAGCGCCAACTTTCTATAATTCTTATTTTCAGATGAATTCAATGTTATAAAATGGTTTAACTATAAAATATCTGTGGTTGTGATCATGGCATTAATATATCACCTGTTTCAACTGACGTCTTTATATCTGGTTCGCAAAAAGAAATAATTTATAATCCTGTGATAAAAAATAACAGGACCAATCTCTTGTATTTCATAATAATAAGGATCTATCGTATCTGACAGGAACCGAGTTCCGTACTCTAATCCTTAAGTATAAATATAAAATCGCCTCCCTGGTCGTTTACATCCTGTATGACTCCATACTGCGGGACTGCCTTGCTGTTACTGATGACCGCCATCCTGAAGCTGCTGAATAATTGTTCCGACGAAAGATATTTTTCAGTATTTTCTCCCAGCCTCATTACAAGATATTTTAAAAAAGCGCTCCGATCCGGCACTTCGGTCAGTGTTCCGCTGGTCATCGCTTTTCTGCTTGGAAGTTCATAAAGATAGTTTATACCAAGAGGTGCATCTGAAAAGGCAGCCCTGGATTTAAATATGGAACCTCCAAAACAGGCGTCACTTATCAACAAAGTATGCTTTGATTTGATCAGTTTCAGATAATCGCGCAGCTCGCTGTTCCCGAACCAGTCTTTTCTGCTGTTTCTCCTGGCATCCGAAGGAAGCCAGTAACCTACTTCTGCACTTTCATCCCATACACCATGCCCTGCATAAAAGATAAGGAAACTGTCCTCCGGTCTGATCTTGTCCGCATAAAAATCAAGAGCTGCTGATATTTCCGTGCTTGTTGCATTTTTCAAAAACCTGACATTTTCCTCATCGAACATATAACGGGTGGTGATAGCATTATTAAAAACCTCAGCATCCCTTACAGGATTGTCGAGAGAGGGAATCAACGGATCAACATAATCATTTATCCCTATGATGAGCGCGTAGTATTTGCCTTTTATAGATGGTGCTACGTTCATTCCAGGCTGCATCGCTCCGGCATCAGCATTGATATTAATTTTAGGCTTATTATTTATCCGGATAGTTGCCTTATTACTTGTGACTATCTGACCCGACACAAAAGCTATTTGTATCAGGAACACCAGTGATAAAAGAAGAATCTTTTTCATTTTCAGTTTTAAAAGTCGATCTTTAACGATAACATTGTAATCCTGCCTTTTGTATTCCTGGCAGGAGTGAGACCAATCCTCGCATGCTGCAGGGGTTTGTAATGATTCGGTGTTGCTGAAACCCATACAATATTTGCTACCCATATAGTAGCGGCTGAAATCAACAAGGCTGTTGACAGAGTAAGCTGACTCTGAGATTTATCATAAAGGTTTGCCCTCTCAACAGCATCCGATTCAGCCTCGTATAAATCATATGTTTTTTTGTAGCTGCTATGCATGATAACGCCGCCTGCCACAGCTCCATAGGCTGCAGCACCGGCAATCCAGTATGGTTTCCCTTTTGATATCTTTGTCTGTCCCAGTCCGGGAACAGCGGTTGACATGAGTACCATGGATCCTTTGTTGAATTCCCTTTCATATCTCTCACCCGTGAGCTCAATTGTCACATCATCATCAAGGAAGATAGCATCCTCTTCAGGCACCCAGATGATCTTCTTGTCATTCCCGGGTCTGATACTGTCACCCACATCACCTAGAAAAGTTCTGGCCCTGATGGGTGCTCCTGCCTGATTTTTCATGTCCACCCATATATAGAAAATATCCGAGGTATTCCTGTGGATAAGATCATACGAGATAGATAACTGGTAACCATCGAATTCAAGTCTGGGGTCAGTAATTACGAAATCCTGAGAGTACACACTGGAACAAATGACCAGAAAAGCAAGGTTCAGAAGGAGTTTTTGTCTTTTCATACAAAAGAATTTTAAAGAACCAAAACGACTGGTCTTATACAAAATTAAGTTAAAATAATTGATTGATTACTAATAATTAAACAAAATTTTGACGGGGTGAAGACGATTGGTGATGAAAAGGTGTTTTCTGAATTGAAACAGGGGATAATCATAGATGAAAAAACGGTGACCGCCTATTGAGGCCCGTGCAGCGGGACGAAATCCCGAAAGGGCAGCGCATCTGGACCGGTGACCGGCGACGTCCAGGGTAAGGATTAAGTATTATTTCTTTGAGACCTTGGGAGGCGTCCGGATTCGTCAACACCGCTGGTGTCGCAAAAGCTTACAGCGCCATTACCATGGATGTGACCATGGATATTGGAATTGGATGCCCCGCTGGGGCGGGGCAGGCTCTCCGGCATCATTATAGTTAAATATCGTTAAATCATTTTATACTGGTTGGATAAAAGTATCCTATTTTTTTTACTTTTACCTCTTCAAAAAATCTTAATGACCATAGCAATGAAAATCAAAAGAATCAGCATCAGCATATGCCTGCTGTTTGTTATGCCTTTATGGCTCTCCGCCCAGACTGAGAAAGTTGATCTTGAGATGATCTATAAGATCAAGCAGGAGGGAATGAATAATTCTAAAGTTGGAGACCTTGCCTTCGGGATGACTGATCTCCTGGGACCACGGCTTACCGGTTCAACCGGCGGCGCACACGCCAATGAATGGGCAAAACAGAAGATGGAAGAATTCGGATTTCAGAATGTAAGGATAGAAGCAGCCAGAGATTTCAACCGCGGCGGATGGGATAACCTGAAAGCCTATGCTGCAATGACCGCTCCATATTATAACAATTTTGCCTGTAACCCCGTAGCATGGACCGGAAGTACCAATGGTCCTATCAAGGGTGAGGTTGTGATCGTGGATGTCAAAACTGAAGCCGATCTTGATAAATATAAAGGCACACTCAATGGCAAAATAATCCTTCTGCCATCAACCACGACTTATGAAATCAGCTATGAGCCTCTTGCCAGCAGGTATACAGAC
>Ga0154607_1099_pt1 | contig 17703 bp, 10 predicted proteins | sample Rifle2008BG13ft_FD_116036 | JGI IMG/M metagenome (GOLD analysis project Ga0154607, IMG submission 116036) | Bacteroidetes bacterium RBG_13_43_22 | reverse complement strand
GTACCATTGCGGTAATTTTTTCAGGATTGGCAATGGGGCATGTCAGACCATTATAGATCGACAGGGCCATATACGCGGCATTCAAAGATTCCCTGTCGGGTAATCCAAAAGATATATTGCTGGCACCCTGTGTAATATTATGCCCAAGCTTCCTGTGGACCAGGCGTATCGTTTCAAGAGTTACCAGGCAGGCTTTCTGATCAGCGCTTACTGCCATTGCCAGTGGATCGATTATTACATCTTCTGCTTTAATACCTGTTTTTACGGCTCTTTCAATTAATTTTTCCGCGATAGCGAGTCTTTTTTCCGGATCATTAGTTATTCCTTCATCATCCATGCATAATCCTATAATTGCTGCACCATATTCCTTTGCAACCGGAAGCAGTGCTTTCATAGAAGCTTCCTCTCCATTAACAGAATTGATCAGGCATTTGCCTTCTGCAACTTTAAGAGCAGCTTCAATAGCTTTAGGATTCGGAGAATCAAGACATAGCGGGACATCGAATTTCTCCTGCAGTTTCCTGACGGTTTCAGGGAGAAGCTTTTCATCATCCACACCCGGGAATCCGACATTCACATCGAGTACATCTGCTCCAGCTTTAATCTGGCTTTCTGCAAGTTCGAGCACATATTCAAAATTACCCTCCTGAAGGGTGGAAACCAGCTTTTTTCTCCTTGTGGGATTTATGGATTCACCAATAATAATAACCGGACCATCGGTATCAATTACAACTTCCTTGTACCTTCCTTTAAGTATTGTTTCCATTCAGCGTATTTTCCCGCTAAGATACTATTTGATTCAGAAAATTTACTGCTCCCTGCGGGTCAGGAGAATAAAAATCTGCACCTATTTTTTCACAATATTCCTTTGTAACGGGGGCTCCGCCAACAAGGATTTTAAGGCCGGAGTGTTTTTCCCGTATGGCAGAGACTGTCTTTTTCATATTTTCCATTGTCGTGGTAAGCAGCGCGGAGAGGCCTATTACTGCGCCGGGATTTTCCCCAATGGCATTAAGGAACTTATCTGTTCCGACATCAACACCAAGGTCTATTACTTCCCATCCTCCTCCTTCAATCATCATTGCAACAAGATTCTTGCCGATATCATGCAGGTCTCCCGCTACAGTACCGATAATGAATTTCCCTTTTCTTTTTGTTTCGCCCGACTGAAAAAATGGCTTAAGATGTTTCATGGCACTGCTCATTGATTTAGCGGCCATAAGCATCTGGGGGACATAGATCTCTTTTCTGCTGAATTTGTCGCCTACAATTGCCATTGCCGGTATCAGCGCATTTTCCAGGATCTGGTCAGGCTTGACACCGCTGTCCAGGGCTTGTTTTGCCAATTCATCAGCACCATCTTCTCCTTTCATGTCAGGGGGATAGGGAGATGTTTTATCTATCTTCCCGAATTCAACACAATATGCAAGCTTTTGTAGAATTTCACTCATCTTTTATTATTTCTGTTAAAATTATGTAATTGCCTTAACCGGCAGTAAAATTCATCTGAATTAAAAATCAATCACAGTAAAATAAGCCTGCTTTGGATTATAATATTCGTCAAAAAGGAGTGGATAGTTTTTCCTGCCTGCAACAGGGAAGTTGTCAAGCCATGTATAATCATCTGCAAGCCCCCAGAATGTGATCCCGGTAATATCGTCTTTATAATCACGGAAAGCGTTTAAAAACCTGCCATAGGCAACTGCCTGTTTAAGGGCAACACCTGTGGTATATGCGCTTTCAGGATCACTGTTGGATGTATAGACTGAAACATCTAATTCAGTGATCTGAAGTTCAAGTCCCAGTGAACTGTATTTATCAAATGCATCAATTATCAGATCATTGGAGGGATAATCAATGTTCCAGTGTCCCTGCAGACCCATCCCGTCTACAAGATTTTCATTATTCAGTTTTACCAGAAGATCGTATATCTTGTCCCTTTTAACAGGGTTTATAGCCGAATAGTCATTATAAAAGAGCTTCGCATCAGGATCTGCTTCCCTGGCTGCTCTGAATGCTTCAAAGATATAGTCCTCGCCGCAGATTGTGTACCACTGTGATGTCCTGTATGATCCGGCATCGTCAATTGCCTCATTAACAACATCCCACGCATATACTTTACCTTTAAAATGAGTCATTACTGTTGTTATATGAGTTCGAAGCCGCTGGAGAACAAGTTCCTTTGAAGCAACTGCATCTCCATTCTTAAATATCCAGGAAGGGACCTGGTTATGCCAGCAAAGGGTATGTCCTCTCACTTTCATTCCGTTAGCCTGGGCAAAAGCAACTATTTTATCGGCATTGGTAAAGGTGAAGGTCCCTTCTGTTGGCTGGAGATTTGACCATTTCATTTCATTTTCGGCTGTAACACTATTGAAATGACGCTTTATCAGATCTGCTTTTTTCTGGTTATCAATGAATGATGGAGGTATAGCAACTCCCATGTAAAAGTAATCGTCAGGAGTATAGTAATCCTTTAATCCCTCAACACCTTTGTTGTATTCATCGATTTTCTTCTGGAGTTCATTTCCATCAGTAGTGGAATCATCCTTATTGCAGGAAGTGGCTCCAATTAATAATACAGACAGTAGAGGTAATAAAATTACTTTTCTACCCTTTTTCAGCATAATAATTTATCCGTCGTATTTCTAATCAATATAGATAAAGTGTCCGCAAGACAAGCTGCGGACACTTGAATTGAAATCTAATCAGACTAATTATATCCCGGGTTCTGATAAGCAGTTTTTTCTTCTGCAGTCATTTCCATGCCATCGAGCTGGTTTCGTGGAATTGGGCGCAGATAGAGATAAGGTAGAATAGTGCGCGTAATTGTTTGTGCATTATGGTCTCCTTTGACGCTTGAAGCTATTCTGTAAGTAGCAGCGACTTCGGCCCATTTTTGTGTGCGCACCAGATCGAACCAGCGAAAACCTTCGCCGTAATATTCACGCGAACGCTCTGCCAGAATATAGTCTATATCTATAGTTGCCGGTGTGGCAGCGATCAAAGCAGCACTATGATCCTCTACTTTTGCAACATTTTGATACCTGTCAAACTTCCACATGCCTGCCCGTGCCCGGATAACATTGATCAATTCTCTGGCGCTTTTACCAGCTTGTGTACTTGCACCCTTCACAGCTGCTTCAGCCGCAATGAAGTAGAATTCAGAGAATTTGGCTATGTTAAAAGGACGGGTAATTGCGCCATTGGGTTGTCCCAATCCGGTGCCATTGTCGGTGCGGTAGGTGCTCATCTTCCACGTACCCGGATATGTTACCCGGCTTATGCCGCTTGGAGATATTACATAGTCGGCTCTTCCAGGTAAAGTTCCTCCGCCAACATTACTTGGACCTGCACCGGTAGGGTATGTAATAGTAGGCGCCACTGGTTCATCGGGCAGGAAAGTCAGTATTGGATCACCCGGATAAACCATTAACGCGTTTGCACCGTAATAAAATGCAGTATTGTCACCCGCCTTAGGCCAGTTGCCACGGTAAACAGTTGTAAATGTGCCGTCATACCGTGAATCATCCGTTTTATCGGCAAAGGTGGTTGCAATTGCTCCTATAGTGGGGGCCATCCGTGTCCAGGGACGCCCCAGGTCCTGAGATGCTTCACGCAGAACAGTACTTTTTGGACCAGTCAGGTCTGCATTTGTGGCACTTCTGATTTCTGTGTAGTTCCAGGTCATCATCCAGGAAGCAAAATTATCCGCGCCGCCGCCACCGGCATACGTTAGGCTTGATCCGTTATATTTTTCGCTTGTCTGGGTATGATCGGCGTAAAACAGGATTTCTTTGTTACGGTCATTTCCACCCTTGTTAACTTCATAAAATGTTGGAAGTAAACCGTAAGAACCCGGATTGTCAATGGCAGTAGTTGCAACATCATAAGCCTGTTGGAAATACCACTGGACATCATGTCCATCAGGGTCAGTTCTGGCTGTCTCAGGATAAGTAGGGATATTATTTGGATTTTGCAGCCACCACGCGTAAGTCAGGTAGGCCTTTGACAAAAACAGTCGTGCAACCGTTTTGGTTGCAGTGCCCGTTAAACGACTAACGTCCGGCAAATCGTTTACGGCTGCCAGCAGGTCAGGGAATATGCATTTGGTGTAAACCTCGGGCACGGTGTTGCGCACAGAGGTTCTCACTGGGGTCGTGTTGAACTTCAGTTCCCCTGCACCCATATCCAAAGGTACTCCGCCGTATGTTTGTACCAGCATAAAATAGTCGAACGCGCGGAAGAACCGTGCTTCGGCAATCAGGGATGCAGCGAGGCCAACCTCGGTTGCATTTTCAATAATACCGCTGGCGGTGTTGATGGCAGGGAATGCATTGTTCCACAAAGTATTGGTACCTCCGGTAGCATCGGGAGTAATATCCCCCTGGCCGCTAACGTCCATCACTTTGAAGTTTGCATCCGCGCTCTGGGCGTATGTCGCTTCGTCAGTACCGGTTACACCTGAGTTATAGTAGTATGCATTCCCGTATATGTAACGCAGGTGGGCATATAGCGATGTCAGTCCGCCATTAACACCCTGTTCGGTTTTGAAAAAACCGGGTTCAAAAATACTGCGTGGCTGTTCGTCCAGAATATCAGAGCACGCTACCAGGAACAACGTTAACATAGTTGTTCCTATTATAGTTTTTATATTTATGTGTTTCATAATTTTCCTTATTTAAAATGTCAAATTTACTCCAAATATGAAGTTTCGGGTTGAAGGTGCATTAAAACCTACAGTCAGTATACGACTATTGTAGCCACCTGTTGCAACATTCTGGTTACCGTATGAGTTGGTTTCAGGATCCATTCCCATTTCTTTGTTGAATTCTGAGAACATCACAAATGGGTTCTGTACGGTGAAGTATACACGCATTTTAACATCAGGGATTTTGATCAAATTATGACTTAAGTCATACCCGAGTGAAATGTTACGCATCTTAAGGTATGAACCATTGAAGTATGCCATAGTGCTGAGATACTTCGGATTGTCGCCACTTAATACACCGCTGGGAGCAGGATACTTGGCGCCGGTGTTCTCAGGTGTCCAGTAGTCAACCTTAATTTCCCCCCTGCGTCCAGTCATCAAATTGAGGTAGCTGCTCGATCCGTTGAGGGTGCTGACGAGGATACCGCCGCTTTGGAAGCTCCCAATTAGGCTCAGATCAAATCCCTTATAAGCAACGCGGGTGTTAAAACCTCCCTGAAAATCGGGTTCAACATCTAAAATTTGCCTGTCGTCTCCTCCTATTGCTCTGGCCGGCGTACCATCAGCGTTGAAGTCGCCGGTATATTTCACCTTGATCATACCTACATTACCGCCCGGTTCCAGGATACTCCGATAAGGATCGCTCTCTTGCCATAAGCCTATTTGTTCGTAATCGTATATTGCATTGATGTTATGGCCAACGAACCATCCATTACCTTCGTCCCTGGTTTGTCCTGAAGCAAGGGATACCAGCTTGTTTTTATTCGAATACAGGTTAATGCCGGCTTCCCATGTCCACCCGCTGACATTGTCCAGGATCGTGCCGTTTAGTGAAATTTCAAAACCTTTGTTTTGAGTTTCCCCGATATTTGCCGTGTAACTGCTCACACCAGATGTTGGGGGTAAGCCAAGACCCAATAGAATATCTTTGGTATTCGTTATATAGTACTCTATGGTACCTGACAGGTGATTCTTCAGTACGGCGAATTCCAAACCAAAGTTCCATGTTTCAGAGTACTCCCATCCTAAATTTACGTTAGGTAGTTGGGTTACATAGTACCCGGTTGCGTATGTAGCATCGCCGAAGTTGTAATCTCTGGAACTTAAACGACCAAGGGTACTGTAAGCGCCAACAGCCTGGTTGGAAGTCTGTCCATAACCCACGCGTATTTTCAACCTGTCTATCGCTGAAATGTTCTGCATAAACGATTCATTCTTGATATTCCATCCGGCCGATACGGCAGGATAAGTATGCCACTGATGCCCTTTTGCCAAATTAGATGCGGCATCAGCACGGACGGTAGCCGTAAGCATATACCGGTTGCTATATTCGTACATAACGCGTCCCATATAAGAAATCAAGCCGCCTTGCCTATAGCTGCCAGGGCTGGTAGTAATTTCACCAACAGACTGCCCCAGACTGAAGTATTGGAAATCCGGCGAGGGAATACCCTTCGCTTGCGTGCCTGAGGTGAAATTAGTGCCTTGCTCGGCAGAGAAAAGTGCTACTGCATTCACCCTATGCTTACCGGCAAAAATGTGGTCGTAGGTCAACAGGTTATCAATGATCCAGTGATACGTATGAGAATTGCTGATAGAAGCAGTTGATATAGTAGTCGGATTGTTGCTGCCTATGCCCTCGGCGGTGTAGCTGCCGTTGTTATCCTGCATAAAATCCAAACCGAGAGTGGCACGATACTTTAAGCCCTCAATCCCCGGGATTTTCACTTCGCCATATAATGAGTTGTATGTTGAATATCCCCTGCTTTGGCTTAACCATTCATCCTTTAATCCTTCTACGACACTTCTCGTGATGGTAAACTGGTCATCTAACGGCATTCTTATGGATCTTTTTAACGTACCGTCTGCGTTATACGGGTCGGAAATAGGCGACAAGCTTAATACACCGTACAACCCTATCTGGTTACCTTCAGACATATTAAAGTTACTATTTGAATTGAAGCCGAAGCGGAAATACTTTCCTACTTCCTGATCAATGGAACTGCGTAAACTATAGCGGGTGAATTTGTTTGTAGGTATAACGCCTTGATCCTGGAGGTAGCCAAGGCCGAAACTGTAGCTGCCATTGGCAGTGCCACCGTTAAGACCTATGTCATGGCTTATCTGGTTACCGTTTCTGAAAAACAAGTCTTGCCAATCGGTATTTACATTATCGAATTCATCAGGCCCATTTGTGTACCTGCCTGAAGCTGCACGGAGAGCAACAAATTCCGGCCCTTCCATCATGGGGAATTTGGCAAAAATTTTGTTCACGCTTTGACGACCATTATAGGTTATTTTTGCCTTTTGTCCTTTTTGTCCTTTGTTGGAGGTAATTAAAATGACACCATTGGCACCACGGGAACCGTAAATGGCAGTTGCCGAAGCATCTTTCAATATATCAATGCTCTTTATGTCGTTGTTATTGATTTCATTTATGGACCCGATAAAAGGAATTCCGTCAAGCACTACCAACGGATCGTTGTCTGCTGTCAGCGAGCGCGTACCCCGGATGCGGATTTGCAAAGTCGCCCCTGGACGGGATGAGGTTTGCGATAATTCCACCCCGGGCAACCGTCCTTGTATGGACTGTGTTAAATTAGTCGATGGGATGTCGCGTAAGATATCTCCAGCTATGGATGACACTGAACCTGTCACAGCTTCTTTCCGTTGTGTACCATATCCCACAACCACTACTTCCTCCAGCCCGATAACGCTCTCTGTAAGTGTTACGTTCACTGTTGTCTGATTGCCGACAGTTACTTCTGTGGATTCATACCCGATAAAAGTAAAAGTAAGAATCGCGCTTGTCGCGGTAACTGTTATTGAATAAGTTCCATCAGCGCCTGTGAGCACTCCATTAGTAGTCCCTTTTTCAACAACATTTACCCCAGTCATGGGATTGTTGTTGGCGTCAACAACAAGACCGCGGATTGTAATCTGCTGTAAATTGTCAGAAAAACCGACATTTAAGCCTGATCCCGCCAATAATGAAACAGTGCCCTGTATTACCAGGAAACAACTGAATCCAAATATTAGCATGATTTTTTTTAAGCATTTTTGAAACAAAATGCTTTTCGAAGGGTTTTTTACCATAGATTTATAGTTTAAGGGGTTTAAAAATAGTTTTGCTGATATCCAAAACGCATAAAATTAACTTCTTTATTATTATTATTACAGGGGATGTCGCCACATCTCCTGTATAATTTTAGATAAATTATCCTAAACCATAGGCATAACTATTTAATTTTCAAATACTAAATACCTAAAGCCCCTAAATTCTCCCTCAGATTGTGATCAAGATAATTATCAAATTTAAAACATTATTTTCAATTTTGCAACCGATTGCAAAAGAATTTTATAAGTTTTTTATTTACAAAGTTTCTTATCTTTATTTTTATCATACAAATTAGTTTTAACATTAATTAAAGATCAATATGAAGCATTTATTTATTCTTTTATGGATTAATTTTTTTATTATGGTCTCAGTTCAGAGTCAGCAGACAGGCATATTTCATAACAGCGCAGACATAGGTAATCCAAAAAACAAGGGTCTGGCACTCTACAATCCTTCTGACCAGAGTTACACCCTTAAAGGTTCCGGCTATAATATCTGGTTTGAAAGAGATGAATTACACTTTCTCTATAATGAAATTAAAGGGGATTTTATAATGACTGCAAATTTCAAGTTTAATGGAGAGGGTACAGAACCGCACAGGAAGACAGGATGGATGCTCCGCGCATCAACAGATGAAAACTCTCAGCATGTCTCTGCTGTCCTTCATGGTGATGGTCTTACGGTGATGCAATGGAGAGATTTCAAGGGGGCAGAGATGAAAGATCCTGAAGATGAAATATTTGCAAAAGGATCAAACTATGAAATCATTCAGATTGAACGCTCCGGGAAAGTGATTTTCATGAGAGCAGCCCACCCCGGCGAACCTTTTGAGACAATCGGTGCCTATGAGATGATGAACCTCCCGGATGAAGTGATCGCAGGACCATTTATCTGTTCCCACAACCCTGATATTATTGAAGAAGTAACTATATGGAATGTTCGTATCGACAGACCTGTCGGAGACAGATATAATCCGGGGAGGGAAGGATTTTTAGGGTGCCGCCTTGAAACGATGGATGTCTTTGACGGTAAAAGAATGGTCATATATGAAAAGCCAGGCAGGTTTGAAGCACCAAACTGGATGCCCGACGGGAAAAAGCTTCTTTTCAACATGGATGGACTGCTGTATAAAATACCTGTAAATGGCGGAAAAATCGAAAAGCTGAATACCGGTTTTGCCGACAGGAACAATAATGATCATGGCATTTCATTCAATGGCAAGCTGCTGGCCATAAGCCATCAACGTGAGGGAATGCCTGGAGGGGGCTCTACGGTATATGTCCTTCCCCTGAAGGGAGGTACTCCCGGTATGGTTACTGAAAATACTCCTTCATACTGGCATGGATGGGCTCCAAACAATAAAGAGGTAGTCTATGTCGCTCAGCGTGACGGCAAAAATATATATAACATTTACAGGAATTCTATTAAAGGAGGTAAAGAGGTTGCACTTACAGATATCGGTGAAGGAGAGCATGTGGATGGATGTGAATACTCTCCTGACGGCAATTTTATTTATTACAATGGCAGCCATACCGGAAATATGCAGATCTGGCGCATTAAACCTGACGGCTCGGGCAGGGAGCAGCTTACATTTGATGAATACAGAAACTGGTTCCCCCATATTTCACCTGACGGTAAATGGATAGCTTTCATCTCATTTCCCCCTGATATTGAAAAAAACGGTCATCCTTCATATAAAAGGGTCATGCTCAGGCTGATGCCGGTAACGGGCGGTCAGCCAAAGGTAATCGCATACCTGTACGGCGGACAGGGTACTATTAACGTACCTTCATGGTCGCCAGACAGCAGACGTATTGCATTTGTCAGTAACTCAGGCAAATAGATAAATAAATAGCGTTACAGGTACTCGGATTTCCTGATAACAAAAAAAGAGTTTACTTTGTTTCAGGAAAATCATTATTAATGAGGTTTTCAGGTTTATATACTGTTCTTACTGTGCCCGTTTACGGGATACTTTATATTTATACTGCTATAGGGATCTTCTTTGCACTTTTCCTGTCATGGCTGAATGCAAAAAAGCCGGTATTTTTTATGTCCAGGATATGGGCGAAATCTGTATTTCTGCTGATGGGTAAAAGAATTCATATCATTGGCAAAGAAAACATTAACAAGGGAGAAAAATATATTCTCCTGGCTAACCACGCCAGTCTTTTCGATATACTGGCGATAGTGTCATTTTACCCGGAGGTGTCATGGTTCGGGCACGAAAGGCTTCTCAGGGTGCCGGTGTTCGGAAGGTTCCTGAAAATGGCAGATTATGTCCCTTTCAGGGAGCCTACGGTAACCAATACGCGCCATATGCTTGAACAGCTCATGGAGAAGGCCAATGACCGCACAGTGGCACTTTTCCCTGAAGGCACAAGGACCACAAGCGGGAAGATCAATCCATTCTTCAGAGGTTTTATTTATTTATTCAGATCACGGGAAATAGGAATGCTGCCTGTAACGCTGAACGGCTTCTATGATTTCAAGCCAAAAACCCGGTTCTACATCAATTTCGGATCAAAGCTCGAAGTGGTGATCCATAAGCCTATACCGAGGGAGGAGCTTATCGATAAAAACGACAGCGAGATAATTGACATGGTAAAAACTGTTATAGAATCAGCATATCATTAACAAAATCAGAATAATGAACTGAATCCCTTGGTGATTCCTGGTGCCTTAGTGTCATGGTGGCAAGAAAAAAGAGCCACCAAGGCACCAGGACACAAAGGTTTCACCAAGAAAAAAAATAAAAATGACGGAAGAGAAAAAAGAAAAGTGGGTTTTTATAGTCAACCCGATAGCGGGGAACAATTTTGCAATTACCATGGTCCCTGAGATTGAAAAGAAAATAAAGGAGTACAATATTGATGGAGAGATCCTTCTGACAGAAAGAAAGGGTCATGCCGAAGAACTTTCAAAAATCTCAGCAGACAAAGGTGCAAAGTATATTATCGCTGTGGGGGGTGATGGAACTTTTAACGAAGTTGCCCGGTCGCTTATAAATAAAAGTGAAGTGGTCGCCGGTGTTGTGCCTGCCGGCTCTGGCAATGACTTCATTCAAATACCAGGATTTCCCAATAGGTTTAAAGAAAACGAATGGGAGATATTCTTCAGAAGGAATGTGATAGCCCAGGATGTCGGAATTGTGAACGGGACTGTTTTCCTGAATGGTCTGGGAATCGGATTCGATGCTGAAGTCGCTGCCCAGAACTATACCGAGGAAGGCTTGGTAAGAAAAGGCGGATCTGATAAATATATCTGGCACATCGTTAAGACGCTTCTTTTTTTCAGAGAAAAAAGAATGATTGTGATAAGTGACGGAGACCGCCACGAAACCGATTGCTTCATGAATACAATTTCGATAGGAAGACGATTTGCCGGCAGCTTCTTCATTACACCCAAAGCGATCGCCAATGACGGTTTGCTGGATGTTTGCTCAATAAAAAAACTAAATCTCTTTCACAGATTCAGGCTTTTGCTAAAGGTCCCCAAAGGCACCCATATCACTGACAGGAGAGTAAATTATTTCCAGTCATCATCAATTGATCTTGAATTCCCGAAGGAGGTTCCCTATCATGTTGATGGTGAGCTTTATTATGCCAAAACATTCAGGATCAGGATTATTCCTGACGGACTCAATATACTTTACAATCCTGACGGTAATCATTTCTTTAACAGGACCTGATGTGAACAATTATATAGCCTTTTTTGATCTCGACAGAACGATTACCGGAGCTGTCAGCGGCAACGTGCTTGCCTTATCAGCTTACAGAAAAGGGCTGATGTCAACTTCTGATATTTTATATGCACTCTGGCTTCTGGTTGGTTATAAGCTATCCCTGAGAGATCCTCAAAAGATCATTTATGAAATGGCCGGCTGGGTAAAAGGCATCCCGGAAAAGACACTGGATGATCTTTCAATCGAGATCTCACAAAAAGTTCTGATCCCGTCTGTTTTTCCGGAAGCAATTCGGGAGTTGAAAATGCATTCTGAAAACAAAGCAAGGACAGTGATCCTTTCATCATCACCCGCTTCAGTTTGTCGTTTAATGACCAAGTCGCTCGGTATTGATGATATGATTTGTTCTGAACTTGAGGTGATTGACGGGTATCTTACAGGGCGGTCTGTGAGACCGCTTTGCTTTGGACAGGAAAAGGTTACCAGGATGAAAGAGTACTGTGAAATAAATAACACCGCTCCTGGCAAGTGCTGGTACTATGGCGATTCAATTGCCGATTTTCCGGCTCTGTCAATTGTCGGCCATCCGGTTTGCATTAATCCCGACAAAAAACTTCTTAAGAAAGCCAGAGAACACGGATGGAAAATATATTTCTGGAATTTAAATATAAAATAAACCACAGAGTGACACGGAGTTGATCACGGAGTGACACGGTTTGTATATTAATCTACCGTGCTACTCCGTTTAACTCTGTACAACTCCGTGGTTAAAAATGTTTCATTCCATTTCTTATTGATTATTTTTGAAAATAATTTTGTAAGAAAATCAATTTAAATGCCATCCATATGAAAAACCTCATTTACATTTTAATCGCTCTGTTTCTGCTTTCCTCCTGCACCGGAGGCACAAAGGAAAAAATCGTTTATCCTGTTACAAAAACAGGTAATGTGGTCGATACTATCTTCGGTACTCCGGTTCCTGATCCATACAGGTGGCTCGAGGATGATCTTTCTGAAGAAACGGCTGCATGGGTAAAGGAACAGAATCTGGTCACTTTCGGATATCTTGAAAAAATACCCTACAGGGAGCAGATAAAAGAGCGCCTTACAAATTTGTACAATTATGAAAGGTATGGTATGCCCCATAAGGAAGGCGACTATACCTACTTCTCAAAAAATGACGGCCTCCAGAACCAGTATGTCATTTACCGTCAGAAAGAGGGAGGAGAGCCTGAGGTATTCCTTGATCCCAATACATTTTCTGCCGATGGCACTATTTCGCTGGGTGAGATGGGTTTTTCAAGGGACGGAAGTCTTGTTGCCTATTCAATTTCCGAAGGAGGATCTGACTGGAGGAAGGTAATAGTTATGAATGCTCCTTTAAAAGAGATCATCGGCGATACACTTAAGGATATTAAGTTTTCAGGGATAGCCTGGCAGGGCAATGACAGCTTTTATTATTCAAGCTATGATAAGCCGCAAGGCAGTCAGCTCTCTGCCATGACCGATCACCATAAGCTCTATTATCACAGGCTGGGCACAAAACAATCGGAAGATAAAGTGGTTTTCGGAGCTGATAAAGTGAGAAGATATGTAAGCGGTTATCTGACGGAAGATGAAAGGTATCTGATAGTAACTGCTTCAATCTCCACTACTGGCAATGAATTGTATATCAAGGACCTGACAAAGATAAATTCTGATTTTCAAACGGTGGTTGGTAACTTCGACAGCGATAACTATATTATCGATAACGACGGATCTAAACTGTATATAGGCACCAACCTTAATGCACCAAATACAAAGATAGTTACGGTGGATGCTGTAAAACCCGGAGCTGAAAACTGGGTAGACTTTATCCCTGAGACGAAAAATGTCCTTAATCCATCCACAGGAGCAGGATTTATCTTCGCCAATTACCTTAAAGATGCAATCTCCTACATAAAGCAATACGATAAAAACGGAGAGTTTGTCCGCGACATAATACTGCCGGGAATCGGAAGTGCCGGAGGATTCAGCGGTAAAAAGGATGATAAGGAGATCTATTATTCCTTTGCTAATTATACCACCCCGTCCACTATCTATAAAATGGATCCGTTAAGCGGAGACGCCCTGGTTTACAAAAAACCGTCAGTTCAGTTTAACGGAGAAGATTATGAATCTGTCCAGGTTTTTTATGAATCTAAAGATGGAACGCGCGTGCCGATGATAATCACCTTTAAGAAGGATACACCTCTGAACGGGAAAAATCCCACCATGCTTTATGGCTACGGCGGATTCAATATAAGCCAGACTCCGGGTTTCTCGGCAACCAATGCTCTCTGGCTGGCAATGGGGGGGATATATGCCGTGCCCAACATCAGAGGAGGCGGTGAATACGGAGAAAAATGGCACCTTGCAGGAACAAAATTGAATAAGCAGAATGTATTTGATGATTTTATCGCAGCTGCTGAGTACCTTATTGAAAATAAATATACCTCTCCCGAATACCTTGTTATAAGGGGCGGTTCAAATGGAGGACTTCTTGTAGGAGCAGTAATGACACAGAGACCTGATCTTTTCAAGGTTGCCCTTCCGGCAGTTGGTGTAATGGATATGCTCAGATACCATAAGTTCACTGCAGGAGCAGGCTGGGCATATGATTACGGAACAGCAGATGAGAGCCCCGAGATGTTCAATTACCTGCTCAAATATTCTCCGGTCCAGAATGTCAAAGCAGGTGTTGAATATCCCGCCACTCTTGTTACGACTGGTGATCACGATGACAGGGTTGTACCTGCACATTCATTCAAATTTGCTGCTCAGCTGCAGTCAAAGCAGGCTGGCAATAATCCGGTACTTATCCGCATTGAGACCAGAGCCGGACATGGTTCGGGGACTCCTGTAACTAAAACCATTGAGCAGTACACAGATATCTTCAGCTTCACGCTATGGAACATGGGAATAAAAAAGCTGAAATGAAAAAATTGCCATGGCAGATAAAATAATCAGAAGCGGAATTGCCGGATCAGGCTATGCTGCAAGGTTCCACTATGAAGCCTTGCAGCGCCTCTATTCTGTCAGGGTAAATATTACGGGATCTTACTCTCCCACTGTTGAAAGACTTAAGAAGTTTATTGACGAACGGCATCTTAAAGCTTTCACCAGCCTTGAATCACTGATTGAAGACTCAGATGTCATTCATGTTTGTACTCCTCCTTCAACTCATGAAACTATTGTGATCGCAGCTCTTGAGAAAGACAGGCATGTTATCGTTGAAAAACCTTTCACAGGATATTTCGGGGATGGAAGCAAAGACTTTAATGGTGATAAGTTTCCCAGGGAAAAGGGACTTGAACAGGCTTTGGCGAGTGTACAAAGGATGATTGAGGCAGAAAGTAAGAGCCGGGGCAGGATCATGTATGCTGAGAACTGGATATATGCTCCCTCGGTTATCAAGGAAAGTGATATTCTCAGGAAAACAAAAGCCCAGGTATTGTGGATGCATGGGGAAGAATCACATTCAGGCTCTCATTCAATGACTTATGGCGAGTGGAAATTTTCCGGAGGAGGATCAATGATTGGCAAGGGATGTCATCCGCTATCAGCGGCATTATATTTCAAGCAGGTTGAAGGCAGGGCACGGAGCGGCAAGCCGATCAGGCCGATGGCTGTATCAGCCCGCACTCATGCAGTTACCAGGATGCCCGGATTCAGGGATGAAGGCCACCTCAGGACTACCTACAAGGATATTGAAGACTTTGCAGCAGTCCATGTAGTGTTTGAAGACGGTACTTTCGCCGATATTTTTGCCAGCGAACTGGTACTTGGAGGAGTGCATAACTGGATTGAGGTAAATACCAGCAATCACAGGACTCTCTGCAACATAAGTCCAAACAATGCCATGCAGACCTATACACCTGATGAGAAGCACTTTAAGGATATATATATTGTTGAAAAGACGGAAACAAAACAGGGCTGGTCATCCGTTTCGCCTGATGAAAGCTGGTTCACCGGTTACCAGCACGAGATGGAAGCCTTCTACAGGTCCGTTGCATACGGTGATCCGGTTGAAAGCGGAAGCAGCCTGGCTGCTGATGTAATTGCAACTATCTATGCAGGCTACCTTTCTGCTGAAAGAAAAGGATCTGAGGTGCTGGTTACATTATTACAAAATCCCTTAATGTAATTTCACCATATGCCACATCCAGGAAGGGATTGCCGTTTTTCATACCGACATTCCCGAACCCTGTGGCTGTTGAAATGAATGAAGTGAAATCATCTTTCCCGGCCTTAATATACATAACCTGGTCAACCGCGTCATATCTTGCACCTGCAAGCGCCTGGAGCATGGCATAGCTCGATAACGCCCTTGCATACCAGTGCCCGCATTCATATTCATCGAAAGGATTCCGGATTCTTCCGTCATACCTGTCACGTGCTGTTCTGACAATCTCCAGTCCTTTTTCCACTTCACCCATCATCATCAGGTGTGAGGCAACCTGGTATTCAATACCTGTCCATATTTCATCGCTGTAAACAAACGGAAGCGACAGTCTGCCCTCTTTCGGCCAGCTGCAAAGCAAAAGACCTCCTTCATTCCCAATCGCATATGAAGGACGCTGTGGATTTGAGTGATCTGACAGGTCCCTGCGGAGATTATATTTATAGACTGATTTCAGATGGCTGGTCACTTTCAGTGAATCGATTACATTCCTCAGTCCGCATACTTCTGCAATCCATGCACCCAGAATACCATCAGAAAGGCAGCCTGTACCGTACTGATATTTCGGACCTTCATTCTGAAGCAATGCCCTGGCTTCTCCGGAATAATCTGATGACCATGATCCTTCGGAGGCTTTGACAGGATCAGGAGAATTAAGCCCCTCCCATTTTATCTTCTGGATGAAATACTCTCCGTTAAAAAGATCCGATTCCAGTACTTTTTTCCCTTTTGAATAAAGTGTTTCATATTTGGAAACATCATCACCAAGGTATTTCCCCATTTCCGATATTGCCCTGAGTGCACCAAGGTAAAAGCTTGTACACATTCCGTCAGGCCCCCAGAATTCAATGTCATAGGTATTATGATGGGGTTCTTCAAGAGTGCCTGTTGAACGGGGGTCCCATGTCTTGATGCAATAATCCATACTTTCAGTCACTTTCGGATACATTTTCTCAAGCCATTCCGTATCGCCGCTGATACGCCAGTCGCGGTAGATTTTCATGATCCCTCCCAGCTGGCCATCAGATGCAGCATAAAAAGTTGTTGCTATCGGCCTTATCGGGAGTGCTGCCCTGAATGTCTGATGTCCTTCCGCATCCTGGCTTGCAAAAAATTCCTCCCCCCTGAGTGTTCTCTCAAGCTTAGGGAAAAGGTGAGGTATAGCCTGGGCATAGTTCCAGACATGAGTGCAGGATCCGGCGCAACAGCCTGAATTATCACTGCATCCTTCCCAGCTCCAGAGTTTACCATCAGGTTGTCTTAATACAGTGGGTGATTTCAGGATTGTCAGATTGGCTGAAACAGCCTCCAGTACTTCAGGCGGAAGAGTCGAGGAATAAAAAGCGTTGCAAAACAATTCTGATTTTTCTATAAGGTCTGTGTAATTTGTTTTCCAGTAATTTACCACTTCTGCAATATTGGCAAATTTAGCGGAGTACCATGGTCTGTAAAACGGATCCTTGCAGGAGCAGTTCGGATCAGGGCTTATTTGTCTTTTCTCTTCAGAATCCTGTCCATACCTCAGATTTGTATTAGGAACATACCACGACATCATTAGTTTTATGACTCTTGTCTCTCCGGGGTTTACAGTAAATGGCACATACAGTGATGCTCCGGGTGCATCGCCTTCAACTGGAGATGTACTCCTGGTTTCACCATTCAATATGGTGTTCCACGTAATGGTCAGAGGATCCCACCATCCTCCCCTGAACCAGCAATGATCCACGATTGTTCCTGGTTCAGTAGTAAATATTGCGAAGTCGCCTTGTTTTTCAGGATTTTCACTGCTGTCCTGTTCCGACAGTACGAATCCCCCTGCAACAGGCTTTATTGAAGCTTTACCTCCTGACTGCCTCATGAAATTCCTGGTATTGTATGAGAATACCGCTTCAATAGTTCCATTTCCTGAGTTTGTAAATGAATACTCCAGTGCTCCCACCGGAAGACTTGAATTATCGGCATCAGTCGGTATGAAAGGACTCCATCCC
>Ga0154607_1023_pt1 | contig 17769 bp, 16 predicted proteins | sample Rifle2008BG13ft_FD_116036 | JGI IMG/M metagenome (GOLD analysis project Ga0154607, IMG submission 116036) | Bacteroidetes bacterium RBG_13_43_22 | reverse complement strand
CATGTGATAAATTTTACTAATTTTGAATATTAAACTCCTATTAAATGAAAATCGAACTCTCCAACGGCGAGATAATAGATAAACTCACAATTCTTCAGATAAAGCTTGAACGGATAAAAGATATGGCCAAGCTAATAAACCTGAAAAAGGAATTTGATGAGCTTGTCAGGACCGCTTCATCGGTTATGAAAACCCCGGATCCTCTCTATAAAGCTCTTTATGAAGTTAACTGTGAATTATGGGATATTGAGGACCATATCCGCGACCTGGAGCGCAGGAAAGATTTTGGTGAGGATTTTATCGCAACAGCACGGTCAGTCTATATCAAAAATGATATTAGAGCTGAAATAAAGAGAAAAATAAACCTGCGCACATCATCGGATTTTATTGAAGAAAAATCTTACGAGAAATACTGAAATGCATCTCCTTGTAATAAGGACATCGGCAATGGGTGATGTTGCCCTGACAACACCCGTGATAACTGCGCTCAGGAAGAAATACCCCGACACTTCAGTAACCCTGGTTACACGAACATCATTTACCCCGTTTTTTGCCTCAATCAGCGGTTTGCGGCTTTTTACAGCGGATTTTAATGGAAGACATAAAGGACTTGCAGGAATATTCCGTCTTTACAGTGATTTAAGGAAACAGGCGAAGATTGACCATGTAATTGATCTTCATGATGTTCTCAGATCAAAGATCCTTAGCTGGTTTTTCAGAATCTCCGGGATACCGGTTTCGGTCATTGATAAAGGAAGAGCAGAAAAAACAGAGGTGATCAAGGGTAAAAACAGGTTGCGCCTGAGACATACTGTTGAACGATATTGTGATGTTTTCGCCAAAGCAGGATTCCCTTTTATTCCCGAAACAGGAGTTTCAATAATGCCGTCACCTGAAGCCATTGATAAAATATCGGGATTACCTCTCTCAATGAGCGTGACAGATATTGGCGTGGCTCCGTATGCAAAACATAAGCTGAAAATGTGGCCCGAGGAAAATATGGTTAAGCTTCTGAAGGTCATAACAGAAAAACATGAGGTAAAATTATGGTTGTTTGGAGGTGCTGAAGAAACTGAGCGGTTAATTTCTCTTCAAAGTAATCTGCCTGGCTCTTATGTAGTTGCAGGCAAACTTAGCCTGAGCGAAGAACTTGCCCTTATGGGAAGACTCGACCTCATGATTTCAATGGATTCATCCAATATGCATATGGCAGCCCTTTGCGGAACAAAAGTTATTTCAATCTGGGGCGGCACCGATCCGGTTACAGGTTTCGGAGCATGGCAGCAACCTGACGATTATTCGATCAGTATTCCTCAAGATGAGCTCACCTGCCGTCCATGCACAATATTCGGTAAAGAGAAATGCCGCCGTGGTGATCTGGCCTGTATGCACTGGCTGACTCCGGAAAAGGTGTATGAAAAACTTATCAATTTGAAAATTCTGTAATTTGAAATTTGAAAATGATTTTAAACCTTGATCAACACTGGCGCGGATTTGGCTTCGCCGAGCTCGCAAATGTCGGCAGCCTGTTCCGCTGGCGCGGATTTGCAATCCGTGCCATTTGCTCGGTTGCAATCCGTGCCATTTACTCGGTTGTAGTCCGTGCCTTTTATACAGCGCCATTAATTATTATTATAATATTAACCGGGTGCTCAGGAAACAAAACCGAAACCGAATTTGATCCGGTTGAGCTTGTGAATCCTTTAATGGGAACCGATTCTGATTACTGGCTGTCTGCAGGTAATACATACCCGGCAATTGCTTTGCCATGGGGAATGAACTTCTGGACTCCCCAGACAAATGTCATGGGTAACGGATGGTCGTACACATATGACGACACCAAAATAATGGGTATCAAGCAAACCCACCAGCCCAGCCCGTGGATCAATGATTATGCAGCATTTTCACTAATGGCAATTACCGGGTCAATTAAATATGATGAGAAAGAGAGGGCTTCATGGTTCTCCCATAAGGCAGAGGTAGCCAAACCATATTATTACAGTGTATATCTGGCTGATTATGACGTTACGGCTGAAGTGACTCCGACCGAAAGGGCCGCTTTGTTCAGATTCACCTTTCCCGAAAGCGATTCGTCATTTATCCTGGTTGATGCCTTCAATAAAGGTTCCATGGTGAAAATAATTCCCTCTGAAAGAATGGTTATCGGATATTGCAGGAATAACGACAGAGGAGTTCCGGAAAACTTCCACAATTATTTCGTTGTGACTTTTGACAGGGATTTCAAGTTAACTTATACCTGGAACGGAGATAAGATTAGTTCAGGAAACCTGGAGGAAAAGGGTGATCATACAGGGGCGATCCTTGGATTCCGGACTAAAAGAGGCGAGCAGATAAATGTTAAGACAGCTTCATCATTTATCAGCCACGATCAGGCTATGTTAAACCTCAGGCATGAAACTGATTCAAAAGACTTTGAACAGGTAAAAGCCGAAGCTAAGAAAGCCTGGAACGGACAGCTTAGCCGGATTAAAGTTGAGGGAGGCACTGATGATCAGCAAAGAACATTTTATTCATGCCTCTACAGGATGCTTCTGTTCCCCAGGAGTTTTTATGAGATCAATAGTGAAAATGAAGTAGTTCATTACAGCCCCTATAATGGTGAAGTTCTGCCTGGTTATATGTACACTGACAATGGCTTCTGGGATACTTTCAGGGCACTTTTTCCTTTCACGACTTTAATGTATCCCTCTCTCAACAGCAGGATAATGGAAGGGCTTGTCAATACATATAAGGAGAGCGGATGGCTGCCGGAATGGGCAAGCCCGGGTCACCGCAACTGTATGATAGGATCCAATTCGGCTTCAATTATAGCTGACTCTTATCTGAAAGGTATCCGCGGATCTGATATCGAAACATTATACAAAGCAATATTAAAGAATACTGACAGTGTGGGTCCGGTTCAATCTGTTGGCAGACTGGGAGCGGGTTATTATAATAAGCTTGGTTATGTTCCTTATAATGCAGGTATGAGTGAAAGCGCTGCGCGGACACTTGAATATGCCTATGCTGATTTCTGCATATGGAAGCTTGCAAAGGAACTTAACCGGCCGCAGGATGAGATTGATCTGTTTGCGAAAAGGGCAATGAACTATAAAAACGTATTTGATCCGGGACGCAAACTTATGCGCGGAAGAAATGAGGACGGGACCTTTCAGTCTCCATTCAGCCCGTATAAATGGGGCGATGCCTTCACTGAAGGCAACAGCTGGCATTATACCTGGAGTGTATTCCAGGATATTGACGGTTTGGTCAACCTTATGGGAGGGAAAGAACAGTTTATTGCGAAGCTTGATTCGGTTTTCGAAGTACCACCGGTATTTGATTATTCATATTATGGTATTGTGATCCATGAGATACGCGAAATGCAGATCATGAATATGGGTAACTATGCACATGGCAATCAGCCGATCCAGCACATGATATACCTTTATAATTATGCAGGTGAGCCGTGGAAAGCCCAGTACTTTGTCCGTCAGGTGCTCGATAAGCTCTATAACTACACTCCTGATGGCTATTGCGGAGACGAAGACAATGGACAGACATCAGCGTGGTATGTACTTTCTGCCCTTGGCTTTTATCCTGTTACTCCGGGAACAAATGAATACGTTTTCGGATCCCCGCTGTTTGAAAAGGCCACCCTTCATTTTGAGAATGGGAATAATCTTATTATAGAAGCTCCTGAAAACAACAGCCGGAATGTTTATATTCAGGGCATTAAGCTTAATAACAAGTTAATCGATAGGAATTTTATAAAGCATGATGAATTGCTGAAAGGAGGGGAGCTGGTATTCATAATGAGACCTGAACCTCAAAGAAACAGGGGCATTACGGAAAGTGCTTACCCGTACTCGATGAGCAGGTAATAGATCAGATTTTCAATCGTATATTAAATCTTGCCAGCAAAGCTGTCAGACCCACCATCAGGAGAGCCCATGCCAGAGAGCCGGCAATAATTACAAGGGGTTCTGATGATTGCTTGTAGATAAGGACAGGAACTCCGGTCATCCAGATCAGATAGTACAGAATATCAGGTGCAAGGTATGTCGTAAGTGAGTTTTCCCCGGCAGGTTCAAGGAATCTTGCCCAGGCTTTTATTTTCATTACATCAACCAGCCAGTAAATGAGGATAAACAGCAGGAAGCTGATACCGGAACAGATCATCCCCCAGCTTGGTGTCGCCTGTATTTTTGAAATTATAAACCAGTGTCGAAGTAAAAATCCTGAAGCAAGGCAGAAAAGCCCGGATCCGATAAAGATTAAAATGACTTTCCTGAATTCCGTTACCGGAATCTTCTTAATGATCAGACCTCCAAGCAGTCCGGTAAGCACTATTAATGGATTATTCCCCTGGATCATTATTCCCAGAACCGGTTTTACAGGATCAAGGAATTCAAGAAGATCCCTATTAGACAGAATATTCAGGACTAGAAAAAACAGAGTCACAAGCGCTGTTTTCAATATTGAGTCGCGGCAAAGCACGTAAGTAAAAGCCGATACCAGATATGCCCAGCCGATAAGTCCAAGAATACCCCACCAGCCGGTAATCAGTGAACCGTTATTTTCAGGCTGTCCGGACCTGAACTTAAAAACCAGGTAAATTAAAATACCCAGAGCCGCAAGCTTGAATCCTGCTATTGTATAGATCCTGTTTTCCTTGTCACGATAATCGTTCCAGAACAGGAACACGGCGACATACATGAGCAGTGCCCACAGGTTTCTACCCATTCCTGTAAGTTCCGGGTCGACTCTGCCTGTATTAAGCATAAGTACACCGATTATAATAAGGCTGAGGCTCCTGGTTAAGATGTGTTTGCTTATATCAAACAGACTCTGCCCATCAGAAAACCTTTTGGAAAATGCGAACGGGATAGCCATGCCTACGATGAAGAGGAATCCCGGGAATACCCAGTCGGCCAGTCCCATTCCGTCGAAATCAGCTTCCATATGTCCGAGCCATGAGGGTGCCACCTGCATGTTGAGGTCGTTTACGAATAGCATCAGCAATAGAGTAAGCCCTCGCATTATGTCTATTGAGTATATCCGGTTATAGTTGGGCATGGGTCAGGGTGATTTACAATGTAAAGATCACAAAATTTTATTAATTTTGCCTGCTGGATTTAAAGTACGCCTTCGCTAAAGCTATGGTGTACGAAGCGGGGTGTGGCGCATCCCGATAGCTATCGGGAGGTAGTGTAATACGTTCGGGATCCCGCCAGGGCGGGACAGACTCCGGGTCCGGAAGTTCTTTAAAAGTTAACAATATATCGGGGTGTGGCGCAGTTGGTAGCGTACTACGTTCGGGACGTAGGGGCCGGAAGTTCGAGTCTTCTCACCCCGACTGAATAAAACAAATGGCCTTGTAAATCAAATATTTACGAGGCCATTTTCATTAGTAGTACAAAAAGTAGTACAAAAAGTAGTACAAAGATTCAGCGAAGCATAATTAATAGTTTTTAATAATTAATTTATTTTTATGAAATTTCTACTCTCGCTTCATATTAAGAATGTATTACATAAGAATTCTTCTGTCAGGAATTATATATCCTGGAGACTCGCTCTTTTATAAGATTGTGAAATGAACTTTTCATGTCATCCGGCAGAAAACTTATGTTTATGAATTCATGCCATTGTTCTTTTGAATTCCTGAATTTGTCGAATATGTTTTCAATTGCCTTAGCATCAATATTAAATCTATTCATCGCTTCAAGGAAATCCTCTTTCCTGAGTTTTTTCTTTTTACCATTTAATGTCAGAGCCAGATCTTCTTCATCTCCTTCTACGACAAGACTTGAAGCAACCATATCATAGGCCGGACTTAACACGTAACCCATTTCCGGACTGTTGATCAATGAAAAGTTTTTCAAATGCATATCTGAGTTACCGGTGAGAAAAGAAAAGAGTACCTGCTCGAAGAAATTAGTGATGTCGAGTCCCGGATTTGCTGAATATTTAGCAATTGCCTTAGCTATCTGTTCATAAGATCCTTTATATTTTTGTTCGGTAAGTTTCTCGGTAAGCTGACACATATCTTCCATATGTATTTTTATTTCATTCTTCCTGTCTATGCGTCTGGTAATGTATGATAATTTCCCGGAACTTAAACGGATAAGAGAATGTGGGACTGTGTCAATACCGGAGATTTCAGCTAAATGCATCGTAAGGTCTTCGAGGTCAGGAAGAGATCTGTACTGTTTGGAAGGTGGTTTTAAAATAAATCCACCCCAGAGACCTACAATTGTAAACCTTTGTGGCTCATCTTTTTCTGATATCTTCTCTAAATTCAGAGATAATTTTGGTTGCACACCTGTAACAGTTGACTGAGATCTTACCACTTTTTCTGCAAGCTCCAGCATCTGATCCTCAGAATAGGGTAATTCAGGTGGTACAGGAGTTCCGAACATCTTTTTGGAACACCCGCTATGAAAATCTGTAGTTTCATCAGATAACTCATTATAGCAATAAAAACATCTTCTCATATCTGATTAAGATTAAAAGATTTCTTCTTCAATACTGACTGCACCTATACAATCCCTGCAACAGGCAAGCAACAAACCCATACGGTCACGGGCATCAAGTTTCCAGTTCTTTTCTGCAATTTCAAGTAACCAGCCTTCCGGGATCAGGCCATCAAAGAATGGGAACATGGTCTTGCTTAAAAAAGGTTCCTCTCTGATAGGAAGCGTTAAGCTAACCGGCTTTGCGTTCGGATTGTTTAGATATTCCTTTTCGTACTGAAACAAATAACCATCCTCATTTTCCAGTAATATTCCGGCAAGGTCACTATGCATAAATACTTTTGCTCTTCTCATTCTCTGATAAGTTTATTCCGGGGAATCGGTTGTGGACCAAGTTCCTGACCGAATAGTTTTAATACCTGGTTTACTTTATCCATTCTTAATGTTGTTTTACCTTGCTCAAGGTCACGGATAAATCTCAATCCGACACCTGCCTTCTCAGCTAATTGCTGTTGGGTCAGACTTAATTGCTTTCTTTTGTTTTTAAGAAAGTCGGACAATGTCATTGGAATCTGTTCCATTGTATTATACCTTTTCGGGTATAAAGATAATAGTATTTAGTATATTTATACCTTTTCGGGTATAAAAATGAAATTGCATAATATAAATATACCCGAACGGGTATACAATTCATGTACGGACATTTTATTATACCCGGTAAGGTCCGTTATTCAGAAGAAAAATATTTTCCAGTAAAAACAACAATCTGTCCCAGATGAACCATTATTTTCCAGCAAGAAGACAAAAATGGAAAATATTTTCCATAGAGGGATAAGGAAAAAGCTTATGATAGATCATATTTAATGAAATCCAGACACTAAAATATCAGGTTCATTAAAAATGTAATAATCCAGGTAGTAATACTACCAGTATTGTTATATATTTAATGGAAGGCGGATTAATAATCAGAAATACCGTTATTATTGAGCAATTGAGTATTGATTAAAAAGTCAGAAAAAATGAATTCAGATGAAGAGGATGATATAGAGCAACCAGAAAGACTTCCTGTTTACCGTAAAGGAAAAGAGATCTTTGATATGGTAAATAAGATTGCTGCTCTTATCCCTGAAAACGATGAGTACCTTATGGAAGTTAAAGCCTGCATGCTAAGTGATGCTGCTCAACTGACTGTAAAAGTGGCGGGCGCTGAGGCAGCAGGATTGTATGATCTCAAAATGGAAAATGCTGCCATAATTCGTAAAGCAGCAAGAGATCTGTTAGTCCAGCAGCATTCACTCGATATGTTTGGTTTTGAATATGTCGAGTATTATCAGATTGTAAGAGACCTTATTGAAGAATACCGGCTCCTGTTCATAGATTGGGTTGCAGGCTTTGATAAATGGGATTATATAATTGACCGCTGGGGGCTTTTTAATCCTCCGGGTATTGGTCCATTTGATAAAGATCCCGACGATGATATACCTTTTCATGGTTTTGAAGAAGATTCTGAAGAATAAAAGTTTCTAATGTTAAATATATCTTACAAAAAATAGTATATTTGTAAATTATAGTTTACGTTATGAAAACCAGGAGTCCGGTATTATTGCCCAAAGCACAAAAGGCTGTCTCAATTCTTGGAGAAAACATTAAGCTTGCAAGGTTGAGAAGGAAGTACAGCACTCAACAGGTAGCCGAGAGAGCAAATATCAGCAGACCTACACTATTGTCCATAGAAAAAGGCAGCCCGAATGTGAGCATAGGCGCTTATGTTAAAGTTCTTTTCGTCTTAGGTCTCGAGAAGGATATTCTTGAAATCGCCAAAGATGATACTTTAGGCAGAAGGCTGCAGGATGCAAAACTGACTATCAGGGAGCGAGCACCTAAAACAGGATCTATTAAGCGAACTTATGAAAACAGATAATAATCATAAGAATATTTATGTCTTTGCTCACTGGGCCGGCATGAAAGAACCTGTATTTATGGGTGAACTAAAAGCGGAATATAGCAGAGGAAAGGAAATTTTTTCTTTTAGTTACTCAGAGAGCTGGCTTAAATCCAGCTATTCCCAGATACTCGATCCTGAATTACAATTCTATTCAGGATCTCACTACATGAGTGATGAAAAGCAAAATTTTGGAGTTTTCCTGGATTCAGCTCCTGATCGCTGGGGGCGTCTCTTGATGAGAAGACGGGAGGCAGCGCTGGCAAGATCAGAGGGGCGAACTGAAAAAACGCTTAGAGAATCAGATTATCTGCTTGGTGTTTTTGATGGCCATCGTATGGGAGCTTTACGTTTTAAAAAGGATCCTGAGGGGCCATTTTTAAATAACAATGAAAAACTTGCTTCTCCACCATGGACTTCAATTGGAGAATTGGAACAAATCAGCTTGCGGCTTGAGGATGATGAGGCATTTGATGATCCTGATTATTTTAAATGGCTCATGATGTTGGTAAATCCTGGCTCATCCTTAGGTGGAGCCAGACCTAAAGCAAGTGTAATTGATTTTAATAAAACCCTCTGGATAGCTAAATTTCCAAGCAAGAGTGACATAAAAGATATTGGAGGGTGGGAAATGGTAGCTCATGAGCTTGCCAGGAATGCAGGTTTAAATGTTGCTGTTTCGAAAATTCAAAAATTTTCAAGTAAACATTATACTTTCCTGACGAAAAGATTTGACAGGACAAATGAAGGTGAAAGAATCCATTTTGCTTCTACTATGACAATGTTGGGATATACTGATGGTCCGGATCTTCTTGATGGTGTAAGTTATCTTGAAATTGTCGACTTCTTGACAAATAATGGAGCTGATATAGAAAATGATTTGTGTGAATTATGGAGAAGGATCGTGTTCAATATCTTTATTTCGAATACCGATGATCATTTACGAAACCATGGTTTTATTTTGACCGATAAAGGATGGATTCTTTCTCCTGCATTTGATATTAATCCAAATGAGGACGGAACTGGATTGTCGATCAATATTTCTCTTGATGATAATTCTCTGAGTTTAGACATCCCATTGGAAGTTGCTGAATTTTTTCGCCTGAATCGAGACCAGGGATTGAAGATAATCGAGAAAGTTAAAAAATCCGTAAGTTCCTGGCGCAGAGTTGCCAGTAAGTATAAACTTCCTAAATCAGAGCAAGAACTTATGGCAAAGGTATTCAATAGATTTTTATAAAAACAATAATACATGTCCATCTTTATCCTGAAATAGTATTTCAAATCAAAGATCGAAGTACACAAAAGTTGAACCTGGAATAAATCATTGAAAACATATTATATGTATCAAAATCTTTATTACTGAAAGACTTTTGATATGTTGTAATAAAATCTCTTAAAAAAATATTCAAAAAAACTTGACTTGTATTATTAAAAAGTTATATCTTTGTAAAGTTTAATATATATGAAGTATATAATATATTGATAATCATGAGTTACAAGTCAAAAATTAGAATTTCAATAGGATGGATATATCCAATAGGCATATTTTCATCCTATATACTGCTGTTTCTTGAATTCAAGCTCCGGCAGATGTTAAGGCAATCGGGAATTGAAGTCTGGGGTGTGCCATATATAACAATTATACTGGTTGCACTGATGTTCATTGTTCTGGGTATTATACAATGGTTCAGATACAGGAACTGGATCTACCCTGTGCTTGGATTTCTTATGGGTATTACCACAGCGCAGATATCATTCATTTTTCCGAATTATGATGACCCCGGGATTTTTAAACTGACCTATTTCATATGCTTTATCCTGATCATTCTGTTTATTCTTATTAACTGGAACTCTTTTTACAGTCACGAAAGATTTGAGATTAACTCAAGACGGTTGTTCCGACTGGCTTCCGAGAGGATTTTCAGGAATGATAACGGTTATACTGATCGGCCATATTCGGGAGGAAGAGTAGAATGCAGCAGGGATGAATTGCTTGGTTTTGTGAGGTTCCTTCACGGGAACTATATTGTGCGCCCCTTCTATTATGAGAGTTTCATATGTCTGTCATTCTCCATGAACAAAAGCCTTCTTGTCATAGATGAAGGAAGGGAAGTGAGTCATGTGATCATTGGGTATGACGGAAGCGTGACGGTTAAAGTATCAGACAGGGACTACAGGGATTACCTCGAGCGGTTGAGCTTCGACCAGCTATGCGCCTCTTTGGCCGGTGTCTTCACAAGGTTTATTGATTATTATAAGAAAGGATTGGAATCAAGAATTATTGTTGAATTGAAGTCAGCGAAATAATCATGTTGCCGGTTCATGGTTATTGGTTCGTTTACATGCAACCTGCAGCTTAAACATCAGAATAATATTTACGGCCATGAAAAAGAAAGATATTTTAATCAAGCTCGCTCCTCTAATCTGCACAATCCTTCTTACAGGATTTGCGGGCGCTCAGGAACCAAATCCCTGTAAAACAGGTGGACAGACCTGTTTTTTCGGGATCGAAATGAATAATGTCCTTTACGGATATTCTGTGGAAACATATTGTTATGGTATTCTTAACGGCAAGGAAGTGCGTTATGAATATTCCGATGTAGTAATAAAGATGTCGCTGCTTGGAGCCGATATGGATGCCGGATTTAAATGTAAGTATACCATCGATCCTGTTACACGTAGAGCGTTAGAGATTGAGATGGATGTAATAAACGGCGAATCGGTTGTAACTACCATCACAAGGATCACTGGTGACACTGCCAGGTTCAGCAGCCCTACTTCAGGAGTTAATAAAACCATTCCGGTTGACAGGAATGTGATTTTTAACTCTCAGACATGGTATCCTAATCTTTATGATGATTTCATAGTAAAAGGTACATCAGAAAAGAAGTATAAGGTATATGATCCGGTTAAGGGAGAAATAACGGAAAGGGGATATGTCAGGAAGTCTGAGGAGACGATTGTGTTGAGCGACTCAGCTTTTCAGACGCTGGTAATTGAAGAAACGGACTTTTCAACTGGTGTTAAAACCACCTTATGGCTTAATAAAGCCGACGGCTTTAATGTTAAAACATTTGTTGCAGGGAGGAACATCTTTCTGGCCGATAAATCAGTTACCAGCAGGATCAGATCTGCGAATTTGGATAATGACTTTTTTGCCAGAGTCAATAAAAAGATTCCGAACATAATGAACCTCTCCTGGCTAAGGGTAAAGGCACAGATCAATTCATATGGTGAAAACATAACACCTGAATCGCTTAATTTCCCCGGTCAGAAATTTGAAGGTACTGTTAAAGGCAGTTTAATTGACGGAATTTTTGAGGTGGAACCTACAAGGTATATTGGAGAAAATGCCCCGCATTTCCCTCCCGATTTCAGCAAATCTCCTGAACTGAAGAAGTACCTTAAATCTGAATTGATGATCGAATCGGACGACCCCCTGATCATTTCTGAGGCGGTCAGGATCACTTCAGGTTCAAAAGACTCCTGGGAGGCAGCGGTCAGGCTTTGCAGGTGGGTCGCTGAAAATATTGCCGGGGCGATCCCGGGAGGTATTTCAGCAATAAATTCTCTGAGAATGCAGGAGGCTGAATGTGGCGGCCATTCGAGGTTGCTGGCTGCCTTCTGCAGAGCTGTAGGTATGCCGGCAAGAGTAATTACGGGTTGTATGTATACTACCTATAATACTGGAGGTTTTGGACAGCATGGATGGACCGAAGTTTATATGGGTGATGCTGGCTGGATAGCAGTCGATGCCACTATTAATGAAGCCGATTATATTGACGCGGGCCATATAAGGTTGGGTGAAAATGCGACCTTCCGTCCGGTTAGCATGGAAGTTATTGATTTCAGATCCGGACCAAAGAATGCTGAAGTCGTCATCCCAGATGACTTAAGACCTCTGCTGGGCAGCTATATGAATATTGAACAATACAGGATGTTTAAAATCATCTACAAGAATGGTGGTCTTTCTATCGATATTCCGGGGCGTATGGTCCTTGATCTTAATCTGCCGGATGAACAGGGGGAATGGTATCCTAAAATGACCCGGGAAATAAGTCTATTGCCCGGGGTTATAGCAGGATCCAAAGTTGATAAAATAATCATGCATCAGTATACCCGGTTAAGAAAAGTGTCACAGCCTGATTCAGGTCTGAATGAAATACCTGGAGATTTAAGGAAATTTGCAGGTAATTATCAGTTTGGACCTGCAAAGCTTTCTCTTGATGCAATGTTTGAAGCTGGTACACTGACTACCCAGGATCCTCTAGGAAGATCCAAAGACAGGATAACATATTTTAAAAAAGGTGATATATGGATAGATAAATCAGGCAGTTATGAAATTAGATTTACAGCAAACAGTGAAAATGAAATTACCGGAATGATCCTTGCTGTTGGAACAGAATTCCTCAGGGGCGAACCGGTAACAAATGCTGTTGAAGCGGTTTCAAAGGAATCGGGGATTGAAGACGGATTAAAAAAATATGATGAGATAAAAAAATCAGGTAACATTGAATACTTTTTTTCAGAAAATATGCTGCATCAGCTCGGGCACAGCCTGTTAAAAGAGGACAGGATGGATGATGCAATAAAGGTTTTTTTGAAAAATGTTATGGAATATCCGGATTCTTTTATGGCTAATGATGCACTTGCGGAAACATATCTGAAGACTGGTGAAAGTAATCTGGCTCTTAAATACTTCAAAAAAGCTGTAAAACTGAATCCGGATTATGAATATGGCAGAAGAATGATTGCAGAATTAAAAAATTAATGATAAAAAAATGTATTTTACACGTAAGCTAAACCAGGATTTCAGTATTACAGGTTTCATACCTGCTATAATATGCCTTTCAATTGGCGCTCTTATATGGATATTTATTGGCGCTAGAGCAGGTTTGTTAGCAGTTTCTGTCTTTTTTGTTCTGTATGCCGGGTTCTCATTCTGGATTTATATCAGGACCAGGAATATAAGCTATCTTGCTGCTTCACTCTGGCAGCTATTATTTGGTTTTTATCTTGCCACACGTCCGAGGTATCTGTTCATTCCGATGATTAATTCAAAAATTACTGCATTAATCACTGTATTCTTACTGGCTTCAACTGTATGGCTGTTTTACCTGGTTTTTTCAAAAAGAGCTAAATGGAAAGGAAGAGAAGTATTCGAACTCGCTTCAATTTCGACTGAACCTTTGCCGGATGGTTTCACGGAACGTCCCCGTCCTGTTGGAAGAACCGATTATTCGAGAGGTGAGCTGATCGGATTTGCCAGGTTCCTTAGTAGTAACCTTATCGCAATGCCATACTTCGAGGAAAACCGGATCGTTTTTGTTCCGGTGAAAATGGATGACGAATTTGGTTACATGTTTACTCCGGAGAAATTCAGACAGAACAGAAGCTGGATTGCTTTCGACTTTGTTGGAAATGTAACTGTGAATATTTCAAAAAAGGACTACTTTGGTTATAAGGAAGAACTATCCTTTGATCAGCTTTGCGAGAATCTCGGGAAATTATTTATCGGATTTATGGGATATTACCGTAAAGGTGAAGCAGACAGAATTGTTTATAAATTAAATGAACTGGGATTGGGCTTAACATATTAATAACTGAACTGGCGTGGATTTTAAAGAGGCGGCTAAACTGGGCTCATGCTTATCGAAAGATTATGCTGAAGATCTATTCAGGCTTCTGGCAACCTATGAAAGCATCTCTGCTTCAGAAGCAGCATCGCGTGTGAACATTCATATTAAGACAACACAGGATTTTCTTGAGGATTTGTATGGCCTGGGTATTCTTGACAGAGAAGAAGTTTATGAAGGTAAAAGACCCTATTTCAGGTACTGGCTGAAAGCAGATCATATTACCATGTCGATTGATCTAACCACATTTTCTCAAGATGAAGAAGTAAATGATATAAGATTAAAACTGAAAATAAGGGAGAAAAGAAATGCAGGAGTAAAATTCACCACCTCGAGAAGCAACGATTATATAAGCAGTGTGACTATCTGGATGGGCGAAGGCCGCAACCGTACGGAAAGAAAAATAAACCTTTCGATACCTCAGGGCAGATTTCTGTTTCATCTACCTTTCCCTAATGCAGATTGTCTAAGTATCAAGGAAATAATGAGAAAAGCCCAGACAGATAGTACCAACATCCCGGAAATAATTGACATCGTAAATGTCCTGATGGAATTCGGAGTAATAGAAACACCTTAACTACCTTCAGAATTGTGAATCAATTTACAAAATGATAGTCAGGATACATGACAAGGTAATCATACTTTTTTGTTTGGCAGGCACTCTTGTTTCGAGTTGTAAACTGATTGAAATAGATGTCAGTGACAAGAGGGAGCCGAATCCCCGGATCATACTTTTGAATAAGCATATTGAAGTATCATCAACAGGTGTAACAAGGATCTCGAAATCTGATTTTTTCCCTTCAGGTTTCAGAATCAAGGAATATGGCAAACTTATTTATATCGATCCTCTGGCAGTAAATAATCCGGATTTAGCTGATTATATATTCATTACTCATCCGCATCTGGATCATTTTTCTATAAAGGATATAAAGAAAATATCAAAACCGGAAACGACCATAATTTGTCCAAAAAAAGTTGCAGGGAAGCTTGGTAAGTATAATTATAAAATCAGAGAGGTTAAACCAGGTGATTCTTTCTGTTTGGATAATAATTTAAAAGTTGAAGCCGTGGATGCTTATAATCTCAAACCGGCTTTTTTATGGCTTAAAGCTCATCCAAAATCAAAGCAAAACGTTGGATATGTTTTAAATATAGATAGTGTCCGCATTTACCATACAGGGGATACTGATTATATACCTGAAATGGAAAACATCAGGGATATAAACCTAATCTTGGTTCCGATAGGAGGTGATAACCTCACAATGACTGTGGAAGATGCAGTCAGGTTGATCAATACAATTAAACCGAAAATTGGGATACCTATGCATTATGATACAAAAGAAAAAAGTAATGTGGAAAGATTCATGAATTTAATAGATAAAAGTATAGAAGTCAGAGTTTTAGAATAATAAAAAATAAGGGAATTGTCGGACAAAATTATGCCATTACTTCTACTAAAACAAATTTATTTTTGAGTATCTAAATATTACTAATATTGGCCGGATGCTCAGGATGGACGAAGTTAAAAGAGGCCTTTTCTTATTTTAGCCTTTTAAAACTATCTGTCATGTACCGAATCTCTTTCCGCTTCGTTGTGATGTCAATTGAACAATTTTCTTCAGGTAGTAAACTGAAGCTCCGTGAGAGTCTTATAGAGCCCGCTGCCGTTAGAGATCAGCTCATTATGTGTCCCTTGTTCAACGATCATCCCGTCATTCAGAACAATGATCCTGTCCGCATTCCGAACCGTCGAAAGCCTGTGTGCTATGACCAGTGAAGTCCGTCCGTGCATAAGCTTATCCAGGGCTTCCTGAACAAGCTTTTCAGATTCAGAATCGAGTGCGGAAGTAGCTTCGTCAAGGATAAGTATCCTCGGATCCCTTAATACCGCACGCGCAATTGCAATACGCTGACGTTGTCCTCCGGAGAGCTGAACACCACGCTCACCAACAACCGTTTCAAGCTTATCAGGAAATGACTGGATAAAATCCCATGCATTTGCCTGGATTGCAGCATCAATAATCTCATTTTCGTCAGCGCCAGGCTTGCCGTAAGCAATATTCTCTCTTATGGTACCTCCAAAAAGGAATACATCCTGCATTACAATTGCCATCTGTGAGCGAAGTGCTGTAGCAGGAAAATCCGCACTGTTCCTGCCATCAAATAGGATTCTTCCGCTTGTTACTTCATAGAACTTTAGAAGGAGTGCTGCAACAGTTGTTTTTCCTGCACCGCTGGGACCGACAAGAGCTATCTCCTGACCCGGATTTATGCTGAAGTTTACATCCTTCAGTACAACCACATCCTTCCTTGAAGGATACCTGAACTCAACATGATCAAAAGTGATCTGTCCGTGCAGAATATATTCCGGATCAGGGATATAATCATCCTCAATTTTTTCGACCGGCTCGTCAAACAGCAGAAGAAGGTTCTCAGCAGCACCGATAGTCTTCTGCAGGCGGGTATAGACACCTGCCATACCTGCCACATTTCCTGCAATGAAACCTGAATATATTACAAATGAAAAAAGCTGACCAGCCTCCATTAATCCGTTTGAGATCATTACCGCACCACGCCAGATTACGAGCGCCATCGACATAAAGATACCCATTCCTATAAATGACATTGATGCCTGGTATTTACCTCCTTTAATACCTGTCCTGGCAACATGCTCGGTCTTTTCACGATAACGGCTGCTCTCAAATGCCTCATTGGTAAATGCTTTTACATTCTGGATTCCCTGAAGAGTCTCTTCTACAATGGTATTTGATTCAGCTACGTACGACTGTGCCTTTTTTGAGTATCTGCGTATAGCCCGGCCGGAAAAAAATGCCAGAAGCGCCATTGCCGGCACTATTGCAAGAGTAAAGAGGGTAAGTTTGTACGATGTGACCATCATCAATGTTATACCGCCGATTATTACAAGCAGCTGTGAGATAAAATCTGCAAGTGTACTGGTTATAGTATCATGAAGAAGTGAAATATCAGATGATATACGGCTGTTGAGCTCACCCACCCTTCGTTCGGAGAAGAACGACATGGGAAGTCTTATCAGGTGGTTGTAAAGACTTTGCCGGATGGAAGCCAGTGTCCTTTCTGTAACCTGTACAAAAAGCCTGGTGCGGAAGAACGAAAAAATCGCCTGGACGATAAGGATAATGATCAACAATAGACCTATCCTGGTTATTTCCTCCAGCATCTTTCCCTTATTCCCCATATCGACCATATCTCCGAGGAGCTTCGGGAACATCAGGCTTGCTCCCGATGATACAAGAAGAAAAAGAAGACCCAAAGCAAATTTCCAGAGATAAGGCCTGAAGAATTTGTACAACTTCGCAAGTTGTCTCAGACCGCTGCCGGGATTAATCTTTGATTTGTCTGACATGAATTTCTTATCCCAGGAGCTGCTTTACTTTAGTTGATATTTCCTTGCCATCTGCCCTCCCTGCAAGCTCTTTTGTGGCAACACCCATTACCTTACCCATGTCAGCCGGAGTTTTAGCTCCAACTCTGGCAATAATTTCTTTCAATACTGTCTCAAGTTCTGTCTCACTTATTTTTGCAGGAAGGTATTTTTCGAGTACATCTGCTTCGGCAACCTCTTTCTCATACAGGTCCATCCGGTCATTGGCTTTGTATATGTCAGCAGATTCCCTCCTCTGCTTTACAAGCTTCTGAATGATCCTTAGCTCTTCATCTGAACTCAAAACTG
>Ga0154607_1063_pt1 | contig 17871 bp, 9 predicted proteins | sample Rifle2008BG13ft_FD_116036 | JGI IMG/M metagenome (GOLD analysis project Ga0154607, IMG submission 116036) | Bacteroidetes bacterium RBG_13_43_22 | reverse complement strand
GTATAGTTATGGTAATACATATTATTCCCGGATCATGTGCTGGGCACAATGATAAGTATGAGGGCAATAATATGTATTAAAGAATTTCTCAACGTTTTCTTGTTAAATTGAAGGACAAAACTACTAATATTTTTAATATTTCAAATAAAAATCACTTTTTTTTATAAATTCATTAATTTCAGTTAAGTATGACCCAGCATTCAAGAGGGTCTGAAAAGGTGAAAGCGTAAGATCACCCAGGAATAATTTTTATCCTTTCGCCGGATCTGGTATCAAATTTCAGAAGATTGCCTGAGAGTCTCTCCGATTTTTTCCCATTGCGGTACAATAGAACTTTAGAATTAGTCCACGGATTTATTATTCTGCAGGCAGATCCGCTCTGTGATAACAGTTCAAGAAAGACTATTTTTCCATCTCTGAATGAAGACTCAACAAGAAAATTCCCTCTACACAACAGTTTAAAATCGGCATCCCATTCCTCAGGCCAGGCAGGAAAGAGAGAAACAACGGGATCTTTACCCGGACCAGGAGGTGAGCTGTTTATTAATGCATAATGAAGAGCATCGGACATCCTTCCCAGGTTCTGGACCCCTGTTGTCTGGTAGCCTTCTCTCAGAGTCATCCTGTTGGGCATAGTCTCGATTTCAGCAGTTCGTATCTGATTGGGAATAAGGTATCTGGTTGCATCTTTCCTTTCCATCATTGTTCCGGTCACAGCAAGTTTTGAAAGAACATATACCGGAGTATTTTTATTGATCCCGCCAGGGAAATAACTGTCAAATGTTGCATTGGCGATCTTCACCATTTCTGTATTCCCGGCAACGGGATTGCAAAGATCGAAGAACCAGACCGGCATTGTATTTCCGTCAGGTCTGCCGGAAGCCGGACCCTGAACGACAGGAGGAAGGGACCTTACAAATGTTACAGGGGTCCCCTGTTTGTAGGTTTCGGGATAGTCCGTATTTAAGGGCAGGGGAGAAAGATTCTGAACAAACTCCTTCCACTTAAGTCTCAATTCTGAATCAACATTCAAAACTTCAGAAGCATGTACAGCAGCCGGGAATATTCCCATCATTGATGAGATTTCTTCTACAGTATTATGTCCTCCGCGTACCGACTCATTATCATTTACATTATATATATGGTATTTACCGTCGGGTTCTTTCCTTACATTCGGGAAATTCCTGTAAAATTCTGCAACTCCTTTTAAAATCGGGTAACCGGTTGATCTGAGCCATTCAATATCTCTTGTGAACTCGTATCTCTGCCAGTACTGATAAGCGATCTTTGCACCTCTTGAAAAAATATGAGAAACGTGACCAAATGTCTGAGCACCTTTATCGGTAAAGGTCCATTTACCATCTTTCCATCCCTTATCTTGCTTCCAGTTCCAGCGGCTCTGGAAAGGCGATTTTGTTGATGCATATTCATCAAATGCCATTGACTTTTCGCTCCATGGTTTTTTGACAAGATAAAGATCCTGCATTTCATCAGCAATGTTTTCGGGAAGTTCGGGCAGACCATCAAATGCCACAGTCTCGGGTATATAGATCCCTTTTGATCCCCATTGCTGTCGTGCTGCTGTTTCAAGTGAAGCGCTCATAGCGGTGTACATCCTGAACATTGGTTCCATCAGCTCGATGCGGTTGGCAGGAAATAATCCGTTGTACATGCAGCTCTGGTTGGCACCCCAGTAGTTGTTGCCCCATTTTCGGGTATCGCCGCCTGTGGTCCAGATCATTCCGTTGAACTTGGGTGGGAAGGCGCCCAGGGAACTTGATGCCATGACATACATGAAATAGTTGTAATTATTTTCGACGAAATCAGCTTCACCATCATCGCTGTGCAGCCTGATATAGGATTTTCCCCAGAAGCTGCTCCACCATTTCCTGTTTGAACTGAGTATATTTTCAAAACCATCCGGAATGGCCGCATTCAGTTGTTCTGTTGAGACAGAGATCAGATCTTTCTTTTTATCGAATGTTGCAGCGCTGGAAATGTAAACAGTAAAGGGTTCGTTACCGGGTTTTACAATAAGCTGTAATTCAGTGTTACCTGCGAATCTTGTACGGCTTTCCCTTCCTGATACACCAATCAAAACCGCTGATCCGCAATAGTAATCTTCTTCCTCAAATCTTTGCGTAAGAACAATCTGTTTATCAATTATTTTAAGTCGTGAAGTTGCTGTATGGCTGCCCCTTTTAACCACAGTATCGCGGAGCATTCTCAGGTTTATTATGATTGCCTGGGGGACATCTCTCAGGTCCTCAATTTTAACAGCCATAACATCCTGTTCATTCCAGACAATCGTTTTGGTACTGATCTTATTGCCATTGGTTGTGACTACTCCGTCGAAACATGAAAGATGTTGTATGAATCCGGGTTGGGAAAAAACTTCCTCACCCCAGGTTACAAAATCGATATCCACAAATCCTGCACCGCTGCAATAATCGGTATTTCGTTCGAAGAAGCTGTTGGAGGCCGCATTGTTGCCAAAAATATCGACACGGTTAATCTGGAATTTCAGCGACGAGGGAGTTGTCCATACAAGGGAACCCATCCTGCCGTTGCCGACAGGCATGCCTTCTTCACTGCGCGAGACAGGTTTGTCATAGTACAGATCGGCTCCGGAAATCAGCTCCGGTATGTTTATGGGGGTTTGAGAATAAATGATGGTTACAGGTAAGAATGCCGTCAAAACCGAGGTAAGAATGTTTTTTTTCATATTATTGCTGTGATGTGTATCTGGACATATACCCGCCACCGGCACCCAGGCTTATTTCAATAACATCATTTTTATTTGCCGTTCCGTTCTTTACCACAGCATCTGCAGGATTCTCCGGATTATCATTCAAAATCAATGTATTATAACTTCCATTACCAAGAAATGACAATGGTATCTTAACGATTTTCGGATTTAATCCGTTAATTGCCGACAGAAACCATGTTGTTCCTTTTCGCTGTGCGTATATTGCCAGCTCACCGATCTCGGATGGCGGCAATACAATTGTTTCGTCCCACACAGAGGGAATGCTTTTAATCATTTCCACGCAGGGATTTTCGAGGATATGTGCGGGAGTTGCCGCATAGGTTATCACCGGCGCTGAATATATTGCGGCTGTTGCTGCTTGGTGCACCCATGTTGTATTCTGACGGCGGGCGCCGAAATGGCAAACTGAATAATCCGCAGGACCTGCAATCATCCTCGTAAAAGGTATCGTTGTCTCATGAGTCGCCCTATCCAGTAATTTACTGGCTTCCATGCCTTTAATCCCTTCATAAATTACAGCATTAGGCCATGTGCGCCATAATCCTGTCGGTTTATTGGCGCCATGAAAAATGCACACCAGCTTAAGTGCGGCAGTCTCATTGAGTATTGTTTCATACAGGCCGACGACCTCTTTTGCCTCATGGTCGAAGAAGTCAATTTTTAAACCGGCTATACCCAGGTCGTGGCAGGGTTGAAAAAGTTCCTGTCGTGCTTTCTGATCATGAAGTGTATTTGAGTGCTTCCAGACAATTATACCAACGCCGAGTTTTTTTGAATAGCCGACAAGTGCTTTCAAAGAATCATCAGGCCATTTGCTCCAGAATCCCTCAAGGATATTATATTCAAATCCCAGCTCTGAGGCTTGTCTTGAGAACTCTTTCATGTTCTTAAGTGTCTGATCTCCGCCTCCATCGAGATACCTCCAGACGGCACGTCCGGGCTTAATCCATTCTGCAGCAGCTCCTTCCGGAAAAAGTGTTTTGTCGGGAGGAGGACAAAGAGCGTATACTGCATCGCTGTTTACGATCGTGTTCAAATCTCTGCCGGCAATTATCACCCGCCATGGAGTTGTGATTGTGCCCTTTACTTCAGCAATATGGGATAACCGCTCCACATCCTCTTTGCTGTAACGAAGGACATACGGATATGAAGCAGGGTGACTGTGACCCAGGCGGACAATGAATCCGTTCTTTCCGTCTGACTGCAAGGCTGTCCCGGGATAGTTTACAAGATTTGCCTCAGTTATCGAAACATAACCGGTGCCTCCGGGGAGCTTTACTGTCAGAGGCGGGGCTGCCCACTGCCCTGAAGGAACCGTATCAATAAGTTTTTTTGTATGAACACCTTCGTAATGCATGTAAAGATCATGAAACCAGACTGTACTTTTAGAAGGAAGGCTGAAAACAGTCGATTCATCAGGCGCCCTGGAAACGTTTTCATCACCCGGAACTATGAACCGGAATGCAACAGCATCATCAAAAACCTTTGCCTCAACAGTGTACTTCATTCCGGATTTAATATGCTTTATAGAAACAGATGCTCCGTTAAAGCTGTTTTTGGCTGCTGAATGAAGACCTGCCAGGGGAAATGTCTCATTTGCAGTGAATCTTCTGACCTTTCCTGTTTTGATACCATTTGTGATGCTTACTCCATCTACCGACATAAGGAGGGGAGAATTCTCAATAACAAAGATCCCGTTCATGGTTACAGAGAGGAAAAGCTGATCTTTCTCAGTTAACAGGATGAGATGAAGATTTTCGTCTGGGCTTATAATGTCGAGATATTGCGGAGCTGAGATTGCCGGGGTAAAAACAGAAAACAGACCCGAACAAAATACTGTAAAAAGAAAGATCTGGGGTTTTTTCATTTCATAGGGTTTTAGCTATCAATATTTAATGAATTATTATTATCCTGCGAAGTAAGAACATTTGAACAAACGAAGGAAGAATGCAGAAGTGCTTTTTGAAGTAAGAACATTTAAACAAACGAATTAAGAATTAAGAAGTTATTTTTTGTAACCAGACTAATCAATCCATTCATCATTCTTAATTCGAATGTTCTTAGTTCTTACTTCTTTTTTTATTAATGGGATATCTTATCAGCCACTTTCCCTTTCACATCAACTCTTATTACAGTTGCAAGCGGATCTGGTGCAGCAGCCGGAAGAGTGACAGTTAATACTCCGTCTTTTGAAACAGATGTTTTTACTTTTGAACCATTAGTTAAAAGCTTTGCAGAAACAACGCTGTTCTTCAGGACTGGTATCACCAGCTTGCCATCGGCAGGCCATTCAAACACTGAAAAATAAAGAGTAGTGCTGTTTTTGGTCTCTTTCTTTGTACAGCGCCCCCACGGGAACAATCCCCACGGACTTGCCTTGGACCCATATACTGCTTCACCATTGATCTTCATCCATTCTCCCATTTTTGCAAGAATGTCAATACTCTCCTGTGGGAATTCGCCCTCTGAAGTCGGGCCGACATTTAATAAAAAGTTACCCCCTTTTGATGCGATATCGAGGAGGTTTTGTATCAGTTTCTGAGGCGATTTATAGTTGTGATCATAGCTTTTATAACCCCAGGTTCCGTTCATAGTCATACATGTTTCCCAGTCGGTACCATCAAGATCGGCAAGGTTAGGGATCCTCTGCTCCGGAGTTTTGTGGTCACCTGGGAAATTTGGCCTTTTCAGGCGATCGTTAGTGATAATCTGCGGTTGCAGAGCAAGAAGTGACTGTAATTTTTTTGCAGCCTCATCTGTCATATTGGTTGGAGTATCCCACCAGAGAACTGCTAGATCGCCGTAGTTGGTAAGCAACTCTCTGACCTGAGGAACTGCAACATCGTCAATATACTGATCAAAAGTTCTTTTTTCCTGTGCCGGATCCCAGTGACCTTTATGTTCTTTTGTATAAGCATCAATTATAACAGAATCGGGATTAGCCCATCCCTCCTTTGTTATTTTACGCGAGGCTGATCCGCCGGGATTGTTCCAGTCCTGGGCCTGGGAATAGTAAAACCCCAGCTTAATCCCATATTTTTTACATGCTTCAGCAAGGGGCTTCAGAAGATCTTTCCCATAAGGAGTTGCATCAACAACATTCCATTTGCTGGCTTTTGTCTCAAAGAGGGCAAAACCATCATGATGCTTTGAGGTAATAACGATATACTTCATACCAGCATCTTTTGCCATTTTTACCCATGCATCAGGATCATATTTAACCGGGTTGAATTGTTTTGCCATGTTCTGGTAATCGGCTACCGGGATTTTTGCACGGTTCATGATCCATTCTCCGATTCCGCCTATCTGGCGACCATCCCATGTACCTGCCGGAAGGGAATATACACCCCAGTGGATGAACATTCCGAAGCGCGCTTCGCGCCACCAATCCATGCGTTCATCATTTGTGAGAGGCTTCTGGGCAAAAACACACGGGCTCATGAGCAATAAAACTGTCAGTATAAATATTGTCTTTTTCATTTTGGTTTTTTATTGTCAGTTTAGTATTATATCAGGATATAAAGTTATAATGTTATTAAGTTGAGAATACTACAGAAATCCATTTTTATAAACAACCTAAAAAACAGGGGTAAAATAAAAGTTGTTTTTCCATTCGGGCCTGCGAACAGGCCCGAATATTTAAACAGATCCTTATAAGATACCCCTGATCAGTATTTTATTTTCTATTCCAAAGGGTCAAATGTCCCTCCGGACCAGCCTAGTGTTTGTTCTAAATTGCTGTTTAATTCAAGGTGGCTGGTGGGTATAGCAAAGAAGTAATATTCCGGTTTCCAGTTAATGGTGAACTGTATGTCACGTTCCACCAAAGTATGTTTAAAGTAGGTTGTATAATTAGTGGCCAGATGGTCCAGAAGCAAGGCAGATGGCATTGAGCTCACAATATCGTCAAAGTCATCTTTTGGTATAAGTAACTCAACGTTGTAACCATGCCGGCGGGTTCCGTTCAATAATCCTTCAAACATCCTGTTTCTTCGCAGGTCCCAGTAACGCTTGCCTTCAAATGCCATTTCAATTTTTCTTTCAAGAATGATGGCATCCTGCATTTGGGCTTTGTTCATACCTGCATTCAACCCGTATAAATTATCAGTTCCCGGGTCAATGCCTGCACGGGCCCTGATAGCCTTTAACTCATCATAAGCCTCAGAAGTATTACCAATCGCATTGGCAGCCTCGGCAAGGTTCAGCAATACCTCTGCAAAACGGAGTTCAACATAGTCCGTTGCACTATTGTATGCTTTCTCCCCATCAAAGTTTTCGTCAACTGCTTTTTTGCAATAAAAGCCTGTTTCAGTCGGTGAGTTCGATTCTGAGCCAATAAATGTCCATTGAATTCTTCCTTTAGCACCGTTAAGTTCCCATAAACAGCCATTATAAACAATCGTGGCCTGAAAACGGGGATCCCTGTTTTTCCAGAAATACATAGGATCATAAGTGTAGGAAGAGGTCAGGTCATCGATGGCGCGCCCGTCCTTCATGGGAAACGCATTGATCATTTCAAGCACAGGCTGGTTTCTACCGGCTGCACCCTGCGATACGTCCAATGGGCGCGTTGCAGCGCTCCAATGTACCGGATCGGGTTTCAGCGGATATTCATATCTTCTCACAAAAAGGACTTCCTTGTTCATTTCGGTGATCCAGATATTTTTAAAATTCGCATATAAACCATAATCCTGGGCAATAAGGAAGTCTTTTGCCTCTTTGTTGGCATTATAAACTGCCTGCCAACGGCCACTCGCAGTTTGACTGGGATCAAACTGGGGACTGGCATAATATAACAATACCCGTCCTTTCATTGCCATGGCCGTTCCTCTGTTTACGCGCCCGACATTTTCGGTACTATTTGTAGCCTTTATAACCGGTAAATTAGCTATTGCGGAATCCAGGTCAGAAATAATCTGGTTCATAACAACAGATGTAGGAGCCCTTTTAACGAACAAATCATCTGTTAGTTTCTGGGGCTCAAGAATGAGAGGGACACCTCCATATAATCTGACCATATCAAAATAGCTCCACGCCCTGAAGAAAAATGCTTCACCTTTCAGCCGATTCTTATCCGGCCCATTCAGAGTGCCTTTATCAATACTGGTTAACAGGATATTAATAGCCCTGATACCGCTATAATTCCAGGTATTAACGGAATTTTCCGTCAATTGCCCGTACATATAACTTTCCCCTTCGTCAGATTCGTCGGAGTGATCAGCAACTCCGAGGTCCCATCCGGGCAAATTATTGTCATATATTTCGGAAACATATGCAGTTGCCAATTCCAGGTCATCCCAAACCGCATCTTCACTTATGGCGGTCAGATCGGTTTTATTCAGAACGTCCTCACAGCTGACCAGGAAGCAACCCAATGCGACAATCAATATTAATTTTGATATTTTCATTGCAATAAGATTTTTTAGTTATAGAATTATATTTAAGCCAAAAGAATGAGTTGCCATCATTGGGTACGCCCTGATATTATTAACTTCAGGGTCATATCCCCAATCTCCTAATTTGTCGTATAACAGGAGCAGGTTTGTTCCTGCATAGAACACCTTGATACTTTTTGATTTCAGACGGCCTGTAATGGTTTTTGGCAGTTCATAAGAGACATTCAGGCTTTTAAACCGTACAAATGAGCCGCTTCGCATAAACCAATCGGAAACAGGATAATCTGTAGGCGGCCAGCCAAATCTTCTGGCTGCCGGGTATGCAGCATCTGTATTTATGGATGTCCAGTGATCGGCCCAGAAACGATAAGTTGATTCTTCAGCCCTTCCCTGTACACGTCGGGCATTTGCATGGAGCATGATATAATGTCCGGCCACTCCCTGAAAAAGGGCATCGACAGTAAATGATTTCCAGGATAAGCCGAGAGATAATCCATAGTTTATAGGTGGAATACTATATTTACCAAGGTACTCCATATCGTCACTGGTTATCCTGTTGTCTGCAGTATCAACACCAATGGTCCCGCGATTATCTACATAGTTCAACATTCCTAAAAGCGGTGCTGTCCCAATTATCGTATATCCGGAAGGAAGGTCTTCGAGGTCCTCCTGGGTACGGATAATATCAGTGGCCATGTACCCAAATAGCATATCGTTTCTGGTAAGGTCGATATTACCATTATCAGCAAGGCCGATAGGACGGCCTATTTTTGACTGGTAAGGACGAATATTCTGGGCCTCATCATACTTAACGATCTCATTGGTGGCAAAACCGAAATTGCCCTTTACATAGAAGTTGATTTGGTCACTCCTGCTCCCGGAAGCGCTGTTATAACCCAATTCTACTTCAAAGCCTTTGGCATTGATTATGGCATAATTTTCATCCGGGAGATTTCCTCCGTATGTATCCGGAGTGCTCCTTACCTTTCTTTCCAGGATATCGTAGGTATGGCGGTAGAACAGATCCAGGTTCAAACTCATTTTGTTGTTCCAGAACCTGCTGTCAAAACCGCCATTATAGGATAGCGTTTTCTCCCAGGTAATGTTCCGGTTGGCAATAACACCCGGTTGCAGTCCGGGGGTCAGGCCATTAAATGAAGCTCCCGGATCTATACTAAAGGACTGTAACCATTGAAAACTACCGACAGCATCATTGCCCACGAGTGCCACAGAGCCACGAAACTTTAAATCATCAATAAAACCAATATTAAAAAACGGTTCATTGGAGACACGCCATCCAAAGGATGCAGAAGGGAAGAAGCCCCAGCGGTTTTCAGGTGCAAATATTACCGATCCGTCATAACGGAACGTAGTTTGCAGCAGGTAGGTCTGCTTGTAATTATAACTAACCGAACCAACATAAGAAAGCCGTGCATCCTCCTGCTCTGAGCCGTTTGCAAGTTGATCCGCAACACTTGCTCCACCTGCTATATATTGATCAACGGTAGTTGAAATAAAATTATTCCGCTGGGCTTGAAACCATAGTATGTCTGATTCTGTTTGTTCATAAACCAAAAAGGCATCCACATTATGGTCTCCAAAACTTCTATTGTAATTAAGCTGAATGTTAAACTGATAGGATTTATCTCTATCATCCCGGCTTAACAGGAATTCGGTGGCCGCCCGGGGCCTTAACCCTACCGGTGTGTCCCCGACGATGTGGTTATGGGTTCCGGTTGTGTTAAACAAAGTCATATTATAAGGAAGGTTAAACTGCTTACTGTACTGACTGCGCTGAAAACGGTTATACTTTACATTCAGTCCTAAGCCATCAATAAAAGGAACCTTATAATTAAGGGCTATGGTTGCATTAAGTCCATTCCATTCTTTATTATTGTACCCTGCAGTCTTGTTAATGATCGGAACAGGAGACCATTCCACCCAGTTGCCCACCGCCAATCCGTCAATAGTTGGGGGCACCATATTGGATCTAAGCACCAAAGCTTTATACAGGTCTTCCTGTCTCCAGTTGCCAACATCCCAACTCGGACCTCTGGTCACCCGGTCATCCGTGCTAAGGTCAAGTGAAACTGTTAAATTTTTTGTTATATCAACATCCATATTCCCCCTTAAATTCAGCTTTCTGTAATCCAAACCATCAAACGATCCGGTTGCGTATAAATAAGATCCTCCTATAAAATATTTGATATTATCGGTTCCCCCGCTCACATTTAAGGTATGCTGGGTGTTGATTGGAGTCCGCCACAATTCTTCAACCCAGTTCCACGAATGGGTTTTAAAATAATCCAGTTCATCCTGGGTATATAAGTATGCATCGCTTTCAGGAACAACGAAATCCTGGTTATAATATTTCTGATATGCCAGTCCATCGTTGATCAATGTTGCCTGTTCAAAAGCATTTAATGCTTCAGGGATTCTGGTTGGCGTCTGGATGCCGAAGGTAGAAGTGTAAGTGAGTGTTGGTGCCTCTTTGGAACCTCTTTTGGTGGTGACCAGAATAACACCGTTGGCGGCTCTTGAGCCATAAACAGAAGCTGAGGCGCCGTCTTTCAAAATAGATATGTTCTCAACCTCATCAGGCGTCAATCCGTCAAAGGCAAATTTATCCTGTACAATACCGTCAATTACATACAATGGATTGGAATTATTGGTAGTTCCGATTGCACGGATCCGTATATCGGATTCCATCCCCGGTGTCCCGGCACGTTGTGTTATTGTCACACCAGACAATTTTCCTGCAAGGGCATTCGAAAGGTTATTCACCGGTACATCCTTGATATCATTGGCATTAACTGCGCTTACCGAACCGGTTAAATTCACTTTCTTTTGAATGCCATAACCAACAACCACTACCTCTTCAAGCGCCTGTACATCAAGCTTAAGCATAACATTGATTATGCTTTGCTCATTTATAGGAACCGATTCGGAAAGATAACCGATAAAAGAGAAAACCAGGGTTTTGTCGGAACCGGCCACTTCTATTGAGTACTTTCCTTCAATATCAGTAATAGTACCTGTCGTTGTCCCCTGTATTCTAACGTTTACACCTGCCAGGGCTTCCCCTGTTGTGGCATCGGTAACCGTTCCGGTAACTCTGCTCTGTTGAGCTGCATTGGGCGACAATACCACAAGTTTTTTATCAAAAACTTTATATTTTATCTCGGTTTTATCAAATAACTCACTCAAAGCCTCTTCAACAGGACTATCGTTAAGGACAAGTTTTACCGTACGATTTACATCGACTTGTTCATCAATGTAAAAGAATTTATATCCTGATTGTTTTTCGATTTCATCAAAAATCTGCCTGATAGTAGCATTTTCCATATTCAGCGTGAGCTTTTGAGCTTTCAAAGGAATTGAAGCTGAAACGGAAAAAGCACAGATAAATATTAGGAAAGTGGAGATTTTCATGATATTAACTAATTTAGTTATTGCCTCCCGACCAGGGAAGTAGGAAAGTAATTTTTTTTTCATATTTTTGTAATGTATTATGTTATAATACTAAATGATTTCATGGTTAGGGCCATGGAGTTTTTTAAAAATCACGACCGGGAGATGTCAGTACATCTTCCGGTTTTGTTTTAGGCTTAAGGGGTTTCTCATAGGCATTAGAATTTAGGTTTATTTTTTTTACATTTTTCTGAATAGTTATAACGTTATGTTCAATGGAATAACTTATAGGTAAGGTATATTGTATTATCCCCATGACATCCTGTATCGTTTCATTTTCAATTGTGCCATTAAAATGGTATTTTTTAATTTCATCATCTTTAATTTCGATCTTAACGTTATACCACCGTTCTAACTTAATAGCAAGACTTTCAAAAATTTCATTGCGGAAGATTAACCGGTTATCTTTCCATGCTGTAAAAACTTCAGTATCAACCTGCTTTGATAAAATGATTTTTTCTTTTATACTTTCGATTTTCTTATTATTTTCAGGTTTCAACGATTTATTTTCAACTTCTGACAGGTAAAGATTTCCTTCTTTTTTAATAAAAATAGCCCGTTGATTTGGTTCCAGAACAGTCTCATTAACTTCATTTCCCTCTGAATGTTGCTCTATGATAAGGGACCCATGCACTAAGGTGGTTTCAATAGAACCTTCGTTAGGATAAGCTTTAACATTAAATGCAGTGCCTAATACACGTACCGTTATCCCTTGCGTTTCTACTATGAACAATTTTCCATCTTTCCTGGTAACATCAAAAAATGCTTCACCTTCCAAACGCACATTTCTGTCCTTTTGATTAAAAGGGGAATCGTAACGAAGGATACTACCAGCATTCAGCCATACTTTAGTTCCATCTGGCAAGGTAATCTGTGATTTTGAGCCTATTGGAGCTGCAATTTCAGTCATTGCACTTTCTGTGGTAACGTCTTTCTGCGAAACCATACTGTTATAAAGAACACCAGTTATAAATGCAAGAATAAATACAGCGGCAATTTTTAAAAGGTTATAAAACATACGAGGAGATGGCCGTTTATATTCCGTTTTCAGATCGGGTTGCACTGAATTTTGACCAAAACGGAGCTTCACCTTTTTTAACGCTTCAAAAGAATTAAAGACTTCCTGATCTTCTTTAGCTGTTGCATTCCATATATCGTTTAATTCGTCGTACAGGCGTTTATTTTCTTCACTTTCGTTAAGCCAATTTCGGATAAATTCGCGGTCTTTTCCGGTACTTTTTCCCTTTAGTTGATTTATCAACCTCTCTACGATATTTCCATTTAATTGATCCAATGTTGTCATGTTTTATTTAGTATTTAAGACAGTTATACATAAAAAATAGGTGACAAAAAATTGATTTTTTTATTATACGCTTACTATGTTGCCTCTATTCAGGTAATTAAAATAATTTATGATCTTAAGATATCAGGATTATGGAACTAAAAGAATTAGTAAAAAAATTGGTAAATAATTTCTAAGATTTTCGCGTAAACGTGATATGGCTCGTTGTAATTGAGTCTTTATGGTATTTACAGATATACCTAACTTTTCTGCTGCTTCATTATAGGAAAGGCCTTCATATCGAATTAACAAAAAAACTTCGCGGCATTGCCTGGGAAGGTCCAATAATGACTGGTCGATTTTTTCTTCAAGTTCCTGTGCAAGCAAATTAGCAATAGGATAATCGGAAGAAACCGGTGAAATCAGGTCGGTTCTATTTTTTTCTGATTCAGAAGCATATTTCTTTTTTACTTGCAGGTGATCTAAATAATTAACGCATTGATTATGCACAGCCTGGTATAAATAAGCTTTAATTGATTGCTTAATAGATAATTCCATGCGGTTTCCCCATAACTTTACAAAAACCTCCTGCACTATATCTTCCGCACTATCTCTGTCCCTCAGGATGCCACAAGCATATATGCATAGTTCATTATAGAACGTTAGAAAAACAAATTCAAACGCATCTTCGTTACCAATATTAATACTTCTAAGGATTTCCTGATCAGATAATCGTTTCATCCGATAGTAGTTAAGTTGATGCAAGATAAATAAAATGCCTGAACATTTATAAAAACAAATATTATACTGTTTATTTCAATAATACCTGTCTCTCGCCCAACCCTATTTTTGAGAGGTCGCTCGTGTCAACATAAATTTCAATCAAACCAGATTACAGGATTGCGGACAGGTAAGTTCCTTATCACCTCTTCCACAACAGGAAAATGATCCAGTGATTTCCATGTCTCAAACCACTCTTTTACACCGAATTCCCTTGCACCTAAAACCAGGAATGGTTGAGCGACCGGCCACTCGTCCCAGTACATAACATCGTGTGGATAGGTCCATTTGTCCTTATCTGTAACGAACGGATAAAGGAATTCAATCCCTTTCTTCAGCGACTTGCCATCGGCAGTCTGATAGCTTATCAGATCATTATTCTTATCCGACAGAATGAGGCATGTCATTGTCATCGCATCAAGGTTAAATAAAGAGTAGCCGTATGGCTTGGTCCGTCTGAGCTCTTCCGGGAAGCTTCCATCAGGAGCCATCTGGTTCGGAAGAAGGATATCCCTGTACCGTGCACGGCAGAAATCCATTATCTTCTGGTCTCCGGTGAGCCTGGCAAATGCAGCCACCTGCATTACCCAGCAGGTAGCATGGTTGTTTCTGGCGTTCATCTCATCCTTGCTGTACTGGTGCGTCATAAGCCATTCCAGGTATTCTGTAAACCATGATTTGACAGCAGCAAGGAGCTGCCTGTCAACGCATTTTGCGTTTTCCATAACACGGATAGCCTGTGCCACCTCCATGAGCTGGATGGTATCTATAATACCTATGCCCCTGCCGGTGTACCTTCCTTTTATAGCCTGGGCATATAAGAGCGATGGATTCATCATTGTCTCTGGATCAGCAAACCATGCTTTAAGGTGTGTAAACGCCTTACTGACATATTTTTCATCTCCGGTAATTTTATATGCGGAAGCAAGCGAACCAACTATCTGACTTAACCTTATCATAGCCTTACGATGTTCAACAAAATTATCCGGATTGGTCATACCATCGCGCTGAATATATGGTCCATCAGGATTAGCCGGATCGGGCCACCAATAGTCTCCCTCGGAGTAAAAATCATGTATTCCGCCGGCGCTTCGTACACAAACAAAGCTGGTTATAGTCACAGGGTTCTCATACATGACCATATCAGCACGGGTAATTATTTCTTTCCTGAGGAATTTAATTACCTGACGTTCAAATTGTTTACCAGGTTTTAAACCGAACGCCATTTCAGGTATTATTATAAAGATAATCAGCAGATTAAAAAAAACAAAGGATCTTCTCATTAATTTACTTTATTTCAAATTGTTTCAGGCTTTCTGACATTCAGCCTTTGAGTTTTATCCTGTTCATTTAAATTGCTTAATATATTCCATGAATTTCCTGGCGCACTTATCCAGGTTTTCAACCGATCCTCCGCCCTCAAGCACCTCGCACATCTCATATGCAATATACCCCTGGTAACCGATCTCCTTCAAAGAATTAATAAATGTCCTGTAGTCAAGGAATCCTTCACCAATAGGAACAGCCCTCATCTGTGACACCTGCGGTACATAATTCGTATTTTCAAGTTCGTACTTAAATCTGGGGAGCTCTTTATAATCAGCTGTAGTAGTGTGTATTATATATGGTTTCATGATATAGACAGCCTTCCTGATTTCCTTAGGTGATAAGCCTTCAAGTGTTGGCGACCAGCAGTCAAAGGCTGCTTTTACATTGGGCAGGTCCACTTCATCAAGAAGCCACTTCATTGCATCATGGTGCAAGGCAATATCATGATGATTCTGGACAGCGAGAGTCACACCGTAATTTGCTGCCAGCCTGCCTGCCATTTTCAATCCTTCAACAACAATTGCATACTGTTTATCATAAGGCTGTCCCGGGCGTTCATAACCGGTGAATATCCTTACCATATTTGTCCCAAGGTCACGTGCGAGCCGTGCAAGTTCTCCAACATAGGCAGCCTGTATCTCAACGTTTGGTATTCCCGCCTTGTCGATCCCTGCAGTGAAATCGGTATATCCGGCAAGGCAGACAAGCTCAAGTCCCAGTTCCTTTATCCTGGCACGAAGCTTCTGACGTGCAGCTTCATCATAATCGACAGGTGAGACATGAGGACGTTTGGCCGCAAGCATCACTCCGTCAAAGCCGAGCTCTCTGGCTTTAAGGAGGAATTCATCGACAGTTAGTGTTGCCTGTCCCCGCCAGGCTCCCATATAACTCACCGAATGAAGACAGGTCTTTACCTTAAAATCCTTCGGATTGCCTGTGGGTATTTTCTGGCCGCATATGTTGCTGATAAGCACAATAGCCAGTATCTGAATGATTAAAAAGCGTTTGGTTTTCATAGCATTTTAGAATTATTTTGTGTTAATTTACGTCTTACTCGGATAATTTCAAAAATTAAAATATAAACCTTTCCTGGTAAAATATCCGGCCATGAAAAAAATTATGACTTTTCTTTTACTGGCATCCTGCATATTGTTTATTGATGCAAAGAAGAAATCCGCAACTTTTACCAAAAGCCAGCGGATAGAAAAAAACATCAACTCAAACTGGACCTTTAATTATTTTCGTGATGAGGATCCGGGAAAAGGATATGAAGCCGCCGGTTACAATGATCTTAACTGGCCTGTGATCAGCATACCTCATACCTGGTCGACATATGAAACAACAGGTGATATCCATCCTTTTATAAAAAAAACATCGGAAGCTACTGATCCTTACTGGTGGAAAGGTTGGGGATGGTACCGCAAACATTTTACCATAAATGAAAAATATGCAGGGGAAAAGGTTTTTATCGAATTCGAGGGAGTACAGAAATACTGCAAAGTGTGGCTGAACGGCAAATATCTTGGTGATCACAAGGGAGGATACGGGTCATTTGATTTTGATATTACCGGATCAATTTCCCAGGGAAAAGAAAACGTCATGGCAGTTGCGGTCAGTAACCGGAAGAATGACCAGTTTAAAATACCTCCCATGGACGTTTCCGGATTTAACGTTTACGGAGGCATATATCGTAATGTGAAAATTGTAATAAAAGACAAACTTTATATTCCAATGCAGGGTTCTGCCTCCCACGAAGGAGGTACTTTTATAACAACGCCCGTAGTATCTGAAAAACAGGCAGTTGCGCGCATCAAAACCTGGGTCAGGAATGATTATGAACAGCCGAAAACCTGTATGCTGAATACATACATTATTGATGCTGCAAACAAGATTGTGCAGTTAATAAAATCAAAATACACAATTAATCCGGGACAACTGTACATGTTCGATCAGACATCTAAGCATGTCAGGAATCCACATCTCTGGTCTCCGGAAAATCCTTACATGTATAAGGTATATTCTGAGATAACAGACGGTTCAGGGGTTAATGACAGTTATACAAGTCCTTTGGGCTTCCGGTGGTTCAAATGGGACTATAAGGAGAATATCCTCTATGTAAATAGTAAAAAGCTGGTGATTAATGGTGGAAAACTCGGCCAGGAATATCCATGGTTAGGGGGAGCTATACCGGAATGGCTGACTGAAACCGACCTCAAGGACATTTCCGGAAGCCGCAGATATAACCTCATCCTCACATCGAACTACCCAAATGACAGGCTGATGTATAATCTTACTGATAAATATGGATTCATTGTTATTGAGGAATCCCCCAGCACAGGTGACCAGCCATATTCTGCTGAGGTACAGGAGCAGCAGATGAAGGAAATGATACGCCGCAACCGCAATCATCCAGGCATTATGTTCTGGAGTATGGGAAGCGGGACAGATCATGCTGTCGATTACAAATATGCCCTGGCTGAAGATACTACCAGGATACTCACAGCATACCGTGTGACCAACGGATCAGCAGGCACTTACGTAAAACATAATTATGATAACCTTGAAATCAGGGATATGAATCATTATCCTTTGACCGGGAAGGAGGAGAAACCAGCTCCGGGCCAGGATATGAAGACCGGTGAACCTGCAAAGATTATCCTTAGTGGCTCTCATAAAAGAATCGGAGCAGACCGCAGTTCAGTAGTGGTAGTAAATGCAGAAATTGCAGATTCAAAAGGCAACCGTATCAACGGAGCCTCAAATACATTGAAATGGGAGGTGACAGGTCCGGCAAAACTGGCAGGACCCTCTGTCTTTGAGTCGGATAAAAACAAGTTTCGTTC
>Ga0154607_1231_pt1 | contig 18199 bp, 13 predicted proteins | sample Rifle2008BG13ft_FD_116036 | JGI IMG/M metagenome (GOLD analysis project Ga0154607, IMG submission 116036) | Bacteroidetes bacterium RBG_13_43_22 | reverse complement strand
GTTGAGGGAGATTCCTCACTTCGTTCGGAATGACATTATAAATAGGGAGAGGTAAAGGAGCGGCGGCGATTTGCATGGGCTAATCGCCGCCGCTCCTTTCCTATTCCAAAAATAGCGTGTCATTCCGAATGAAGCGTAGCGAAATGAGGAATCCCCATCTCTTTTTACAGATTATATATTACTGTCCATCTGCTACTTACCTCACTTTAACATATGATTAACACAATATTAACACAGTAATCTGCAACAAAACTGGAAATTGAACGTCATTAAGGTGATTAAATAAGTCTATATACAGGCCGTTCGGCCAAATTCTACGATCAGGTTTAAAGTTAATCGCGGAAAGACATCAGACGATGTCTTTCCTTCTTTTTATACTTGCCCATTTAAATCAATTTCGTACATTTCGGCAGTTAACATTAAATCCGAAAACCAACCATGAAAAAGAAAATCTTATTTGCATTAATTATGGGAATCATAGGATTCACAGGATGTAAAAAAGAAGTGAAAAGCGACAACCCGTTCTTCAATAAATGGGATACCCCGTTTGAAGTTCCTCCCTTCGACCAGATAATGGCAAAGCATTATATGCCAGCCTATCTTAAAGGATTTGAGGAACAAAAGGCTGAGATTAAAGCCATAATCAATAATCCGAAGGAACCGGATTTTAATAATACAATAAAGATGCTGGCTTACAGCGGTGATCTTCTTAACAAAACGGGAAGGGTATTCGGATCATTGAATTCAGCGCATACCAATGATTCCCTGCAGGCAATCAGCAGGGAACTTGCTCCGCTGTCGTCAAAACACAGGGATGATATAAGCCTTAACGATACTCTTTTCCGGAAGGTTAAATCTGTATATGACAACAGGGATAAGTTAAAGCTTACCGATGAAGAGAAAAAGCTTCTTGAGGATACCTACAAGGATTTTATCAGAAGCGGCGCAGCTCTTTCACCTGAAGACAAGGATAAGCTGCGCAAGATAAATGAGGAGCTATCAATGCTGCAGGTCAAATTCGGCCAGAATCTGCTGGCTGAAACAAACGGCTACAAGCTTATTATCGATAAGAAAGAAGATCTTACCGGTTTGCCTGAAAATGTGATCGGACAAGCAGCAGCTATGGCTAAATCACTTGGCATGGAAGGGAAATGGGTCTTCACCCTTCAGGTCCCAAGCATGACACCTTTCCTTCAGTATTCTGACCGCCGCGACCTGAGAGAAAAACTCTTTACCGGGTACTTTATGAAAGGTGACAATGATAACGAGTTTGACAACAAAGTGATAATTGCAAGGATTGCAAATCTGCGGATGGAAAGATCTAAGCTCCTCGGCTATGACAGCTTTGCAGATTTTGCCCTTGAAAGGAATATGGCCAAAACACCTGAAAGGGTCTTCGATTTTCTTGGCCAGGTATGGAATGCCGCTGTTCCGGTGGCGCAAGCAGAAGCGGCTGCGCAGCAGGAGCTGATTAACAAGGAAGGCGGCAAGTTCACTCTTGAGCCGTGGGACTGGTGGTACTATACCGAAAAGATCAAAAAGGAGAAATATGACCTTGATGATGAGATCACCCGGCCGTATTTCAAGGTTGACAACGTGATGGAAGGAATGTTTTATGTGGCCAACAGACTTTACGGGCTCACTTTTACAAAGAGGAATGACATACCAAAGTACCACCCCGATGTAAATACCTTTGAGGTTACCCGCGACGGAAAACATGTGGGAATACTGATGATAGACAATTATCCCCGGCCCTCAAAACGCGGAGGCGCATGGTGCGGAAGCTTCAGGGGACAGCGCAGGGATTTGAAAGGCAAAATGGTTACTCCGATTGTTACGATGGTGACAAATTCAACACCTCCTTCAGATGACAAGCCTTCGCTCCTGACGGCGGGTGAGGCTGAAACATTATTCCATGAATTCGGGCATGCACTTCACGGACTTCTTTCAAATATTACCTATCCGGGTAATTCGGTGCCCCGCGATTTTGTTGAGCTTCCCTCACAGATAATGGAGCACTGGGTGCTTGAACCGGATGTTCTGAAAGTATATGCAAAACAATATCAGACAGGCGAGGTGATCCCGTCGGAGATTGTTGAAAAACTTGATAAAGCAAGTAAATTCAATACCGGATTTACAACCACTGAATTCCTTGCTGCTGCACTTCTCGATATGGAGTACCATTCACTTACCGAACCCACGGAAATTGATATCAGGGATTTTGAGAATAAAGCTATGGAAAAGTGGGGGTTGATCCCGGAGATAAAACCAAGATACAGATCAACCTATTTCAATCACATCTGGGGAGGAGGCTATTCAGCCGGGTATTACAGTTATTACTGGAGCGAGATGCTCGATGCTGATGCTTTCCAGGCTTTCAAAGAAACAGGCGATATTTTTAATAAAGAAGTTGCTGCGAAGTTTGAAAAGGAGATACTCTCAAGAGGAGGATCAAAGGATGCGCTCGAGATGTATATTGCTTTCCGCGGGAAAGAACCGGGGATAGACGCGCTGCTCACAAACAGGGGACTAAAATAATGCTAATCAGACTGTTCCTGATATTGTTCCTTGTTGTTCCGTTAATTAACGGGAGTGCCATGGGAGTTGATCCCAGGGCTGTAAAGGGTATCATGGATCTCAGTCAGATGGAGGAAGATGAGCTTATTTTCATAAAGCTTAACGGTGAATGGGAGTTTTACTGGAACAAGATGCTCCGGCCGCATGACTTTGCGTCCGGAGCCATGGTTCCTGACTATTATGGTAAAGTACCATCATACTGGACTGATTACCCTCAGGAATCAGTGAAGACAGAAAAATTCGGATATGCAACCTACAGACTGCTTGTCATTCTTCCTCCCGGTTACAGAAACGCACTGGGATTTGACCTTCCGGTGTTCGACTCATCATATGACATCTATGTTAACGGCTATTATTACGGCGGAAACGGAATCCCGGGCAAATCAGAAGAAAACACAGAGCCCGGATACAGCAGGAATTTTTTCAGGTTTGATCCAAAATCTGATACCCTTTCCATTGTGATAAATGTGGCCAATTACCATCACCGGCGCGGAGGCTTCTGGCTGCCTATGAAAATTGGAACTTTCTCCAGAGTTCAAAGCAGGCTTGCAAACGGCTGGGCTGCAGACTGGGCTGTAATAAGCCTGTTGCTTGGCTTTTCATTATTCTTCTTTTTGTTTTTCATCCTATCCCCAAAAGAGACTATAATGGAATTCTTTTCCCTTACAACCACAGGACTGGCAATAAGACCTTTGTTTACATCTCATTATCTTATAAATAACTTTTTTGCCATAGGATGGACATGGACTGTCAGATGTGAATATCTTGGACTCTACCTGGTACTAATTGGATGGACCTGGTTTAATCAGGTTCTTTATCCGTCAAAATATTTCAAAATTTTTGCCTGGGCAGTAACAGTGTTTTTTATCCTGGCAGCTGTTTTTACCCTTTTCCTGCCAGTTAAGATATTCAGCTTTGTAACCCAGATTCTATATCCTGTTATGCTGATACTTCTTTTCTATGGCATTTACAGAAGTTTTTCAGGGATATTAAAGAAGAATATCTTCGATATGATATACTTTCTGGCTTTTCTGGTGCTTGGGGCTGCAGGTATCCATGACATGAGAGTTGCACTGGGCAAATCAGAAAGTACGGCAGGTTATGTCCTGACATATGCTATCGTTCTGATTGTCATGATCCAGGCCGGCCTTATCCTTTACAGGTGGATCAAATCATATCAGGAAAAGGAGAAGCTGCAAAATGATCTTGAATTCATGAACCGGAACCTCGAAGTTCTTGTGAGTCAGAGAACACAGGAAATCAAAACCAGAAACGAGGAGATTGAACAACAAAGCAACAGGATTGCCCTTCAGAACAAGCAGCTGTCTGAGACCATTCAGATGAAAAACAAGATCTTTTCAGTTATTTCACATGATCTCAGAAGTCCTGTTGTCAACATTCTGTACATGCTTAATCTTCTTAAAGAAAAGGAATACAAGGATAAATATGACTCTTTCTCAAATTCGAGCATTGAATATGCCCAGCGTGTCATTTCACTTATTGAGAATATGCTTGTATGGGGAAGAGGCCAGGAGGATAAAATAAAATATACACCTGAAAAGCTCAACCTGGCTGATATTATCCTCACAAACCTCAGTATTTTCAAGGAGACATCCGACAAGAAGGAAATAGCTGTGAACTTTACCCAGGTAGGCAGTTCAATTGCATATTGCGACAAGGACCTGATGGATATTATCATACGTAACCTGTTATCAAATGCTGTCAAGTACACGCCACGCGGAGGAAGGATAAGCATCCTGCTTAAAGATAAAGCATCTGAAGAAAACCGCATCCTTTTAAAGATTTGTGATAACGGTATCGGGATACCTCCTGAAAGACAAAAATATCTTTTTACCTCAAACGAGGTCTCCAGCACTCCCGGTACTGAAAACGAAAAAGGCACAGGACTCGGATTGAAGCTTTGTCATGAGCTGGTTCAAATTAACAAAGGGACAATAAGTGCTGAGAGCAAGGAAGGAGAAGGAACCTGCTTTTTAATTACTCTCCCCGTATAAAGCTCTTAACTTCCGGAAGTATTATTCAGCAGTCAGCGCAGACAGCTTTTTTCTGTTAAGGATCCGGATATTTTTCCCTTTGGCGGCTATCAACCCCTCCTGTTCCATTTCACCCAGAGCCCTTGCAACCGAAGGTCTTGCCACACCGAAGAAATCGGCTATTTCGTATTGTGTCATATCAAGGAATTGGTGACCGCAACCACATTAACAGGAAACCTGTTTTTATATCCGAACATAAAAGCCGATGCAAGCGCCCCTGAAGATGGTACTCCCTGAAAGATCTTTTCGATATCATCTGCCGGAATTTCTGAAAATAAAGTTGAATTTGAAAGAAGTGAATAGTCCATACATTTTCTATATTTGGCTCCATAAAAATCATCAAAAAATGAAAAGAATCAAAATACTTTTTCTGATCCTGCTTATTCCGGCAACTTATATTATCTATGCCCAGGATGATTTTGAAACGAAGCTCCTTTTAAAATTCCATACCATAACAAGCGAGGAGATGATGACATGGATAGAAAAACTCTGTTCTCCGGAATTCATGGGAAGACTCTCCGGAACTCCGGAATATATTGCCAGTGCAGAGTGGGTGGCCGCAAATCTAAAAGATTGGGGAATAAAACCAGGAGGCGACAATGGAACATATTTTCAATGGTTTGACGCACCATATACAGTTGTCAACGATATAGGAAGCCTTTCGCTGAAGATCTCTGAGCCTGACGGTTCATCTATAATCAAGAATTATATATATCCTGATGAATTTTACCCCGGTATGAACTCCGGAAACGGAGAAATTACTGCAGAGGTTGTGTTCGTGGGCTTCGGTGTAACCGCTCCTGAACTTAACTACGATGATTATGAGGGTATTGATGTCAAGGGTAAGATTGTCCTTGTAAACAGGGATGTCCCTCCTGTTGATGCCAGGAATCCTGAATACAAAAAGTGGGTGGGATATTGCTATCACCAGTACAAGCTTGAAAACGCAGTAAAGCATGGTGCAGAAGGATTTTTATATATCGACGGAGCAAGCGCCAATCCGAATATTTCCTATGATCCTTCAATAATTGTATGCGGAATAGGACCTCAGCCGCTTGCCGATATTTTTTCGGGACTTGCCACAACCAATGCCGAAGTCCTTGATAAAATAAGGAAATCAAACAAGCCCGCTTCTTTCAATACAGGTAAGACAATGACCATAAAAGCAAACACGACAAGATATCCTGAAGGCAGGGGGTGCAATGTGGTTGGCATAATTGAGGGAACAGATCCTGTTCTCAAGGATGAAGCCATTATTATAGGAGGTCACCTTGACGCTGTTGGAACTGCCGGAAAGACAGTAAACGGGGCGCTGGATAATGCCAGCGGCATTGTTGATATCATGGGTGCGGCAAAAGCTATGGCACAATCAGGAATAAAACTTAAAAGGTCAGTGGTATTCCTCTTTATAGGAGGCGAGGAAACAGGACTTCACGGCAGCAGGCTTCATGCCCAGAAACCTGCCTTGCCGAAGGAGAAAATCCTTGTTTTTATCAACCTTGATATGGTCGGAAACGGCACCGGTCTTGCAGTAAATACTTCGGCGCCTTACAAACTGCTGCTTTCATATTTTGAAGAGGCTAACACTAAATATATCCACCGCCCCTTCCGCGGATCCGCACCTGAACCTTCTGAATATTACGGTCGCCCGAGGAGCGATACATATAACTTCAGCTCAAGAGGTTACAGAACTATGTCAATTTTCACTACCGGCGGATACAAAAAGGTATTCTATCATCTGCCCGGTGATGATCCCGATGCTGTCACCATTGAAATAATGGAAGATGTGGCAAAGATGATCTATGTTGCCCTGACGAACATGGCGAATGATTCTGAATTAAAATTCTGAGAATTGATGAAGATCTGTGCAACGGATGCGGATTATGTGTACCCAACTGTCATGAAGGAGCTCTGCAGAGGATCAAAGGCGATGGTAATTGAGAAACCAGGTGACCCTGGCAGGCAAGCAGAGCCAAAGGAACAGCCTTCAGAACTAAGGCAATGGCCGGTGCAGATGCACCTTCTGAATCCCAACGCACCGTACCTCAGGGATTCGGATCTTCTGCTCGCAGCTGACTGTGCTGCCTTCTCTCTCGGGAACTTCCACAGCAAATACCTGAAAGGCAGATCTCTTGCGATAGCCTGTCCCAAGCTCGACCATGGTACTGATATTTATGTTGAGAAGCTTACCTCAATGATCGATACTGCAAAGGTGAATACCATAACTGTCATGATGATGGAAGTACCGTGCTGCGGAGGTTTGTTACAGATGGTTAAAGCAGCCCAGGTAAAAGCTTCAAGAAAAATACCTGTGAAGATTATAATTGCTGGAATAGCAGGAGCAATACTGAAGGAAGAGTGGGTATAACAGACAGAACAATGGTACAGAGACTAAACGGGTAAAGGCAAATCCAGGAAAAAAAATTGTTTTATTCTTTTTATATTTATATATTTCGCATCGTCGTGTTTGATTTGCATTAGGTACTTTATTATCATGATGGTATGGTTAAAAGCTCTGACCTTAAAATCTTTAATGACAGTAATCTTTATCTGGGTCTGGATATCGGATCTACTTCCCTGAATACCGTGGTGATTGACCAGAATTATAATATCCATGAGGAGTATTATGATTATGTTCATGGGAAACCATTTAATATGCTCCATGAAAGACTTTCCTCAATTCTTAAAGCTAATCCCGGAATTAATATTAAAGGTATTGCCCTGACAGGAACAGGGGGCAAACTGGCATCAGGTCTTATCGGGGGAATATTTGTAAATGAGATTATTGCACAAGCTGAGTCTTCCGGAAAAATGTTCCCGGAAGCAAGGAGCATAATTGAGATCGGAGGTGAAGATTCAAAGCTGATCATTCTTGAAAAAGATCCGGTAACTGGCAAGCCGAGGCTTGTAGATTTCGAGATGAACAGTATCTGTGCTGCAGGGACAGGATCATTCCTCGATCAGCAAGCCAGGAGGATCGGTATATCTATTGAAAAGGAATTCGGAGAGCTTTCCCTGAAATCCGTCAATCCGCCAAGAATAGCAGGCCGCTGCAGTGTTTTCGCCAAGAGCGATATGATACATCACCAGCAGATAGCTACACCTCTTCATGATATTGTAGCCGGTTTATGCTTTGCACTTGCCCGTAATTTCAGAAGCAACGTTGCAAGAAGCAAGGAAATAAAAAAACCGGTTATCTTCTCCGGAGGTGTGGCAGCCAATTCAGGAATGGTAAGGGCTTTCAGGGAAACCCTTAATCTTAACGAAAACGAACTTATAATACCTGAACACTATGCATCAATGGGAGCTATCGGAGCTGTGATTTATGCATCATCCAACGGATTTGAGATGGATAAGTTCAGGGGATTAGAACAATTGGAGAAATACCTTTCGGAAGATGTTACAGACTTCGTCAGCCTGCCGGCTCTGAAAGAATCCGGAGCCAGCTATCTCAAGGAAGTAAAGCCCCCGGAAACTGACACCAGCCGGTTACCTGTTTACCTCGGGGTAGATGTCGGTTCATTAAGCACTAATGTGGTGTTAATTGATGATCACCATAATGTAATCGCCAGGCGATATCTGCCAACTGCAGGAAGACCTCTTGAAGCGATCATGAAAGGGCTAACCGAAATTTATGATGAAACCGGCAGTTCTGTAGAAGTTGTCGGCGCCGGTTCAACCGGTTCGGGCCGTTACCTGACGGGTGATTTCATCGGAGCCGATACAATTCAGAATGAGATCACAGCACAGGCCACCGCAGCAATTGATTACGACCGTACAGTAGATACGATCTTTGAGATCGGAGGACAGGATTCAAAGTATATAAGCATTGACAACGGAGTAGTGGTTGACTTTGAAATGAACAAGGTATGTGCTGCAGGAACAGGATCGTTCCTTGAAGAACAGGCCGAAAAGCTTAATATCAATATCGTTGAGGAATTTGGCAGTATGGCACTGAAATCAGAATGCCCGGTAAAACTGGGAGACAGGTGTACAGTGTTCATGGAATCCGATCTTAACTCCTTTATGCAGAAAGGTGCAAGAAACGAAAACCTTGTCGGAGGTCTCGCGTATTCAATAGTATATAATTACCTTCAAAAAGTTGTCGCAAATCACAGAATTGGAAGCAGGATCTTCTTTCAGGGAGGAGTAACAAACAATAAAGCTGTTGTTGCTGCTTTTGAGCAGGTGCTGGGCAAGAAGATCATTATTCCGCCTCATTTTGATGTTACCGGTGCAATCGGTGCAGCAATCCTTGCACAACGGATGATGTCGCCCGGTACGAAAACATCGTTTAAAGGATTTGGCATAAGGAATGCCACATATAACACAAGCATCTTTACATGCCAGGGCTGCACTAACCAGTGTGAAATCAGAAAAGTAAATATTACAGGTGAGAAGAAATCTTTATTCTACGGGGGCAGGTGTGAAAAATATGAAACCGGAGGCCGGAAAAAAGATAAGAACAATATCCCTAACCTGTTCCTGAAAAGGACTGAAATGCTGATGGAAGGATATAAAGAACCGCAGGATAATAATAAACCTACAATAGGTATCCCACGTGCTCTTATGGTATTTTACCACCAGTTCCCATTCTGGAGGACCTTTTTTGAAAGACTTGGATTCACGGTAGTATTATCAAGAGAATCAGATAAATCGCTTATCACTGAGTCAATTGAAACGATAACGGCTGAAACCTGCCTTCCGGTTGAGATCATGCACGGTCATGTAATAGATCTTATGCAAAAGGGAGTCGATTATATTTTTACTCCATTTATTGTTAATGCCAAACTGCAGGAAGGGGACATAACTTTTAACTGTAATTGTCCCTGGGTACAATCCTATCCCTTCATGATAAAATCAGCCCTGAAATCAAAGATCGATGAATCGAAGTTACTGATACCCACCCTGCATTTCAGGTTCTTTGAACGCGCTCTGGTTAAAGAGATGACGGGTTACTTTAATGAAAAATTCGGAATAAGTAAAAAAGAGATAAAAGAAGCAATATATTATGCAGACAATATCCAGACGACTTTTGAAAAAAGGCTGGTGGAATACGGGAAAAACGTGCTGAAGGAAATTCCTGAAGGCTGCCGTCCCGTGATATTGCTGGGAAGATCCTATAACAGCACTGATCCGCACCTGAATCTCGGGCTCGTTGAAAAGCTCATAGCCAAGAATGTCATGCCTGTCCCTATTGATATGCTTGAACTTGTGCCATCCGATATTTATGGCAACTACAGAAATATGTACTGGCCGAATGGTCAAAGGATAATTTCAGCAGCACAGTACGTGGCAAAAACAGATGGATTATATGCTGTTTATATAAGTAATTTCCGCTGCGGACCCGATTCTTTTCTCTGGCATTATATTACTGAAGAACTAAAAGGGAAACCGTTCCTTCACCTTGAGGTGGATGAACACTCTGCAGATGCCGGGATGATAACCCGTATTGAGGCGTTCCTTGACAGCCTTAAAGGATCAGAGACGAAGGAAAAAAGAAGTGTGGAAGTTTTCAGGCCAAGACCAAGTCCGTCATCACCTCCAAAGGGAAGAATCCTCTATTTCCCTTATATGAATGATGGCGCATATATGGCCGCAGCTGCAACCCGCAGTATAGGTATCCCCTCAGAAGTTCTGCCCAGGCCGTCAGAGGAGGATTTTGCTATCGGGAGAGAATATACCTCCTCAAAGGAATGTTTCCCGATGATCTGTGTAACAGGAAGCTTCATAAAAAAGTTACGGGAACCTGGCACCGATCCGAAAAAAGTAAGCTTTTTTATGCCTGACCATAACGGACCCTGCCGGTTCGGACAGTACAATCAGTTTCACAGAATGCTCTTTGACAGACTTGGTTATAAGGATGCTGAATTGATAACACCATCAAATAACACATCATACGAGGATCTGGCCGGTGAATACGGACAAAAATTCAGAATAAGGGCCTGGAAAGGAATCATAGTTTCCGATTACATAAGAAAAATACAATGTGAAATAAAGCCTTATGAAATCAATAAAGGTGAAACGGACAGGGTTTATTATGATGCGATCAGAAAGCTGGAAGAATGTATAGAGAAAGGATCAAACGGGCTTCGTAAAGTGTTGAGAGGGATTGCAGGTGAATTCCTGGCAATAAAGACTGACAGGTCAGTGAGAAAACCCATTGTGGCAATCATCGGTGAGACATACATGCGTGATAACGCCGAATGTAACGGGAACATAGCTAACCGCCTTGAAGATCTTGGTGTTGAAGTAGTTGTAAGCCCGTTTGCGGAATGGATAACTTATTCTACACACCGCTTCACACGTGACAGCCGCTGGAAAAATAACAAAAAAGGGATTATCAAATCAAAGATACAGGAAGCCGGACAGGAAGTTATTGCTGAATATCTCCTGCAGGGAATCAAAAAATTCACTGACCGTGATAAGAATATCCCCCTCCATGAGATACTGAGTTCATGTAATACCTATATCAGTGAGTTTTATGATGGAGAGCCGCCGATAGGAATCGGAACTTCAATAGCCATGGCAAAAAGAGGTGTATCTGGCATTGCCGCCATCCTTCCGTTCACATGTATGCCGGGCACACTTGTCTCATCGGTAAGTGATTCCTTCAGGAAAGATCATAAAAATATCCCCTTCATCAATATTGCTTATGACGGACAGGATTCAGTTTCGCTTGAAACAAGGTTACAGGCGTTTGTATTCCAGGTGAAGGAGTTTGCCCGGATTGCAGAACCGGTATATAGTTAATAAAGTCTTGCAGGTCGAGCAGTCCGGAGATCATACGACTTTAAAGCCTAACTGCTCAAGTTTCTTTCTGGTTTGTTTGGTTCCGCCGTTAAGCTTGACAGTATAGGCAGGGAACTCCCTTCTTCCCCTGTAGTCGCCTCTCTGTTTTTCAAAGTCAGCAGGTGCAAACCGCAGGTTGATGTTGTCTTCGTCAATATTGTATGTATGAAGAACAGCTTCTCCTATAATATCTTCATCGGTTTTACCAATGCCGCTGACTGAAATAACAGGCTTCTCCGGTTTCGGAACTTTTGAAGGATACCAGTTCTTAAGAGGCAGATTGAAATGCTTGCAAAGCGAATTTACTACTATTGATGTCCCGTTGGCTTTACCGTCTGTTGAATAGCCGGCAATATGGGGTGTAGCAAGGAATGTCCTGGCCATCAGATCAAGATCTATGTCAGGCTCATTCTCCCATACGTCCAGTACAGCGCCTGCCAGTTTCGCTGATTCAAGGGCTTTCTTAAGTGCATTGGTTTCTGTAACCTCGCCTCTTGATGTGTTAATAAACCATGTCCCTTTTCTCATCTTCCTGAAGCTCTTCTCATCAAACAGGTGCCAGGTAGAGTCCTCGCCCACTACGTTCAGAGGAACATGAAGTGTCACAATATCTGATTTATATAATATCGCACCGAGACTCACGAAATTCTTCTCGCCTTCCTTTCTTGCCCTCGGCGGATCGTTGAGCAGTACATTCATTCCCAGTGAACGGGCAAACTTTTCAACCTTTGTACCGACATTACCGACGCCGACAATACCGATAGTCTTTCCTTTAAGGCTGAACCTGAATTCCGATGAAATCTTAAGAAGGGCAGCTGCAATATACTGCTGAACAGAGTATGAATTACAACCCGGGGCATTGGTCCAGAATATTTTGTTCTTTTCACAGAATTGTGTATCAAGATGGTCAAAACCGATAGTTGCAGTGCCGATAAATCTGATTTTTGTCCCTTTCAGAAGCAAATCAGTGCATTTTGTCCTGCTTCTAATAAGAAGCGCATCAGCATCCTTCAGTATCTTATTGCTTATCTGTCTGCCGGGAAGGTACAAGACTTCGGCATATGGTTCCAGGACACCTTTCAGAAAAGGGATCTTATTGTCTGCAACTATCTTCATGAAGTATTTTTCCTGTGAATTTATAACTTTTTCCTGAATAAAGGATTACTGAGAATATGTTCTCCCTGCAGACAGAAAGAAAGAAAACCGGCTTTGAACATAATTATACAAATATGAATTCGTAATTTTAAATGTCAAATGTCAGGACAATGCAGGTAAATCGCGTAAACCCGAGAAACTCTCTGAACAAAGCCTGGCTTAAGGTTAAACCCGAAAGAGCCGCGATTGAGATTTTCAAGAAAAACCTCTCCTTTCTGTTAAACAATATAAATGAATCGGAAACCGAGGATGCAATACGTATTGAAGAAAGCATGTGAAAATGCACCGCGGAGCGCAAGGCTCAGGGCATAGGAATCTTATAAATACCTTCAGATGTGCCTGTTATGATTTCATCTTTATATGTGTCAACATCAAGGATAACGATCTCATCCACGGGAATATCCACAACATTCCATATATCTGAATCATAGTATGCGAGCAAATCCTTGGGGTGTTTCCCATATACTATCCAGATGGTCCCCCGTGAGTCTGATCTGATAAACCTTATATTGCGGCCGGATGATGATGCAGGAGGCTGCACTTCAGTCCAACAGGAATTGATAGTCTTTTTGTAAATCCGATCAGTATTGCCATCCCATTTTGATACCCAGAGAGTATTATCCTTATCTGCTGAAATATGCCCGGCAGCCGCCTGATTACGTTTAAGCGGCAGAGTGTCAGATTCCCTGGTCATTACCCTGTTCATGTCAATCCTGAATAGCCGGTTGCTTTGCATCAGCAGGACATTTGATTCATTATCAGCTGTTATAAACGGAATATGGTTTGTTTCAAGGAGTGACGTGGATGAAGTGAAATTCACAGTATCAGTTCCGTTGAAAAAATAAATGCCGGCAGAATATGTCGCAATGAACAGATCATTTTCATTCCGGCATAGGATTTCGTTTACAATGCATGAGACCGGGATCCTGAAGAAATCTTCATATGAGAGGTCGTCATTCAGTTTAAGTATCCGCCTGTCAAATGTTGCAAGAAAAGGTGTTTGTGAGCTTTCCTCCGACATGGTAAGAATTGAGGGAATTTTATTATTAAACGAATATTTACCGGTCTCCAGGTCAGTAACCGAAACCTGGCTGCGGGGCAAAACAGGAAGAATGCTTATCCATCTGTTGGGGATTGATGATAAAACCCATAATTTACTATCAGAAACAAAAAGCTGGTTTATATACGTATAGTCCTTCTCTTCAAGATAGTTCTCCGGAATTTCCTCCTTTTTACATGATCCTGGCAGGATGCATACTATACCGATGATCAAAATTGAGGCTATTTTTGAGGCACTTTTCATAGATCGGTAAAATCTCTGATATTTCAATAATTATTCAATACCCTGACCAGATAATGCATAGATATTGCCGCAAATTGTGTACCAACATTATTCTTTAAACAATATCTGTTGCACAATAAATGATCTGCCGGCTAAGGGCGAAGGGCAAAGGGCGGAGAGCATCATAACTACCGCGGAGCGGTTCCATTATTTTAGTAACGATAAACTAACCAAGGATATACGACCCCGGAGGGGTCGCATATGATCCATGCTAAAACATAATTTGTTTAGATGCTAAACAATTATGCCGGAGAGAGTGAACAGAAGGCAATACAGAAAACCGTACCTCATTATGAATTAATTGATTAATTGATAATATAAACTATGCGGTAAATAAACTTATTTAAATTTGCAGTGTTATATTCTTATTTCAATAAAACGCATTATAATCTATAGCCGCTTATGAGTGAACTTATCAATAATTCAGCAGAGAGGAAAGCGAAACTTAAGAAGCTGATCCTTAAACTCCATTCCGGCGAGACTGAAGATGCCGTGAGGAAGGAATTACTTGAAACCTTAAGCCAAATACCTTACGGAGAGGTGGTCGAGGTTGAACAGGAACTTATAAGTGAAGGACTCCCTGAATCGGAAGTCCTTAAGCTGTGCGATGCCCATTCAGCAGTGCTTGAAGGGAAGATCGATCTGAGCAGCTCAAAGAAGGTACCTGATGGTCATCCTGTGGATGTGATGAAAAAGGAGAATGCGGAAATAAAAAAGGTGACATCACAGATCTCGCAGTTAATTATGACTATTGATTTTGACAGGAATATTGATCTGAAAGAGAATGTGCTTAAACTTCACAGCTTATTTAACAGCTTGTGGGATGTCGATAAGCATTATCAGAGAAAAGAATACCTGTTATTCCCGTATCTTGAAAAACAGGGGATTACAGGACCTCCCAAGGTTATGTGGGGCAAGCATGATGAGATAAGGGAGCTCATCAAGGGAAGCATCGAAATACTTAAAACTGATAAATTAACAAGGGAGGATCTTCTGGCTTCGTCAGAAATAATATTATTGCCTGCAATCAAAGGTGTCAATGAGATGATACCCAAGGAAGAGGAGATACTTTTCCCGATGGCTCTTGACAAACTTACAGAACAGGACTGGTATAACATCAGCAGGCAATCGCTCGAAATAGGCTTCTGCCTTTATGATCCGGAAAACGACTGGAAGCCTTCATGGGTGAATGAAGAATCGCTGAGCGGGATGCAAACCGCCGGCGGCAATATTCAGCTTCCTTCAGGCAGCTTTTCAGTTGAAGAGCTGATGGCTGTGCTGAATACATTGCCGGTGGATATAACGTTTGTGGATAGGAACGATAAAGTGAAATACTTTTCACAGAGCGCTGAGAGGATCTTTCAGAGAAACCGGGCTATCCTCAACCGTGATGTCAGGCATTGCCACCCGCCGGCAAGCGCTCATATTGTTGACAAGATAATTGAAGACTTCAAAAACGGCCGTCAGAACCGCGCCCCATTCTGGATTAATATGGGCGGCAGGCTGATTCACATTGAATACTTTGCTCTCAGGGATGACAAAGGCAATTACCTCGGAACACTGGAAGTATCACATAATGTTTCAGTTTACAGGGAGCTTGAGGGGGAACAAAGGATATTATCTTATAAATGAACAGATGGAAAATAAACTTATCATAACACCAAAGACAAAGGTATTGCAGCTTATTGAGGCATACCCTGAACTTGAGGAGTTCCTTATCAGCAAGGTGCCTGCTTTTGAAAAGCTTAAAAATCCGCTGCTCAGAAAGACAGTTGCAAAGATTGCTACTCTTCAGCAGGCGGCGGCGATAGGCAATATTGCAGTCGGGGATCTGATAAACCTGCTCCGCAACAAGATTGGTCAGGATCTGATTTCAGATACGACGATCAATGAATACAGAACTGCAAAACCGTTCTGGTTTGATGAAAATCTGATCAGGCACGAATTTGATGCAAGGGAAATGCTTGCAGCTGGCGAACAGCCGATTAACCAGGTAATGGCTGACCTGAATAGACTGGAGAACAGGACAATCTATAAGCTTATTGCACCATTCCTGCCTGCGCCGTTGATTGATAAAGCATCAAGCCTGGGAATAGACCACTGGCTGAAAAAGGAAAAAGAAGATCTGTTTTTTGTTTACTTTTTCAAGGAATAGAAGAGAAGCAGGTAATGATTAATTTATTATTGTCATTTCTTTCAGCAGATACCCTGCTCCTGCATACTTATCAATAATAAACAATGCAAACCTGATATCGAGGCTGATATTGCGGCTCTGGTCAGGGTTAAAATCCATATCGCTTGCTACACCTTCCCATGCCCTGTCGAAATTGATGCCGATCAGGTGTCCGTCGGCATTGATAACGGGGCTTCCTGAATTGCCTCCCGCGGTATGGCAATTGGCGATAAAACATACCGGAACCTCTCCATTCTGAGTGTAACTGCCAAAATCCCTGTCATTATATAATTGCTTCAGCTTATCAGGAACATCATAATCATAGATTTCAGGATTATCCTTCTCCATGATGCCTTTCAAAGTACTGTAGTGTCTGAAGTAAACAGCATCTCCTGAAAGATACCCCTGCACGGTGCCATACGCGACACGAAGAGTTGAATTTGCATCGGGATAAAACACCCGTTCCTTGTCAAACTCCATCTGCAGTGTCATGTAGTTTTTGTTAAGCCTCTGAATTTCAGATGATATACGGTTCAGCTCTCCTCTCACATTCGCAGCCAGGAATTCACTTACACTTTTTGCAAGCAGGTAAAAGGGATCTTTATTGAGCTTTGTGAGACTGCTATTATTAAAACCATTAAGAAATGCATTGAACCTGGCTTCGTCAGTAAAAACTGTCCTGCCGTACATTTTATTTGCAAACGAACGGAAGTCTCCCTTGCATGCATTTTTAATTCTGGTATATTCAGGCGCCTGCCATTTCTCATCCAGGTTTTCGCCGTACATGCCCATTACTGCTTCAAAGAGCTTCTTGTCAGTTTCAATATTGTAATTTTTGAAAAATCCTTTGGTCGTATTAATCAGCTCATTTTTTGCGACTTCTATTTTCTCAGAAACCGGATCGGAAGCATACAATCCTGTAAAAGCCATCATGTACCTTGCAAATCCCACAGCCTCAGCGCCGCTGCTGAAAAAGGCATCATTTGTATAGCTACTGACCAGGCTGTAATCCTTCAGCTGTGAATACAATTCCTTATACCCGGGCAATATATGTCCATACTTTGCTTTCCTTGTTTCATCCGTATTTATCCATTCTGTAAGCTTCTTCTCATATTCCTGCTTCTTCCCTACCGTATTCATCCTTTCAAGTCCCTGGTTTTCTCCTATCCATTTCTTCCAGGCATTGGCTATCCCGGATTTCTTTGCAGAATACTGCAATCTAATGAGGGGATCGGTATTCATTGACTCTTCCATTATCTCTATCTTTCTTGTTCTGATGGCGATCATCTCAGGATTAATATGATCCTTGACCATTTCGATATGATATGACGGTACATATTCAGAAGATGAACCGGGGTAACCGAATACCATTGTAAAGTCGCCCTCGTTGACACCTTTGAGTGAAACAGGGAAATGGTACAGCGGCTTGTAGGGTTTGTTCTCCTTTGAAAACAGTGCAGGTTTGTTGTCATTGTTCGCATAAATACGGAATAGTGAAAAATCTCCTGTATGCCTTGGCCATACCCAGTTGTCTGTCTCTCCTCCGAATTTTCCGATTGCTGAAGGAGGCGCTCCTACCAGTCTTACATCATTGAATGTTTCATTTACCAGCAGGAAATACTGGTTGCCCATATAAAAAGGTCTGATGCTGGCAGTATATCCGGTTCCCTCAATGGCGCTTTTTCTTATCCCTTCAGAATTTAAGTTTATGAGTTCTTCTCTTTTAGCGTCATCCATGCCTTCAGTTACGCCCTGCAGTACCTTTTCTGTAACGTCCTCCATCCTTTTCAGGAAGGTAACGAACAGTCCGGGGCATGGCAGTTCTTCGTCATGTGACATTGCCCAGAAGCCGTTTGTAAGGTAATCATGTTCAAGTGAAGAGAGAGATTGTATCCTTCCATATCCGCAATGATGGTTGGTGATCAGCAATCCGTCAGGAGAAATCAGTTCTCCTGTACAGCCTCCCCCGAAAGAGACAACCGCATCCTTCATGCATGCTTTATTAACACTGTAAATATCTTCAGCAGTCAGCCTGAATCCCTTTTCCTGCATGAGCTTAATGTTGTATTTCTCGATCAGCATGGGGATCCACATGCCCTCATCGGG
>Ga0154607_1155_pt1 | contig 18323 bp, 13 predicted proteins | sample Rifle2008BG13ft_FD_116036 | JGI IMG/M metagenome (GOLD analysis project Ga0154607, IMG submission 116036) | Bacteroidetes bacterium RBG_13_43_22 | reverse complement strand
TGTGGTTTAGAATAATACTAGTCATTTATTCCGGGTGCCGGATTGCAGGTTTCAGGTTTCGGATTTGGGGAGACGGAGATTTTCAAACCAGGTCATCAGCCTCTTCAGCAGGTTAAAATAGAGTGCAAGGTACAGGAGTACTGATACCAGCCAGATCACCATGATATTAAACCAGTAAGTATCAATCTCAAGATTCCCGATCTTCTTATATGGAGCATAGAAATGGGCCCGGCCGTTCCCTGATACTGCTTTCATATAACCCGGGTCAGATTTCTGAATATATTTTTTAGGAGTACTGACTATTTTAACAGAATTAGTAACATCAAGAACCAGAGATTTCAATTGTTCGTTTTCATAATTTTCACGGAAAGCTATCATTTCATACGGTCCTATAGCTTTTATAATTGAATCATAAATCCGATCTGTGGTTTCGGTCGCTGATCTGTATTTATCCATGAAATGCTTTCTCAGGGAATTAAGATATGCAGTTGCTGCATTATTAACACTTTGATTGAATTTATCTGTATTCAATGAATCTTTCCATGAACCCGGTACAGTATTGGTCAGTTCTGCAAGCTCATCAATATGATAGTTCAAATGAGCAAAACTCTCATCGACCTGGTCGCTGTAATCGGCACTGTCACCAACTGTTCTGCATATCCACAGGTCTTCATTCAATTTGTTACTAATGAGGAATGCGCCGTAAAAATAATTCTGTCTGGCCTCCATGTTATATCTGAAGGTTTGCTTTTCATATTTATTATTCCTGAACTGTTCAACTGCAAGAGCTTCAAATGACCAGCGGGCAGTCATCACGTCTCCTATGACAGGAACAAATTCTTTAAACGATTTGTTACTCAGATGAAGCTGGTCAAATTTTACCAGCACACCACTGAATAAGAGCTGGGGTATAATAATAAAAGGTATCAGGATATAAATTGTGACGACATTATTAAATGCTGATGAGATATTTAATCCAAGTATATTAGCGGAACAGGATGTCGTGAAAAGGACCAGCCAGTAGCTTAAAGTCATACCTTTTATACCCAGTATCAGATTGCCGATAAGGACAAATGATAATGTCTGGAATGCAGATACCAGAAACAATATCATTACCTTGGAATTCAGATAGCTGAACCAGCTCAGGTGAAGGAATGATTCTCTCTTCAGTATTTTCCTGTCTTTTACAATCTCCTCGGAGCTGATCATCAGTCCGAAGAAAAGAGACGTAATGACACACATGAAAATATAAGGTGGTATATTGTCATTTTCGCTGAACTTATATACTTCATTGGTATATCTGGTAAAAAATGCAAGTAAGAATGCTAAAAAGGGAGGTCCCAGTAAGCTTATAATAATATATTGTTTATCAGCCACTTTTGACAGGAAATCACGGGTAAAGAAAATCACTGACTGTTTAATAAGTCCGGGGATGCTGAAATTATTTTCAGGTATTTTTTGTTTTTCAACAGAGCTCATCCTGACTCTGCTATCTGTCTTTTCAATGAATTTGTCAGCCCATTCTTTTGGAGACACTTTCCTTATGCGTGTTGCCTTCCCGTGTTCATCAACCACCTTTGCCTCGACGATCTGAAGTATCTGGTCTGTATCGACATTGCCGCATTTGATACACTGGTCCTCATCAGGATTGGCATGCCTGGATACACTTTTGAAATAGATAATTGCCTCTGTGGGATTACCGAAGAAAACCTGGTAACCGCCCCTGTCAATTATCATAATCTTATTGAACATCTTATAGATTTCTGACGCAGGCTGGTGTATGTTAATTATTACCAGCTTCCCCTTGTGGGATTGTTCCTTAAGCAGGTTCATTACTGCCTCCGAATCAACGGATGAGAGTCCTGATGTTGGTTCGTCCACAAAAAGAATAGTCGGTTCTCGAAGCAGCTCCAGAGCTATGTTCACTCTTTTTCTCTGTCCGCCGCTGATAACCTTTTTAAGAGGACTGCCTACTTTAAGGTCCTTAATCTCATCAAGGTCAAAATCGATAAGTATCTTATTAACTGCCTCAGCCAGTTTACTCTCGGAAAGGTTATTGAGGCACATTTTTGCGTTGTAATATATGTTCTGATAAACGGTCAGCTCCTCTATGAGAAGATCATCCTGCGGTACAAATCCTATTACGCCGTTAAGATTTTCCCTTTCACTTTCATCGTAGAGATCATATCCATTAATCAGTACTTTGCCTTCGTGGGGTTTTAATGTCCCGTTCAGGATGCTTAATGTGGTTGATTTACCGACACCGCTTCCGCCCAGGATCCCGATCAGTTCCCCGCATTCACCGTGAAAATTAAGATTGTGAATGCCATTCTCGCTGTTCCGGAATCTGAATGTGACATCATCTGCATCAAGAGAGATCCTGCCTTTATATGCGGTTTCGGATATTCTGCTGCTGATCTCTGAATAGTAGATTGTTTTAATACCTGAACCTCTTATCGTGGAACCGCGGTCAAAGATATAAGTCTGATCCGTAAAGATATTCTGCCCGTTCAGGTACAGATCCTCAGTTCCTTTATACCTCAGAATATAAGTATTCGTACTGGCAATACAAAGGAATGAGACTATCCCCTTCAGGTTTTCATCGTTTACATGTTTGATCTCTTCGTTTTCAGATCGTTTTCTGCTATCCATTAAAAGGAGTTTGTGTTTTTCCTTCACATCATGGATGTCGTTCATTATAAAGCTCTTGATATCCTGGTATTCATTTGCCGGGATGTTGAATGCATCCGAAACAGTCTGGAGAAAATCAAGCTCGTTTTCCGTAATTTCCTCACCAAGCGATATAAAATCCATGAGCTGGATCAGAACATATACTTTCTGATTCTGACGCAGCTCTTCATTTATCTTTTCGCATATAGCGAGGATCCTCATCGCATTGAGTGAAACCCTCTTCCTGTCCTTAATGCTTCCTTTGGTAATGCTTTCAGAATTAAATATGCCGAGGTATTCCTCGAACATTTTCATATACTTTGCTGCCAGTTCATTGTTAAGGTGGCGTGACAGGAATACCTTTACAATATCCTTTTCCCTGCTTGTGATGACTGTTTCATCGTGAATATCCCCGATCAGCGCAAAAAGCTGAACAAGGGCATTCAGTATTGTTTCACTCATATGGCTTGTTAATAATTATTTACCGTAAGATATTATTTGTAATCAACACTAAAGCATATTTTGGCAGAAAGTATATCTTTGTTTAAACCAAGTTAGGAATTAATTGGCACACAGAAAAATTTTTTTGGATTACACCGGTCCTGTCGATCAGAATGTAATTGACCATCTTTTACAGAATCTCAAAAAGACAAAAGAGTATATAAGTTTAAGTAAAATCCCCGGCAAAAGGGTTTACTCAATACTTGTTGAATGTCTTGAAAATATATCAAAACATACACCAAAAGACATTCCGGTCAACCATGGCAAAGTCCCGTATGTTTCTGCAGGTGAATGGGACGACAGTATCAGCATCTATGCAGGAAATCCGGTTCTGCTTGAAAAGAGGGATCTGCTGGTCAACAGGCTCGAAAAGGTCAACAATATGAGCCAGGAAGAACTTACCAGCCTTTATGAGAAGATCCTTAACAGGGAAGCCAGGCTGACTGACAACGGCGCCGGTGCCGGATTGGGATTCATACTGATGAAACTTAAATCAGGCAGGAAAATTGATTACAGTTTTACCAGGATAAATGATAGCCTTTCATTTTTTGAAATACAGATATCCGTAAATAAACATACCATGAGAAAGTTAATCATTGACAAGACAGTAAACTCACCTCAGGTGATTTTTGATCCGGAGATAAACAGATTCGAGATTTCCGGTGAATCAAGACCTTCTGATGTCGCTTCTTTCTACCTGGAGATCCTGAAATGGTTTGATGATTATTCTTCATATCTCAACAAAACCCAGGAATTGAAAGAGCCGGTTGTTTTTAATTTTGATTTTGAATACTTCAATTCGTCATCGGCGAAATATATTCTTGATTTCTGCAAGCAGATAGGTGATGTGAGGTCAAAAGGCAGGAACCTGGCAATAAAATGGCACTATGACAGGGATGATCTCGACATGCTTCAAGTGGGCCATGAAATGGCAAAGATCTCAAGGACTCCTTTTGAATATGTTCAGAAGGAAATAGAATGATCTTATGTCAGGAGATTTCACAAAAAGGGATGTCCTGAAATGGATTGAAGTAATTTACCGGCCCGGCAATCAGCAAATCCAGGATATTACTCTAAACTGGCCGGAATATAAAAAAACTTTCATTGACCGGATTGCTGAAAACCTGTATAACGATATCCAGCGCACAAAACACCTGTTTTCATCACCATATACTTTCAAGAAAAAATTCAGCAAACTGACAGAGACTGAAAAATCGTCCTGGTACGATTTTGCTCTGGATATCCCAAAAAAATTAAGACTTTTAAATCTATATATCCGTCCTTACAAAGATTTTTGCAGGACATGCCTGATACCTTATTATGATCTTGAAACGCTTGCCCGCGCCGATTATCATAACTATTGCCAGAAACAGAAATCCGTGCCGGACACTAAAGGAAAGAAAGAACAGGTTCATGATTCGTTCAGGGATCTTCCGGATGAAAAAAAACGTTTTTACATTGAACTGAACCACCTGGTTCCGGTAGCGCTTAAAAAGGCAGGTTATGAGATAATCAGGCCTGAGGAGATGACCGAAATAAGCGAAAAAATGGTCATGAAATTTGCCAGGGCAATTCATTCAAAGTACCTGCGTGAAATAAAGAAAAGGGACACCGGTTCGAAAAAGAGTTCCTATCTGTCATGGGTCCACAATCCGGGAGATGCCCAAGATATTAATCTCAGCGATTTTGATGATCTCCCTGAAGATATAAAGCATTCCAACCTGGATAATGCTTACCAGATCCCGGCTAAGCTGCTGGCAATAGGTTACAAGCTGCGCCAGACAGGGAAAGGATTCAAACCCGCTGTGCTGCATCTCAGCGAGGACGAAATTGAAACCATGGCGAGAGTTGAGCATATCCGGTGGTGCTGGGATAAAATCCTTCACGGATGGATATATGGAAAGGTTAAGGATGAACGCAGAAAAACACATCCTGCTATAATCCCGTATGAAGATCTGTCCGAATCCGAAAAGGAGAAAGACCGTGAGCTTGTAAGGTTGGTACCTGCACTTCTCCAGGATGTTGATTATGATGTTTTTCATGTTAATCCCGAGAAAATCAGCAAGCTGCCTTATGCAATAAAGCCGCTGAGCAGTATTCGCAGGATACTGGATGAAACGAAAAAAATGAACGCGCATATAAGAAGTCTTGTCTCGCTGTCACCTGATGTGGAAGAGATGGTTGAGGCAAGGAACAGGAAGCTTGAAGAAGCGCTGAAAGAAATTGAATCAAGCTATGATTATGCGCTTCATATACAAGAGTCATTTCTTCCTGATAATCTTTACATTAGGGAATGTTTCCCCGACAGCTTTATATTGTTCAAGCCCAAGGATATTGTCAGCGGCGACTTTTATTTCTTCAGCAGGCTGAATCATCATATGGTATTTGGAGCGGCTGACTGTACAGGGCACGGCATTCCTGGCGCGCTGTTGAGTACTATCGGATACGGTATACTCGATGAAGCAGTTAACGTACTGAAGCTGACCGATCCCAGTGAGATACTGAAGCATTTATACTTGAAGATGCACAAGTTCCTGAAAATGGAAACCGAAAAAAAAGGGATTTCTGATGATATGGATATCGCATTATGCAGTCTGAATACCAGGAAGCATATTCTTACATTTTCAGGAATCGGTAATCCTCTGTACCATGTCAGCGGAGGCAAGCTGGATGAGTACCGACCGGGAAATCTGAAGAAGAAACCTGATGAAAGCGATGGGAATGAATATATTTCAGACAGTATTAACCTGAAAAACGGAGATTCAATATATTTATTTTCAGATGGTTACGCTGATCAGTTTGGAGGCAGTGATCATAAGAAGTACCAGACCGGCAGGTTGAAAAGTTTCATACTGAGCATACAGGATAATCCGATGCCGGAGCAGGGTGACAGGTTATATGAAGAGATTGAGAAGTGGCGGGAGGTGAAAAATGAGGAGCAGACGGATGATATACTGGTAATAGGGATAAGGATATGATTTAGTGTTATAATTACAATTATTTATTACTAGCTATATAATCATCATAAGCCTTGAATCCGCATTTTTCATACAGATCAAGGTAACGAGGATCATCCCTGAGGTTATCAAACATCGGATCGGCTTTCAGCCAGGATATCTCAGGGCTGCGGGTCTGGTAAGCCTTTTCAAGCCAGACAAATGCAGAGTCCTTCCGGTTTATCATGCTGTAAGCTCCTGCCACATAGAAATCGGCGCTTCCAATCAGTGTATATTTACTTTTTTCCTTCAGGCTTTCTATTATTGACTCACAATCCCGGTTTCTGCCTTTTTTAAATAATATTGCTGCGATATATGATTGGTACTTCGGAATGTTTCCCAGTTCCGGTTTACTGTTTTTACTTCTGTTAAGGTAATAAAGTGCAGAGTCATAATCATGCAACCAAAAGAATCTTTCCCCAATAAATGCATCATTTATGTTTTCTTTGTATTGAAATTTATAAATATCATCGTGTGAATTGCTAATCCTGGAATCCTTCAGCATTGCGAGGAAGACTGTATTTTCCTCAGTAGAGACTCCATTAATTATGCAAAGATTTATTTGATTAATTGCTTCCTTATAACTTCCCATCTTTACCAAGAAATCTATTAATCCATAAGATAGATAGAAGTTATTTGGCTCTATGTCAATTGCTTTTCTTAAAAGAGAATCTGCCTTAATGAAGTTGTAATAATAATACATCTCAAAACCTCCAAGCATATCGACAGCCATAGCACAATTTGGATCAAGTTTTAAAGCAATTTTTTCATAACGCATGACATCAGGCCATACTTTCTGCATTTCATATCCTCCACTTCCGAAATAACCCGCTTTTGTCAGCAAAAACATTCCAGCATACGCATATGCCTCTGCATAATATGGATCTAGTTCTGTTGCTTTAAGTGCATACTTCATCCCAGAATCGGACAATTGTGTAATATTTGTGCTGGTTTGCACGTAGCCTATGGACTTTGCTATTTGAAGCGCTTCAAAAGCCTCATCATTTCTCGTTCCGATATTAGTTATGCTTTTATTTTCTTCCTCGGTAAGATTCGCATCAAGCCCTCCGGCTATCTTTAATGCTATATCTGACTGAATTGTAATTACCTCTTCGGCTGAGTAAACGTTGTCGTATTGATCTTCCCAGATATATTTGTCAGATTTGGGATCTACCAGGTAGACATTCACTCTGACTTTGTCTCCGTATTTTTTATAGTTTCCCAGGACCAGGTAGTTCACTTTCAGGTCAGAAGCAATCTTTGAGGGATTCTCTTTTGATCCCTTATATTGAATTACTGATTGCATGGGTGCAATCCTGTCAATTGATCTGATCTTATAAAGGTGCCTGATAATCTCATCAGTCAGGCTCAGGCAGGCAGCTTCCTGTGAAGGATCGTCACTGTAATTCTCAAATGGAAGGACAGCAATACTCTTCTCTGTCACCTTTACTGGTTTAATCAATTCGGGTATGATAAAATACCCCGCCACAATTAACGCCAGAACTATTAATACTCCTGCAATGATTTTGTTCCTGCGATTTTTTCCTGATATTGGCTCGCTTTCAACATCTCCTGCTTTCCCCTTTACCTCATGGTCTGGATTTCTTAGTCCTGTGATGATCTCTTTTATGGCATTTGCTACTTTATTTATCTGATCCCTGTAATTTGTATGATTAAGATTTTCCTGGGAATTTGCCTCTTTTACCAGAAGCGGTCTGTTGACTCCGGGAGATTTGAAAATGAATTCTATCCCCCGCATATATCCTCCCAGCTCATTCTCAATCAGCTTCTTATCTTCAGCATCAAGATTGTGTATCTGAATGGGAAGAACGCGACTTGCAATATTACCGCCCGGAACTCTAACTTTCAGGCTATACTGATCTTTAGATGCCTGCTCAATAAATGCCTTGAACTCATGCACCCAGGCAAAGGATTTAGGATCCACATAGGTCCGTGAAATGATAGGGATAAATACAGCACATTTGAGCTTTTCCTTCAAAGAAGCATCTACATCATGTGTCTCGAGAAGACCATCACTGGGATTAATATCAAAATAGACGCTTACCTCATCCTTGAACGTTGACTCAAGCTCGGTTTTAAGCGCTTCAACAAATTCGCTCACCCATCTGTCGCCCTTATTGTCCTTCTGGCGGTAGCTGATGAAGATGTCGTATTCAAATCCAGGGATGAAGCCGGGCATATATTACTTATTCATTTTGATAAAGTTACAATAATCATCCATAAAAGTCAAATAAAACTCCCTCTTTGAAGCCATTATAAGCTTTACCCTGGTTATTTCCGTATAACTGTTTTTTTCTTCATTCTGGATTTAAAAAATTTATAGCCGTATCAATGATCCTGATTCATATTATTTTAATAAATTTGATTTGGTATGAAAAAGGCGATATTCTGGTTATTTCTGGCAGTTTTTTTTGCTACTCCGGCTGCGGGACAGAACGATAGTGTTCTGATTCAGTCCGCTGTTCCTGATTCCGCATACAGGAGTTTTAGGCTCTTTGAGGATGACAGCCTGCTTGAAATTTCGCTCCGGTTTGACCTCTCAACTTATTTCAGGACAAAACCCAAAAAAGATTACCTGCAGGCCAATATAACCTTCCATTTAAGTGAAACAGACTCCCTGAGCAGGGATATACGGTTGAAAACCCGCGGAATATTCCGGAATTCATGGTGTGTGTTCGCTCCGATTGAATTAAATTTTAAGAAGACTGATTTCGGATACGCCGATCTGAACAGTATATCCAAACTAAAATTAGTTACTCAATGCGGGTCGGGTACAATTAATGAGGAGTACCTGCTTAAAGAGTATCTGGCATACAAGCTGTTTAATGTTCTGACCGATACCAGCTTCAGGGTGAGGCTGCTGGCTATAAACTATATCGATACGGAGAAGAAAAGAAAACCTATACGGCATTACGGGATTTTCCTCGAACCGCTGGATATGCTGGCTGCAAGAACAAACAGCGTCCCTGTAAAATCGACTACCCTGACACAAAAAAACATATTCCCACGGATCATGGACAGGATGGCCATATTCAATTACATGATAGGCAATTATGACTGGTCAGTCCCGGGGCAGCATAATGTTAAGATCCTGAAACCTTTAACCCTTGATCCCACGGCATTTGCAGTAGCCGTACCGTATGATTTTGACTGGACAGGCCTTGTGGATCCGTCGTATGCCGTTCCTATTGAAGAAACAGGACTTAAATCTGTCCGTGAGCGTCTTTTCACAGGTGTATGCAGGAGCAGGGAAGTATATCTCAAGGACCTGGAGACATTTTCAGCAGAAAAAGACGAATTTTACAGATTGATAAACGAATTCCCCTATTTAGGCCAGAGAGCAAGGAGAGATATGACAATGTACCTCGATGGATTCTTCAACCGTCTGGGAGGAAGGAATTATCTTGTTGATGATTTGCTTGAAACGTGCAAGAATTTTTAACTTAAAACAAATAGATATATGCCTGACAATTTTTTTAATCTGAATAATCCCAATTTTTACGGTGTTTTGGTAAGATTTGCCATCCACCTGGTATTCCTGTTGATACTCATCTGGGGTATCTATTTCAGGTACTCAAAGAAGGAGAAGTTCCTGTTTACATTCTTCCTGATGGGTATTGCAGTATTCTTCATTACCTCAATGCTGAAATCTGTATTTGTCGATATGGGAATGGCATTCGGGATGTTTGCAGTCTTTGCGATCCTCAGGTTCAGAACAAGGAACTTCAGCCTCAAGGACATGTCGTACATCTTTACGATAATTGGATTGTCGGTGATCAATTCCCTGAAGCTGGTGGGATTTCCTGTATTGGGAATAGTGATTTTCAACATATTGATTATTGCCTCAGCAGCTATTCTTGAGCTGATAACGGCTAAACACAATGTTGTGAACCATACAATTATCTATGAAAACCTTGAATTGCTGAAATCAGATAAAAACCATAAAGTTCTGAAGGATATTTCTGACATGACGGGTAAAGAGATCCTGAAGTATAAGATCAGAAAGATAAACTTTAAGAAGCAGGTTGCGGAGATTGATATATTCTATAAAGACGATGCATCTCCTATTTCGTATTAACTGAATGCTATTCTTTGTACTTAAACCTCAGGAGTGTGGCATTTCCATTTTGCCCTTCATTTGATATCAGCATATCTCCGTTCTCAAAAAAGGTGATTCCTTCAGGCATATTAAATATAACAGGATCAATACTGACCATATACTCAATTGTACCCTGAAAGCTGAATACAAATAACATATGGTCATCAGCAGATATGAGAAAGAGCTTCCCGGTAACAGGATGGACAGCTATTGCAGACGGACTGAAACTGATATCCGGTTTCTTTGCCTCACCTTTCTTATTGTATTCCACCTTATCAAAGACCTCATTTAATGCTGCAAAGTCTTTTATTGCTGATAATTTGAATTCCATTAAAGGATCCTTATTAAGTTCATTTGTTCTAAGGTCAAATCCATAGAGCCCTTGTTTTACATCGGTTTTTGAATCCTTATCTGCTTTATCCTTAGGGGCAATAAGCAGTCTGTTATTCGCAATATCAAAACAAAGTCCTTCAATATTTTTATTTGGAATCCCCTTCAGGCGGATTTCTTCCGGAGGAACAGGCCGGTCCAGGTCAGAGATTTTATAAAGAATCCCATTACTCTTCAATACATAAAAAGCATTATTGTCCCTGGCAATCCCTTCATAATCGCCATTCCCGTAAAAGGTTACGCTCAGTGTAATTGTCTTCTTCCTTAAGTCGTAGATAAAGATTATCCCGTTCTCGTCCTGCACGCAGGCAACGGAAGATGAATCTACTGCAGTTATTCCTGATATCTCATGAAGTACTGCCGGAAGGATAAAAGTCCCGTCAGGATTGTTAAGATCATAACCGATGGCAATGATACTTTTATTGTCAGGTTTTTGAAGAATGCTCTCGGTTGTACTGACGCAGCCTGAAAGAATCAGGAATGAAATTGTTATATGGTATATAGAGAATAGCATTAAAGCAAGTCTTTTCTTTTTCATTGGTTTATAATATGCTGCCAATGATATAAAGGTAAGAATTATTGCCAATAATAAGTTGGCTGAAGTCAACGGTAACTGATGTTTTTTAATCTGTAATTAATTAATGATGACCGTCAGCTTCAGCTGATTTCAGAAGTTATCCGGAAAGTCATGCCTGTTGATTTTTCAGTTGCCGTCAGTTTCAGCTGACGGTACAGAGGCTTCCCCTTTTTCAAGGACTTTAGTCCAATTACTCCTGTTGAGCTAAAGTCCTTATTATGAAGTATAGTATAGTACTCAAACCCGTAAAATTAATATCTTTGATTTAACCGTGATAAACAGCTCAATAGAGAATAAATGGCACACCATCTTACTATAAAGCAGAACAGTTATTACAAACTTAGTGAGCGAATCAACAGGTTTCCCCAGGGTGCTCCATGGTCTGATCTGCTTTTTGAGATCCTGAAAATACTCTTTTCAGAAAGAGAGGCTGGCCTTGTTTCACTATTACCGATCAAGCCGTTCAATCCACGAAAAGCTGCAAAAATATGGAAGATGAAAGAGGAGGAAGCACGGAAAATCCTCAATGATCTCGCCGATCGCGGTTTGCTTGTTGATGCCGAGCATAAGGATGATACCGTTTATTCCATGCCTCCTCCAATGGCCGGATTCTTCGAGTTCTCCCTGATGAGGTACAGGAACGACATTGACCAGAAAAAACTCTCAGAACTCTTTTACCAGTACATGAATGTCGAAGAAGATTTCATTAAAGGCCTTTTTACCCGGGGCGAGACACAGCTTGGAAAGGTATTTGTCAATGAGACAGTTCTGTCAGAAGAAAATTCACTTCATGTTCTTGATTATGAGAGAGCTTCCGAAGTGATTAAAACAGCCGCCTGTATAGGAACAGGCGTTTGTTACTGCCGGCATAAAATGCAGCACTTAGGGAAGAATTGTGACGCTGAGACGGATATCTGCATGACATTCAACAATAGTGCAGATTCTCTTACACGCCACGGGATAGCAAGAAAAGTCGATGCCGCAGAAGGTCTGGATCTTTTGCAGAAAGCCAGGGATCAAAATCTTGTTCAGTTCGGGGAAAACGTCAGGGAGAAGGTGAACTTCATCTGCAACTGCTGCGGCTGCTGCTGTGAAGCACTGATCGCTGCAAGACGATTCGGATTCCTGCATCCTGTGCATACAACTGGTTTTATTCCTGTTATTAATATCGATAATTGCAACGGTTGCGGCAAATGCGTGTCGCTTTGTCCTGTGGAAGCTATGACCCTGGTTTCGGCAAATGATCCGGTCAAACCTCTGAGCAAGAAGGCAAAGCTGGATCAGGATATCTGCCTGGGTTGCGGCGTTTGCCTCTCCGGTTGTAATAAAGACGCTATAAAGCTCGAATCAAGAATAGAGCAGGTGATCACTCCTGTTAATTCTGTTCACAGGGTTGTGGTGATGGCAATTGAAAGAGGCAAGCTGCATAACCTGATCTTTGATAACCAGGTTTTATTCAGTCACAGGGCTCTTGCCGCGGTGCTTGGTGCAATACTGAAGCTGCCGCCTGCAAAACAGGTTGTCGCAAGCAGACAGTTCAAATCAAGATATCTCGAGGGCCTGATAAAGAGACAAAAGATCACCTGATAATATTTTGAAATTACAGCAGAATTTATTTTTCATAGACAATCTCCTTTGAGCCTGTAATTGTATTACCCGATGCAGTTACATTTGAGGATTTCTTACCAACAAAAATTGCTGTTTTCTGGTTCCCTTTACCTGTTGAACGGATAATATTACTGGTTATCGTGATATCATGTGTTTCTCCGACGATATGGAATCCGTCGGCTTCCCCGTGCATCCCGTTATTTTCGATAGTATTGTTTATAAACGTGTTCCTGTGACCGCTGTTCTGCTCATTCTCATTCCGGAACAGAACACCGTGGGAATCATTTTCATACACATGGTTATTCTCAAATACATTATCTGTATCCTTATGACCTATTGAAAATCCGTTATCTCCGTTAGAATAGACTTTGTTGTTCCTGAATATCCCATTCTGAACCCGCCAGCAGAGGAAAATACCATCACCCTTGTTATTGTGGCTTATGCAATTTTCAACTACTGAGTGGTCCGATCCTGTCCCTGGGTGGAATCCAAGCCCGTCTCCGTTTACAGCTTCACAACCTCTTACAGTAATATTCTCTGTTATCTGCCAGCTGAAAGTGTCGCCATTAAACTCATTTACCCTGACATTTTCGACAACACAATTCTTCGATTTATGGATGTAGATCCCGCCTCCCCGGCAGCCATTTATATAATAGTTTGTGCTCTTGTTGCCTTCAACAACAAGGTCTGCAATTTTCACATTTTCAGCATCAACCGCTTCAATGATTGAAAAACTGTTTGTGATTGTGCCGTTCAGAGAAGCGAGATAATCATTGACAGTTCTGTTATCAAAATAAATTGTATTGTCCTGGATATCAGTTATTACCGCTGTTGTAACATCCCACCCTGAATTATGCGCATCATCGTACAGCTGTATACCCATTCCAATATTAAAACCGCCGACGTCCTTAACAACTGCTTTCAGCATGCCCCAGTCCGCATCAATAATAAAACTGGTTTTAAATCCGTCGCATTTCTTCAGAATGGTCGCTTGTCCTGAACCAATCAGTGAAATATTGTCTGACAGGCGGACAGGTCCGATAATATCATAAGTTCCGGGGTTCAGCTTTACAGTCCCGCCGCCTCTCGATTTTACAGCATCGAGGGCGAGCTGTATTGCACCTGATGTGAATCCCGGAATATCAGCACCGGGACCTCCTACAGTAATTAACTGTTCTGCATGCCTTATATCAACTAGTCCCATATTCTGGCTGTACCCAGTAGAATAAAGAACTGCAAAAGAAAATATCAAAACAAACAATTTTCTCATATTGATTTTTATAAATGATGATACCATCCAATTACTCATAAATGATAAAGTTAGGAAAGATCCAGAATTTTTTCCTAATTTGAGCATCCGATTAAATCCTGATAAAATGAAAATAAATCACATAATCCCGGTATTGGCTCTGTTGCTGAGCTCGTCATTACTTCCGGCACAGAAAATCCAGAAGTTTGAAGTCAAATCACCTGACGGAAACATAGTTCTTAATGTTGAATCCGGCACTAAGCTTCAGTGGTCTGTTCAGCGCAAGGGAGAGCAGATAATTGCCCCCTCGGTAATTTCCCTGGAGCTGGCTGATGGCACTGTCCTTGGTAATAACGCAATGATCAGGTCTTCCAAAAAAACGGAGATCAACACTTCATTTAATGCTGTTAACTATAAAAAAGCAGTTGTAACTGATCACTGCAACCAGCTTACGCTAACATGCAAGGGCGATTACGGAGTGATCTTCAGGGTATATGATGATGCCGTTGCTTACAGGTTTTTTACCAGTAAAAAGGGTGAGCTGGTTATTAAAAACGAGGAGGCTAATTTCAACTTCACTGCTGATCATAAGGCATTAATTCCCTATATGTGGGATTACCGCGATGGCGAGATATTCAACTGTTCATTTGAATCGCTCTACACTGAACAGAAGATCTCCGAATTCAGGAAAGACTCTCTGGCATTTCTTCCGCTTCTTGTGGATGCAGGAAATGGCATGAAGGCAGTCATCATAGAAGCGGACCTTGAAGATTATCCCGGTATGTTCCTGGATATCAACCAGACAAGGATGGGATTTAAAGGAGTCTTTGCACCATACCCCCTTGAATATAAAACAGTGGGAATAAATTACATTCCGACAAAAAGGGCAGATTATATAGCAAAAACTAGCGGAACGAGGAACTTCCCCTGGAGGGCGGTTGTTATCAGCACACAGGATAAAGACCTGATGAATGTCGATATTGTTCAGAAGCTGGCTTCGCCTCCAAGGCTGACTGATTTATCATGGATTGAGCCTGGTCAGGTCGCATGGGACTGGTGGAACGACATGAATATCTCGCATGTTGATTTTAAAGCCGGGATGAATACTGCCACCTATAAGTACAACATCGACTTTGCCTCTGCCAATAAGATAAAATATATAATTATTGACGCAGGATGGTCGATGCCGAATGATCTTTCCAGGTCAATCCCTGCAATGGATATTAAGGAAATAATCGATTACGGCAGGCAGAAAAACGTCGGAGTGATCCTCTGGATTTCCTGGATTGAGACTTTCCGGCAGATGTATAAGGTTTTCCCGCTATATGAGCAAATGGGGGTCAAAGGTCTAAAGATTGATTTCTTTGACAGGGATGATCAGGTTGCTGTAGCATCAACATATGAGATAGCAAAACTGGCAGCTGATCATCATCTGCTTGTTGATTACCATGGGATTTTCAAGCCTGCAGGTATACAGAGAACATTCCCCAATGTTGTTGGTAATGAGGGTGTTAAGGGAATAGAAAACGTAAAATGGGCGATTGAGGATGTTCCACGTTACGACGTAAGTCTTCCTTATATCAGGATGATGGCAGGTCTTATGGATTACACTCCCGGTGCCATGAGGAATGCAACCCGGAGGAATTTCAGACCGGTAAACTCGATGCCCATGAGCCAGGGAACACGCTGTCACCAGCTTGCTATGTATGTGATTTTTGAAGTACCGCTTCAGATGCTCTCTGACAATGCCACCATATACATGAAGGAACAGGAGAGCACCGATTTTATTACAAGTGTGCCGACAGTATTTGATGAAACAGTACCTCTCGATGGAAAAGTCGGTGAATACGCGGTAATTGCCCGTAAAAAAGGCGATAACTGGTATGTGGCAGCTATGACAAACTGGACTCCGCGGGAGTTAACTATAGATCTTTCGTTCCTTGGAACCGGAAATTATGAAGCTGTTATATTTAAGGATGGTATCAACGCCGACCGTGATGCCACTGATTACAAAAAAGAAGTTATAAAAGTTTCATCGGCAGATAAATTGAAAATCAACCTGGCTCCAGGAGGAGGATGGGCTGCAAGGATAGAAAAATTATGACAGGCTATTGCCTGAATATAAATTTGCATATCTCAGGTAATAACCTTATATTTGTTAAATTGATTTAAGGTTATTGCCTTATGAATAAGCAAAATATTATACTTGAGCAGATTGACAGGAAGGTCAAACAGCTTGGGAAAATTGAGACCATTACTATTCCACCTTCAGGTTGGATCTTTGCCATCAGGCAGGCTCTGGGAATGTCTCTGCGGCAGCTTGGTAACAGGATGGGAATTACCTCCCAGAGTGTTAAAGAAATGGAAGAGCGGGAAAAGAAAGGAACCATTTCCCTTAATGTTCTCCGGAAATTCGGGAAAAGCATGGATATGAAGTTCATTTATGGTTTCATCCCGAAACAGAAAAGTCTTGAGAAGCTTGTTGAAGAACGTGCTGTCAGGTTGGCTGAAGAGATTGTAAAGCGGACTTCTGTCAATATGGAGCTCGAGGATCAGAAAATAGGTTTAAAACTTATTCAAAAAGCTATCCGGGAAAAAACCCTTGAGATCAAACAGGAGATGCCCAAGTACCTATGGGACTGAAACTTGAATACATAGAAGGTCAGTCTCCCATTGATGAGGATGAAAAAGAAGGGCTCCTGATAAAAACCATATCAACGAGAGGAGAGCTGGATGAGTTTGAACAGGCAAATATTCAGCAGGCTGTTGAGTGGACGCTGAAAACAGAATTCAGCAAGGAAGAAATACTAACTGAAGAATTTATTCTACTGGTTCATGAGAAAATGTTCGGTGAGGTGTGGGAATGGGCAGGTACAAAAAGAAAAACAAACAAGAATATCGGGGTTGACAAGCATCAGATAACTGTTGAGATAAAAAAGCTGCTTGAAGATTGTAAGTATTGGATAGATAATCAAACCTGTCAGCCGGATGATATATCAATCCGGTTCAGTCACCGCCTGGTAAAAATCCATATCTTCCCTAATGGTAACGGTAGACATTCAAGGCTGATTGCTGACATTCTTATCTCCAACTGTTTCAATGAACCGGTATTCAGCTGGGGCAGGTCAAACCTCTCAAAAGGAGGAGATATCAGGAAAAAATATCTTGAGGCACTCTATAAGGCTGATGAGGGTATAATTCAGCCGTTGATTGATTTTGCCAGATCGTGATTAAAACTTACGTTTTTGCTTAATAAAAGAGGCTATGTTGTGAACGTTGTCGATCCATATACCATTGGCAGGATCGGTTGCATATTTGCAAATAGCTTCAATAGTATCTATCCGGGATGTCTGGTTCCCTTCTGTATTCATTTCATGTCCGGCCAGAATTAACCAGTATCCGCCTGCTTTTGCAGTTTCTATCAGCTTAAGGACCTGTTCAAATGACTTCCCATCAAGTTCAGCGGCATTCAGCTGGGAAAGATCACAATAAGCCGGATCATTAGGCGCTTCGCTTAGCCAGTCTCTTCCGCTTTCAAACATGATTGCGACCAGGGGCACATAGCTCTGAACATTTATTCCTCTCCCAATGAAAGTTTGTCCGCAGGGGTATGCAAATGAAACCGGATTAACATTAAGCGTTTCTTTAATCAGTCTGTTTGCTGAATCCAGTTCAGTCTTCATCCTGTCAAGTGTGTAATCCTCCAGCGCCCTGGTTCTTGACCAGATGAAGTTTCCCGAGCAGGGATGCAGTATAGAATGATTCCCGATCTCATGACCATTTTGAACTGCTATCTTCCACTTATCTATCTTTTTCATCAAGCTTCCCGGTGAAATATAAAATGTGGCTTTTACTCCATAACTGTCAAGAAGGGGAATGCCGGTATCAGGCTGGGAAAGGCGGGCATCGTCAAATGTCAGGCTCAGAGCCATTTTCTTACCTTCGGGCCAGGCAAAGTCCTGCACCGGGCCAGCTGAATTACCGCTTTCATATGCCTGGCTGAAAGCAGAACTGGTAATACTGATTAATGCTGCCATTAAAACCTGAATGAACAGGTGTTTCAGTTTGTCTTTCTTCATATTATTTATATTATTCACGTTACCCCAGATGATTTTGCCAGGGTAATCAATACATAATTCCACAATATAAACAGAAATGAGATATTTTAGAATATTTAGTTTAAAGAAGCTATTTTCTGTAAATTTGTAAATT
>Ga0154607_1009_pt2 | contig 18647 bp, 17 predicted proteins | sample Rifle2008BG13ft_FD_116036 | JGI IMG/M metagenome (GOLD analysis project Ga0154607, IMG submission 116036) | Bacteroidetes bacterium RBG_13_43_22 | reverse complement strand
TGTTGAGCTGGTTCCTGAGAAAATGCCCTGCTGATAAGGAATGGTGCCAGTGTAAACACCATAAATATTTTTTTCATAGCTGGTTAATTATTTGACAACAACGAAATTAGGCAATACATTAATGACAAACTAATTTATTTTTCGTACAGGAAAAAGCTGATGACGTAACGAGAATACCCCCGGATGTCTCAGTTTATCATGATTGTCATCCCTCCGCCACTGGTATTTCCGAATCTTGGATTCACAACATTATTATATATTGAACCGAAAGTGTACGTAAACCCGAACATTGTGAAATAATTGAATTGTGTCTCAAGCTCTTTTCTTCGCAGCAGGACCTCCTCTGCGGTCGCTCCCCCCTTTACAAGACTCAGCTGGTCATGTATTATTGAAGCGCCTCCGCCGAAGTTCATGGAGAGACCTTTTGCTATCCTCAGGTCAATGAAGCCCTCAAGTGAAATGTTGTTTTTTGACCAGTCATGCATATAATTACTGTATGAAAGAGCCACATCGATCGATCCCCATTTCTGGACAACCTCATAAGCTGCGGTCAGGGAGTGACTCCAGCGGTTTTCCTTCAATTTATCATATACAGTTGTATCAATGTAAGAAAAATGGTTAAAACCTGCTTTATAAAGCAGTCTCAACTGACGCCTTGTAGACTCTGAATACGGGAATACATCGTATTCAATCCCGGGCATGAAAAAGTATGAAAGTTCGTAATTATTATAGCTCGACGATCCTACAAATACTGTCCCCCCGTACGACCAGTGATCGGAAATGCTTTTAACTATTAAGCCAGTGACTGATTTGGAATTATTTTCACTTTTGTAATTTTCGCCTTCTATCTCATAATTATCGACTGAATAATTATACCGGCCTCTGACGTTTATCTTTATTTCATCAGTTATCCTGCTGATGTTAATATTGCCGTTCAGGTTGGTGGAGTTATATGATTTCTCCCCGTTGAGGAATCCATTCAATGAAGTACGGAATACCCAGTTGTCCCATTTATCTGTTGTAACAGTTTCTGAGAGCGGTTCAGTGAATGAGATCTTAATGTACTTTGACAGCGGAGTTTTTGCGACATACCTTGTGAGCCCCATATTAAGAGTATTCACCTCTTTCTGACGTGTTTCCTCCTGAGTCTCATCAGGTTGCCTAACAAACTTCAGGGTGTCGGCCATCCCTGCAAATTCATGCTGACCGACAAAAAAGTATGTAAATTCAGTCCCGCCTGATCCTGTGTTCTGCCTTGTTGTAATGATATAAACCCCTGCATCTTTAATGTCCCTGACATAGTTTACGTAGGGGATTTCTTTTCTGATATAATCAGATGCTTCCATAAATACATTAAGGGCATCTTTCCTTAATGTATCTGACTGAGATGCTTCCTGTGATAAAAGATTTAATGCAAGCAGGATCCCTGCTGATAAAGCTAGAATTCTTTTCATGGCTGGATAATTATTTTTAAATGGGAACGAAGATAGCCAATGCAACAGAAGAGCATATATGAAAAACAGTATTTAACAAATCATTAACTTAAAAAAGAAATCCGGCACCATTACAGCGCCGGATCTCAGTGAATATAGGAATGAAAAACCAGGAAGCAATTAATCTATATAATCAAGACCATCCTCTGTCATTCTCCAGAACCTGTTCCTTGAATCTGTGACATAATCATCATCATGCCAGGAATGGAAAAGGCTTTCTGCAGTCCGGTCCATGTATATTACGGTCCCCTCAGGTACGCTGACCTCAACAAACAGCTCATCAAAAGACCACCTGGAATCCGAAGGGATCGTGCAGAATTCATCGAGTGTAAGTTTGTTGCCGGAGACATCAAGGTCATACTGTAATCTCTCAGCATTTTCAATGGCGTCAAGCCGGTTTCTGCCTGATGAGCGCCTTGTGATCTTCACGCTGGCAGAATTGCCTTCATCCGGATTTATCATCAGACGTGCCCTGACATAAACCTCCTTCTTATCATCGTCGATCATGACCCTGTATTCATTGTCGGGGATGGAAATCTCATTCTCTGCTTCCAGATCAGATATTTTTCTTCCCGAAACAATGAATAGTGTATCCGGAACTGTGGTAAAATACTCTGTGGATGTTGTTTTTTCGGATTCGGCAAATCCAACACCCTCGTTGAACAGGATTATGGAAAGCGCAGCACCGCTCATGACCCAGAGGACAAGTGCGGCAAGCCAGATGTAACCGTCCCGCGCCCTGAACCAGAATATCATCCGTACCCCCCCATAGATAAGAGCCAGGAAAGGAATGGCAACCACTATCGTTATCAGAGCCTTTATCCAGGGTGCTGCAGCAGGTGATACAACATAATTCAGAAAATCAGGCAAATAGCTGAGGTTAACTCCTTCAATATCAGTTGAAAAAGCGCCGGGGTAATGAAAGATGAATACCATTATGAAAGTCAGCAGGGCAAGGAATCCTGACAGAACAAGTGCAGTTCCGATGATAATAAGGAATATCCTGACTATAATGAAAAGGACTTTCCCAAGAGCCCTGAATACTTCATTTGTTGCATTGCCTATTTTTGAAGTTGTTGTATATGGGGGAATGAGTTCCCCTTCCTGTGATCTCAACTGGTTGATGTTCCTTCCGTACATTTCTCTTTTCTGAGAAACGGTATGTGCTGAAGGAAGAGCAATCCATAACGCCAGATAAATAAAAATACCGATGCCAAAGGTCAGAGCAAACACGATGAACAGAAGCCTGAACCATACCGGATCCGTATCGGCATATGCACCTATACCTCCGCAGACACCGCCGATAACGCGGTCATCAGGATTTCTGAAAAGCTTTTTAGAACCGGAAGAATAATGATATGAAGTTCCCTCAGTTCCTTCCTGATCAAAGTCTTCAGGTTTACCAATTATTGAGATCATTGACTCGACATTTTCCCTGGAAATAATTCCTGCCATTCCTTTTTGTGACTGGAAAATCTCCGCAATGCGGGATTCAATATCTTCAATAGTTTCAGTGCCGCCCGGGATATTTCTGAATTTCCGGTCAATGGCCTGCAGATAATCACGGAGGATCTTGTATGCCTCCTCATCGATCTGGAACAATGTTCCGCCGAGATTTATTTTAATTGTCTTATCCATCTTTCTGAGTTTTAGTTGGTTTAAGATAATTTACCTCGTACGGATCAGGTTGACTGATTCAACCAGCTCATCCCATGATCTGTCAAGATCGGTAAGATATTCCCTGCCTTCAGCAGTAAGCTCGTAATATTTCCGGGGAGGCCCCTGCTGGGATTCTTCCCAGCGGTAGCTGAGCAATCCGGCATTTTTCTGCCGCGTCAGAAGAGGGTAAAGGGTCCCTTCTACAACAATTACCTTTGCCTCCTTCAGTTCCCTGATGATGTCGCTTGCATAACAGGAGTTCCTTGATAATACCGACAGTATACAGTATTCCAGGATCCCCTTGCGCATCTGTGCTTTTGTGTTTTCCAGATCCATAATAATAAGTTTTAGATTTAACACTTCATAATCTTTCTTCCTGGCCTGTATCTTACAGTTTCATTTTCTTCGTGACTGTATCAAACTCTTTTTTCACCGAGTCCTTAATGTTGTGGATATTTACCGGCTCACCCTTCATTTCAATTTTCTGAGCGGTAGTCTTTGCCTCGGGGATAACAACCCAGAGGATAAGATAAAGGAGGATTCCAAGACCGCCCATCATGGCAAGAATAAAGAAGATAATCCTGACCAGCCATGGTTCAATCCTCCAGTATGCACCCATTCCGGCACAGACACCTCCTATGATCCGCTGATCGGGATCGCGGTACATCCTGTGATAACCGCGCGAAGAGAACTTCTCACGGGCTGAAGCACCTTCATTATCAGATATATCCTCAGGAGTGCCGAGTACCGATATGGCATAACGCACATCGTCCATTGTGATCACCTGCTTATATGATGTCAGCCTTGCCCGGAAAAGCTCACCCATCCTTGATTCAATATCTGAGAGTATTTCGGATGAACTGTCCTCACCGGCAAAATGAAGTTCAAGGTTTTTCAGGTACCTTTTAAGTTCAGCATAGGCATCTTCATCAATGTTGAATGAATAGCCGCCGAGATTAATGCTTAATGTTATTTTCATGGTTCTTTTAAATATTTACTACTATATAATACAAACAACATGATAATACAAAGATATAAATATAAATTAATACTATGCAATACATAGTAGTAAAAAAATTAGGGTATTAATGAAAGAATTTTGTAATAGGCAGAAAATGAGTGAGATAGAAATGAATTTTTTTTGTTAATTTGTAAAGATTTTTCTTTAAAAGGGTCTTTTTGGTGGTTTTCTCTATATTTATCCACCTAATTTTATGTTATGAAGAAATACAAATGGGGTATCCTGGCTCCGGGGAAGATGTCGGCAAAATTCACAAAAGGCCTTAAACTGTTAAAAAATGCAGAATTGTATGCAGCAGGATCACGCGACCTTGAACGTGCGATCCTGTTTGCAAAGGACTATGGATTTCAAAAATATTATGGAAGCTATGAAGAGCTGGCTTCTGATCCCGCGCTTGAAATAATTTATGTGGCATCACCGCATTCTTTCCATCACGATCATACTATGCTATGCCTTCAGAACGGGAAACATGTCATTTGTGAAAAGGCATTTGCGCTCAATGCCGGGGAGGTTAAGGAGATGATAACCGAAGCAAAGAAGCGGAATGTATTCCTGATGGAGGCTCTGTGGCCCCCCTTTCAGCCCTTCTATAAAAAAGCAAATGAAATTATAATGTCAGGTATCCTTGGCAGGATAATGCACCTCGACGCTTACTTCTCATTTATACCACCCTATGATCCGGATGACAGGAAATTCAACCTTGCTTTAGGGGGAGGTTCGCTTCTTGACATTGGTATCTATCCTGTAATTGATGCACTTACATTCCTTGGTGTTCCTTCAGAAGTAAAAGCAACGGCAATATTCGGCGATACAGGATCAGAAGAATCGCTCAGTGTGATATTAAGCTACAGGGATGGCAGGATGGCATCACTGTACAGCTCATTCAGAACAGCTGTAGGCATTGGCTGCGAGATCTATTGTGAAAAGGGAAACCTGACCGTGACACGGGGAAGGGACATGAATCAGGAAGTGATACTTGAATTGCACGGTAAAGAAAAACAGGAATTCATCTTTACCCCGCCGGCAATGGGTTACCACTGGGAAGCTGAGGAAGTAATGAGGTGCCTGGACAAGGGACTGACTGAAAGCCCCATTGTGCCTCTTGAATTCAGCCTGAACCTGATGAAGACTCTTGATAAGATTCGAAAAGCAGCAGGAATTGTGTTCCCCGGGAGAGACTGAAAGGAGAAGAGGGGAGCAGGAGAAGAGGAGAAAAAAACAAGAAGCAAGAAGCAAGAATTTGACTGCAGGACTGCAAGAACTGTTATGGCAGAAAGAAAACATGATATTAAAGATGAAGGAGCATTCTACAGAAAAAAACTCTGGCTGAGCCTCATCATCCCGGGGACTTTCGTTTTCCTCATGTGGCTGGTAAAAATAGTTGAGGTATTGTTTGAACTGGATCTCTCCGGTCTTGGAATCTACCCGCTGTCGGTTGAAGGAGTTCCGGGAATCATCTTTTCCCCGTTCGTTCATGCCGATTTCAATCACCTGTTCAACAATTCATTACCCTTATTTCTGCTGTCTGTCGCCCTTTTCTATTTTTATTCTGAAGTAGCACTTAAGGTTTTTTCCTGGACCTATCTGCTTACAGGAGTTCTGGTTTGGCTCGGAGGAAGGGAAGCCTGGCACATCGGTGCAAGCGGGCTTGTCTATGGACTTGCATCTTTCCTGTTTTTCAGCGGCATCATACGACGTTATTTCAGGCTGATTGCTTTATCACTGCTGGTCGTATTCCTGTATGGTGAAATGGTATGGGGCATCTTTCCGGGCATCTATAAAAACATCTCATGGGAATCACATATGCTTGGTTTCTTTTCAGGGATAGTGCTTGCGGTCTGGTACAGGAAGGAGGGACCTCAAAGACCGGTATATGAATGGATGGAGGAGGATACCGGAACCGGGGAAACTGAGAATAACGATCTCGATAAAATAGATAACTTTGATTCTGAAAAAACTCCTCCATGCCTTTAATATCCCGGGATGATCCATATACTGATAAAACAAGACCGCTCTCTGTCGGATTTGACGCTAAAAGAGCCTTCTTCAATACAAGCGGATTAGGCAATTACAGCCGTAATCTTTTATCTGCTCTGGCAAAATATTATCCTGAAAACAAATATTACCTTTTTACGCCTAAAACCAAAAACCGTTATATCCTGGCTGATGAAGATCGGTTTATATTGATTAAGCCCGGTTCATTTATCTTAAAAATGGCGAATCCTTTATGGCGCAGAAAGTACATGACAGAAGATATAAAACGTCAAAAACTGCAAATATATCATGGCCTCAGCCAGGAATTGCCAATTGGAATAGAAAAGACAGGTACAAGATCAGTTGTGACAGTACATGATCTTATCTTTTTAAGATTCCCAGGCTTTTATAAATGGCATGATATAAAAATATATACCAGGAAACTATCTCATGCCTGCAAAGTTTCTGACCGGATTATTGCCATTAGTAACCAGACTAAAGAAGACTTAATCAGTTTTCTGAATATATCTCCGGATAAAATATCAGTTATTTACCAGGGATGCGGCCATTATTTTTATGAAAAACATGATGAAGAATTCAATAAAACTGTCAGTAATAAATATAAACTGCCGGAGAGATATCTGTTAAACGTCGGGACAATTGAAGAACGCAAGAATCTTCTAAACGTTCTTAAAGCCATTCATCTTTCCGGAATCAATATTCCCCTTGTAGTTGTAGGGCGAAAAACAACTCCATACTTTAAGAAGATTCTTGAATATATCACTGCCAATAAACTTAATAATATCATCTTTCCTGGAAATATTGAGAATTTTGAATTACCTGTAATATACAGGAATGCAGAATGTTTAATCTATCCGTCGTTTTTTGAAGGATTTGGGATACCTCTTATTGAAGCTTTGGTTTCGAAAATTCCTGCTATTTCAAGCAATTCCGGATGTTTTATTGAAGCGGGGGGCCCCGGAAGCATATATATAGATCCGCACAGGCCTGAAGAGATCGGAGAAGCTATCCTGAGAGTAACCAAACAGCCTGAACTCAGGAATGAAATGATAGCTAAAGGAGCTGATTATGCAGTTAATTTCAGGGATGATGTTATTTCAAGTAAATATTCCAAATTATATTATTCGTTAATAGAATAATCAATCAGGGAAATATGTATCAGGATAAAAACAAAGAGTATTTTAATAATTTAAGGATGGATTTGATAAGCCTGATCCCTGAAAATGAAAACAATAGAATATTAGAGATTGGTGCCGGCAGCTGTGAAACATTAATAGAGATAAAGAAACTGAAGCTTGCCAAAGAAGTTGTCGGGGTAGAATTAATAAAACTGGAAGATTCTCAGCAGGATAATCCCGAGATTGACAGATTAATCATAGGGAATATTGAAGATCTTGAAATAGATCTGCCGGGAAATTACTTTGATGTGATTATCTGTGGTGATATAATTGAACATTTAATAGAACCGGAAGCCGCTTTGAGAAAACTGCATAATCATCTGAAACAAAATGGGATCATTATTTTAAGTATTCCTAATTTCAGGGAATATCATATTCTGTACAGGGTGCTGATACTTGCCGATTTCAGATATACTGACCGGGGTATTTTAGACAGGACCCATATGCGTTTTTACTGTAAAAAGAACATTATATCTCTTTTAATCTCAGCTAAATATGTACCGATTTCAATATATTCAATGTTCCAATTTGGTAAAGTCCAGCGGACGAGAAAAATAATCAATAAACTGACATTTGGCCTGATCAGGGATTTTTTAACATCACAATACATAATTATTGCGAAAAAAGCAGGATTTGAAACAAATCAATAATGGATTAATTCAGGTTCGCTGCAATTCCTGCAGTTTAATGCTTTTAGGAATCAGATTTTATTACTTTTGAATCAGGTTTTGTAAACTGAAAAACAATGCATTGCAAAAATGATTTCATTGATTATTTCATTATATAAAAGGCTTGATTTTTTGGAACTCATATTTCAGTCCCTGGATGCACAGTCCTGTCAGGATTTTGAAGTGATTATAGCTGAGGACAACAATGATCCGCAGACTATAGATTTTATAACTAAAGCTCGCCTGACAAACAGTTTCAGGATCCAGCACGTATCTCAGGAAGACATTGGTTTCCGCAAAACAATAATTCTGAACAGTGCCGTTAAAATCTCTGCAGGAGAACAACTTGTGTTTATTGACGGTGACTGCATAATGCACGGATCTTTTTTGAAAGAATACAGCAAGGCGATAACAGATTCTCATTTTTGTTATGGCAGGAGAGTTTTCCTCAGTAAGAAACATACGGGGATACTGTTAAAAGAGAAATCCATTAAGAAAAACAATATTTTACTTGCAATTTTATATGGAGGTAAAAGCATAGGAGCAGGAATTTATCTTCCATTCAAAAAGAACATAAACAAACAGACCAGAAGAATTTTAGGATGTAATTGGGGTATAATGAAAAAGAACATCCTGGCAGTAAATGGTTTTGATGAAGATTATGATCGTGCCGGTGTAGGTGAGGACTTTGATATTGACTGGCGGTTGAAAAAAAATGGTCTGAAAACAAAATCTATGAAAGGGAAGGCGATTGTTTCTCATTTATACCACAATCTAAACCATAGTGCTTCGGATGCTGAATATGTGGAAAAATTAATGGCAGAAAAGAAAAAAACAGGAATATCATTTTGTATAAATGGAATTGTTAAAGTACAGTAACTATAAATAAAGATGATCAGCTGGTATCCAAATAATAAAAATGATATAAGGAAATTCTCAATCATCATACCCACCTGGAATAACCTGGCATTTCTGAAAATTTGTGTTGATAGTATTATTAAAAATTCAACCTATAACCATCAGATAATAATACATGTTAACGAGGGCACCGATGGTACTCTGGAATGGGTCAAAAAAGGAGGATTCGATTTCACCCACAGCTTCCATAACATTGGGGTTTGCTGGGCAGTTAATGCCTGCAGGGCGCTTGTTAAAACGGATTTTATAGTTTATATGAATGATGATATGTATATATTACCTGGCTGGGATCTTGAACTTGTAAAAGAAATCGAGTATTATAACAATAAATATTTTTTCCTGTCTTCAACCATAATTGAACCAAAAGTATGGCCTCATCCGGGGACGCTTGCTCCCTATGATTATGGCACGGATCCGGAAAACTTCAGAGAGGAAGATCTCCTCAGGGAATTCAGTTCTATAAAAGGAAGAGATTGGAGCGGAGCAACCTGGCCGCCGAACATTGTCCATAAAGATATATGGGATCTTATAGGCGGGTACAGTATTGAATATTTCCCGGGTCTTTATTCTGATCCGGATTTTTCAATGAAGCTATTCGAAGCAGGTGTGAAACACTTCAAAGGAGTTGATAAAAGCCGCATCTATCATTTTGGGAATAAATCGACCCAAAGAATCAAAATGAACAACGGCAGCAAACAATTTCTGAATAAGTGGGGAATAACATCATTTTCATTTACAAGACACTTTTTGAAAATAGGTCAGAAATATAGTGGGGATTTTAACCTGAATCCATCGATAATTAAAATCGGATTTGATATTTTAAGAAGCCGGATCAAGAGGTTTTTATGGTTGATAACCGGAACCGGCAAAAAGAAAGGGAAACATTCTTATAACAATTTCAGGAAACAATAAAAAATCATTACTCATGATAAGACCAGGTATTAAGAATTCGACAATCCTGTTATTCCTGGTGCTCTTCTCCAGTAATGTATCAGGACAGATTACTGATACCGTGGATGATACCCTAAGAAAAAATGCGGTTAAAATTTTTCTTGATTGTCACGACTGTGACATGAACTATACAAGGCAGGAGATCCCGTACATAAACTATGTAAGGGATATCCATGATGCGCAGGTGGTAATTCTTGTATCTGAACAGGATGCCGGCAGCGGAGGAGAGCAGTATACCTACACATTTCACGGACAACTCGATTTCAGAGGTATGGATGATACTCTGAGCTACACAAGCAGTCCGGACCAGACCAGTACCATAATAAGACAGAAAAGAACGGATCTCCTTAAAATGGGTCTAATGAGATATGTTGCCAGAACACCTTTATTCAATGAAATAGAGATCAGGCACAACAGGGAGCTGGAATCAGAGGAAGTAACTGACAGGTGGAACTACTGGGTTTTTGAATTATCAACCGAACCGGATTACGAATCTGAAGAGACTCAGAAACAGCTGGACCTTAGAAACTCCATAAATATTTCAAGGATTACACCTGATATGAAGCTTGAGATCGAAATGGATCATTTCTATCAGCATGAGAAATTTATTGAGAACCCCAATACTGATTCTGTAGATATATCTTCCTATGCGACAAGTTCAGCATCGATGCAAAACCTGTACGTCAAAAGTCTCGGAGATCACTGGTCGGCCGGTTTAATATGGGCGCTGGGTTCATCTACACGTGAAAACTACAGGTTTGTAACTGAAATGCTGCCGTCAGTTGAATATGACATATTCCCGTATTCGGAGGCAACTCACAGGCAGCTGAGGATCCTCTACAGCGCCGGATATCAGTATAATAAATACAACGATTCTACAATTTACAATAAGGTCAGCGAAAATCTCTTTCTTCACATGCTTGGCATAGCATTCCAGGTACAGAAAAAGTGGGGCTCAATAAACATTTCACTCACGGGATCAAATTACTTTCATGACTTTTCAAAGAACAGAATTGAGGTGGGATCGTTTGTCAATATCAGGATCTTTAAGGGACTCTCACTTCGGGTTTCCGGGGATGCTGCACATATCAACGATCAGGTCAATCTTAAGAAAGGTGCAATCTCTGAAGCTGAAAGATTATTGAGGCTGAGAGAGCTGGCAACCAGGTACAGGCTTGAGGGGGGAATAGAAATTACCTATACCTTCGGATCAATCTATAATAATGTTGTCAATCCGCGTTTTGGTAACGGTAATGGCAACGACTTTGACTAACCTAAACACATGCACGAAAGGTTCAGGTATAAAAGCAAAGAAGAGCTCCTTCTGAAGGCAAAAGAGCTTGGACTGGATCTCCCTTTTTCTGATGACCTGGCTCCTTTGACTGAACCTTCGTACGTTGAGGGATTGACAGTGACAAACAGGATGGTAGTCCAGCCTATGGAAGGACACGATTCTGAATATACCGGATCACCCTCTGAACTGACACAGAGAAGATATCTTCGCTATGCCGGGGGAGGAAGCGGGATAATATGGTTTGAGGCAGTCTCAGTTTCGCCTGAAGGAAGATCAAATCCGCGGCAATTATGGCTGCACAAAAAAAACGCAGACAAGTATTCCTTAATAAATGATGAGGTAAGAAAAAAGGCACATAAACATGGATTTGATCCGTTACTGGTAATCCAGCTGACACATTCCGGCCGTTACAGCAATCCGGAAGGAAAACCTTCCCCGCTGGTCGCTTCATTAAATCCGGTAATTGACAGAATCACACCACATGTACTGACGGATGACGAGCTTAAAAGAATTCAGGACCAGTACGTTACAGCAGCGGTACTTGCAGCCCGCTCTGGTTTTGATGCTATTGATATTAAAGCCTGTCACGGCTACCTGGTAGTTGACCTTCTGGCTTCAAAAAACCGTTATAACAGCATATTTGGCGGTGAAGAGACGGAAAAAAGATTCAGGTTCCTGATTGAAACAGTTGAAAGGCTGAAAGACGAAATTCCCGGTGTTGTCATCACAACAAGACTGAACATTTCAGATCTTTACCAGGGAGGTTTTGGCGTTGATGAGAAAGGGAAGCCCGATTTCACTGAACCGCTTAAGCTGGTCAGGGAACTGCAGAAGCACGGAATAAAACTGATCAATGTAAGCATGGGCAGTCCTCATTTTAATCCTTATGTTACAAGACCATTCGATAATCATGTGCCGGGCCAGAAAATTCCCTGCGAGCATCCGCTTGAAGGTGTCATGAGAATGATAAACGGAACAACGTTGTTTCAAAAAGCATTTCCGGATATATCTTTCGTGGGTTCAGCATATTCGTGGCTGAGGCAATATGCTCCTCATGTGGGAGCCGCTGTTATAAAAGACGCTAATTCAGCCTTTATCGGATTTGGCAGAAATTCATTTGCTTATCCATCGATGCCGTCAGATATAATTAAGGAGGGAAAGCCGGATCCTGCCGGATTCTGTATAGCATGCTCGGGCTGCACCCGTCTTATAAGAAGCTTCAGACCGGGCGGATGTGTAATTCACGACAGGGAAATTTACGGAGCTGAACTAAAAAAACTGATCGCTGATGAACACTGAGATAAAGAAATTCAGGAATTTTGAAATCACCTGTCACACTGTAAATACACTGGTGATCGGAAGCGGAGCAGCATCTTTGAATGCAGCTGCTTCACTGCACTCATACGGTCAGAAAGACCTGATTATTGCCACGTCAAAATGGGGAGGAGGCACCTCAAATAATGCAGGCTCCGACAAGCAGACATATTATAAGCTGTCACTGTGCGGGGAACATGCCGATTCAGTCGCTGAAATGGCAAAAGATCTTTTCAGCGGGCATTGCATGCATGGCGATATTGCTCTTTGCGAGGCTCAGGGATCTGTTGAGGCATTTATGAATCTGGTGAGGCTCGGTGTTCCATTTCCTCAGGACAAATATGGCGGGTGGGCAGGTTATAAAACTGATAATGATCCCAGGTCAAGAGCCACTTCGGCAGGGCCTTACACATCAAAGCTGATGTTTCAGGTTCTTGCCGGTGAAGTAAAAAGAAAGAGAATAAAAGTTCTGGATCGTCACCAGGTAATAGCTCTTCTGACAGACAGAAGCAGATCAAAAGCTGTCGGAGCACTTGCAATAAACATGAAAACCAAAGATCCGTTAAAGGCATTTGTTCTCGTGAGCTGTATGAATGTGATACTGGGAACCGGTGGTCCGGCCGGAATTTATGAAACCAGCGTTTATCCCGTATCACAGTCAGGGTCTGTCGGTATGGCATTTAAAGCAGGCGCCACCGGGCAAAACCTTGGTGAATCGCAATTCGGGATCGCTTCGGTGAAATTCAGGTGGAATCTTTCCGGAAGCTATCAGCAGGCAATTCCTTCCTATTTTTCAACGGAAAAAAACGGCAGGGATAAAAGGGAATTCTTAAATGATTCATTCCCTGACTTCCTGTCGCTTACCAGGGCAATTTTTTTGAAAGGCAATCAATGGCCTTTCGATCCCCGGAAAATCAAGAATCATGGTTCTTCACTTATTGATCTCCTGGTATTCAGGGAGATAACAGAAAAGGGACGGAAGGTTTTTCTTGATTATACGCGCAATCCGTCAATTCTCAAAGGAGAATCATTCTCGTTTGAGAATCTCGACAGGGATGTGCTTGATTTCCTGGCAAAATCAGAAGCATTAAAGGATACTCCCCTTGAAAGGCTTATTGCCCTGAACTCTCCGGCATACTTTTTATACAGGGAACACGGAATTGACCTTGCCAGGGAACCTCTTCAGATTGCTGTCGGTGTTCAGCACAACAATGGTGGCCTGAAAGGGAATATCTGGTGGGAATCTGATCTTAAGCATCTTTTCCCGGTGGGTGAAGTTAACGGTTCACATGGAGTTTACAGACCGGGAGGTGCAGCGCTCAATTCAGGACAGGCTGGGAGCCTGAGGGCAGCAAAATATATTAATGCAAAATACAATGCACCCGCACCCGGTCCGGATGATCTGATAAGAGAGTCAGGAGAACAAATAGAGTCAAAGCTGATACAGGCTGAAATGTGGCTGAAATCAGGGAAGTCATCAAACAACCGGCTGTTTTTGAAAAAGATAAGGAGAAGGATGTCTGAAGCGGGAGGGGTCATAAGGAGCCTTGAAAAAGCAAAAACCGCATTGGCTGAAGCTGAAGAAATGATGAAATATCTTCCGGAGAAAACAGGAGCCGGATCCGTAAAGGAGCTTGCTGAAGCATTCCTTCTCAATGATCACTGTATGACGCACCTGGTTTATCTTGATGCTATAAAGACATATATTGAAAACGGGGGAAGGAGCAGGGGATCGTACCTGGTGACAGAAAATGAAAACCGTTTGCCTGATGACCTTGCAGACCATAAATGGGAACCTGATCTGTGCCGGTATGACAGGGAAATTGAAAAAGATATACTTGAGATTGGATTCAGAAATGAGGGAATAGTCAAGAAGCTTATGAAAGTCAGGGAGATACCTGTTCAGGATCTCTGGTTTGAAAAAGTCTGGAAGGATTTTGTTCAAGATAATATATACGGGTGTTGACTGTTTCACCCAAATTATTACCTTTACCGCCATATTTTCGGTAAAACCTGGTAATTACCCTTTACGATGAATAATAAACCTGTTGCTGTTATTACAGGCGCCAGCAGAGGGATTGGAAGGGCAATAGCAATTTCCCTTGCATCCGAAGGTTTTGACATCGCAGCAATAGCCCGCTCCCTTGACAGTGAAGGAATGGAAATACTTGGTCCTGAAATTGAAAAGACAGGAGCAGAGTTTTTCCCGGTGGGGCTTGATATTTCCTGTACCAGCTGTCAGAGTGAAGTTGTTTCAAACATCCTTGAAAGATACGGCCGGATAGATTTTCTGGTGAATAATGCCGGGGTTGCCCCTCTTCAGCGGAACGATCTTCTTGAAATGACAGAGGAGAGTTATAACCGGGTGATGAACATCAACCTGAAAGGACCTTTCTTCTTTGCTCAGAAGATCGCAAAGGAAATGATCTGGCTGAGAGACCAGATATCTGAATATAAGCCTGTTATTGTTTTCATTACATCTGTATCCGCTGCCTTATCTTCGTCCAACCGGGCTGAATACTGTATTTCAAAAGCAGGGCTGAGCATGGCTTCTGCAGTATTTGCCGACAGGCTCTCAAAAGAGGATATACGTGTTTTTGAAGTACGGCCGGGCATAGTACAGACGGATATGACCATTAAGGTCAAGGATAAATATGATAAAATGATAAGTGGAGGCCGTGTACCTCAGAACCGGTGGGGAATACCGGAAGATATTGGTAAGGCTGTAGCATCACTGGCCCGCGGTGACTGGGATTTCTCAACCGGCATGGTATTCGAGATCAGCGGAGGACTGAATATCCATAAGCTGTAGTTTCCCATTTACGTAGTTTTTTTCTTATCCCTGAACAATAAAGCTGTTTCTGTTGTTTAATGTTCCGAACACAAAAATAAAAACAATGAGAAACAAATTATTTTTTATCACGCTGATAATAATGACAGGAACAATGAATGCACAGCAGAAGTTAAATGCAGACAAGGAGAAAACAACCTTGCACTGGCTTGGAGAAAAAGTATTGGGTGAACACAACGGAACGATCAGACTTCAGGACGGCTGGCTGACCTGGAAGGATAACAAGATTGAAGCAGGTGAATTCACGATAGATATGACTACCATAAAGGATGATGACGGAAATGCAAATCTTGAAGGACACCTGAAATCTGATGATTTCTTCGGAGTCGAAAAATATCCGACATCAAAGCTTGTTATAACTGGAAGTACCCTTTTTGACAAGGGAACGGCAGTTGTTAAAGGCGATCTTACTATAAAGGGGATTACAAACCCGATTGAATTTAAGGCGGCTATGCAGAAGAAAGATGACGGAACATGGTTTTTTGCAAATATTGTTATTGACAGGACAAAATACAATGTCCGTTACGGATCAGGTTCATTCTTTGACAACCTCGGCGACAAGACCATCTATGATGAGTTCAAGCTGAAGGTGAATCTGCTGGTGAAGTAATTTCCAGATAAACTTTTGGTAAAGTCACAAATCATGACAATCTTGTATTGACAAAATACAGGATCGTATGACAAGTGACCTTTCTGCTGTAAACAACAAACAAAAATTTGTTTATCAGGGATTTCTGATCCCGTTCATTCTGGTGACCAGCCTCTTTTTCTTATGGGGTTTTGCTCACGGATGTATTGATGTTCTCAACAAGCATTTTCAGGAATTGCTGAGCATGTCGAAAGCCAAATCAGCATTTCTTCAGTTTGTTTTTTACGGAGGATATTTCCTGATGGCACTTCCTGCAGGACTGTTGATGCAGAAGGTCGGGTACAAGAAAGGCATTATCTTCGGGTTGCTCCTGTTTGCAGTCGGTGCTTTTCTGATGTTCCCTGCAACCTTTGTCCAGACCTTCGGAAGTTTCCTTTTCTGCCTCTTTGTGATAGCTTGCGGTCTTACCTGTCTTGAAACAGCTGCGAACCCCTATACAACTGTACTCGGCCCGCCGGAATCCGGGGAAAGGAGAATTAACTTTTCACAGTCATTCAACGGATTGGGCTGGATTGCAGGTCCGCTGGTTGGAGGGATGCTTATTTTTTCAGGAACCGGAAACAATGAGAACGAATTTGCATCCATAGCACTTCCGTATATGTTAATAGGTACGCTTGTCCTGATTGTCGCGATTCTGTTCTGGCGTGTCCGCTTTCCGGCGATTAAAGAAGAAGCTCATTCTGAAAATGATGAAGCCGCATCAGGAAAGATCTCGGACCTTCTGAAATATCCTCATTTTGTATTTGCCGTGATTGCCCAGTTACTTTATGTTGCAGCTCAGACCGGTATCAACAGCTTCTTCATCAATTATGTCACGGAGGAAATGCCGGCGATAAACAACCTTATGGCTTCAAAAATACTGGCTTTCGGAGGATTCGGATTGTTCGCGCTTGGAAGATTTTCCGGCAGCACTTTATTTATGCGCATTGTTCGCCCAAACAAGCTGCTGGCATTTTATGCACTGATGAATGTCATAACCATGAGCCTTGTCGTTGCTGGACTTGGATGGATTTCAGTAGTTGCGCTCTTTGCTACCTTTTTCTTCGAGTCGGTAATGTTCCCGACAATTTTTGCACTCGGAATAAAGGGACTGGGGCCTCTCACCAAAAAAGCCTCTTCTTTCCTTGTTATGGCAATTGTCGGAGGAGCTATCATTCCTGTAATCATGGGGCGTATTGCTGATGTTTCAACAATGGCACTTGGATTTATTGTACCGCTGATCTGTTTTGCCTTTATATTCTATTTTGGACTGAGCGGGTATAAAGTCAGAACAAGGAAGCCGGTTACTGATAAACCCTGATATAATCCACAATCATATGCTGCGGGAAAACAGTTGTCTGGTCGGGGCTCCCGGGCCAGTTTCCGCCTACAGCCACATTGAATATGAAGAACTGCGGCAGGTTGAACGGAAAGGCACTGACTTCCCCGCGGCTCAGGTGGAAGAATTGAATATTATCAACCGACCATTTTAAATTATTCGGGGTCCACACAAGGGTGAAGGTATGGAATCCCGAGCTGAAGCTGCTTCCGCTGAGGGTATAGCTGTTCGACCTGCTTGTATATCCGTTTGCATCCCAGTGGATGGTGCCGTAAACCACCGAAGGAGCTTTACCGAGAAGCTCCATAATATCAATTTCACCGCATTTAGGCCATCCCACACTTGAAAAGTTTGCCCCAAGCATCCATAGCGCCGGCCATATTCCTTGTCCCTGGGGCAGTTTAGCCCTTATCCTTATTTTGCCATTGGTAAACTCTTTTTTGCCCTGCGTTGTTATTCTGCCTGAAGTATAATATGAGGCTGAAGGATTCAGGGCAGTGATATGCAGATATCCTGAATCGATATGGACATTGTTAATTGAATTTGTATAGGTCTCAAGCTCGTTATTGCCCCATCCTCCCGCACCAAGTTCATAGTTCCAGGTGCTGGTGTTCAATGATCCCGGGTTGAATTCATCACTCCAGACAAGATTTGCATAATCAACATTTTGAATTTTGACAGTGACACTTGCTTTAGTCATCATGGCGTTGACAGGGTTACTGAGAATAACCCTGAAATAAACATCCTGTTTCTGTGCTGTGTCTGAAAGGATGTTGATTTTAATTGATCCAGTTGTTTCTCCCGGTTGAAAAGTCAGTTTTCCTGATGAAACCGGTACATAATCCTTACCGGCTGATGCTGTGCTGTCCTCTGTATTATAGTCAAGAGTGGAAATTTCATCATATGGAACTGACAGTCTGACCGGGATCTCTATTGAACCTGCCGGATCATCTTCGACAATAGTAAAAAAGCTACTGGTGAGCGTTACATCCGGAGTTTCCGACTCTTTTTTACAGGCACCCAAAATCAGTATCTGCAAAATGACTACAAGTATAGTCTGAGCTTTATTTTTCATTGAATGTCGTTCTTATTATTAATCTGTTATTTCTCAATGATCTTTAATACGTTCTTTCTTAAAGATTTCCATCTCTTATCCTGGATTCTTGCACCGACCATTTTAATCACATTTCCGGCAAGGAGAGCGCCCAGGGCGCCGCATTTATCAAGAGGAAGGCCACAGGCAAAGCCATAAAGAAACCCTGAAGCATACAGGTCACCTGCTCCCGTTGTATCCTTGCATAAGACAGGGAGAGTGCCGATCCTGATCACTTCTTCTCC
>Ga0154607_1057_pt1 | contig 18917 bp, 18 predicted proteins | sample Rifle2008BG13ft_FD_116036 | JGI IMG/M metagenome (GOLD analysis project Ga0154607, IMG submission 116036) | Bacteroidetes bacterium RBG_13_43_22 | reverse complement strand
TCTCTGCTAAAGCAAAGAGGGGGTGTATATTATTGTATACCAATTATTTCCCCCTCTTTACGAAGTAGAGAGGGGGATTAAAGGGGGTGAGTACATATATTTTAATCATCCTGAAAATTCTGCTTTTCAGGATTTTTCTTTATCTTTCTTTATTATTTAAACTTATTTGCCATGGCATCAGATACTAAAAAGAAAAAGAAGGACAAAAAAATAAAGGTCGAAACTTTTAAAAAGGATGATCTTTATCACGATGTAAAACCTGAAAAGAAGGAAAAACTTGACAGAAAAACTTTTGAAAAATTACTGCTAAAGCAGGAGATTGAACTCGTTAAGCTTCAGGAATGGGTAAAAGCAAATAAGCTTAAGGTTGTTGTTATTTTCGAGGGCAGGGATGCTGCCGGCAAAGGAGGAGTGATAAAAACTATTGCCGGATGTATGAATCCAAGGATATGCAGGATTGTTGCACTCGGCATACCTACCGAAAAGGAGAAATCACAATGGTATTTCCAGAGGTATGCCACTCACCTTCCTGCAGGCGGAGAAATAGTCCTGTTTGACAGGAGCTGGTATAACAGGGCCGGAGTTGAAAAAGTAATGGGTTACTGTTCAAATGAGGAATATGAAGAATTCCTGAGGGCTTGCCCGGAATTTGAAAAAATGCTTATCAGATCAGGGACCATACTCATAAAATACTGGTTCTCAGTAAGTGATAAAGAACAGGAAAAACGATTCCAGGACAGGATTGAGGATCCTACAAAACGCTGGAAAATAAGCCCGATGGATGTCGAATCACGTGATAAATGGGTGGAGTATTCAATGGCCAAGGACAAAATGTTTTCCTATACCGATACCAAGCAGTCTCCATGGTATGTGGTCCATGCCGACGACAAGAAAAGAGCCCGTCTGAATACAATTGAACATCTTCTTTCTCTTATTCCATATAAGGATCTTACACCAAAACCCTTCAAGCTTCCGCCTCTCAAACATGATGTTGCCTATGTAAGGCCTCCTGTCACTGACCAGACTTTTGTACCTGAAAAATATTAGTCCTGCCAGTCATGCAGGTCTTGCCGGTCTAAAACGACTTGCAAGACTTGCAAGACTTGCAGGACCTGCACGACATATAATAATAGTTTCTTATTTTTGCCATTTAACAGACAAATTAAATAAATGGCAGCCAAGCCTTCCATACCCAAGGGAACCCGTGATTTCTCTCCCGTTGAGATTCTGAAGAGAGAGTACATTATTGATACCATTAAGAGTGTCTTTAAATTATATGGTTATCAGCCTGTTGAGACACCTGCAATGGAGAACCTTACCACTCTTCTCGGCAAGTATGGAGAGGAAGGCGACAGGCTTATTTTCCGCATCCTTAATTCGGGCGACTTTCTCTCAGCGGCAAGCGACGATGATCTCAGGAACAGGGAGTTATCAAAACTCTCAGGACAGATCTGTGAAAAAGGCTTGAGATATGATCTAACTGTTCCCTTTGCACGTTATATCGTCCAGCATCGTGATGAAATAGTCTTTCCCTTCAAAAGATACCAGATACAACCGGTATGGCGTGCCGACAGGCCTCAGAAAGGAAGATACCGTGAATTTTTGCAGTGTGACGTGGATGTCATTGGAAGCGACTCCCTGCTTAATGAGGTTGAGTTGGTCAGGATAATAGATGATATCTTTTCCAGGCTGGGGATTGATATTGTTATTAAGATCAATAACAGAAAGATACTTGCAGGGATCTCAGAATATATCGGGGAAAGCAGCAGGATGACAGACATAACCGTTGCAATTGACAAAATTGAAAAGATAGGCCTCAGCGCGGTCAATAATGAGCTGAGGGAAAAGGGAATATCATCTTCAGCAATTAAGAAGCTGCAGCCTGTTTTAGAACTTAAGGGAAACAGGGATGAAAGACTCTTTAAGCTTGATGCTGAGCTCGGAGGGTCAGATACCGGGAAGAAAGGCATTTATGAACTGAGAACTCTCTTTTCATATATTGATTCCGGTGATGTATCATGCAGGGTTGAGATGGATCTCACTCTCGCAAGGGGACTCGACTATTATACCGGTGCTATTATTGAGGTCAAATCGTCAGATGTCAGTCTTGGCAGTATATGCGGGGGAGGCCGTTATGATGACCTCACAGGAGTATTTGGACTGGAAGGAGTATCAGGGGTAGGTGTATCTTTCGGAGCCGACAGGATCTATGACGTGATGGATCAGTTGGATCTCTTTGGCAATATAGCTTCATCATCTGCACAGGTGCTTGTGCTTAATTTCGGAGATACCGAAGTTAACTATGCGCTGAAAATTCTGGGTGTGCTCAGGAAGCGGGGAATAAAATCTGAATTCTATCCTGATCCGGTGAAGCTTAAGAAGCAGATGTCGTACGCTGATTCAAAAAAGGTCCCTTATATAGTTATTGCCGGAGAGGACGAGATTAAAAATAATGAGATTACAATTAAGATCATGTCATCAGGAGAACAGAAAAAGATACTGATGAAGGATCTTGATTCATTTATTTTCTCAGAATTGGGATCTGCTGATTAATTTCTTTGAGGCGGAGATCCTGGCTGATTGGGATTATCTCTTTGCTGTTTCCTTTCCTGCAGCTCATTGAGCAGCTGCTGACGGAATTGGTTTTCAGCCTGGTAAAGCTTCAGAATCTTAACGGGAGGAAGTATTACCTTTAATGTCTGGTGGAACTTCACGCTAAGTTCAGTTTCCAGAACTTCCAGTTCCATGAGTTTGTCACCCAGCGCAATTAACTGTTCATCTGTCATTGCAGCACCCTCCTGGTTGAACCTTATGTTAAGCTTAATCCTTTCCCGCTGTATCTCGAGTTTTTTTGCCTGGAATTCGTTATAAACTGGCCAGAATTTCTCTGCTTCGCCCGGCGTCAGGTTGAGTCTTTTTGTGAAAAAGGCGATCTTATAGGCATTAAGCCTTTCCTGGTTCGGATTCTGAGCCCTGGTCAGACAGGGAGCTAAGATCAGAATGGCTATCAGGGAAATGGTTCTTCTTTTCATGACTAAAGACTTATAAACGTTCATATATCTCATTTATATCAATGTTTTCAAGTAACAGGTAATCAATTATTTCAGATTTTTCCACATCAGGTATTTCCTCTGAAAACAACAGGGGGCCGGCAGTTTCCTCAAGTGCAAGGATATCTATATCGTTTAGGTAGGAATCAGAGAACTCCTGTACGCTTATTTCAGGGATCAGCCCGGTTTCGTTCACCGGGAGGAGTATTTTTACAGTCACATAGCTTAACAGTGCAAGCACAGCCACTGAAGCCGCAGCGGCGAGGTATGGCCGTAACCTGATAAAGAGCCCGGGCTTCCTGATATTGGTGCTGGCATCTCTTGTTGCAGAGATAATTTGCCTGGTTACTTCTTTAAAGTAGTTTTCCGGTACTTTAAAAGGATTTTTGTCTGCTATTTCATCTATTCTTTTCATCATCAGGTTAGATAGTTATCAATTGAAAAAGTTTAATCTTCTCCAAGGAATTTCTCTATTTTTTTTACGGCATGATGATATGAAGCTTTAAGTGCTCCTTCAGAGGTCTTAAGCACTTTGCTCATATCTTCATAAGTCATTTCTTCAAAGTATTTAAGATTAAATACAACACGTTGTTTCTCAGGTAATTGCAAGATCGCATTTTGGAGCCTTACCTGAGCTTCATCACCGTCAAACCATGTACTGCCTTCAAGGGAATTTGCAAAATAGCTGCCGATATCATCAAGTGAGGCTGTCTCGTTTCTTTTCCTCTTATTCAAGAGTGTAAGCGATTCGTTTGTTGCAATTGCGTAGAGCCAGGTGTAAAGGGAGCTTTCTCTCCTGAATTCACCGATGTTTTTCCATGCGCTGATAAAAGTGTTCTGTAATGCATCATTTGCATCCTCATGGAGTATCACCAGCCTCCTGATATGCCAGTAGAGCCTTGTGCTGTAAGTTTCCACTACAATCCTGAATCCCTTGTTGACATCAGTCTTGAGAAGCCGGATCAGATCTTTATCCTGGTCAGGGGTGTTCAAGCAAAAGGTGTTTTGTTATTAGATGTAAGATACTGGAAAAGGTTTAAAGACAGGGGAAAACCGTATCGTAAATTTGATTAAAGTAAATCGTAACTTTAGTACCATATTTAAAACGCAATCTGATGGCTCTACAATGCGGGATAATAGGCCTGACAAATGCAGGTAAAACAACCATTTTCAACTGTATATCAAATACCAGGGGAGAAATCCATGCTTTTGCCTTCACCGGGGCTAAATCGAATCTGGGTATTGTACAGGTTCCTGATCCAAGGTTGTATGAGATTGAAAAACATCAGGTTACTGAAAAGATCGTTCCAACAACAGTTGAAATTGTCGATATACCTGGTCTTACAAAAGGATCCGGCAAAAGCGAGGGAGGAGGCAATAAATTCCTTGGAGATATAAGGAACACTGATGCCCTTATCCATGTTCTCAGGTGCTTTGACAATGAAACTCTTCCGCATATTGATGGTTCAGTGGATCCGGTAAGGGATATCGAAACAATTGACCTTGAACTCCAGGTAAGGGATATCGAATCAATTGAAAAGAAGATTGACCGTCTCCGGAAGGCATCCAAGGTCGGGGATAAGGATTCAATGCATGGTCTTGATGTGCTTGCCAGGTACCATCAGCATCTTGAAGGATTCAACAGTGCAGGAACACTCAAAGTAAAGGATGATGAACGGAGATATATAGACGATCTTTTCCTCCTGACCATGAAACCTGTTATGTATGTATGCAACGTTGATGAGGAATCTGCAGTAAACGGTAATCACCATACCGAAAGAGTAAAAGATTTTCTGAAAGGCAAAAATGCTGAGATACTGATCATTGCTGGTGCTCTTGAAGCCGAAATAGCTGAACTGGAAAATAAGGAGGATCGTCTGTCGTTCTTAAAGGATGCAGGGCTTGACGAACCAGGAGTTGATAAGCTTGTGAGAGCGGCATACAGGCTGCTTAACCTTCAGACATTTTTTACAGCAGGTCCAAAGGAAATACGGGCATGGACAATCAGGAAGGGAATGACAGCATCACAGGCGGCAGGTATCATTCACAGTGATCTTGAACGGGGATTTATCAGGGCCGAGGTAATGAAATACAACGATTTTATCACCCTGGGATCGGAACATGCATGCAAGGAAGCCGGCAAGTTTCATGTTGAGGGGAAAAACTATATTGTTGGAGATGGAGATATACTCTTCATAAGGTTTAATGTTTAAGGTTGTTGATGAAGCTAAAGCAGATACTCATATTGCTGATTTTGTCGTTTCTTGAAATTAACATCTGTGCTCAGGAAACCACAAAGGATATTCTCCTGCGCGATGAGGTCAGCAGGTATGGCCAGGCAAGAGTGACAGTAGCTTTTCCCGGTGTCACAGCAATGAACTCATTGTCACGATCAGTATCTGTGAGTGCAGTAAAAGAGGGGAGAGTCGAGATAGTCATTTCCCCGTTGACCGTTGAATGGTTCATTTCAGCGAAACTTGACTATAAGATAATTGAAAAACCTGACAGTAAGTCGTTTACAACAGCATCAGATGTGAAGCAGGCGATGGAATGGGAGAGCTATCCTTCCTATCTTCAGTACGATTCAATTATGAGGAGTTTTGCTGATAATTACCCTGATCTGTGTCTTCTTGATACTATCGGAACAAGCAATTACGGCAAGCTGATCCTGGCTCTGAAAATTTCAGATAATGCTGCTGCTGATGAGGATGAGCCAGAGACATTCTACACCTCAACCATACATGGTGATGAGACAGGAGGATTCATTCTGATGCTGCGTCTTGCGGATTTTCTTCTTGAAAACTACGGCACAGACACAAGGGTGACCAACCTTATCGATAACCTTGAATTATGGATCAATCCTCTTGCTAATCCTGATGGCACATACAGAACCGGGAATACAATCATTTCACCAACAAGAACCAACGCAGTTGGCTATGACCTGAACAGGAACTTTCCGGATCCAAACACTAATCCCGCTCGTCAGAAAGAGACCATCGATATGATCAAATTCATGAAAGAGCACAATTTTATTATCTCAGCCAATTTTCATTCAGGAGCTGAGGTCGTGAATTATCCCTGGGACAGGTGGTCAAGGCTCCATGCAGATAATGACTGGTTCTATAACATAAGCAGGAAGTATGCTGATACCGTGCATATCTATTGTGCTTTAGGGTATATGGATTTTCTTGAAAATGGAGTGACCAATGGCTATGACTGGTATTCCATATATGGAGGAAGACAGGACTATGTGACATACGAATTGCAGGGAAGAGAAGTGACAATTGAACTGCATAATGCTTATATGACCCCCGCCAGTCAGCTTGACATGTTATGGCAGTACAACCGGAGATCTTTGCTGGGTTACCTTGAGAATGCCTTATATGGTGTCCACGGAATAGTAAGGAACAGTATTACGGCAGAACCTGTTCCGGCAAGAATATTCATAAGCGGGCATGACAAAGACAGTTCTCATATATTTTCCGATACACTTACCGGGAGTTTTGTACGGCTCCTTGCACCAGGGACATGGGATATATCCTTCACTGCCAGGGGATATCTCGAAACCACTGTCAATGACATTGTTGTGACTGAAGGACAAAAAACCGAAATCACCGTTGAAATGATACCGATACTAAATCCGGTTGATACAGTCCCTACCCCAGTGCCGATACTGTACCCCAATCCTTCGAACGAATCCCTGCATGTTGTTCTTCCGGGAAGGCAGATAGGCGATGTGACTGTAAAAATATATAATTCACTTGGTTACAAGCTGGCCGATTATCCGGCGCATACATTGGAGGATTTCCCTCTGATTATCGATGTTGGCAGGCTTGCTGGCGGCGTATATACATTGATAATCACAAACTCAGCAACACAATTCTCAGACAGAAGCCGTTTTGTTGTCGTCAGGCATTAAATGAATGTTGCTTCTCCGATTAAAAAAGCTACTTTTGAAACTTTATTTATTTGAATTGAAATTTCATATAGGAAGACAAATTGATTTTTATGAAGGTGCATAAAGTGAAGAAATTGGCTGTTTTATTTTGCCTCGCATTATCAGTTTGCGGAGGATTAAGGGGACAGGGACCCTATATTCCACCTGACAAGCCAAAGCTGGTAATCGGGATCATAGTTGAGCAACTAAGATATGATCAGCTTGAAAGATTCAGAAGCAGGCTGGGGCAGAATGGGATCAGGCGCCTTTTAAATGAAGGAACAAACTTTCAGAATGCTTCTTTTCAGTATATGCTCACCCAATCTGCTCCTGGTCACGCTACAATATCAACGGGAGCAGAACCGGCATGGCACGGTATCACTTCTGACAGCTGGTATCTTCCGCTCAGAGATGAGCTAATCTACTGTACCAGGGATATGAATGTCAATTCTGCCGGCGCGACATCTGAGTCAGGGCAGCATTCACCAATAAATCTACAGGCATCAACATTCACCGACGAGCTTAAAATGTCTTCTGGAAAGAATGCAAAGGTTTTCAGCGTGGGATTGAAGGAGCACCCGGTAATCCTGTCTGCAGGACATTCAGCCGATGGCGCATACTGGCTCGACAATTCGTCGGGCTCATGGATATCAAGTACATGGTATATCGATTCCCTTCCTGCCTGGGTAAATGACTATAATGCGATGAAATACCCTGAATCATTTCTGAACAGCAAATGGGAATTGATGAGGTCTGTTCAGGAATATTCTGACTGTATATCGGATATTAATGCCTTCGAGTCAGGTTTTAATGGACAGAATAGCTTCCCTTATGATCTCAGGAAAATCGGCAACCACGATATGTCAGTTCTCTTCGAAACGCCTTACGGAAATTCTCTGACAACTCAATTCGCCAAAAAGCTTATTGAAAATGAGGGATTAGGAAAGGATGACATAACTGATTTTATATCAATTTGTTACACTTCAACTGACTATATTGGTCACAGGTTCGGACCCTCATCCTTTGAAATGGCTGATGCCATATTCAGGCTCGATAAGGAAATTGAGGATCTGATGACTTACGTTATCGATTCTATAGGTAAAATGAACATCCTGGTTTATTTTACCTCCTCTCATGGGATATCCGAGATCCCGGGAATACTGGAAAGCAACAGGATACCATCAGGTTATTTCAGACAGGATCAGGCATTATATCTGCTTAAGAGCTATCTTAAGGCATTATATGGTGAGGGAGAATGGCTTAAGGGATATTCAGAAAGGCAGATTTTTCTTAACAGGATCCTCCTTGAGGATTCAAAGATCTCTCTTGAGGATGCGCAGAAAAAAGTGGCAAGGTTTATTGTACAGTTTTCAGGTATTGCCTCGGCATATCCCTATTCCGCATTTGAGGTGAATGATTTCGGACAGGGTAACCTTAAGAGGATAATCAACAATTTCAGTCCTCAGAGGTCGGGTGATGTTATTATCTCTTTTCATCCCGGATGGGTTGAAAAGGTAAATGATAAGGTTACAAATCATAATTCGCCTTACGATTATGATTCGCATGTCCCTCTTGTCTGGTGGGGATGGAGTATCGACCGGGCTGTGGTTTCAAGGAAAGTAAATATGACGGATATAGCACCAACGCTGTCTTCGCTGCTAAAAGTGCCTTATCCCAATGCATGTTCCGGGGAACCGCTGTTTGAATTATTCAGATAGATTGGAATTTATCCCGGACCTGGCAAGCTTCACGAAGCAGGTCAGGATTTTTTTCACACCCGTTACCCAGGATAATAAGGCTGGCACCTGCCTTAAAGATACTCTCAACCTCTTTCTTATTCCTGATACCGCCCCCTACAGCCAGCGGTACAGAAATATTATCCTTTACAGCTTTTATCAGAGAAACCGGGACCGGAATTGAAGCTCCGCTGCCGGCTTCAAGGTAGATCATATTCAGCCCGAGCATTTCACCGGCCATTGCGGTGGCGACAACGATATCTGATTTGTCAGAGGGTATAGCCTCAGTCTGGCTTATATATTCCACTGAAGTCCTGGGTCCGCAGCTTATCAGTATGTATCCCACAGATACCAGCTTATCCCTTACATCTTTAAGGTACGGAGCAGCTATGACATGATTTCCTATAAGCAGTTCAGGATTTCTGCCTGAAATAAGCGAAAGGAGGAGTATGGTATCAGCTTTACGGCTCAGTTGAAGGAGATTGCCCGGGAAAAGAACAACAGGAATGGAGCAATGCTTCCTTATAATGGTTATCAGATGTTCAATGCTGCTGAATGTCAGGCTCCCGCCTGCCATGATATAATCGGCCTTGTATTTTGTAGCTGCTCCAAGGATATCATACAGGGAATCGCCGCTGGCTTTGTCAGGGTCAAGCAGCAGGGCGATGCTTTTTTCCAGTGGAAACTTATTTGATCTCATAGTTCTTTTTTGTCCATACTATGGCATAATTGTCATACCTTGAATAGAAAAGATCAAAAGACTCATTTATTTTCCGCGTATGTACGGCACCTTTTATTTCTCCTGAGTCCTTTACCTCAAACGGCATAATGGTCAGGTTCTGTTTTATGCTGATCCCCTCTTTGTCGCAGATCTTGTAAAGAGCTTCTTTTGCGCACCAGTGAAGGTAAAGATGATATTTACGGATTTCAGGATCCCTGGTTATTTTCTCTTTCCTGTTAATGAATTTAAATGCAAAAGCACCTATATTGGAGCTCATATATTCAAGATCAATGCCCACCTTTTCAGTTGTACTGCATAGAATTGCGGTCAGCTTATGTGAATGGGATATACTGATGAATCTGGATCCATCTTTCAGAAAAGGCTTATTGTTTTTATTATAGACAATCCTTGCGTCTTTGCCGAGAAGTTCTGCCAGGAGTGCCCTGACACTCAGAAATTCGAGCCTCCGGGATGTGCTTGCGAATACCTTGTATTTCTTCCTGTCGTCAGCATCAAGTTCAACGAGTTTAAGAAGGGTATTGATATCCTCTTCTATCTTCCAGACCCCGAGGATAGATGATTCGTTAAGATAATGTTTTGTAATACAACCCATTGTTGATAAGGTGACTATATTATATTTCCTTCCATCTCAGGGTTTCGATCATATGAATGATATCATCCCTGAAAAATTGATTTACCGGTGCAATGGAATCGGGATTAGGTTCAGACAGAAAATAGAGAGATCCCCTGAAAAAATGGTTCACACTGTCTGTAACGAAGAATTGCACTGCAGTTGCGGTATTTCCCTTCAGGTCATAAAGTATGCCGTAAACCTTGTTCTCCGGATCGCTGAATACCTGTTCACTAATTGCATCAGCTTTTGAAATATGGTTTTTTACATTCATCCTGTAGGTTTGTTCCATCAGCTCATCAAGATCATTGTTTATTCCTTTGTATGTGAGGTATATTCTGGCTTTGAACGGGGGAAAATCAACATTGAACCATCCGGGCTCCGGATTGACATTCTCATCGAATGAAATTATTCCGTAAACAGGGTATTCAAAACTCAGGGGAAGATAGTCATCCTGCCGGATTGTATCATTGAACACAATATATTCCTTTTCAGGCAGGTCAATACGGAAGTATCCTTTCGGCTTTGGAACGGGGACTTCCCTGCATCCTGTCAGGATCATTGCAGATGTAATGATTATTGAAATACTATTCTTCAATGCTGACATCCTTTGTATTATCAATTATCACTTTGACTTCCCTGATTCTCCTTCTGTCAGCTGATTCAATCTGGAATGTAAATCCCCGGAACCTGATAGTCTCGTCCTTTTTCGGGATTTCACCGGTCAGCTCCAGGATTAGTCCGGCAAGGGTCTCCGATTCTCCTCTCACTATATCAAAAGGGTCATCTTCAAGTTCAAGAATCTTATTGAAGTCATTCAGAAGGATCTTACCTTCAAAAATATATGTCTTATCGTCCAGTTTCCTGAAAAGTTCCTCTTCCTGATCGCTTTCATCGGTAATTTCTCCTACAATCTCTTCAAGTATATCTTCAAGCGTGATAATTCCTGCAGTTCCTCCATATTCATCAATCACAACAGCCATGTGGATCTTCTTTACCTGGAACTCTTTCAGCAGATCATTTATTTTCTTGGTTTCAGGAACAAAATATGGCGTTCTGAGAAGCGACTGCCACTTGAATGAGTCGGGATTGTTCATATAAGGAAGCACGTCCTTGGCATATAGTATTCCCTTGACGTTGTCGAATGATTCTGAATAGACCGGGATCCTCGAAAATCCGTAACTTATAATGACAGGAATTATTTTACTGAATCCCGACCTGATATCAACAGCAGTAACATCAATCCTTGGACACATTATGGCGCTGACGCTAATGTTACCGATGCTTACAATCCCTTTCAGGATTTTTTCATCTTCGCTCAGATCATCTGATGTAAGGTCAAGGGCATCAGAAATGTCATCCATGCTGAAATTTGAGCGATGTGTTCCTGCCCTTTTCCTGACAAATGATGAGGAAAGTATAAGGAGTGAAGTTACAGGGTAAAATATTTTTGAAATTATGTTTAACGGCAGAGCCATGAACAGGGCAAATGACGTATTGTGTCTTGCTGCATAGACCTTGGGCATTATCTCCCCGAACAGAAGGAGCATGAAAGTTATAACCACAACCTCAGTGAGAAATCCGATGACCGGATTTGCGCTGAAATCAAACAATCTGGAGCTTAAAAAAGCCGAAAGAAGCACAATTGCTATATTGACTGTATTATTTGCAGCAAGTATTGTGCTCAGGAGTCTCTCGGGTGTTTTGTAAAGCTTCAGAGCAGCCTGAGTTTTTTTACTTTTTTTGTTTTTGAATCTTTCAATGTCATCAGGGCTCAGAGAGAAATAAGCCACTTCTGATCCCGACATGAGCGCTGAGGCAAAAAGAAGAGCTGCCAGAACGACAAATCCTATAATTATTTTATAATCAGATGTATGCACAGCGACGTCTGAAAGAAGTCCCACTGCTGAATATGAATATCCAGATTCCAATTGAATTGCTTTTAATGCAACATGTTAAAAGGGAAGATCATCTTCATTCTGTCCGTTGACAGGCCCCTGGTTGAATGGTCCGCCTGATCCCGGGTAGTCACTGTCCGGATTGCCACCCTCTGCCTGGTTTTTGTTTTGACCTGCCCCTGGTGCCTGGTATGGTGGTACGGGTTCATTAACCTCGTGGGAATTTCCGACTTTTTTCTTAAAATCGGCTGCGGAATCATCAGCGGATCCTGAAGTGTTGGTCTGACCCTGTTTCTTTTCCATTACAATCATTGTATCGGCAAGGATCTCGGTAATATATTTATTATTGCCGTCCTTATCCACATATGAGCGGGTTTTGATCTTACCTGCCACGTATACCTGCATTCCTTTTTTAACCGTCTTTTCGGCGACTTCAGCAAGCGCCCTCCACAATACTATGTTATGCCATTCTGTCGATGTGACTGTTTCCCCCTGCTGGTTTGTATATGTTTCACTTGTGGCCAGAGGAAAGGTAGCTTTGGCAACACCTTTATCGAAATACCTTACAACAGGATCTTTCCCTATATTGCCCAATAATAAGACTTTATTGATTGACATGAAGTTATATAGTTAGTAAATTATGCAAAACAGACCGTAAAGTTAAGAAAAAAACCGCTTTTGACAACCGGTAAGGGATTAATCGGGTAAATCCTGCCCTTAATCCCTCAATATCATTCAGGAAATCTTCCATTAAAGCAACCCGCAACAAGTAATATGCGACCAGCAACCTGCCAAATTTGTCTATTTCATTGTAATTAAGGCAATAATAAACATCAAAAAAAAAATTTATTATGTAAGTGTTTCAATTTAAATAAATAATATTTTTATATTTGCAGGGTTGAAAAAAACGCATAAGCAAAATAATTTGTTGAATTTTAAATCACTAGAAAAATGACTAAAGCAGACATTGTTAATGAAATTGCCAAGAACACTGGTATTGAAAAGGTAACTGTACAGAAAAGTGTTGAAGCTTTAATGGAAACCATAAAGCATTCAATGGTAACAGGTAATAACGTTTACCTGAGGGGTTTCGGAAGCTTTATCGTTAAGAAAAGAGCAAAGAAAACCGCAAGGAATATATCAAAGAACACAACTATTATTATTCCTGCTCACAATATTCCTGCTTTTAAACCGGCCAAATCATTCATCACGAAAGTAAAATCACACGTTAAGAAGTAATCCTTTATGCCAAGCGGTAAGAAAAGAAAGAGACATAAGATGGCCACCCATAAGCGCAAAAAGCGTTTACGGAAGAACAGACATAAGAAGAAGTAAGAGATCAAGGGGTGGTCTTTATAATGAATTTACTACTAAACCTAAGGGTCCTGTGATCTTTAGGTTTATTGTATGTGGAAGTTGGAAATGACAGGCAGAAAAATAACTCAGATCATATCAGGAAGTGGCAAACAAGGATCTGATCATTGACGTAAGTGATTCCGAGGTTTCGTTGGCGCTGCTGGAAGACAAGCAGTTAATTGAGTTAAACAAGGAAAAACGCAATATAAGATTTTCAGTCGGGGACATTTACCTTGGGAAGGTAAAGAAGATCATGCCCGGACTGAACGCAGCTTTTATCAATGTCGGTTATGAACGTGATGCTTTCCTGCATTACCTCGATCTCGGAGCTCAGTTCAGGACTCAGCATAAATACTATACCCTGGCAGTTCAGAAACAGGGAAGGATTGTACCTGTCCATAAATTCAAGCCTGAACCTGACCTGGATAAAGAGGGTAAAATAACTGATGTTCTTACGCAGGGACAGACAGTTATAGTACAGATTTCCAAGGAACCAATATCAACAAAAGGTCCCAGACTGGCTTCAGAAATTTCCCTTGCCGGCAGGAACCTCGTCCTGATTCCCTATTCTGACAAAGTTTCAGCCTCATCAAAAATTGATAATCCTGACGAAAAAAACAGGCTTAAGACGCTTTTGCAAAGCATCAAGCCAAGAAATTACGGGATAATAGTCAGAACTGCAGCTGAGGGAAAGAAGGTTTCTATCCTTGATACTGAACTCAGAGATCTTGTAAGAAAATGGGAATCAGCCTTTTATACAATAAAGAAGGAAATCAAATCTCCGCGTCTGTTTATCGGAGAGATGAACAGGACTACAACAATCCTGCGGGACATGCTGAATGTCACTTTCAACGGTATATATATCAATGATGCATCTTTTGCCGATGATATCCGCAGGTATATAAGGGAAATAGCTCCGGAAAAAGCCAATATAGTAAAGCTCTATAAGGGTACACTTCCGATATTTGACCATTTTGGTGTAAACAAGCAGATAAAAGCTCTGTTTGGCAGAACAGTATCTTTCAAACACGGAGCTTATCTTATTATTGAACATACTGAAGCCCTGCATGTTATTGATGTCAACAGCGGCAACCGGTCACGATCGGGCAACGATCAGGAAGCAAATGCTCTTGAGGTAAATATGGTAGCTGCTGCAGAGATTGCACGCCAGCTCAGGCTGAGAGACATGGGCGGTATTATCGTGATCGATTTTATCGACATGCAGTCAAACGAAAACAAGCAGATCCTGTATGACAAAATGAAGGAAATAATGTCAAACGACAGGACAAAGCATAACATCTTGCCATTGACGAAGTTCGGTCTGATGCAGATCACCAGGCAGAGGGTAAGGCCTGTAATGAATATTATAACAGATGAAATGTGTCCTGCTTGCCAGGGTACCGGTGAGACCAGACCGGCAATCCTGTTCACCGATGAGCTGGAAAGAAGCCTTGCCTTTATAGTCGACAAAATCAAAACCAGGAGACTGATACTTAATGTTCATCCGTTTGTGGCTTCATACCTGAAAAAAGGATTTTTCCCGGCCTGCCGGATATGGAACTTCAAATACAAAATAAGCCTGAAGGTACAGGCTGTGACTTCATACCACATGCTCGAATACCATTTCTTCGACCGGTATGATAATGAGATAGATCTGACCTGAAAGAATGCAGCAGGTTCATTTTACCTCCTTTATAATATCCTCGTAACATTTTATCTTTATTATTGTTATATGTTTATTATTTTTGAACCGGTAATAAGCAATAACATGCGACTTAAAAGAAATGTATTTTTAATACTTACCCTCCTTTTAACATTTACCCTGCAGGCCCAGATTTTTGATCCTGTGACCTGGGACTTTAGCTATGAGAAAAAAGGAGATAACCAGTATGAAATAGTAATTAAGGCAACTATTGAAGAGGGATCACATATATATTCAATGGATATTCCTGATGGGGGCCCTATTCCTACATCTGTCAGTTTTGATACAGTTCCCGGATATTCTCTCCAGGGGGTCGTATGGGAAGCAATCGAACCTGAGGAGCTTTTTGATGAAGCCTTCGATTTAAATATCAAATCATTCAGCGGCAAGGCGGAATTCAGGCAAAAAATTACCGGGAATTCCCCTTCATTCAAAGTCAACGGTATTGTGAACTTCATGGCATGCAATAACGTGACATGCTCGCCTCCGAAGGATGTGGAATTTGAGATAAGGATAAGCAATACGGCTGCAGATAAGTCAGTTGCTGGCAGCGAAGAGGTAGCTCCGGTTCGTGATAAAAAAGGCTTGCTGGGCTTTTTGCTGCTTTCAGTGATCGCAGGTTTTGCCGGGATTCTTACACCATGTGTTTTCCCGATGATCCCTATGACTGTTGCTTTCTTTTCGCAGGGTTCAGAAAACAGGAAAAAACCAGTTCTTAAGGCGTTGATTTTCGGACTCTCTATTATTCTGATCTATTCCTCGCTCGGGATAATTGTCTCACTTACCAGCGCAGGCGCGGGATTTGCTAATGCCCTGAGCACTCACTGGATACCGAATATCATCTTTTTTACCTTGTTCCTTCTGTTCGCCCTGTCATTTTTTGGAGCTTTTGAGATAATACTTCCTAATAAGTGGGTAACCGGTGCCGATTCACGAGTGGATAAAGGGGGAATGATTGCAGCATTTTTCCTGGGATTGACTACTGTGATTGTCTCATTTTCATGTACAGGGCCGATAATCGGTGCTCTCCTGGTAGAAGCAGCCGGCGGTGATGTACTGAGACCGACAATCGGCATGTTCGGATTCGGACTTGCATTTGCATTGCCCTTTACCTTATTTGCGCTCTTCCCGTCTGTTATATCCAGGATGCCGAAGTCGGGCGGATGGCTTAACTCAGTAAAAGTCGTTCTGGGATTTATTATGCTGGCTTTCAGTCTGAAATTCCTTATGACTATCGATGGCGTTTACTCAATAGGTATACTTACAAGAGATATTTACCTCGCTATATGGATTGTCCTGTTTGCCCTTCTTGGTTTTTACCTCATGGGTAAGATTAAATTTGTTCATGACAGCGAGGTAACTCATGTGGGAACATTCAGGTTATTCCTGATAATTGCTGTTTTTGCATTTACCATATATCTTATCACAGGGCTGTTTGGCGCACCTCTCAAAGGATTGTCTTCCCTTCTTCCTCCGCAGGAGACATCATGGTTCTATAAGAAGCAATTGCTTTCTGATGATAAACCCGTACCTCCTTCAGTAATTGCTCTTTCACCCGTGAGCAAAATTTGTTCTGAACCGGAATATGATGATCTCTTTGAGATGCCTCTCGGGCTTACAGGATATTTTGATTACGGGCAGGGGCTCACCTGTGCAAGGGAACAGGGCAAACCAGCCTTTATTGATTTCAAGGGGCATGCCTGTGCAAACTGCAAGGTGATGGAAGCAAAGGTATGGTCCGATCATGAGGTTCTTAAGCGGCTGAGGGAAAATTTCGTCATAATATCGCTTTATACGGATGACAGGACTCAACTACCAGAAAGCGAATGGATTACATCCGCTGTTGACGGAAAAGTAAAAAAGACGATCGGGAAAATAAATGAGGACCTGGAGATATCAAAGTACAAAACAAATGCTCTTCCTCTGTATGTTATTACCGATCATGAGGGAAATCCCCTCAACAAACCAATGCCCACAAACCTCAATATTGAGGAGTACAAAAAGTGGCTCGATGAAGGAGTAGCAGCTTTTAAATTAAAACTTCCCTAGTTTCAAAGTAACTGTATAGCTCAGTGTTCTGAGTGATTTCACATCGATACTGTACGATCCGGGCAATCCCACATCAAATGGCGTAGGAAGCCTGTAAGAGGCTCCAATTGCAAGCCTCAGGAATCTTGTCAGGTTGAGTTCAAGCTCTGCTGCAGGTTCTATAAGCAGGAATGCCTTTGAATCTTCAAGGAAATTCTCATTAAAATCATCGTCAACCGAAATAAAGGATATCCCGCCGAATCCCAGGAGAAAAGGGAATGAAAGATGAACGGGAAGGCGGGGAAATATAATTGGTTCAATATACAATCCGCCATATCCTCCGGTCAGAAAGACATCCCTGTCGATGGAAGGCTCATAATGGAATTCATTCATGAATCCGGTTGCGCCCATTCCGATCCCCATTGAATGACTTGCCATCCATGAGAACCTTCCGCCAAACATTATTGCGTCCATATTGTTGATGGATGAATAACCTGTTGAAAACGAGCAGTATCCTCCGCCTCCGCGATCGTGCCCGAGAAGTGTCTTCATCTCCCGGTTTTTATAATACTCAAATTCAGGTTCAGGCTCCTGGGAGAAGGTAATAATTGAACCAAGTAAAAGCAATGAAACTATCAATATTGTCTTTTTCATTTTGGAGAATTTTAATTTGAAAACTAGAAAACATAAGAAACGGAAATACCGATATCCGCAGGCATTAATCTCACGAATGCCGGTATCGATAATTCAACATATGGTTTTACATTGACACTTATGATCAGCGGAATATCCCTGAACCTGTATTCGGCGGCAACCCATCCGTCAGCTCCTACAACAGGGCAGAACCTCTCACCCTCAAAATTATAGCGTTCGCCCAGGAAGCTTAAATGATCAGTAACAATAAAGCCTGCATGTCCGCCGTATCCCCAGGCAAAATAAAGGTCCGGCGAGATATCAGAAATAACAGTTTCATAAATTATCCTCAGAGCTGTAAGCTGTAAACCGTTATTGTTGAATCCGAGCATTGCCTGATAGTCTACAACGCCATTTCCTGCTGCTGATGGCACCTGGATGAAAAGTCCGCCCCTTACACCTGTCCTGACCCCTGCCTGCCTGTATAGTCCCTGTCCTGAAAGTTCCGCCTGAAATAAAATTATTGCGGTTATAATAATTAAGTATAGTTTTTTCATGCTGGTATTCTATTTTATTTTAATGATCCTTCCTGAACCGGAGATTGTCTGTTCTATTTCAGGATCTCCTTTCACATAAATATTTCCGCTTCCCGAAATAAGTCCGTTCAGATATTCTTCTATGTTCGTATATGCGCTCCCCGATCCGGAGATAATAGCTGAAGAAGTCCCGGTTACCATGTCACTGCCGTATATATTTCCGCTTCCTGTTATTTTAAGATGAGATGTTTCACAGTCTCCTGCTACCGATGTATTGCCGGAACCTGATATTACAATGTCCGTATTAAGGCATAAAAGGGACTGTACATCAATATCGCCTGAGCCTGAGAGTATTGATTCAAAATCATCACTTTCAATTAGTTCTGCAGACATATCACCTGATCCGCTGTTTTTGATTGTAACTGTCTCACCTGTCATCCTGTCGGCAATGAATGATCCTGAACCTGAATTGACTGCTTTTTTCAGGGTGGGAGAGGAGACCATGACAACCGGCTGCTCGTGATAATCAAGACAGATCGAAGCCGGGCTGGTCCTTATCTCGAGACAATCATCGTAAACATTTGTTTCGATGTAGTTCATTATATTCTGCTCTGCACTGATTCTGATTCCAAAAGTGTCAGCCTGTTTGTATACTACATCAAATGAGGTTGAGTTTTCCAGCTGATCAA
>Ga0154607_1097_pt1 | contig 18958 bp, 19 predicted proteins | sample Rifle2008BG13ft_FD_116036 | JGI IMG/M metagenome (GOLD analysis project Ga0154607, IMG submission 116036) | Bacteroidetes bacterium RBG_13_43_22 | reverse complement strand
AAGCTTTACTTCGATGAGCTTACCTTTGAAAGGGTCCTCGACATTATTGATCTTGAGAATCCCGGCGGAGTAATAGTATCCGTGGGCGGACAGATCCCGAATAACCTTGCCATGAGACTATTCAGGGAGAATGTTCCTGTGCTTGGCACATCTCCTCTTTCAATTGACAGGGCGGAGAACAGGCATAAGTTCTCAAAAATGCTCGATAACCTTTCAGTCGACCAGCCGGGATGGAAGGAGCTTTCATCAACAGGGGATATCTTTGAGTTTGTCGACAGAATAGGCTTTCCTGTTCTCATCCGTCCCTCATATGTTCTTTCGGGTGCTGCCATGAATGTAGTTTCAAACAAAAATGAGCTTACTCATTACCTTGAGCTTGCCTCCCAGGTCTCCAAACAGTATCCCGTTGTTGTGTCCGAATTCATTGAAAATGCAAAGGAAATAGAAATAGATGCCGTCGCGAGGGATGGGGAGATCCTTGCATATGCGATAAGCGAGCATGTGGAATTTGCCGGAGTCCATTCCGGCGATGCAACAATTGTATTCCCGCCGCAGAAGATCTACTTTGAAACTGTCAGAAGGATAAAGCGTATCTCCCGCCAGATCGCAAAAGAGCTGAATATTAGCGGACCTTTTAATATACAGTACCTGGCAAGAGATAATGATATAAAGGTGATAGAGTGCAATCTCAGGGCCAGCCGCAGCATGCCATTTGTATCCAAAGTGCTTAAAACGAACCTGATAGAACTTGCCACAAAAGTTATGCTGGGTGTTCCTGCGGAAAAACCTCATAAATCGGTATTTGAGCTGGATTATGTTGGAGTAAAGGCACCGCAGTTCAGCTTCTCGCGGCTGGCAAAAGCTGACCCTGTGCTGGGGGTTGATATGTCTTCCACAGGCGAGGTAGGCTGTATTGGCGAAGGATTCTACGAAGCAATATTAAAGGCAATGTTTTCAGTAGGGTACAGGGTTCCAAAGAAAAGCATCCTTCTTTCTACGGGTCCCGCCCGGTCGAAAGTAGAGCTCCTGAACAGTGTAAAGGCTCTGAGGGAAAGAGGTCATAAGATCTATGCAACGAGGGGAACCCAGCAGTTCCTTCAGAATGCCGGCGTCGAGGCACATGTAGCGTACTGGCCTGATGAGGATAAGTCTCCTAATACTATTGAGCTCATAAAAACACGCGAGGTTGATCTTGTTGTCAACATACCAAAAGATCTTACTGACGTTGAGCTGAATAATGACTACTCAATCCGCAGAAGCGCTGTGGATTTCAATGTCCCGCTGATTACGAATGCACGACTTGCAAGTGCCTTTATCCTTGCTTTCTGCAGGCTGAGTATGGATCAGCTGGCCATAAAAAGCTGGGATGAGTATAAATAAAAATGAGGGGGTGAAAGGGAGAAAAAAGGTTCGCCTCCCGGCCTTGCTCCGCCGAAGCGGCTACGCGAAGGCGATGGAGGGGACAGGGGTGGGTTAAAGAGGATTCAAATAGTATTAACTTTCATTCTATGATAACAATTCGAAAAGCAGTTCCAACTGACTCACCAGAAATAGTTGATTTCCAGCTTAAAATGGCATGGGAAACAGAAGAGATGGCTCTTGATCCTGAAACAGTCAGAGAAGGAGTAAATGCCGTTTTTGAAGATCATTCCCGCGGGCAATATTATGTAGCCGATGATGAAGGCAAAGTTGTTGCATCGCTTCTTATAACCTATGAGTGGAGTGACTGGCGGAATTGTAACATCTGGTGGTTCCAGTCGGTCTATGTAATTCCGGAATACCGCAGGCAGGGCATTTTCAGGAAAATGTACAGCCATATCAGCCATCTGGCTGAAGTACACGATATTGCAGGACTCAGACTCTATGTCGAGACAAAGAACGTACGCGCACAAAAGACCTATGAAGCGCTTGGAATGAGCTCCGAGCATTATTCTTTCTATGAATGGATGAGGAAATAGACCATGCAATGGCTTCTGCTCATATTGCTAATACCGTATTTCTACCTGCTGCTGAGAATATTTATTTCACTTGGAAAAATAGAGCCGCAAAAACCTCTTTCTGATTCAGAAATATTCTTATCAGTGATAGTCGCCTGCAGGAATGAAGAAAGAAATCTGCCTTCGCTTCTTTCCGATATCGCTTCCCAGGATTATAATTGCGATAAGTTTGAGCTGATAGTCGTGGATGACAATTCTGATGATTCAACCTTTGAAATTGCCTCGGAATTCAAAGAAATAAAGAATATTAAAGTCCTGAAAAACAGTGCATCAGGCAAAAAGACTGCGATTTATGAAGGTGTCAGAGCCTGCACCGGCGGCATTGTGATAACGACGGATGCTGATTGCAGAATGAGCCGAAACTGGCTTAAAACAATCTCATCAGCCTGGTCAGAAAACAACCCGGATCTGATCATCGGACCTGTCGGGCTTGATGGAGGAAAAGGATTCTTCCAGAGATTCCAGGAGCTGGAATTCCTCAGCCTTCAGGGTGTAACAGCCGGTACTGCCGCAGCAGGAAATCCGGTAATGTGCAATGGTGCAAACCTGTCTTTTACAGTTAATGCCTATCTGAAAAGCTTTGAAGACCTGCATCCTGAGCTGGTTTCCGGTGATGATATTTTCCTGCTTCACAGCATTAAAAAGAGGTCCGGCAAAGTTTTGTGGCTTGAATCTGAAGATGCGGCTATTACTGCCAGGCCTGCACTTACACCATTAGCTTTTGTGAGACAGAGAGCCAGGTGGATCTCAAAGTCGGGATCATATGATGACAAGTATACGAAGCTGCTGGCAATTGTAACATTTGTTACAATTTTAATTCAAATATTCCTGCTTGCTGCAGGTGTGTTTAGCTCTTTATTCCTGTTAATCTACATTGCAGGATTCATTCTGAAATCGATACCTGATTTTATGGTACTGCATAACAGAGCAGTGCATAATAAAAGAAAGAACCTTCTCTGGTTCTTTCTTCCCGGACAGTTTATCTATCCATTTTATGTTCTTTCAGTGGTGATCTGTTATCTGTTTACCAGATCAAGATACATTAATCATTCCAATCGATAACCTCCACACCTTTAAACCGTTGCGCCGTTGTACCCTTGTGCCTTTGCGTTTTTAGTTCCCCATCTCCGACAGGAATTTTATCCTTACCAGCCTGATCTCTTCCTCTTCAAATTCATTCCCTAGTTCTTTTATTGCATCTTCGAGTGAGTCGGATTCTGCTTCTTCCCTGAAATATGAATATATATCATGCTGGCGTTCCTCATCAATCATGGCATCAATATAATAATCGAGGTTCAGGCGGGTTCCGGAGTTTACGATTGCCTCAATCTCTGATATCAGTTCATTCATCTCAAGTCCCTTTGCTTCTGCAATATCCTCAAGAGGCCGTTTCATATCTATGCTCTGAATAATATAGACCTTTATGCCTGACTTGTTCACGACCGACTTGACCACCATATCAAGCGGCCGGATTATCTCTTTCTCCTCAACATACTTCTTTATAATCTCGACAAACTCGGCGCCGTATCTCTGGGCTTTGCCTGCTCCTACACCAGATATGTTCTGAAGCTCATCAATGGTAACAGGATACTGGATAGCCATATCTTCAAGGGAGGGATCCTGGAATATTACAAAGGGAGGAACATCCTTTTGCTTCGATATTTTCTTGCGCAGGTCCTTCAGTATGCTGAAAAGCTCCTCGTCAACAGCTGCAGTCTTAGCTCCAAAAGCATTTTCCTCATCTGTGGTATCAGCATAATCGTGATCTTCAGCAAGCATGAATGAGACAGGATTCTTCAGAAAATCCATCCCTGCTTCAGTTACCTTCAGCAGGCCGTAGTTTTCAATATCCTTCACAAGAAACTTGGCAATCAGAGCCTGCCTGATGACCATATTCCAGAACTTTTCATCCTTCTCCTCGCCTATACCGAAATATTCAAGCTTATGATGCTTGTACGACTTTATTGCAGAGGTCATTTTCCCCGAGAGGATATTCGCAATATGGTCGGCCTTGAATTTTTCCTTTACAGCAAGGATTGTCTCCAGCACGTTTACAACTGATTCGCTGCCTTCAAACTGAGCTTTCGGATGCAGGCAGTTGTCACAGGCTTCGCAGTTTTCGTTTGGATACTCCTCTCCGAAATAGTGAAGCAGAAGCTTTCTGCGGCATACCGATGATTCGGCATATGAAACTGTTTCCAGAAGGAGCTGTTTTCCGATCTCCTGCTCGGCTATCGGTTTCCCCTGCATGAATTTCTCAAGCTTGAGTATATCGTTATAGCTGTAATAGGCAATGCAGTTCCCTTCTCCCCCGTCGCGGCCGGCACGGCCTGTCTCCTGGTAATAGCCTTCAAGGCTCTTGGGAATATCGTAATGGATCACGAATCTCACATCCGGCTTATCGATACCCATGCCAAAGGCTATGGTAGCCACGATAACATCGGCCTCTTCCATCAGGAATTTATCCTGGTTCTGTGTTCGCGTCGCCGAATCCATACCCGCATGATAAGGAAGCGCCTTGATGCCATTGACCTTCAGCACCTCTGCCATCTCTTCAACTTTCTTACGGCTCAGGCAGTAAATGATACCGGATTTCCCGGAGTTGTTCTTAATGTATTTTATTATCTCCTTGGTTACATCCTGCTTCGACTTGACTTCATAATAAAGGTTGGGCCTGTTAAAGGAGGATTTGAATATATCTGCTTCCAGGATGCCAAGGTTCTTCTGGATATCATGCTGTACCTTCGGAGTAGCTGTGGCAGTCAGTGCAATTATCGGCGACCTTCCAATAGTATCTATAATCGGCCTGATCCGTCGGTATTCAGGACGGAAGTCGTGTCCCCATTCCGAAATACAATGAGCTTCATCAATAGCATAGAATGATACTTTGACATTTTTGAGAAATTCAATATTATCCTCCTTTGTCAGTGATTCAGGAGCAACATACAGTAATTTAGTCTGCCGGTCAAGCACATCCTTTTTTACCCGTGTTATTTCGGTTTTTGTAAGCGAAGAATTTAGAAAATAAGCCACGTCGTCATTAGTGCTGAAATTACGCATTGCGTCCACCTGGTTCTTCATCAGTGCAATAAGCGGGGATATTACTATTGCCGTTCCCTTGCCCATTACAGCAGGAAGCTGATAGCACAGGGATTTTCCTCCTCCTGTAGGCATCAGAACAAATGTATCCCTTCCTTCCAGGACGTTCTTGATAATCTCTTCCTGGTTCCCTTTAAAAGTATCGAAACCGAAATACTTCTTTAAATAATCATGTATGGTAGCATCGCTGACCATTTTCCCTTTGCCTGACTTATAACCTGGTAGCCTGTAAGAAGCTTGCCTTAATGTCAGTTTATCTAAAATTAATAAATTTCCTGATCATATACTATTTTTATTTATTTATTAACAAATTTGTTTTTGATAAATTCAACATATAAAAACCCTTTGTTGTTTTGAACGAGAAGATTTATCATCTTTACACGCTGAAATTTTAAAGGATTAAACCTGTTCCGATGGCGCTAAATTGGAAAAAAGGGGTGAAGGGGGAAGGAGAAATGTCATTCCTGGAACATCTGGAAGAGCTGAGATGGCATATTATCCGTTCAATAATAGCCCTAGTTGTATTTATGGTTGTCGCCTTTGTGTTAAAAGACTTCATTTTTGACACAATAATCCTTGCACCCAAAGAACCCGGCTTTTTCACGAACCGGCTTTTATGCAGCATCAGCGAAAAGATTTGCATAAATCAGGAGCCGGTCAATCTTATCAGTATCAAGATGTCGGGGCAGATAACCACACATATCGTTGTTGCACTGGTCGCAGGATTGATTCTCGCTTTCCCGGTTATTATATACGAATTCTGGAGGTTCCTGAAACCGGCGCTCCATGAAAATGAAGCCAACTCTGCAAGGGGAGCAGTCCTTGTTTCTTCCTTGCTTTTTTTTATGGGTGTTCTCTTCGGCTATTTTCTGCTTGCGCCCCTCTCTATACATTTCCTGACAACATACAGGATCAGCGAGGATGTTGTCAACCAGATAAATGTAAGGTCATATATAGGGACTCTGACATCAATCTGCCTGGCAACAGGACTTGTTTTTGAGCTGCCGATCATTGCATTTTTCCTTACAAAGATCGGCATAATCACACCCGCTTTCATGAGAAAATACAGGAAGCACTCTATTGTTGTAATTTTCATTCTTGCCGCAATCATAACACCTCCTGATGTATTTTCGCAGTTACTGGTCAGTATTCCGCTTCTGTTACTGTACGAGGTCAGCATCTATGTTTCGGCCGGAGTGGTCAGAAGAAAGGAGAAGGAGCACAATGAATTCATGAGTGATAACGTTTCAGATAAAAGATCCACTTCAACCTCATAAATACTTCCATGAAACTCCATACTGAAAACCTTGTAAAAAAATACCGGAGCAGGACTGTTGTTGACCATGTCTCAATTGAGGTTGAACAGGGAGAGATCGTCGGGCTCCTTGGTCCCAACGGTGCAGGTAAAACAACCTCCTTCTATATGATCGTCGGTCTTATCAGGCCGCGTGAAGGCAAAATCTTTCTTGATGAAGAGGAAATCACAGCTCTCCCGGTCTATAAACGCGCTCGTAAAGGTATCGGATACCTGGCACAGGAAGCTTCAGTCTTCAGGAATCTTTCTGTGGAGGATAACCTCAGGGCTGTTCTCGAATTGTCGGGATTTACCAAACAGGAGCAGGCAGAAAGAGTGGAGTCGCTTCTTAATGAATTCGGTCTTCAGAGAATAAGGAAAAACAAGGGGATACAGCTTTCGGGTGGTGAAAGAAGAAGAACAGAAATAGCAAGGGCGCTTGCTCTTAAACCCAAATTTATCCTGCTTGATGAACCTTTTGCGGGCGTTGATCCTATAGCAGTTGAAGATATCCAGAGTATCGTTTCCCACCTCAGGAATAAAAACATAGGCATTCTTATTACCGACCATAATGTTCATGAAACACTCTCTATAACCGACCGTGCATACCTGTTATTCGAAGGCAAGATACTTATGTCGGGAACATCCTCAGAACTTGCCGAAGATGAGCATGTAAGAAAGGTTTACCTTGGAACCAAATTTGAGCTGCGCAGGTAACCTCCCGGTTTGTTTTTATTGTTATTTTCTATACTTTTGCGGGGAATTTTAAGGCGGATGTGTCGTAATTGGTAGCCGAGCAAGACTTAGGATCTTGTGTCATAACTGACGTGGGGGTTCGAGTCCCTTCATCCGCACCAGAAAAGCAAACCGCCGTTAACCTCCTGAACAGTGCGTTTTGGCGGTTTTTTAAATATACAACAAACAACAATAACCAATATGGATATCACCAGGGAAAAAATCGATGATCTGAATGCTGTTCTGAAAGTTAAGATCGTTAAAACTGATTATGCAGATAAAGTTGAAAATGTACTTAAAGACTATCGTAAAAAGGCAAATATAAAAGGATTCCGGCCTGGCATGGTGCCAATAGGAGTTATCAGAAAAATGTATGGCAATGCTGTTAAAATAGATGAGATAAACAAGGTCGTTTCGGATAATATCCGCAAGTATCTTACAGATGAGAAGATCGAGATACTTGGAGATCCCCTTCCTAAAGCTGATGATCATGAGCCTATAAGTTTTGAGACCCAGGACGATTTCTCCTTTACTTTCGAACTTGGACTTGCTCCTGCCGTTGAGATTGGCATAAGTAAAAAAAACATAGTCAATTCGTACGAAATAGCTGTTGACGAAAAGATGAAAACTGATTATGCAGATAATTATGCACGGCGTTTCGGAGAATTCAGAAAATCTGATGTATCAGAGGATAAGGATATTCTTAAAGGCAGAATTAATGCGCTTGATAATGAAGGGAATATTAAGCCCGACGGTCCTTCGAGCGAAGAATCCACGCTTGCTGTTGATATAATCAAGGATGATGAAATAAAGAAGTCATTCATCGGGAAAAATGCAAATGATTCCATCGATTTCGATATCAAGAAAGCATTTCCGAACGAAAATGAAGTTGCAGGTCTGCTTAAGATGAAAAAAGAAGAGGTTGTGAACATCGAAGGCAATTTCAGGTTCACCGTCAGCGAAATAACAAGATTCCATCCTGCTGAGATAAGCCAGGATCTGTTCAACAGGATCTATGGTGAAGGTATAGTTAATTCTGAAGAGGAATTCATGAAGAAAATTGAGGAAGAAATCACTGCCAGCCTAAGGCGGGAGAGTGATTATAAACTGATGCAGGATGTCAGGAAGCTGGCAATAGAAAAAACTGATCTGACCCTTCCTGAGGATTTCCTTAAAAGATGGCTGCTTAAGGTAAATGAAAAAACGACCAGTGAAGAGATTGAAAAGGAATTCGACAGCTTCAGGCAGGATCTCAAGTGGCAGCTTATCAGGAACAGGGTGGCAAAGGACAATCAGGTGAAAATAACTGATGAGGAAATGCAGAAAGAGGCTGAAAACATAACCAGGCTCCAGTTCAGGCAATACGGTCTGTTTTATGCCACCGATGAGCAGATATCAAACTATGCCAAAGAGACGCTTAAAAGAGAGGATGATGCAAAAAGGATAGCTGACAGGATCCTCGAAGACAAGGTCATAGTACTTTTGAAAGAGATGGCGAAGATAGAGGATAAGAGTGTGACTGCTGAAGAGTTCAACAAGCTTTTTGAATAGTAATCAATGCATTGCAGTGATTATTATTTTACTATCTTTGCTTTTAATTTCAAAAAGTATAAAAATGAGCAATACTGACGATTTCGGAAAATATGCCAGAAGCAAATTCGGTATCAGCAGTCTTACGCTGCACCGGTACTCATCGATATGGAACAGTTATATTTCACCTACTATCATTGAGGAAAGGCAGTTAAACGTTGCATCTATGGACGTTTTCTCACGTCTTATGATGGACAGGATAATATTCTGCGGACTACCTATCGACGACTATGTTGCCAACATCATCCAGGCACAGCTGCTGTACCTTGATTCATCTGATCCCGGAAAGGATATCCAGATATATTTCAATACACCGGGAGGCGGAGTTAATGCCGGACTTGGCATATATGATACAATGCAGTATATATCGGCTGATATTGCGACCATCTGCACGGGAATGGCCGCATCAATGGGCGCAGTCCTTCTTACAGCCGGCACCAAAGGCAAAAGATCTGCACTTAAGCATGGCAGGATAATGATACACCAGCCGATGGGCGGTGTTGAAGGCCAGGCATCCGACATAGAGATACAGGCACGTGAAATACTTAAGCTTAAAAGAGAACTATATGAAATAATCGCTCTTCATTCCGGGAATCCTGTGGAAAAAGTTGAGAAGGATTCTGACAGGGATTACTGGATGACATCACAGGAAGCAAAGGATTACGGGATGATCGATGAGATCCTTCAGAAAACCATACGGTAAATAATATGGATAAATGTTCATTCTGCGGCAGGACAAAGAAAGAGGCCAACATGCTCATCGCCGGGCTTGAAGGCCATATCTGCGATCATTGCATTGAACAGGCTCACAACATAATGAACGAAGAACTTGGAAACAAGAAAAATCCAAAGTTCGATACAATCAGCCTGCTCAAGCCGGCTGAAATAAAAAGCTTTCTCGATCAGTATGTAATCGGTCAGGATATGGCTAAAAAGATCATATCCGTCGCTGTCTATAACCACTACAAAAGGCTGATGCAGAAGCCTGATGCCGATGATATTGAAATAGAGAAATCAAATATTATTCTCGTCGGGGAGACTGGAACCGGGAAAACACTTCTAGCGAGAACCGTGGCAAGAATGCTTCATGTTCCGTTTACCATAGTCGATGCGACAGTGCTTACCGAAGCAGGATATGTGGGCGAGGATATTGAAAGCCTTCTCACCCGGCTTCTCCAGAATGCGGATTATGATGTCAGGGCTGCCGAGAAGGGAATAGTCTTTATTGACGAAATCGATAAAATTGCCAGGAAGGAAGGCGATAATCCGTCAATAACCCGTGATGTATCGGGTGAGGGTGTTCAGCAGGGGTTGCTGAAGCTGCTTGAAGGATCAATAGTTAATGTGCCACCGCAGGGAGGTCGGAAACATCCGGAACAGAAAATGATCCCGGTTGATACAAAGAATATACTTTTTATATGCGGAGGAGCTTTCGTGGGGATTGAAAAGAAGATTGCCAGCAGACTTAATACTCAGATAGTTGGTTACGGAGCATCAAAAGTAAGGGAGAAAGTCGATAAGGATAACCTGCTTAAATATATTGCACCCCAGGATCTCAGGGCTTATGGCATGATCCCTGAGATAATCGGAAGACTCCCGGTGGTCACACATCTTGATCCTCTCGATAAGAAAGCGCTAAGGGCTATTCTTACTGAACCTAAAAATGCACTCGTCAAGCAATATATAAAACTGTTCAAAATGGACAACATTGAGCTTACCTTTGCTGACGGTGTTCTTGATTTTATCGTTGAAAAGGCTGTTGAGTTCAAGCTTGGCGCGCGCGGTCTCAGATCGATATGCGAGACTATAATGCTTGACGCGATGTATGAAATGCCTTCTGTAGGCAAGGATGAGCTCACAATAACCATTGATTATGCATCAAGAAAGCTTGAAAGAATAGATATGAAGGTGCTGAAAGCATCATAAAGAACTTGATCATACGAGAAGAGGCGTTGCATGCAACGCCTCTCTTATTAAATAACAATCTGAATTTTAATTATTTAATCCTCATTAGCCCCCCTTTAGGATCGGGGGGATTTTCTAATTCCCCATCAACCTGTGCCTGTATCTCAGGGTTATTTCCCTTGAATCATCTCCCCTTGTAACTGTCGCAACAGCATCACAATCGCCTGTACCAAAATCAATTTTAAAAGGTTCCGGGCCGGCCGTTTCTATTTCTATCACTCCGCTTACCACGAACCTGCAGACACGCTTCCAGTGCAATGCTGTCAAAATGGTTTTTGTATAAGCCACGCCATTGATGTTTACTCCTGCAGCGGTCCCTGTAATAAGACATTCATCATCCCATGGATTTTTGGAAAGAAGTCCGGCTGTCCATTCTCTAACGTGCTCAAATGAACGCTGGATGGTTTTTCCGTCGGGTAAAGTGACCTTGCCACCTGTAAGAGTAGCAGATATCAGCAGGTTCTGGTTTGTATTAAACCCCTTGTTTTCAAGCTCATGCGTACCTTCAACCTTTATCCCGTTGATATAGTAGTTATCGAACGTGATAGTTCTTTTTGAACCGGTTTCCCTTCTGGGACCCGAAACAACAATTATTATCTTTCCTGCCCTTGTATTTTCAAAAAAGCCTGTGCAACCTGTACCATAATCCACTGTAATGGTTTTAGGCCATACAGCATCTGACGGATGGGTAATTGTCACCTCCGGGCATGAATCAGCAAGGACAACAAATGCCCCGGATTTGGATGATTCACCTTTCTGGAAACCATCAAGGATGATGTCGGCATAATCAACAGTGTTGAATACATCTTCAAAGATAGCATCGCTTACTGCATCATCATCGGCAAGATCAACACTGGTCTGGTCAAGTACAGTATCTTTCTTGCATGATGAGAACAAGATTATTGCAAGTGCTGTGATAATAAGAAAAATCTTTGTTTTCATAAGTTCTATGCTTAAGTTATTAATTCCGATCAACATACATTTAGATGTGGGAATGGCATGAAAGGTTTAATGAGGATAAAAAATTATTTGATGGCATTGGTGAAGCCGCTCCACGGTTTTCTCTTCACCGCGGAGCGGTTCCATGGAGGATTATTTCCTTCTTTCGTAAACAATATAAGTATAGGGAACCTGATGATCTTCAATTGCCTTAAACTCCTCTTTCTCAATAACTTTCCATACCTTGCGGTCTATTCTGGGGAAATAAACATCAGCAGGGGTATTCTTATGCACATGAGTTATGTAGAGCCGGTCGGCAAGCGGCATGAATTGTTTGTATATGCTTCCGCCACCGATTATAAATATCTCCTCTCCCTTTTCACATTTGGCAAGGCTTTCTTCTATTGAGCACGCTGTCACAGCGTTTTCAAAATTTTCATGAGGGATATCGGTTATCACTACATTCTTGCGTCCCGGTAAAGGTCTTTTCGGCAATGATTCCCAGGTTCGTTTACCCATAATCACTGTATTGCCGTATGTCAGTCTTTTGAAACGTTTAAGATCTTCAGGAATATGCCATAAAAGATCATTGTTTTTTCCGATCCCGAGATCTTCAGAAACTGCTGCTATTATTGAGATCATATTATACTGATATTTCGCCTTTAATATGAGGATGAGATATGTAATTGACCAGCGTGAAATCTTCAAAACGGAACTTTAATATATCTGTTGCAGAGGGATTTATGATCACCTGAGGTAAAGGATAAGGTTCGCGGGTAAGCTGGAGCTTCGCCTGTTCAATATGATTCAGGTATATATGCGCATCCCCCAGGGTATGTACGAAATCGCCTGGTTTCAGACCGGTTACATGAGCGACCATCATCGTCAGAAGGGCATAGGAGGCTATATTGAAAGGGATACCAATGAAAATATCACAGCTTCTCTGGTAGAGCTGGCAGGAGAGTTTGCCTTCCGCCACATAGAACTGAAACATGACATGGCAGGGAGGAAGGGCCATTTTCCCTATCTCTCCTGCATTCCAGGCGCTTACAATATGTCGACGCGATTCGGGAGAGTTTCTTATTGAACTGATAACGTCAGAAAGCTGGTCAATTTTCCTGTTCCCGTCAGCCGGCCATGATCGCCATTGATAACCATACACCGGACCCAGGTTGCCATCTTTGTCAGCCCATTCATTCCAGATCTTTACACCATTTTCATTCAGATATTTAATGTTTGTGTCACCTGAAATGAACCAGAGCAATTCATATATAATGGACCTGAGATGTAGTTTTTTGGTGGTGAGCAGGGGAAAACCCTCTTCAAGGTTAAATCTCATCTGGTACCCGAATACGCTTATTGTACCTGTCCCGGTTCTGTCTCGCTTTTCGGCCCCGTTCTTCAGCACATGATCGAGAAGCTTAAGGTATTGCTTCATCCTTATTTTCTTTTCTTCTTCCTCTTTTCTATCTCGTCCCTTATTGCAGCAGCTCGCTCGTAATCTTCTGTCTTCACAGCCTCATCAATCATTTTGTACAGTTCCTCATCTGAATATGTCGAATACTTTGGGCTTGATTCGGAGACAGTTTCGCTGCCATTGGTTGCAGTGAGCTCTGTATCAGACGGGCTGTTAGTCAGCTGAGCTTTCTCCAGTATATCTTCATGGATGTAAATCGGACATCCGATCCTTAACGCTATTGCGACAGCATCTGAGGTTCTGCTGTCTATCGCATATTCCTTTTCACCATTGTTGCAGATAAGCTTCGAAAAAAATACTCCCTCCTCAAGCTTATGGATCACTGCTTCAATGATAGTAATATCAAACTGGTCACAGATTTTTTTAATCAGGTCGTGTGTCAGAGGTCTGGGCGGTTCAAGGTTTTCAAGCTTAATAACTATTGCCTGGGCTTCAAATCCGCCGATAATTATGGGTATTCTCCTGTCTCCGTTCTCTTCTATCAGTAACAGCGCATAGGCTCCCGATTGAGTCTGACTGTAGGATATGCCCATTACCTTAAGCCTTATTCTTTTCATATCAATTAGTTATGCGCCAATTAAATACGGGAATCAACCTTACCCTCCGGCAAATATAAAGATAATAGAAGTATCTGTATGGTCAAAAATAACCATTTCCAAAAAAATATATCCACAGGTTTGAAAATAGCTGAAATTATATATCTTTGCAGTCCGAAAATGAATAAATCCCTACAGGCCATTTCAAGATGTCAGAAATCAATTCTGATACGCCTGGCGGAGTAAATAAAAACAAGTAAGATGTACGCAATAGTAGAAATTGCAGGTCAGCAGTTTAAAGTTGAAGAAGGAAAAAAGATTTTTGTCCATCATCTTGATGCTGAAGAAGGAAAGAAAATCAAATTCGATCAGGTTCTTCTGGTTGAGGAAGATGGTAAGATATCGGTCGGAGACCCTGTTGTCAGGGATTCTTTCGTTGAAGGTAAAGTACTTGATCATGTCAGGGGTGAAAAGGTGATTGTTTTCAAGAAAAAAAGAAAAAAAGGTTACAGGATTAAAAACGGACATCGTCAGAACTTTACGCAGGTTGAAATAATCAGCATCAACGGTAAGATAACGCAGAAGAAGCATGAGGTAAAGAAAGAAACCGCACCTGTTTCTGAGAAGCCGGTTGAAGAAAAGAAGAGTGCCGTGAAAAAAGAGGCTAAAAAGCCTGCCGCAAAAAAAGAGACAGCTGAGGTTAAAAAATCTGCAGACAAAAAGGCTGCAGCTAAAAAAACAGGAGATAAGAATTCTTCAAAGAGGAAAGCTTAATAAGATCACAAATAACATAAATACAAATAACCATGGCACACAAGAAAGGAGCAGGCAGTTCACGCAACGGTCGCGACTCTCAGAGCAAACGGTTGGGAGTGAAGCTTTTTGGTGGCAACATTGTGAAAGCCGGCAATATAATTATCCGCCAGAGGGGCACAAAGCATAATCCGGGTCTTAATGTCGGGCTTGGGAAGGACCATACTCTTTATGCTCTCGTTGACGGAGAAGTGGAATTCAGGAAAAGAAAGAACAACAAGACTTACGTTTCCGTTAAACCGGCAAGTAATTAACCACATATCTAAGGCAATCAGACTCCCGAAATTCTTTTCATCAGGTGAAAAGTAATTTCGGGAGTTTTTAATACTTTTACAGCAGGCTTTTAGCCTGCTTTTTTATTAATAAATGACTTGAAATGCTTACCATTAACCTTATCCGTGAAAAAAGAGATTTTGTAATCGGACGTCTTAAAATAAAGAACTTCCAAGCTGCAGAGATAATCGATAAAATCCTTTTACTCGATTCATCACGGCGTGAAATAGTATCAAAAACCGATATGATGCAGGGTGAGATGAACCGGATCTCCAAAGAGATAGGTGCCCTGATAAAAGAGGGCAAGAAAAGTGAAGTCGAAGCTGCGAAGGAAAAAACCTATAAGCTTAAGGACGAGATCCGGTTAATGTCGGAAAAACTGATCCCGGTTGACAATGAACTCAGAAACGAAATAATACGCCTGCCCAACCTGCCTCATGAATCAGTGCCTGCCGGACACGGAGCTGAAAATAACGTCATGGTGAGGGAAGGTGGAATCGTACGTGATGTCCCGGAAACCTTCATGCCTCACTGGGACCTTATAAAGAAATATGACATTATTGACTTTGACCTTGGTATAAAACTCACAGGAGCTGGTTTCCCCGTATACAAGGGGAAAGGCGCCAGGCTTGAGAGGGCTTTGATAAGCTTTTTCCTTGACGAAGGCGTAAAGGCAGGATATAAAGAAATACTGCCTCCGATTGTTGTGAATGAGGATTCAGGATTCGGAACCGGGCAGCTTCCGGATAAGGAGGGACAAATGTATCATTTAACTCTCGATAATTTTTACCTGATCCCTACCGCAGAGGTTCCTGTGACAAATATCTACAGGGATGTCATACTCAGTGCGGATGATCTTCCCATAAAGAATATTGCCTATACACCATGCTTCAGGAGGGAAGCCGGTTCATGGGGTGCTCATGTCAGAGGACTTAACAGACTTCATCAGTTTGACAAAGTTGAAATTGTCCAGATCGCACATCCTGACAATTCTTATAAATCACTGGAAGAAATGGTCAGCCATGTTGAGAGCCTGATAGTCAAACTGGCTCTGCCATACCGCATCATGAAACTTTGCGGAGGCGATTTGTCATTCACATCGGCTCTTACATATGATTTCGAGGCATGGTCGGCTGCCCAGAAAAAATGGCTCGAAGTAAGTTCAGTTTCAAACTTTGAATCTTTCCAGGCTAACAGGCTGAAGTGCAGGTTTAAGGACAAACACGATAAACAGACCAGGCTTGCCCATACTCTTAACGGAAGCGCTCTCGCATTGCCCAGAATAGTAGCAGCAATTCTGGAGAATAATCAAAGTGAAACGGGTATAAAAGTACCCGAAGTGCTTGTGCCTTATACAGGGTTTGACATTATAAACTGATCATTTGGAAAGAACCCGTCAATCCTATATCTATGCCCTTCTGGCAATTTTCTTCTGGGCAACAGTCCCGACAGCCTTCAAGATCAGCCTCGGGGAACTTAGCGTTCTTCACATGCTTGCAATTGCCACATTCACTTCAACATTAATTCTTTTTATTATCCTCATTGCGGGAAGGAAAGCTGGTTCTGTCAGAAAAAGTTCCGGGAAAGAACTTCTGCATTCCGCAATTCTCGGACTGATAAATCCTTTCCTGTATTATATTATTCTGCTAAAAGCTTACCAGTTGCTCCCGGCACAGGTAGCTCAGCCATTGAACATGATCTGGCCGATAATACTGGTATTTCTCTCCGTACCGATACTAGGACAGAAAATAAAAAGCAGGAGCTTTATTGCTCTTTTCATCAGCTTTGCCGGTGTATTTATCATTTCTTCGCAGGGGAATCTGTTTGATAATATGCATTCAGATCTGAAGGGTGTATTGCTGGCAACAGGCAGCTCGGTCTTCTGGGCATTTTATTTTATCCTTAATGTAAAAGATAAAAGGGATGAGGCAGTCAAGCTTTTTCTTAATTTCCTCTTCGGCTCCATCTATATTATTATAGCTATGGCAGTTACAGGTGACTGGATCCCGGCAGAATCCGGTTTTAAAGGAGTTGCTGCTTCAATTTATGTGGGCATATTTGAGATGGGGCTTACATTCTTTTTCTGGCTGAAAGCGCTTCAGATGGCATCGTCAACAGACAAGGTAAGTACACTGGTTTATCTTGCACCGTTTCTTTCCCTGGTATTTGTACACTTTATCCTTCATGAACCCGTTTATTACACTACCCCTGCGGGTTTGATCCTGATCATTGCGGGAATCTGGATCCAGAACCACAAACCTTCAAAGGGATAAATTATTAACTTTGAATCCTGTAAAGCATAATTAAGAAAATGAAGAAGCTATTTCCTCTCCTTCTGATAATGCTTATCGTCTTTGCCTCGTGCAGAAAGGAAGATCCTGATCCCGCCGGCAACGAGGTTACACCGGCAATGGCCAGGGATACTCTTTATTATATCATGAAGCAATGGTACTACTGGTATAACCTGATGCCTTCTGTTACAAAGGAGAACTATGCTGACCCTTATGAACTTATTGAAGCGTTGCGATATAAGGAAATTGACAGATGGAGCCGTGTAATTGATTATGATGAGTCCAATGCTATTATGGCAGGTGGATTTGTCGGGCATGGTATAAGGATAGGACTTGATGAATCTGATAAGGCAAGAATTGCAATGATATTTAATAATTCACCATTGTATGCCCATGGAGTAAGGCGAGGCTGGATAGTGAAAAAGATCAATGACTTTGATGTTGCTGCTGTCCTTCTTTCGCAAGATGCAGCTGCTTATAACACTATGCTCGGCGCAAGCAGTATAACTGTCACAAATACATTTCTTTTCCAGAAGCCTGATGGCTCTGAAGTGACGATAAGTTCAACCAAGGCAAGCTTTACGATTAATACTGTGATCCTATACGATACACTGCAGCTGAAATCCGGTGTAAATCATGAAAAAGTCGTGACCGGACATCTCGTTCTGGAGTCATTCTGGGAACCAACTGTAAGCGAACTTGCAACAGCATTTACTTATTTTCAATCTGTGGGCGCTAAAGATCTGATCCTTGATCTGAGATATAATACAGGTGGACTTCTTAATATTTCCCAACAACTTGCGAGTTATATTGCCGGAAACGGACTTACAGGAACTGCTTTTGCAACATTGCAGTATAATGACAAGCATCAGTCACAGAATTCAACATTCAAATTCCTGACAACCGCCCATCCGTTATCAGTTTCCAGAATTATTGTTATCACCACACGAATGACGGCATCGGCGAGTGAACTCGTCATGAATGGACTAAGCCCTCATATTAGTGTGATAAGCGTGGGAGATACTACAGATGGCAAGCCTGTAGGAATGAATGGATGGCCGTGCGCGAAAAAATACTACTTCTGGCCCATTACTTTCAAGGTCGTCAATTCACTTAACCAGGGGGATTTCTATGATGGTTTTGCACCCAATAAGATCGCTGTTGATGACATTACACATGATTTTAATGACAAGAATGAACTATGCCTCAGCGAAGCAATCCGCTACCTTGAAACCGGGTCTTTTTCTGCAAAAAATGCTTTTGGAACTTCACCTGTTTTCAGGCGTTCTGTTCAATTTTCCGAAAGACCTTCGTGGATAAATAATACCTTTGTCCTGGAGAAAAAATAAATAGGAAAAAATCAGGCATTTGAAAGCCCAACCTAAAGAGAGGATTATCCTTGGCATTGATCCGGGCACGAATTTTACCGGGTATGGTGTTATCAGGGCTGCAGGCAACAAGCCTGAGCTTGTTACAATCGGCGCTATTGATCTTTCGCATTTTGGCGACCACTACCTGAAGCTGAAGCATATTTTCGACAGGACGATAGGTATAATTGATGAATACCATCCGGATGAGCTCGCAATTGAAGCCCCATTCTACGGCAAGAATGTGCAGTCAATGCTCAAGCTGGGAAGGGCTCAGGGAGCAGCAATAGCAGCAGCACTCACGCGCTCACTTCCTATATATGAATACGCCCCGAGGAAAATAAAAATGTCCATAACCGGCCAGGGTGCAGCTTCAAAAGAACAGGTTGCTGCCATGCTGATGCATATTCTGAAATTCAGGGAAACAAAAATGAAGCTTGATGCAACAGACGGTCTTGCTGCTGCATTGTGTCACTTCTTCCAGTCAGGCAGTCCGCAGAGTGAAAAACCCTTTACCGGATGGAAGGATTTTATGAAAAAAAATCCTGGAAGAATAAAATAAAATCCTTTTCACAGAGGGGC
>Ga0154607_1012_pt8 | contig 18971 bp, 14 predicted proteins | sample Rifle2008BG13ft_FD_116036 | JGI IMG/M metagenome (GOLD analysis project Ga0154607, IMG submission 116036) | Bacteroidetes bacterium RBG_13_43_22 | reverse complement strand
GGAATTCGAGTGTCGATTTATTAATAAGATTCATGTTGGTTAAATTGAATTATCTTTAACATCGGGGACAAAAAAAGATAAAATTAATAAAATCAGAAGTAAGAGCGAAATCAGGAATCATGAAAAGACTGATGGCAGGCATATTCATTTTATTTGCAGCAGTAAATGTGGTTATTGCACAGCAGCAAATATTGCCAGCACCTGTTTTCAGCTCTGATCACGGCTATTACATTGATCCTTTCAGTCTGGTAATGACATGTCCCGATCCTGAAGCTGCAATCTATTATACAACGGACGGAAGCGATCCGCGACAGGGAGGAGGGATACTTTATATAAATCCTTTAGACATCGGACATACATCAGTCATAAGGGCTATTGCAGTTAAGAACAGTATGAATAGCCAGACGACAACACGTACCTATCTTTTTGCGGCAGATATTATCCTGCAGGGAAACTCTCCGGAAGGGTATCCTTCCGCCTGGGCCGACTTTACCACGATCCAGGGGTCTGCACCCGCCGACTATGAAATGGATCCTGAGCTTATGGCAGATCCGTCGTTCGCCTCTTCATGCATCGAAGCACTGCTTGACCTTCCGGTAATATCTCTCGTAACAAATAAAGAATACTTCTATTCAAAGAGCACAAATCCTGAAACCGGAGGCATCTATATCTACACAGGTGTATCAGGCGGTTTAGGAAATGGGTGGGTAAGACCTGTCTCATATGAATTCTTCAATTCAGGAGAATCCCCTTCTTTCCAGGTTGATTGCGGAGTTGAGATTCAGGGGGGAGAGGGCAGGAGACCTGAAAAATCTCCCAAGCACTCTTTCCGGCTTGTTTTCAGGAGTGAGTACGGACCTTCAAGATTTAATTATCCGCTTTTTGGAAACAATGCAGATTCATCCTTCAATTCAATAATATTGCGGGCAGGATTCGGAAATACATGGATCCACTGGAAGCACAGTGAAAGATCAATGGCTCAGTATCTCAGGGACAGGTGGACAAAAGATACCCACCAGGCAATGGGACATATTTCAAGTCATGGAATATATGTTCATCTTTATATCAACGGGTTATACTGGGGTATATATAATCCCTCCGAGAGACTCGACAACGATTTTGCAGTGTCCTATCTGGGCGGAGAAAAGGAGGATTATGATGTTATAAAGGATTATACTGAAGTTGTAGATGGGGATGCAATAGCATGGAATAAAATGATGTACATGGTGAATGCCGGTGTAGCAGGCAATGATTCGTATCAGGCTCTCAGAGGGAACAAGCCTGATGGTTCCCCGGATCCGTATATTGAACCAATGGTGGATGTCATCAGCCTTACCGATTATATGATCCTGAATTTTTATGGAGGGAACTGGGATTGGGATCACCATAACTGGGTGGCGATCAGGAACCGTGCAAATCCGGATAACGGATTCCGTTTCTTTTGCTGGGATTCCGAGCATGTGGTTGAAAGTGTCACAGCGAATTTCCTGTCGGAAAACAACAATAACTGCCCCAGCAGGATATTCCAGCAACTTCGCCAGAATAAGGACTTTGTCCGTTTGTTTGCAGACAGGGTTCAGAGGTTCTGTTTTAACGGGGGAGCACTAACCCCGGCAGCCGCCGCTGAACGATGGATGGACAGGTCGGAAACAATTGAGAAGGCAGTCATTGCCGAGTCAGCAAGGTGGGGTGATTATCGCCGCGATGTACATCCATGGCAGACAGAAGGTCCGTTCCACCTGTATACAAAAGAAGATCATTGGGTGCCCCAGATGAATTATATCCTGGGGACGTACTTCCCGAACAGGACAAGCCAGTTTATCAGCCAGCTGCGTAAAGCTGACCTTTTTCCGGAAATAGATGCACCCAGCCTCCTTCTTAATGGTATTGCTATCAGCAGTAAAGAATTTGATCCTGGTGACATTCTTACAATGAGTTCAGAGAAAGGTTATATATGGTATACGACCGATGGAATCGATCCTGCTACCTCTGGTACCATGGTAACTATCTCATCATCAGCTAAGATGTACCTGGGACCTGTCACATTAAATGAATCAAGCCACATAATAGCCAGGGTTCTATACAACGGGGAATGGAGCGCCGCAAGCGAATATTTTTTTGTACAGCCTGACGACTTTCACGATATCAGGATTACCGAGATACATTATCACCCTTCGGATGAAGGCGATATTGATGACAGGGAATTTGAATTCATTGAGATCAAGAACACGGGCACATCAAATATTGATATAGGAGGATTGCGTTTCACCGATGGAATATCATACGAATTTCCTCAGGAAACACAGCTTCTTCCGAAGGGATTCATTGTCCTTGCATCAAACAGCAAAAGCTTTTATGACAGGTATGGATATATGCCTTTTGACGAATATGACGGACAGCTGAGCAATGAGGGTGAGTTGATAGTTCTTGTAAATGCAGAAAATGATACGCTCTGCAATTTATCCTACAGCAATATTAATGGCTGGCCTGTGGAACCTGATACAGACGGCAACTCCCTTGTACCAGTCGAATTTAATCCCGCAGTCGATCAGAATAATCCGGTAAACTGGCGTGCATCATATACTGAAGGCGGTTCTCCCGGGTATGATGACATTTTCAATATCACTGATGGAACTTCCACTGAATTGTTTGCTTTATTTCCCAACTATCCCAATCCCTTTAATGAAATGACTTATCTGCCATTCAGATTAAATGAAGCAGCCAGTATCACAGTGTCGGTTTATGATATAACGGGACGGCAAATTGCAGTTATCGAAACATCGGACAGACCGGCTGGTTTTTATACTGTTGAATGGGACGGATGTGTTAAGCATTCAGGAAAGGTGCCTGGCGGACTGTATTTTTACAGGCTTGAAGCGAAGGGTAGAAACAATACCGGTACTTTAACAAGAAAAATGGTCCTGGTCAGGTAATCTGGATGCGGTCTGTAATAATCCCGGTATCAATATCCAGAGAACGATGAAATTAATAGTGACATAACTGCTCTTTTTCATGTATTAACCGGTGTCATTGTTTTCTGCTTAAAGCATTGATTATCAGTCGAAAAAATTAGTTCTTTTATATATTGCTCCGATTATTGAATGAGGTATAACAGGTACAAATAAAACAATCAGCTTATTCAGGAATCCGGGTGTACACTCCGGGTGATTATTGAAAAGAGCCTTTATGCCGGCTTTAGCTACTACTTCAGGTTTTTTCATTATTCCAAGCTTCCTTTTCAGGGGTGTATCGAATTTAGCTGAGTCATATAGTCCTGTGGATGTAGCACCCGGAATAAGACAGGTTACCTTTATACCGTACCGTTTTACTTCTGTCCTAAGCGCTCTTGTGAAATGCCGGAGAAATGCCTTTGTTGGTCCATAGACTGAAATAGTCGGATAGGGCATAATGGAGGAGATAGAGGATGTGTTGAGAATGAATCCTTTGCGGCGTTCCATCATTTTCCCCCCAAACAGGCGGCAAAGCATAGCCGGGGTAATCATATGGAGATTCATTATGGATCTCATCCTGAAAATTTCAATTTTCAGAACCTCTCCAAAATGTAGTGTGCCTGCATTGTTGACAAGGACTTCGACCCTGACTTTATTCCTTTCACAGAAATCATAAACCTGTTGTGCTGAATTTTCCTGCGAAAGGTCAATATTAAGAGTGCTGACACTGATCGGGTATTCGTTTTCCAGCTTCTTTTTCAGATCATCCAGCCGGTCAGGCTGGTTGCTGACGGCAATAATACAGTAACCTTTCTTTGCAAGTTCATGCGAGATATGCCAGCCGATGCCTGATGAAGCACCTGTTACCAGGGCATGACCCGGGCACATGCCTTCAAAAGCAGCTGCCCGGATCGTTCTGTTACGAAGTGTAAGATGACCTATTTTGAAGGGTGTAAATAACATTTGTTACCGGGAATCCATTATTCTCCGAAGTATTATTTTGCATACCAAATATACAAGTTTTTATGGCTGTGGTTTATGAGAGAACTACGGGTGCATTTTGATTTCCGGTTAAAACTTATATCTTCGCAAATTATTTTGATTATAAAAACCACAATATGAGTAAGAGTTATTCCATAAGTCCGGCAGGAGAGAAGTTCCCGTTACCAGAACCTGAGGACTACAAAGCTGAGTTTGAAAGCCTTAAGAAACGTGTCGAAGAGGAACGGGCTAAGAACCGTGAAATAGTAGTTGTGATGGGTGTCGGATTTGTAGGTGCTGTAATGGCTGCAATTGTAGCTGATACTGTCGATAAGAAAGGACAGCCTTCAAAATTTGTTATCGGAATGCAGCGTCCAAGTGCAAGAAGTTATTGGAAGATTCCATTGCTGAACCGTGGCGTTTCACCGGTTAAAGCTGAGGATCCCGAGGTTGATCCGATGATCCAAAGATGTGTGAAGGATAAAAAGACACTTATAGCGACATATACATATGATGTTCTGAAACTGGCTGATGTTGTGGTAGTTGATGTGCAGTGCGATTATCTAAAGGTAGACCTTGGCAATGTCAGATCAGGTGAAACTGATATGGCAGCACTGGAAGCATCCCTGCATGTGATTGCTGAACATATTCCGGCCGAAGCGCTGGTTTTGATAGAGACTACGGTCGCACCCGGGACTACCGAACAGGTGGCATACCCGATAATGAAAAGAGTTTTCAGAAAAAGAGGAATTAAATCAGATCCGCTGCTGGCTCACAGTTATGAAAGAGTTATGCCCGGACGTAACTATGTTGCAAGCATTCGCGATTTCTGGAGGGTTTGCAGCGGTATAAATGAAAAAGCAAAGGAAAGAGTAGTAAAATTCCTTACTGAAGTCCTTAATACCGAGAAGTATCCGCTGACAGTCATGGACAGACCGATAGAATCTGAGACTGCTAAGATAGTTGAGAACAGTTACAGGGCAACAATACTGGCATTCCTTGATGAATGGAGCCTCTTTGCCGAGCGGAACGGGGTGGATCTTATAAAGGTAATAAAGGCAATAAAAGTGCGTCCGACACACAGCAATATGATTTTCCCGGGTCCCGGTATCGGAGGATATTGCCTTCCGAAAGATGGCGGTCTGGGATTGTGGGCTTACAAGCATATTCTTGGTTTTGAAGATGATATTTTCAAAATAACGCCCATGGCGATTGATATTAACGACACGCGCGGGCTTCATGTGGGCCAGCTGACACGTGATGCGCTCAGGAATATGGGACAGCCGATTGCCGGAGCAGATATCCTGATCCTTGGTGCAGCTTACCGTGAGGATGTCGGTGATACACGCTACAGCGGATCAGAGATTGTTATCAGGAAACTTACAGAGATGGGAGCAGAGATACGTGTGCACGATCCCTATGTTGAACACTGGTGGGAATTTGAGCAGCAGGATACGTTCCCTGGCATTGGAGAGAGCAAGGCACGCTTTTTCCGTAACCAGGAAAAGCTCAAAGAGATCCGGATAGAACAAAACCTTAACAAAGCGCTTAAAGGTGCTGAAGCAGTTGTACTCGCTGTACCTCATAAGGCATATTTAAATCTTGATCCTAACGTTGTAGTTAATACAATAGGTCAGCCTGCAGCAATTATTGATTGTTTCGGAATACTGACCGATGATAAGATAAGGCGATATTTCGAATTAGGATGTGAGGTTAAGGGACTGGGCCGCGGGCACATACAGCGTATCAAGGACGAAGTCAGGAAACTATAGTCTTTTTCCTATAATTAATATTATGTCAAATAGAATATAATATTATACAATCCGGTTACAAATAGCCAATAACTAATAATTAATATTATAAAGAGACACTTCTACCCTTTCACCAGCCTGCAAATAAAAAGGGATGCCACCAGACATCCCTTTCATTTTATATTGTAAGCAATTTATTTCTGTTCAGCGGCACTGACTTTTGCCCTCATCTCTTCATACTTGGCATTCAATGAAGGATCCTTTTGCCTCAGCCTGTAATATAATTCCTGAAGGCTTCTCATTGTATAGATGTCAGCCGGATTCAGTTCATAAGCTTTCTCCATATAAGGAAGTGCTTTGGCATACACAGCATTTGCAACATCAACAGCTTTACTGTATTCCTTAACATCCATTATATCATTTGCCTTGGTTATCATACTTGCTGCTTTATTGACATATGCGGCTCCGAGACCATATTGTGACTCAAACAGGTCGCTTTTGAGCTCAACTGACTTTGTCAGCTCGGCAATGGCTTCATCATATTTTTCCTGGTTGAGATACATTATACCAGTAGCGAAATAGAGGCTGAAATTGTCCGGATCAACCTCCTTTGCCACTTTTATGTACTTAAGAGCTTCGTCAAACCTGTTGCTTTTGAGGTACAGGTCGATGAGCTGAAGTGTAATTGTATTGTCACCCGGGAATTTATTTGGCAGATCAAGCAGATATGCTTCAGCTTTTGTCGTATCACCCAATCCAATCATGCATTCATAGATCTGGTAGTACGGAGTGATTCCCATATACTTCAATTCAGCACACTTCTCAAAGTATGATATTGCCTGGGTGAATTTCTTGGAATTGATTGCAGCAAGTCCCGCGTTATAATACATACCGGTATCTATGATCCCTGCGTATTTATCACTCTCGGTGATCTTGATCTGTGTTTCAAATGATTTAAGAGCTCCATCATAATCATCTGCTTCAAACTGCTTGCTGCCCTGTGAATAAAGGTCCAGAGCCAGCGAGTTATAGATCATATTTGTAATGACCCTCTTCTTGATTCCGCCCTTTGTATCAAGTTCCATAGCTTTTTCATATGCAGCATAAGCTTCTCCAAGCGGATCCTGGAAATATGCACTGAATTTTGGATTGTCAGCTTCAAATACTGCCTGTGCCAGTTTACCTTTGGCAAAATATGTATTGAACCAGTTCTTTGATTTCTCGTTTGCAAAGGCCTGGTCAAGGGCTTCCTTGGCCTTATCCAGGGCACCCTGGTCAATAAAACTGAGGGCACTGGTTACCTTACCCTTCTGTGCCATCATTCCTAAAGAAATGCTTACAGCGGCTATCAGCAGAAAAAACTTTTTCATGATTATTGTTTTAATTTGTTTAATGTCTAATTTGTTTTTTAAAATAACTTTTCAAATGTATAATATTATGCATTAATCTTCAAATTCTTTGCCAATTTCCTCAGAGGCACCATTATTTTCATCAGGATCTGATTCAACTACTTCTTCATCCTCATTTACTTCAACACATGCTACTGATGCAATGATATCGTTCTCTCTGAGATTTATCAGCCGTACTCCCTGAGTAGCACGGCCCATTACCCGCAGAGCAGAAACTGGACTTCTCAGGATGTTTCCGAACTGAGTAATTATCATAAGATCATGATTATCAGTAACATCCTTGAGGGCTATCAGGGAACCCGTCTTTTCAGTGATATTAATGGTCTTGACACCTTTTCCTCCGCGGTTGGTTATCCTGTAGCCATCGATATCGGACCTTTTGCCATATCCTTTTTCAGCCACAACAAGAATATCCTTTTCCTTATTCTCTACAGTTATCATGCCAACAACAATATCTGTTTTCTCATCAGCGAGTCTGATACCCCTGACGCCTGATGCCGTTCTGCCCATCGGTCTCACTGATGCTTCAGGGAACCTTATTGCTCGACCCGATCTGACAGCCAGCATGATCTCGTGTTTGCCATTGGTCATTCTTGCTTCGAGTAATTCATCGCCATCTCTCACGGTAATGGCATTTACCCCGTTTGACCTTGGCCTGGAATAAGCTTCAAGGGATGTCTTTTTGATGATGCCTTTCTGGGTGCAGAGCACAATAAAATTATTATTTATATATTCTTCATCATTTAGGTTCAGAACATTGATATATGCTCTTACGCTGTCGTCAGGCTCTATATTAATCAGATTCTGCATTGCCCTTCCCTTTGAAGTACGCGAACCTTCAGGGATCTCATAAACTTTAAGCCAATAGCATTTTCCCTTGCTTGTAAAGAAGAGCATTGTGTTGTGCATCGTCGCTATATAAAGATGCTCAATAAAATCCTCATCCCTGGTAGTTCCTCCCTTTGCTCCTGTTCCCCCCCTGTTCTGTCTTCTGAATTCGGTCAGCGGTGTCCTTTTAATGTAGCCCATGTGGGAGATGGTGATCACCATCTCCTCATCTGCATAAAAGTCCTCGGGATTGAATTCTTCAGCATTAGGAATGATCTCTGTACGCCTCTTGTCTCCGTATTTTTCCTTTATCTCAAGGAGTTCGTCCTTTATTATCTTCATCTGAAGGTCAACACTGGCAAGCACACTCTTCAGGTATTCAATAAGATCCTTTACCTCCCTGTATTCTGCCCGCAGCTTTTCCTGTTCAAGTCCTGTAAGCTGGCGAAGCCTCATTTCAACAATTGCCCTGGCCTGGATATCCGACAGGCTGAAGCGTTCCATAAGCCTCTCCCTGGCCATATCAGCATTTTGTGATGCTTTTATAATGGCTATTACCTCATCGATGTTATCACTGGCAATTATGAGACCTTCCAGTATATGAGCTCTCTTCTCAGCCTGATCAAGGTCATACTTTGTCCTTCTCAGGATAATATCGTGCCGGTGCTTTACAAAATAATGTATCAGGTCTTTAGTGCTTAGTGTTCGCGGCCGTCCTTTGACCAGTGCTATATTGTTAACATTAAAAGTTGTCTGAAGTGATGAATACTTATAGAGGTGATTGAGCACAACATTTGCACTTGCATCTTTCTTCAGTATAATGACAATGCGCATCCCGTTCCTGTCCGACTCATCATTGATATAGGATATACCTTCCAGCCTCTTTTCATTGATAAGGTCTGCGATCTTGCGGATCATCTCAGCCTTGTTGACCATATACGGAATCTCTGTGACAATGATGCATTCCCTGCCTGAATGAGTGAGTTCAATTTCGGTTTTAGCCCTCACAACTATCTTTCCCCTTCCTGTTTCGCAGGCGTCACGGATGCCCTGTTCACCGTAGATAATGCCGCCTGTCGGAAAATCGGGTCCCTTGACATATTTCAATATCTCGTCAGTGGTGATGTTGCCGTTATCAACATATGCAATAGTCGCATCTATTATTTCAGAAATGTTATGAGGAGGCATATTGGTAGCCATACCTACGGCAATTCCAGAAGTCCCGTTTACCAGAAGATTAGGGATCCTGGTCGGAAGAACCACCGGCTCGGAAAGTGAATCATCAAAATTTGGCTGGAAATCGACTGTTTCCTTATCGATATCTGAGAGCGTTTCCTCTGCAATCTTCCTTAACCTTGCTTCAGTATACCTCATTGCAGCAGGGCTGTCGCCGTCAACCGATCCGAAGTTGCCCTGTCCGTCGACCAGTGGATACCTTAGCGACCATTCCTGTGCCATTCTTACCATGGCCTCATAAACCGATGAATCGCCATGCGGGTGGTACTTGCCAAGCACCTCTCCCACTATCCTTGCCGACTTCTTGTAAGGTTTGTTTGAGAAAACTCCAAGTTCCGACATACCGAAAAGCACACGCCGGTGCACAGGCTTAAGCCCGTCTCTCACATCAGGTAAAGCTCTCGATACGATGACCGACATTGAATAGTCAATATAGGCCGATTTCATCTCCTCCTCTATGTTTACCTGCACTACCCTTTCTCTTTCTGCCATAACAGATTAATAATTAAATAATTATATATATAAACTCCATATACGGATTTGCCGTACGAAAATAGTGATTATTTGCCTATTTTTGAGCTTTTCCGGCGGTGAATTTTTAACATTTATTGTTCATAAATGGGCATAATTATTGCCATACATAAAAATGTCATGATTTAACTTTGATCTTTCATTTATATGTACTTTTGTCGGAAGCATCTGACAGATTGACCGGGAAAAGGCAGCTGAAGGATTTTTGATACGGTATAAGATATGGATTCACAGTTTTCACAGCGGGTAAAGGATATTCTGAGTTACAGCAAGGAGGAGGCTATCCGTCTGGGCAACAGCCACATAAGTCCGGAACACCTTTTTCTCGGCATATTAAGGGATGGAGAGGGTGTTGCGGTAGAAATACTTATCAGCCAGGGCATTGATCTTCTGGTATTGAAGGGATCCCTTGAGAAAAGCATAAAGGTGGAGAGTCCTGTTCCTGTTGCCGATCATGAAATCATACCATTGCTGCGCAGCACCGAAAGAATTCTGAAGCTTGTTTATCTTGAAGCCAAAGCTCTGAAAAGCAATACGATAGAGTCTGAACACCTTTTACTGGCAATCCTTAAGGATGAGAACGCGCTTGTTACAAGATTCCTCTCCGAGATGGATGTTGATTATCAGTCTGTAAAGCGGATGGTTGAAGCAGGTTCGCCAAGCGCAAAGGCTGATTATCCGAGGGATGAAGACGATGAAGGACAGGGTTTTGGTCAGCAGGGAAAGGGACAGGCAGGAGCTCCCTCCTCGCCCAAGTCGTCATCCGACACGCCGGTGCTTGATAATTTCGGTATTGATCTGACCAAAGCCGCTGATGAAGGGCGTCTTGATCCGGTCGTGGGGAGAGAGAGAGAGATTGAAAGACTCGCTCAGATACTTTCAAGGAGGAAGAAGAACAATCCTGTACTCATAGGTGAACCCGGAGTCGGAAAATCAGCAATAGCTGAAGGTCTTGCGCTCAGGATATCAAAGAAAAACGTTTCGAGGGTGCTCTTCAATAAAAGAGTCGTTGCTCTTGACCTGGCTTCAATTGTTGCCGGAACGAAGTACAGGGGACAGTTTGAGGAAAGGATGAAAGCAATTCTCAATGAGCTTTCAAAAAATGACAATATTATACTGTTCATCGATGAGATACACACTATTGTAGGTGCCGGAGGAGCAACCGGTTCGCTTGATGCTGCAAACATGCTTAAACCTGCCCTGGCAAGGGGCGAAATACAATGTATCGGCGCCACTACACTTGATGAATACAGGCAGCATATTGAAAAGGACGGAGCCCTGGAGAGAAGATTCCAGAAGGTGCTTGTGGATCCGACTACTATCGAGGAAACCCTTCATATTCTGCATAATATTAAGGAAAGGTACGAAGAGCATCACAATGTTATTTATACTGATGATGCAATAGACGCCTGCGTGAAGCTTACAAACCGTTATATTTCCGACAGGCATCTGCCAGATAAGGCAATAGACGCACTTGACGAAGCAGGTTCAAGAGTCCATATTTCAAACATTGTTGTTCCTGAAAAGATACTGACACTGGAAAAACAGCTTGAGGATACCAAGAAGGAAAAAATGACTGCTGTTAAGAACCAGAATTTTGAAAAGGCAGCAAGCTTCCGTGACCGTGAAAAAGATCTCTTTGATGCTATTGAGGCTGAAAAGAAAAAATGGGAAAAAGAGCTGGCTGTAAACAGGGAAACCGTTGATGCAGAGAAGGTTGCCGAAGTTGTGGCAATGATGACCGGCGTCCCTGTACAGCGTATCGCACAGACTGAAGGCACCAGGCTTCTCCAGATGGGTGATGAGCTGAAGGGCAGCGTAATTGGCCAGGATGAAGCTATCCAGAAAATTGTAAAATCTATCCAGAGAAACAGGGCCGGACTCAAGGATCCGAACAAACCTATCGGTACATTCATATTCCTTGGTCCTACAGGCGTGGGGAAGACACAGCTTGCAAAGGTCCTTGCAAAGTTCCTTTTCGACACGACTGACAACCTTGTAAGGATAGATATGAGCGAATACATGGAGAAATTCTCCGTATCAAGGCTCGTCGGAGCACCTCCCGGATATGTGGGGTATGAGGAAGGAGGCCAGCTTACTGAAAAGGTAAGGCGCAAACCATATTCGGTCGTCCTGCTTGATGAGATTGAAAAGGCTCACCCGGATGTATTCCACATCCTGCTGCAGGTTCTTGATGAAGGTCAGCTTACTGACAGCCTTGGACGCAGGGTTGACTTCCGGAACACTATTGTGATCCTTACTTCCAACATAGGGACACGGCAGATTTCGGAATTCGGGCATGGAATAGGTTTCGACACACAGACGAAAAAGGCAACACGTGATGAACAGACCAGGAGCATTCTTCAGAAAGCTCTTCAGAAGACCTTCGCACCTGAGTTTCTCAACAGGATTGACGATGTTATTATGTTTAACTCTCTCGGGAAGGAGGAGATCAACAAGATCATCGACCTTGAGCTGAAAGGCCTGTTCGACCGGGTAAAAGCGCTTGGTTACCAGCTGAAAATAGCTCCGGCTGCGAGGGATTATATTGCCGAAAAAGGATTTGATGCAAATTTCGGAGCGAGGCCTCTTAAGAGGGCTATCCAGAAATATCTTGAGGATCCGATGGCGGAGGTGCTTATTAAAGCCGGGCAGAGTGATGGTGATATAATCAATGTAAGCTTCAACAGCACTAAATCAGAAATTAAAATCAAGATACAGAAGAAAAAGGATGGTGGTGAAGTACAGGATGATTCCGCAGATTCATGATCCGTCAGAGATAACCGGTTTCCCGAATAAGTCAAAATCAGTTGATTGAGTTATATTTACCTGGTAGAAATTACCAGGTTTTATTTTGTATTCCACAGGTATAAGAACCTCCTGATCCACCTCAGGACTGTCATATTCGGTTCTCCCGACAAAATAATCACCCTCCCTCCTGTCAACAAGCACTTTCATTGTTCTGCCAACGAGATTTTCATTCAGTTCTGCAGATATTTCCTGCTGGATCTTCATTATTTCAGAAACCCTGGATTGCTTTAATTCCTCAGTGACATCATCTTCATATTTGATAAATGAGGGAGTTCCCTCTTCATGTGAATATGCGAATACACCCAGCCTGTCAAACCTGAATTCCCTGACAAACTCCTTTAATTCATTGAATTCCTGATCTGTCTCTCCCGGATGACCTGCTATAAGCGTTGTACGTATCGCAGCACCGGGAATACCTTTCCGCAGCTTGTTCAGGATGTCAATTGTTCCAGCCTGGTCGTGCGATCTGTTCATGAGGCTGAGAATCTTATCACTGATATGCTGTAAAGGGATGTCAATATATCTGCATATCCGGGGATTTTCCCTGATGAGAGGAATAAGCTCTTCAGGGAAGTTCGCAGGGTACAGGTAATGGAGCCTGATCCACTCAAATTCTGTGATGCCAAGCAATTCTGAAACAAGTTCAGGAAGCATCTGTTTTTTATAGAGATCAAGACCGTAGTAGCTCAGGTCCTGTGCAATCAGTATTATTTCCCTGACACCCGAAGCCGCCAGTTTTTCAGCTTCTTTCATTATCTCCTCAGTCGTCCGTGAGACACATTTGCCCCTGATGGCAGGAATGGCACAGAATGCACATGTCCTGTCGCATCCCTCAGATACCTTGAGGTACGCATAATGCCCCGGATTTGTCAGAACCCTGTTTGTCATCAGGTCCGGTCTGTATCCGGTACCGATCTCTTCCACTATTTCCCTGATATTATTGACCCCGAAATACCTGCTGACTTCAGGTATCTCAGTTTTAAGAGCATCCATATACCGCTCTGACAGGCATCCCATAACATAAAGATTCCGGATCTTACCTGCTTCCTTTGCCCTTATGAACTGCAGGATAGTGTCGATACTCTCTTCCTTTGCATCATTTATGAATCCGCAAGTATTGATAATAACGGTGTCGGCTGAAAGATTGCCGGAATCGAAAATAATTTCATGGCCGCCCGCTTTCAGCTGTGCAAGCAGTTTTTCTGAATCAACGACGTTTTTCGAGCAGCCTAAGGTGACTATGTTTATCTTTTTTTTCTTCATCTAGGCAAACAGCGAGTCGACGAATTCAGCACGGTCAAATACCTGGAGATCGGTCAGTTTTTCGCCGATACCGATATATTTAACAGGTATTTTAAACTGGTCGGAGATGCCGATCACCACTCCTCCCTTGGCGGTTCCGTCAAGCTTTGTGATGGCCATTGCTGTCACATCAGTAGCAGCAGTGAACTGCTTTGCCTGTTCAAAGGCGTTCTGCCCCGTTGATCCGTCAAGCACCAGAATAACCTCATGCGGAGCACCAGGCATGACCTTTTCCATAACTCTCTTGATCTTTGAAAGCTCATTCATCAGGTTGATCTTGTTATGGAGCCTTCCTGCGGTATCTATTATTACAACCTCATAACCGCCTGCCTTTGCAGATTTTACAGTATCGTACGCTACTGATGCCGGATCTGACCCCATCTGCTGTCTCACCATTGATACTCCCGCCCTGTCAGCCCAGATCTGAAGCTGGTCAATGGCTGCAGCCCTGAATGTGTCCGCAGCTCCCAGCAGGACTTTTTTCCCCGCAGTCCTGTACTGATATGCAAGTTTTGCAATTGTGGTTGTTTTCCCGGAACCATTTACACCGACAATCATAATCACATGAGGAACAGTGGCAAGCGGTAATGAAAAATCTGACTTAATACCCATGTTGTTATCTTCAAGCAATGCTACTATCTCTTCTTTAAGAATAGTATTCAACTCACTGGTATTAAGGTATTTATCCCTTGCAACGCGGGCTTCAATGCGGTCAATTATCTTTAGTGTGGTTTCAACTCCCACATCGGAAGAAACCAGCACTTCTTCAAGTTTATCAAGCACTTCATCATCAACCTTTGATTTGCCGATTACAGCTCTTGACAGCCTTGTAAGCACACTCTCCTTTGTCTTTTCAAGACCTTTATTGAGACTCTCCTTATTCTCCCTGGTGAAGAAACCCAGTAAAGCCATTTTCCAGAATTAATGTAAAACAAAAATATAAAAAAAGCTTCCTTCGCAACGAAGAAAGCTTTGAATATGTTACTTTTGAAGACTCAGTTATTTCTTGTTAAAGAAGTCCTTGATATGATCATTATGGACTATCTCTTCCTTGAACTGGTAAGCGCCGGTTTTTTCAGATTTTGTCATCTTGATGCACTTTGTAAAGAGCTTACCGCTTCCTGTCTTAAGTGTTGCAACAACTTTCTTTGCCATGGTATGATCTTTTTACTTTATTTCCCTGTGAAGCGTATATTTCCTGAGCACGGGATTGTATTTCATCCTTTCAAGTCTGTCAGGTGTATTCTTCCTGTTTTTTGTGGTGATATATCTTGACATTCCGGGCAGACCGCTCTCCTTATGTTCGGTACATTCCAGAATTACCTGCTGCCTGTTGCCTTTAGCTTTCTTTGCCATTATCTTTCCTTGTTAATAGTTCACAATGTAGCCTTTTTCCTTTGCTTCCTTCAATGCTGATGTCAATCCCTTCTTATTAATGAGACGGATACCTGCAGCTGATATTTTAAGGTTTATCCATCTCTTCTCTTCCGGCAGAAAGTATCTTTTTTCAAAAAGGTTGGGATAGAATTTTCTCTTGGTCCTTCTTTTTGAATGAGAGACATTATTTCCGACAACCGCCTTCCTCCCTGTTACCTGACAGATCTTTGACATTTGTATTTGTTTTTAAAAACGAAGCGCAAAATACGTGATTTTTATCTGATTGACCAAATATTTTGTACACTTTTTTTAAACAGCGACATTAATACTGTTTTAACGGTACAGGATTTGTTTCCAGAGCAGATTAAGGGCTGCGACGGAAAACCTGTTGATATTAGATATCCGGTCATATCCGAAAAGATGTTTTTCCGATTTTGTGCCGTTTTCTGAAGCCACAGCTATCCAGAGTGTACCCACTGGTTTTTCTTTGGTACCTCCGTCAGGTCCGGCAATTCCGGTTGCAGCAACTGAATAATCAGTCTTCATCAGCTGCCTTGCTCCCCTCGCCATCTCTTCAGCGACCTGCCCGCTTACCGCGCCATACTTTTCAATGTCAGACGTATTGACTTTAAGGACTTCAGTTTTTACTTTGTTATCATATGCTATAACAGATCCTTTGTAATAATCTGAACTCCCTGGAATACTGGTTAACATCTGTGCAATTCTTCCTCCAGTGCAGCTTTCGGCCGTACAGACACTCTGATTCCTATCCTTAAGCAGCCTGCCGATGACCTTCTCAAGAGGATCTTCATCCTCACCGAAAATAAGATCAGGGATTATGCCATAAAGCTTTTTTACCTGTTCATCAACTAAGCTGTTAAGTTTCAATTTATCAGGACCTGTTGCTGTCAGGCGTAGTTTGATGATCCCGTAACCAGGCAGGTAAGCAAGCTTTATTTCTACCGGCAGTTCTTCTTCAAAGCCGGTGAGTATTTCTGCAAGCCTGGCTTCAGGTGCTCCGTATGTCATAATATTCCTGTGGATTATGGACTGTGAAGTAAACCTGCGTCCCAGTTCCGGAAGGACATGTTCTTTCATAATGTACTCCATCTCATAGGGAATTCCCGGCATTGAAACAAATATTGTCCCTCCCTTTTCAAACCACATACCCGGTGCTGTACCCCTCTTATTTCTAAGGACCTTGCATAACTCCGGCACTTCAGCCTGCCTGCGGTTATTTTCATTCATCGGGAAGTTGCGCTGTTTCATCATTACTTCAATCATGCGCAGCACCTCATGATTTACTACAAGATGTGTATTAAAGAATTCACAAAGAGTTTGTTTGGTAATATCATCGCTTGTCGGCCCCAGACCACCGGTTATAAGAACGACATCTGATTTTCCGGTCACATTCCAAAGTGTGTCAAGAATATCTGTTTTATTGTCATGTACAGAAATTTTGCGGCAGATATCAAATCCAAGCCTGCTTAATTCTGCTCCCATCCATGCAGAATTGGTGTCAACAGTCTGTCCGATGAGAAGCTCATCCCCTATTGTGATTATTTCTGCCTTCATATTCAGTATTACTTATGAATAATGAAAATATATGATATATTTGCTGCCGTACCGGATTTAGTATCATGCGGGAGTAGCTCAGTGGTAGAGCATCAGCTTCCCAAGCTGAGGGTCGCGGGTTCGACCCCCGTTTCCCGCTCAAATCCAAAATCCGAATTCCGAAATATGGTGAGCCTCCAATGGGACTCGAACCCACGACCTGCTCATTACGAATGAGCTGCTCTGCCAGCTGAGCTAAGGAGGCGATTATCGGCGCAAATATAGAAAATTTCAATCCAATTTCTCAAGCCTTTGAAGCAAAGGTGGATGGGAATAGTGAAAAAACACATAGGCAGGATGAGGCATCATGTTGGAAAGGTTTTTCACCGAGAGCTTTTTCAATGCAGAAGCAAGTATTGCCGGATCATTGGTCTCTTTTACAAACCTGTCGGCAGCAAATTCATTTCGTCTTGAAATAATGTTGGAAACAAGACCAATAACAAGTGAAAGAGGACTGTAGAGTATCCCGAAACCGATAAGGCCAAGGTGAAAGCTCGGACTTTCTGCTCCCAATGCTTTTGACAAACCCGGATTATCGACTACAAGTGAAAACAGGAAGAGCATCAGTCCCGTGAGAAGCACTGAGAAGATCATTGTCCACAGAATATGTTTTTTCTTATAATGACCGATTTCGTGAGAAAGTACAGCAACTATCTCATCTTCAGTGAATTCTTTGATGAGCGTATCAAACAGCACAATTCTTTTCCTTGGACCGAATCCCGAGAAATATGCATTGCTTTTTGTGCTTCGCCTTGATCCGTCAATCACATAAATGTTCTTCAGTTTAAACCCTGTTTTTGTTGCATATCCTTCAATCTTATTCCTTAATGTTCCTTCTTCCAGGGGTGTTTGCTTGTTGAATAACGGAACGATAAGTGCTGAATAGAACAGATTCATGAATACAGTGAAAGCCGTGATCAGACCCCAGGCATATAGCCAGAACAGACTGTCTGTTTTATAATAGAACCATGTTATGAGACCGAGAACCGGTATTCCCACCAGAATAACGATAAACCAGGATTTGATGTGGTCAGTTACAAAGGTTCTTACGGTCATGGTATTAAATCCGTACTTCTTTTCAATTACAAAGGTGTCATACCAGCTGAAAGGTATATTGATGATTTCGGATGCAATACCTATTATTCCAAAGAAGATGAGTGCAATGACGATCATATTCATGCTTACTCCTCGTGCAAAACCGTCAACGAATGAGAAACCTCCGGCGATGATCATAGCCAGGATCACGGCAAGGTTGAACGAAGATGACCAGAGAGATAGTTTCCTGTTGTCCTTTTCATAAAGCTGTGTTTTCCTGTACTCTTCTTCCAGGCAGATTCCTATAAGTTTTTCAGGAAGGAACTCGGACCACATCTTACGGTTCAGATATTCAAGGTATCTCTCAAGGATAAACCCTGCCATGAGAATAAAAATAATAATAAAGAATATGGTATTGTACATTCCCGGTCTGTAAAAAAAAGAAGCAGGGTGTCTGTTTAAAATAAGTGTGGAATAAATATGTCTCGCTGCATTTCCTCGTGCTAAAAGGATAGACACCCTGCGAAGGTGTAAATATAATAAATATTTTTAAGTTAGCATACCTCCGCACACATGAATTGTCTGTCCGGTAACGTATGACGACAGGTCAGAAGCCAGGTATAGTGCTGTATTTGCCACATCTTCAGGGAGTCCGCTCCGTCTAAGGGGGATTTTGTTTACCCAGTCATTTTTAACATCCTCAGGTAATTTCCCAGTCATTTCCGTCAGGATGAATCCCGGAGCTATGGCATTGCATCTTATATTCCTTGAACCTACCTCCTTGGCCACGCTTTTTGTAAATCCGATTATCCCTGCTTTTGAAGCTGAATAATTGCTCTGTCCCGCGTTCCCGGAAACACCAACCACTGAGCTCATATTGATAATGGATCCGCTCTTCTGTTTAAGCATTACGGAAACAACTGCCTTTGTAAGGTTGAACACTGACTTAAGGTTCACAGCTATCACAGTATCCCATTGCTCCTCAGTCATTCGCATCAGAAGGTTATCGCGAGCTATTCCTGCATTGTTGACCAGTATGTCAATTTTGGTGAAATCCCTGACAACCTCATTAATAACTCTCTGTGAATCCTCGAAGCTGGCTGCATTTGAAACATATCCTTTAGCTTTGACTCCGAGGGATTCGA
>Ga0154607_1021_pt1 | contig 18976 bp, 15 predicted proteins | sample Rifle2008BG13ft_FD_116036 | JGI IMG/M metagenome (GOLD analysis project Ga0154607, IMG submission 116036) | Bacteroidetes bacterium RBG_13_43_22 | reverse complement strand
GCTGATGACGGGCATGCTGCAACACATACTCCGCAGCCCTTGCACAGGGCACTGATGATATGGCTTTGTTTTTTATCTTCGATAAATTCAATGGCGCTGAAAGGGCAGAGGGTGTTACAGAGGCGGCATCCGGAGCAAAGGTTTTCATTTACCTCCGAGTACAGGGCATCAACCTCAATCCTTTCCTTTGCTATTCTTGCCAGTATCCTGGCTGCTGCAGCCCTTGCCTGTGCAACAGTATCAGGGATATCTTTCGGGGCAACGCATGTCCCGGCTATAAATACTCCGTCGGTTGTTGTGGCCACCGGTTCAAGCTTGGGATGGCTTTCAATGAACCAGCCTTCCTTATCCTGGCTGATATTTACTATCCGTGCCAGCTCACGGGAATCTTCGCGCGCTTCCATTCCCACCATAAGTACAACCATATCGGCAGGTATTTCAATGAGCTCCCCGGAGAGTTTTTCATTGACTTCTATAAGCATTTCACAATCGTCTTTCGGTCCTGCTTTATGAATTACAGGCCTGTCACCTTTCTCATACATCAGGAATAATGTTTTGGCTTCCGACGAGCGGCGGTAAAAATCCTCATGTCCTTTTCCGAAAGCATGCATGTCGATGTATACGTCTGAAATATAGCAGTCCGGATTTGCTGATTTGATTTCATGTGCATACTTCAAAGCTGTCATGCAGCATACCCGTGAACAATAGGTATGGAATTCCTGACTTCTGCTGCCAACGCAATGTATAATGGCAACATATTTAGGTATTTTTCCTTCTTTTGTTTCTATACGTCCTGCACGGATCATCTTTTCCAGCTCAAATGAAGTTATTACATTTGGCAGCTTGCCGTACCCGTAGTGTACTATGCGGGAGGCATCGAATTCCTTATAACCTGAACAGACAACGACATTTCCTATATCTATCTCAACGGACTTCTTTTTTCCTTTCGTTTCTCCGTTCAGTGAGTTTATTGTCGCCTTAAAATTCCCTATGTATCCTGTCAGGTCAGTTACTTTTGACTGAAGATGAACATGGATCTTTTTATGGTCAATGGTCCGTGTTATTTTCTCCGTAAGAAGATCACGGGCAGAATAGAGATATGGAGCAGTGAGGTCAACACGTGCGAGGTTGCCTCCAAGATGGTTATCTTTTTCAACCAGGTGGACCAAATTACCTGCATCAGCAATCTCCAGAGCAGCTGTCATCCCGGCTATACCGCCACCTATAATAAGCACATTAGGACACATATCAACAGACATGCTCTCAAGCTCCTCGTGAAGTTCAACCCTGCGGATGGCTGCATAAACCAGCGCCTTGGCTTTTTCTGTTGCCTCCTTCGGGTCATTATGAACCCAGCTGCATTGTTCGCGTATATTGGCCATTTCAAAAAGATACTGGTTCAGACCTGCAGAACGGAGAGCATTGCGGAAAGTACGCTCATGCATGTTAGGGCTGCAGGCAGCTACAACAATCCTGTTAAGCTTGTTATCCCTTATATCCTGGCTGATCATCTCCTGCCCGGGATTGGAACACATATATTTATAGGTCCTTGCCAGGGCAACATTGGGAAGGTCTGAAGCGAATTTAGCGACTTCCTCTACGTCAACTATTTTGGCGATATTTGTACCGCACATGCAAATGTATACGCCTGTTCTGCAATTTCTCATGAGTAGATTCTTTTACTTGATTAAAACCGGGTTTGCACTTAAAATTACTTCCTGTTGTTTCAGTGCATCCTTGCGGATAGATGCAAAATACATTGCAAGCGGACGGTATATCAAATGAGACCACTTGCTGAAAGGCATTCGTAAAAGCCAGGGAACGACACTCATTAAATGGATTATGTAGGTAACGTTGGCCATTTCAACAAGTCCGGTGCGATGGAATATATGCTGACCAATACCAGTTAAAACAATAATAAACAACAGGACAACAAATACCCAGTCAGTCCCATGTGATTTTTTATACTGAATATAGTGCTTCTTAAAGCGGTTGCGGATGAAATATACTGTACCCGCAATTAATCCGATGCTTGCCAGGTAACCGAAGATGTGCACCTGCCATTGAATTTCAGGGCCTGCCTGCAGACGTTCGATAAAAACCATGACAAGGATCAGCATGGTTACATAACCAAGCATAAGTCCGAGATGTGTCAGCCATGGCATATAGAATGGGTGCTCGCGCTTCTTTTCACACTCCGAATAACGTTTCTGTGTAAAAAAGTGCCAGGGCAGCTGGTAAAACTCTTTCACATATGACCACCATGAAACAGGGAAAGGAGTTCCCTTGATCATAACCAGGTACCACATGTGCGCTGCGTTTGTGATGAGAAAAAGTGCCAGTATTCCTCCGACAGAAAGATCAAATTTATGTATGAACTGACTTGGTAAAAATGCTCCTTCACCGTCATATATATGGATGTTACCACCTGATAATCCGTAGTATAGCATAAAAGAACCTGTTATCAGAGCGACAAAGATTATTGCAATTATCTCTGCTGTTCTTGACCTGAAAAATAATCCGGCCAGACCAGTAAAGTCATACCGGGAAATCAGCCAGCGGCGCAGGCTCATCATTGTTTCACCGGGATCGGCTTCTCTCGGGCATTGCTCTGAGCACTGACCGCAGTAATAGCATAGCCAAGGCTCCAGTGTGGTCTCAAGTTTCTGTTCCAGTCCCATCTGCAGTAAGCGCATTGATTTGCGCGGAAATTTATATACTTCATCCGCATGAGGACAGACTGTTGAACAATCGCCGCACTGGTAGCATAACTGGACATCCTCTGCACCAAAACGGTCCAGGTCATCTATAAATGTCGGATTTACTCTTGTTGACATAACTTCCTCCTTAAATTGTGTGTATGGTTTTGGCTTTGGCTTCAATTTCACTTAGCGTAAGGCTGCTCATATGTCCGATACCTTTTTTGCTTGTAAAACTTCCCAGAACTCCTGCGGCTACAGCAGAAGCCTGTGCTACTGTATCCGGAATATCCTTCGGGGCCTGGCACATTCCTGCCACATATATTCCTCCCTTGTCTGTGTCAGTCGGGCTGCCATTATAGTCGAGTTCTGAAAACCAGCCGTCTGAATCTCTTTGAATTCCGAGCATCCTGCTGAGTTCTTCTGTTCCCGGTGATGGAATCAGACCTACAGCAAGGACAACCATATCGACTTTAAATTCAACAAGCTTATCATTGAAAATATCTTCTCCTTTTACTACCATCTGTCCGTTATTCATCGCAACAGATGCTGAATGTCCACGTACAATGTATGTTCCTTCCTGTTTGATCCTTTCCGCAAACTCCTCATACCCTTTGCCGAAAGCTCTCATATCAATATAAAATTCGTAAACTGTTACATTGGGGACTTTCTCCTTTATCAGATGTGCAAATTTAAGCGAGTACATACAACATACACGGGAACAGTAAGGATTGTATTTTTTATTTCTCGATCCAACGCAGTGAATGAGAGCAACTGCTGACGGAGGGATTCCTTCAGGTGAGAAGATCCATTCATCCTTCTCCGTTTTCTTATTGAAGTGTTTTGTCCTGGTTACTATCCTGCCTCCTGTGGTTCCTGAAGCATTGGTGAGCCGCTCAAATTCAAGAGATGTCAGAACATTTGGAAAAACTCCATAACCGTATTGTTCTATTTTGCTGACATCCAGCAATTCATAACCTGTAGCAAGGATTATATTTCCAACCTCGATATCTATTGTATGATCAGTTTCATTCAGGTTTATACACTCCTTTGGACATTTTTTAACGCATACGCCACACTTTTTACCTTCGGAAAGAATATATGTACAACTTTTTTCATCAACAAGATATGCATTAGGGACAGCCTGAGGAAAGGGTATATATATTGCCTTCCGCAGGGATATACCGGCATCAAATTCACTTTTGACCCTGACCGGGCACACCTCGGTGCACTGGTTGCATGCTACACATGCCTTTACATCAACATACCTGGCGCTTTGCCTGATCTTCACACGGTAGGATCCGGGTTTTCCTGACACAGCAACCATTTTTGACCTTGTCAGCAGGCGGATCATTTCGTGCTGCCCTACAGATACCATTTTGGGTGTCAGAATACAGGCAGCACAATCAAGAGTTGGGAATGTTTTGTCGAACATGGCCATATGACCGCCTATTGTACCGGTTTGCTCTATGAGGAATACCTGCTTCCCGGCATTTGCTATCTCCAGGGCAGATTGTATCCCTGCTATACCGCCTCCTATTATTAGCGTTGCATGATTGACCGGATTCCCTCCGGGGATGGCAGCAAGCGGAAAAGGAACTCCCATCGTGGCACAGGCAACAATTGCCTTGGCACGATCCATCGCATTTTCTCCTCTTGCTCCATGTTCCTGGAAAGAAGCCAGGCGTATTTCATCTGTATTACCTCCGGCAAGGGACATCGCCCTTGTGAAGACCGGCTTGTAATAGCCTGGTATATCTCCTGCAATGACAACCCTTTCCAGATTATATGTCTTCATCTGGTCAGATAGAAATATTACATCAGGAAGAGGTTTAAGTCTGAGGATCTGGACGGTTTCGACTTCAGGAAGATTTGCCGAATACTTGGCTATAGCATCAATATTAAGGTTCCTGTTGTCATCTGTCTGGCAGAAAAAGACTCCGGTTCGCATAATTTCTTTATTAATGATTACATTTATAACACCTTACTGCAGCTTGAGGGTTTTGTTCCTTATCAGCTGCTGCCTCAATTCACCGTTTGATTCACGGATTTCAAGTATTATCGGCATTTGTCCCGGCAAACTATGTGTTGCACATGAAAAACACGGATCGTACGCTCTGAAAGCCATCTCAATCAGGTTAAGGATTCCCTCTGATACTACCGTGCCTTTTTTAATAAAGCCTTCTGCGGCTTTTTTGATTGACATGCAGATAGCAGCATTATTGTTTGTTGTCCCGACTATGATATTCACTTTTGTTACAATACCCTTATCATCAGTCCAGTAATGATGGGTCAGAGTGCCTCTCTGGGCTTCAACAATTCCTACACCTTCACCGGGAATTGGACCAAGCTGTGCCCGTAATTCTTTTCCGGTGATTTCAGGATCCATTGCAAGTTCAAGGCACCGTTCTGCTGAGTATAAAAGTTCCACGAGCCTTGCCCAGTGCATTGCCAGCGTGGCATGGACAGGTTTCCCGCCGAGCGTGTCGTACATGCGTTCATATTCCTTTTGTGCAAGGGGAGTTGCCATTCCATCGGCTGCATTCAGCCTTGAGAGCGGTGTGGCATGATAAATCCCTGAATTCTGTCCGTCAATAAATCCTGACCAGCCTATTTTTTTAAGGAATGGGAACTTAAGATAACTCCAGGGTTCAACATGCTCTGCAACATAATTGAGATATTCGGGGGGTGAATATTTACATAATTCCTTCCCTGCGGTATCAACTACCCTGACTTTCCCGTCATAAAAATTTACCTTATTATTGGCGTCAACAAGGCCCATAGAATGAAGCTTAAGGGAATATGGCCCGTTCAGGATTATATCCACATACTCTTTATTCTTAAGAACAACATCTTCAAATATCTTGAGAGTGAATTTTGCAAACTCCACGAAACCGTTTGCCCTTGTGACAATATCGTCCCGTTCCTGTTCGGAAAGACCTCTTCGCACACCACCGGGTATATTCATAACTACGAATGTCTGATGACCTCCGAGGAGCGCCTGTATTTCCTGGGCGAGACGGCGCTGCTTAATGACTTCAGTACCGATCTCTTTGCCGACCTTTTCTATGACTCCCAGTATATTTCTTTTAGAGGGGGGAGCATAGGGGCCGACAACGAAATCAGGTGCTGCCAGGGCATAGAAATGAGCTATATGACTGTGAACAAAGTGTGCCATATAAAAAAGTTCCCTGAGTTTTTTAGCTGTGGGCGGAGGCTGAACACCGAACACAGCATCAACAGCTTTGCCGGATGCCATATGGTGGCAACCGGGGCAGACCCCGCATATCTTTGCAACAATTGCCGGAAGCTCTTCCACTGGTCTTCCTTCACAGAACTTTTCAAAACCTCTTAATTCAGGCACCTGGAAATAGACATTATTTACTTCTCCGTCATCATTCAGGAAAATCTCTATTTTACCATGGCCTTCAAGCCTTGTAATAGGGTCGATTGTAATTCTTTTCATAGCAGTTTTCTCCTTATTATTGAGGAAGGCAGACTAAATCGGTAAAACAATCCGGCAGGATCAACAACATCTTCAAGCACCCTGCTGATCTCTTCCGGTTCCTTTTCATCTATGATACTTGCTATTGCTGACATCATTTTGGCTCCGGGATCCGGAACGCCTGCAGGTGGTCCATAACAGCCGCGGCAGGGGGCATTTCCTTTTATACAGCGATATCCGCATCCAGCCCTTGTTGCCGGTCCCATGCACAATATTCCCTGCTCCATGAAACAGGTTACTCCGTCATCTTTGACTTCCCAGGGGCGATAAAATTTCTTAATCCGCTTGTTCTCAGTCTTATTCCTGGTGCATTCATCGCACTGGGTCTTTGTTCCTGCCCCGATAACAGAACCTTTTGGCGGGAGTTCGGTACCGGACACAATAGCAGTAAATACTTCAAGAAGCCTTTCGGTCTGAGGAGGGCAGCCGGGAATAAAATAATCCACATCCACTACCTGGGAAAGGGAACGTACATCATCAAAGAAATCAGGAAGAGTGAGTTTCCCCTCTTGGACATCAGTTTCTACAAGAGGCCTTAATCCAGATGGATTTACTGTTGATTCACTTTCGGAGTAAACACGCCTGAAAATTTCCTCCCTATTTGAGAAATTGGCAAGCCCTGGGATGCCTCCAAGATGGGAACAGCTTCCATATGCAACCAGGATCCTGCTTTTCTTTCTGAGAAGTTTTGCCATATGTTCATTTTCGCTGTTTCTGACTGCCCCGTTGAAAAGGGTCACATCTATATGGCTATCGGACATCTCCTCCACATCCTTATATTTGATATCCAGGGCTATAGGCCAGAATACCAGGTCGGCTGCAGCAACAACATCAAAAAGCTTTTCATGCACATCCAGGACAGACACACAACAGCCTCCGCAGGCTGCTGCCCAGTAGATGGCAAGTTTCAGTTTTGGTTTCGATCCTTCCATTTTAAGATATTTAATATCAACATTAGACCTTCATTGATTCCCTTATCCTGCAGGGTCCGAGTTCAGTAATAGTTTCGGTAAAACTGTTTACCAGTTCTGCAAATTGTTTTCCTTCACTGGCACTAATCCATTCAAGCTTAAGCCTTTCTGTTTCAATGCCCATCTGCTGAATGTATTTTTGCAGTAAAAGGAACCTGCGGAGGCACCGGTAATTTCCTTCCTGGTAATGACAGTCACCCGGGTGACAGCCACAAATAAGTACTCCATCAGCACCATCTTTAAATGCTCTGAGCACAAAAGTTGGTTCTATTCGGCCTGAACACATCACTCTTACAGCACGTACATTTGATTTATATTGCATACGTGAAGTTCCTGCCAGATCTGCACCGGTATATGAGCACCAGTTACACAGAAAAGCAACAATTTTTGGACTGAATTCCATATATGATAATGTATTGATTGATACCTGTTTCTCTCTCAGAAAATAAATTTAAAGAAAAAATTAACTTAAACAAGTTTATATGCTGAATTTCACCATAAGAATGTAAAAAGGTGCGTTCTTAAAAGTAAAACAGATTATCTCATGTAACCTTTTGCGGTTACCCCTTTTAATCTCAATCATGTAAAAATTACTGAAATCAAATCGGATAAGACGGGATGAAAATGACAACTAATCTGACTAAAGCATTCAGGCTTCTTTTTGCGGCCAGTTCCGCCATTTGCTTGTTTTTTGCTTTAAAAGCTCTTCAACCTTGGAATATAATTCTTCAGATTTAACCGGTTTATCAAGAAAAGCATCAACAGGTAAAAATTCCCCATCCGTATCAGGTGAGAAGTTATAAAAAGGTTTCTCTGTATTAATAGCTGTCATCATCAGTATTGGAATATCAGAAAATTGCTTTTCATATTTTAATTTTTGTGCAAAATCAAAGCCTTTTGATTCTCCTTTACTTCCAAACATTACATCAAGAATGATCAAATCCGGTTTGTCCTTTTTTAATTTCTCGAAACCTTCTTCAGGGTCATATGCACAAACTGCATTATATCCCTTGTTCTCCAGTATTTTTGCTATAGCAGCTATCAGGTCAGTATCATCCTCAATTATCAGAATCTTCTGTTTTTCATTCATTCTTAAGTTCCTCCTTGTTTATTTAGTTATGCATGAATTGAAAAGTAGCTTAAAATCTTATATATAATTTTTTGTATAGATAATATCAATTACAGGGTACTTTTTATATAAAATTACAAATAAATTAAAAACAAGCAAGGTCACATCTAAAAAATACCCGGGCAAAACCATATCTTAAGGTCTCTTTCCAAAACATTTTTAATAACCATGCATAAACTTCAGCAGAGAAATGTATCAGGATAAATTTTGTTTTATAAGTGCGGTTACTTTTTCCAGTATTCCCGGATAACTTTCTTTGACAGAGGGGGTAAAATCTTCACTGAACTCCATGTCCTCAACAATCTCAACAGCAATAATATGCAAATCTGAAGGAAGATCAAGTTCCAGGATTTTACCCATTTTAAGAGCTGTTATGAAGCTGATATCATGAACATTTGAAAGATGGGAAGTTTCAGTGAAATCAGAGGGAATAAAATGATAAACATTCCCCGGTTTGCCATTCATTGTCCTTATTGCATCAATAAATATCACTTTCCGGTACCCTCTTATGTATTCCATTATCTCAAGTCCCCCGCAGGATGCAGTATTAAAAAAAATATCCTGTCCGTTAAATATCTGAGAAAGGTCCCGCACAAGCCGGGGTCCTATCCCGTCGTCTGTAAGAATATCATTTCCAAGCCCAAGAATCAGTGTCTTATTATCGGTCATGTCTGACGAAAAGCATCTTTTGAAGGCATACAAATTAAGGAAATCAATCAGCGAAACAAAAAGTTTTTAATCATTTCTTTAAAAATTCATGATACGTTCATCTTCATGAACATATTTTTGACATGATAATTTTAAAAAACAAACAATTAATTATAGAGATAATGAAAAAGATGTTATTTATCCTGGCAGCAATAGCTCTGCCGGTATTCTTTCCAGGATGTGAAGAAGAGACTGGATCAGGGACAATGATGTTATCAATCACCGATTCACCGATCGATAGCAGCACTGTTTCGGGAGTGTTCATTACAATAAATGAGATACAGGTACATACCAGTGACAGCGGCTGGCTGACCCTAGAAGATTTTGCAGGTCCCGAAACATTCAATCTTCTTGACCTTACCAGGGGGGAGTCGGATCTCCTTGGCAATTTTGATCTTGGAGCAGGGAATTACACACAGATAAGATTCATGCTTGATGCACCTGTTCTGGGTACTGCAAAACCTGTCAATCCGGGATGCTATATTGAGTTCAGGGATGAAAGCATCCAGCCTCTGTTTGTCCCCAGCGGAACTGAATCAGGATTCAAGGGAATCGGAAATTTCAGGGTCCCGGTAAATGGCTCTGTTGAAATCACAGCCGACTTTGATGTAAGAAAATCCGTGCATAAAACGGGGTCAGCTTCTCCGCGTTATATTCTCAGACCTGTCATCAGACTTGTTGTTGACAATCAGGCTGGTGCAATCCGCGGGAACGTGACCAGTATTCCTGAAAACACAGGAATAGTGGTGTATGCCTATGAAGCAGGCACATATGCTGCAGAGGAAGCTAATGATCCGATCGATGAAACTGCAAGCCGTTTCCCGGATGCTGTAAGCTCCGACATGGTCGACACACTTGGAATTTACCATCTAGCTTACCTGGCAGAAGGGGACTACGACCTGGTTGTGACTTCAGTTTCGGAAGGTACTTTTGGTGAAGTCCTTGGTATAGTGGAGAATGTAGCAGTTGAGAGCAGAAAGGTAACCAAACAGGATATAGATATTGAATTGCTTAAATAACTGTAAGAAAATACTTTGCATTTGAAACACGAATCCCGCACGATCACTGATCAGCGGGATTTTTTGTTTTGTTTAGCGCCCTGTTTAAAAAGAGTTTTAAATTATAATCTGGTAATCTTCGTATCTTTATTCCGGTAGTTAGTTCCTTAAATTGAGTTTCATGAAATCAAACTGTACAAAAAAGATTTTTGTGACTTCCAGTAAAATCAGCATCTATGTTTTTTTTCTTCTTTTCTCACTGACTGTCCGGGCTCAGCCATCAGGAGGCCCTTATGGCCCTGTCCGTCAGACCTGGCAGATTCCGGAGACTGACGGAATGATTTATTATGTTGCACCTGATGGTAAAAAGGAAGCGAAAGGAGCAACCCTGTCTGATCCAACAACTATTGAAGAGGCTATTGTCAGGGTGAAAACAGGGGATATTATTATAATGCGCGGAGGTACCTACAGGACTGGTAATCTTATCCTGAACCAGGGGATCACGATCCAGCCTTATTCAGATGAACAGCCGGTGATGAAAGGAGCTTATGTAGTGGATAAATGGAGAAGCCTGGGCAACGGACTGTGGACAACAAAATGGGAATACCTGTTCCCGTCAAAGCCTGCAAACTGGTGGCAACGTGACAGGAACGGAAAGTCAACACCAATACACAGGTTCAATGATGATATGGTATTTGTGGATGGAAAATATTTACAGTCAGCTGGTTATGAAGGAGAGGTTGATGAAGATTCTTTCTATATCGATTATGAATCAGGCTTGGTTTACATAGGAGCTGATCCTGAAGACAAGCTGGTTGAAATCACTGCCTTCAATATAGCACTCCACAGGATTACAGGAGAATGTAATGGGAAGATTTCTGATCATAAGGGACCTGTAATAAAAGGGATAACCTTTACCCAATACGCATACCGGGCTATTGAGGTTGATGGAAAGGAGCCTGAAGGAATATCTCCTGAGGCTGAACACGGCAAGGATGTGGTTGGGACCACCCTGGAGCATTGTACCATCTCGTTCTGCTCACGCGTTGCTGCTTACCTGAGAGGGGATAAACTGACAATCAGGAATTGCAGAATAAGTGATACCAGCACTGAGGGTATATATATAATAGCTTCCTCGGATGTACTTCTTGAAAAGAATATTTTCACCAGGAACAACATTGAAGAGATATATGGATACTATCCGGCTGCAGTGAAGATCTTCAACCAGTCATACCGTGTTAAATGCGTGGATAACCTGGTTACTGATCTTCCTCATTCAAACGGAATCTGGTACGACGTTGGGAACGTTGACGGGTTATTCCTTAACAACCGGGTGGAAGGAGTGGGCAGCTCATCAAATGAGATTAATTACATGCAAACCTGGCCGAGTGAAAGCGGATTCTTCTTTGAGATCTCCAGGGGTGCAGTATGTGCGGGCAATGTGTTTGTCAATTGTGACCTGGGGATACATATACTTAACAGCTGTGATGTTAAAATGTACCAGAACACTCTGATCAACAGTACTGCCTGTATAAGCCGCAGTGAACGAAGCGCTGTCGGGGATCGTTTCGGCTGGCATCCGGCAACCGGTCCTGATGTTGATAAAAGGGAAGGCCATGTTTTTGTAAATAACCTTTTAACAGGGGGCAAAGATTTTAACAAGCCTTTATTGTATATATGGCAAAGAAGGATGCTTTGTGAAAAACTTCCCAATCCCCAGCTTAAACAACTTGACTATAATGTATATGTTCAAAGTACAGACAGGATAAATGTTCCGATGATATTATGGAGTCCTGCAAAGAATGATACCTGTATAATCGGACTTGATTCTCCTGCCGGTCTTCATAAGCTCCATCCGGAATTTTCCGCTCACAGCTCCTTATTTTTAGATTACAGCGTTTTTATGAGCACGGAAATTGGAAATTACAGGTTGATACCAGCATTCCCCGGAGCAAAAGCAGCGTCTGTATTACCCTCTGAGATAAGTACCCTGCTAAAGCGCCCAAAGAAAGACACACCATATATTGGTGCCTATCCAATGGTTATGTGACCAGAAACTGTAAGTGTAATTCAAAAGAGTTTTTCAGATAAAGATCTGTGATTCCCTGACTATCTTGCCATCCTCATCAAGGCCGTAGATTTTTATTCCTACGCTGAGCGTCGGTTCGCCAATATTATCGATAAGTGAACCCATGATACCTTTTATCTCATCATAATCCAGCGTATCGGTATCCTCAATATCCACATAGAGGTGAATGAGGAGAACATACTCAGGCTTATTAATAGTGCTTAAGGTTTTAATAATTTTAGCAAGCCAGATCGATGATGCTGTATTGAAATACTCAAGATTAAGACGAAGATTGGTAGTGTTGCACGGTGCTTTTATATACTCTGCAATCCATTCCAGGAGCGGATCATATACATTGGCAGCATTTTCCGGGATTGACTTGCCGGATAATATTAAGTCACCCGTCATCCGATTGAAATCAATGTGGGGAGTCTTAAAAGTGCCTTCAACCAGTAAATTCTTAATTTCTGCCATATCGGGGGAATTAACAGAATTACATCAGATTATCCCTATAAAATTACTTCAAAATTGGCATATTTTACTAATTAATAAACTATCATTCGTCAAAAACTACCGGTTTTTGTCAAAAAAATACTGTTTCACAAGCAGATGAGTCAAAAGACAGGGATTTTAGAACTGAAACCTGAGAAACCCGATTGGCAGGAAAGGAAACTGGTAGGAGTATTCCATTTCTCCGGTTTTTGAATTAAAGTACTCCGTAAAGATATCCCTGTGATTTGTTAAATTCATGAAATCAACAGCAAGCTCGACGCTGAATTTTTCCCTGATCATCTTGTATCCAAAACGTCCGTTAAGCCTGAAATAATCCTTTCTGCGGTCCTGATAAGCCCTGCTCCAGTCAAAATGCCTTATATAATAGTCAGTTGCGACCTGTTCAATGTCATAAGGCACATATCTTAGGCTTCCGGCATAAGTCACTTTTAAATCCAGGCTTAGGTAATTATGCTTTCCAAGCCTGAATTCCTTTCCTGCAAGAGTATTCAAAATAAAATTCCCGTTGAATGCACTGTTTCTTTCAATACCATCAAATCCCCTGTATTTTGATTCATACAATGAACCGGTAAAAAGAGCATAAAAACCTTTATCGAGAAATTTCTCCAGGGTTAATTCTATTCCGTAATTTTTTCCTGTCCCTTTATTTACAAGACTATCAATGATAGGAAGCTGGTCAAAATAGCTGTCGCCAAAGTTTATGATTGAATAGGCCGGATTTCCCTCTTTCACGGGAATTTCATGCAAATACTGAAAATATGTTTCAAATTTCAATCGCAAATTCTCAGATATCAGGAAGTTGTAACCAATAACGGAATGCATGCTTTTCGAGAAACCAAGCTTCTGATTCAGCGGATCGTATTCACCAGGATCTGTTTCACTTTCAACAACATAGAACATACGGGGAATAAGCTGGCCATGCAATCCAAATCCGATATTCAGTGAATGCCTTGAATGAAAATCCCATTTCAGCCCGATCCTTGGTTCAATTGACGATTTGTTGTTAAATGTAAAAAGCAGGAAATGCAATCCGTTGTAAACAAGTAAATTATCAGAGAATTTATGCTGCCACTGGATATGGGATTTCAGGAGATTGTAATTTCCTTTCTGATTGAGATTTACAATGAAATCATTTCCCGATCTTACACTGTCTGTAAACTGAAAATTAAGCATCTGGAGACTTATTCCACCCTGAAAAACATTTCCCGGATTTGGTTTATACCTGGCACTGGAAGAAAAGTTAATCCCTTTTTCATCAGATTTCTGGCGGTAACGTGCAGAAGGTTCAGGAAGCTGGATTGAAAAATTATCTTCAGAAATATGGCTGATTGTGTATGAAAAGGAAATTATATTTTCTATATTGATTTTATTGTTTATAAGCAGTTTATGAATTAATCCGACAGCGCCCATTCCTGATCCGAAAGTGAAATCTTCTCCCCGTCCGTTCTTAAGTTCAGCAGTATCCTTTTTAGAATCAAATTCATTGACATAGCTGTAACCGCCGATCCCGACTAAGGAGAATTTACCGAATTTTGTATTGTTTGAGGTTAATTTGAATGAAACATCCTGGAAATAGGGGATAGCATCTATCCCTACCTTAAAACCCATAGCATCGACTATGGCAAGCGTTGAAAATCTGTAACTTATGAGAAAAGAAGAAAAGTTTTTGTCTATTGGGCCTTCAGCTCCGAGCTCAAAACCATTCATTCCAACCTGGGCTGCAAATTCATATTTCAGGTTGCTTGCTGACCGCATTTTAAGATCGAAAACACCGCTAAGGGCATTTCCGTATTCTGCCGGAAAAGCGCCGGTAAAAAAATCGGAATTGGTCAGAAGATTATTGTTCAAAATACTTATCGGACCTCCGCTGGCGCCAAAGGACGAAAAATGGTTGGGATTTGGTATATCAATCCCATCAAGCCGCCACAACACACCCAGAGGGGAATTTCCGCGAATTACAATATCATTTCGTTGATCACATATTGTGGCTATGCCAGCGAAATTCGAAGCCATCCTTGCAGGATCGCCGATACTTCCTGAATACTTTTCGGTCTCTTCTATTGAAAATGTCCTGGCAGATACCGCAGCATTCTGATTTAATGGCTGATCCTTATTCAGCTTATGCGTTATAAATACCTCGTTCAATGAAGTTACTGATTCTTCGAGTATTATATTTAAGTATGTCTCCTTGTTTGAGGTTATAAAAATATTCTCCAGGGCACGTGACAAATAACCTATATGGCTGACTTCAACACTCTGTCTTCCGGCAGGAACTTTCTCAATCACAAAATTCCCGTCAATATCAGTCCTTGTACCCAGAACCGGATCAGAATTTCTGATTATTAATACGGCTCCAAACAAAGGGGCTTCGGTTTGGGAATCAACCACTTTCCCTCTGATGGTCTGAGTCAGATCCTGAGAACATATAACATGATTAATTAAAATGAACAATATTGAAATTATAGTCCTGTTCATTTTTTATGTGCTTCCTGATTGAACTTATACTTTAAAGATAGTAAAAAATAAAAAGTCCCGCAAGATCAATGATCTGCGGGATAAAAAATCCTGGAATTTAAAGGGATTGAGATTCAGTCTTTTTGTGCCAATACAGAATGGCTGAAAAGGTTTTTCGGTCTGGCCGTAACTTTAAAGCCGCTTTCCGAAAATTTTCTGACCATTTCTTCAAAAGATTTGAGTGAAACATGGAATCCTGGCTCAATGATTAATATCTTACCTCCCGGCTGCAGTATTGTTCTCAGTTCTTCAAAAAGCCTAATATGGTCTTTAACCTCGTGAACAACATAAAAAGCAAGAACAAAATCTACTTTGGAAGTTACACCAATCCTGTCAGCTTCGCATTTATGGAGCTCGATTTTCTTTTCAAGCTGAGTCCCACTGATTTTCGTTTTTACTTTTTCAAGCATTCCTTCCTGAAGATCGGCAGCGATCACTTTCCCGGAGCAATTAAGCATCTTTGCGATTTCAATGGTAAAGAAACCAGGACCACAACCCAGATCGAGGATTGTCATCCCCGGAAGAATATATGGTTTTAATATCCTCCGGGGATTCTGAACCAGCCTCCTCAGGAAACTATCAAGGCTGCCTGCCAGTTCAACAGGACATACTCTGGTGCTTCTGCTTTCAGGCTTCATATTAAACCTGTTCAGCAGTTATAATATTCTGTTCTCCGGCAGCTTTCTGCTTGCATTTTTCCTGGAATTTCTTCTTCCACTTTTTATCATGGTTATGCTGAGATCCAGGAGCAATACCGGTTAGAAGGATCTTTGACAGGAAGAATAATCCGAGGGTCTGCCAGTAGGTGAGAACCGGTCCGTTGAATAATTCTGGTATCAGCCAGTTCCAGAGGGCCTGAACGCCGAATATTACACCTATGATAAGACCGACTCCAAGAATACCGAAACCGACATACTTTAATACATTTAGTGCTTTCATACTACTGATTTTTAAAAAGTTTATACAATTCGTCAAGGTTTTCCCTGAGAGCCAGCACGGCGTATCGTTTACGCGAGATGAGAGTATTGACTCCAACACCGGTCTTTTCAGAAATCTCTTTGAAGCTTTTATCCTCGAACTCGTTTTCAACAAAGACGCTTCTTTGCTCTTCAGGCAATTCTGACAGTGTCTCCCCGATGGTTTCCCATATCATCTCCTTAAGCTCTTCATCTTCGGGAGTTGTCCCTACCGACGGCAAAATTTCCTCAAGCTTCAGGGGACCTTCTTCTCCTTCAACTGCATTATCTTTATAATGAAGAGTAACCGGTTTCTTCTTACGGAAAAGATCCGTGATACGGTTGTCTGCCACCTTATAGAGCCATGCTGTCAGATTTTCAATTCTCCTTAAATCACTGAATCCAATGGTTAACTGGTAGAAAACATCCTGCAGTATGTCCTCAGCCTCAACCCTGTCGGAAATCCGGTTCCTGATATAGCCGAGCAAACGCTTATGCTCGTCTTTATAGGCAGCTGTTATTTTTTCCGACTCTTTTGGACTCATTTTAAAAGGATCTTATACCACCATAGACGAAATGGTACCGGGAATATTTTAAATTATTTCAGGAATTTGTTTCAGGGGATACTGTTTTAAGAATCCAATCGTAATAAGATATTGTGCAGCAATATAGGTTAACATTATTACTACACTTGAATAATTAAAATCCCAACTGAACTTATTTATAGCTATTGCAGAGTCGGAGATGACAAAAAGAATGGCGCCTGCAAGAACCAGCCAGTAGCTTGGTCTGTTCACTTTTTCCAGCCTGTTTATTGCTGCTGCAAGCATAGCAAGTATAATAATGGCGTACACCAGTACCGGCAGTCGCATATCACCAAGGTCACCATATAAAAGATAAACCAGGAGTGCTCCATAAATCAATACAATGATCAGCAGATAAGAGCGTTTTGTAAATATTACATTTTTGCCAGGTGTAATTATGAAAACAGTAAGATACATTACATGAGTCATCAGAAATAATATAAGACCAGGGATAAAAGTGAACTGCAGAACCATATCTCCGGCCCATGAAAAGAGAAGTCCGGCTATTACGAGCAGGTTAAGCCGGTTCATTAAAGGTTTAACATTCAAGATGAGTATTATTATAAGCCACGGTATAATAAGTGCCTTAAATATGAACTGGGTGAGGGCAGAAGAATTATTTTCGAGAATTATGAATAAAATTCCTGTAAGGAAGTAAAGTAATGACAGCACCCTTGTTTTCATTCTGAATATATTCTTATTGAGTTTTGTTTGTACGATCTCACCAGTTTCTTCCACATTTCAAAATCATCACTGGCACCGCAATAGTTTTTCAGGTCAGTCTCGACTTCAGGAGTGTGCCATATATCCACAGGAATCCGGTCAACTGGTTTTCGCTGAAGGATATTGAGAATGCGCTGCCGGGGATCCATTCTTATTCTGCTTTACTGATCAGCAATCCTGTAGGAGGAATATCCTGTGATTCAGTATCAGATGATCCGGTAAAATCATATTGAGCAACAAAAATATTCCCCTGTTCATCCACAACAATATATTTTGTCATTGGTCCTCCCGGCCACACGGGAACGGGATAATCATTCAGAATAGTGCCATCCTGTTGCATGACTTTAAGGTATGAACCTTCATCGTATTGAGCACCAGGAGATTCAGATTCCATAGTCTGGATGTAAATGACATTATTGTCGTCAATATCAATTATATGCGAATTACCGGATGGAGATTTGTACATGAAACTGCCGATAACATTTCCCTGTGAATCAGATACTGTCACTTCCTGTCCGTCTGATGCAGCCGAATAGTTCTTTCCTTCGGTATCAAATACAAACTGATCTTTCTCTGTATAGGGTAAGCCTCTTAGAAGATGCATGCCATCCACGTCCTTTTTGTAAACATAAAGTATATTGTACTCATAATCAGATATTAAGAGATTCTTCTCATGATCAAGCGCGAGAATATCCAGATATTTGAATTTACCTTTTTCCGTATCGGATCCGGTAATGATCTCAATAATATCCTCAGTTTCAGAATCTACCACATAAACTACATTTGAATAGTTTGCAGCGAGGTACAATACTCCCTTATCAACACAAATATCCATAACCACATTCACGGATCCGTTTTCAGATTTTTCGGGATAGCTTATTTTTCTCACAAAATTTCCGGAATAATCATAAACCAGCACCCTGAAATTAATGGCATCTACAATGAAAAGCTGGTTATTAAAAGCGGCAAAAGAAGGTACTGCATAAATAAATCTTCCGCCTTCCAGCTGTTTATCAACCATGCCCTGACCTATCTGGTCCTCCTCTGTACCAAGCTTTAATAAAACTACGGCATTAAATACGGCTTTTGTTGCACTTTCAGCAGGTACCCCCTGTTCGATGTCGCCCGGAGCTTCGGATATAGTTTCAGCGGATTCAGACACAGCTGATTTTGTCTTTGCCAGCAAATCTTTTAATGTGATATTTTTTTCAGATCCATCACTCAGAGTTATCAGAAGGCAGTCTTCTCCGTCTTTTTTCTCAAATCTGCTTCCGGAGAGAGAATAGGAAGGATCAATGTCTTCAAGAATAATCTGCCTTGATTCAGGAATATTATAAAGCTGAAGCTCCGTTTCAACCCGGCCTTCTTCTACAATAGCAGGTGCCTGTTCTATCAGTATCCATGCATTGTTTTCTGTCTTGTCAAGAATAGTGTACAGAAATAAATTATCGGAAATAAAAAGATTTCCCTGCTTCTCGTCTGTATCATAGTAAATAGCTCTTCCATTATCTCCTTCGTATACGCCTGTAATAATATTTTTTCCTTTATTACTGCATGAGCCTGTGAGGAGCAGCAATAGTGAAAGTAAATAAATAAGACTTTTTCTCA
>Ga0154607_1169_pt2 | contig 19442 bp, 20 predicted proteins | sample Rifle2008BG13ft_FD_116036 | JGI IMG/M metagenome (GOLD analysis project Ga0154607, IMG submission 116036) | Bacteroidetes bacterium RBG_13_43_22 | reverse complement strand
GAAAGAGTTTATCTTTCAAAAGGCTGAAGAAAATCTTTCTGAAGTTATGAAAAAGGAAATTGACAGCCAGCTTGAAGAAACACGGTCAGACCTGGTGATATACCAGTACCAGAGGCAGATGATGCTTGAGAGAATGGATACGGTAATCTCAGAAGCTGAACTGGAAGAATTCTATTCGGGGAACCGGGAAAGATTCATGCTGAGCTCAAACATCATAAAAGCCCTGTTCATAAAACTTCCTTTCGAGACACCCAGCCTGAACAGGATAAGGCTCCTCGCGCGTTCAAATGAACAAAAAGATCTGCAGGAGCTTGAATCATATTGCTACCAGTTTGCTGAAAAGTTTGATGATTTCAATGAGGAATGGGTCCCGTTCGACAGGCTCTCGGTAGAGCTGCCCCAGGAGATACAAAATGAGGAAAGCTTTCTGAGAAGGACAACCTTTTATGAAGCAACTGATTCAATTGATATTTTTTTCATAACAATACGCGATTACAAGCTGAGGTCAACACCGGCTCCTTTTGAATATGTCAGGGATGATATAAAGAGGATGATCTGGAATAACCGCAGGATTGAATTCATCCAGTCACTTGAAAACGGTATCTATAACGATGCCCTGAAAGAAAACGGTTTTACTGTATTTAATAAATAGATCAGATGGGAAAAGGGAAAAGAGTATTAATGTCACTGGCGGGTATGCTGATTTGCGGGTTGTCTGCATTGCAGGCACAGGTGCTGGTTGAATCGGTGGCAGCGATTGTAGGGAATGAAGTGGTTTATCTTTCTGATATTGAGAACCTTGTCATTGATATGAAACGAAACGGGAGTAAATTGCCGGTTGACCAGTTGAGATGTATGATGCTTAACGAATTGCTCGTTTCAAGGCTGTTTCTCGACCAGGCAAGGATTGACAGTATAACCGTTTCTGAAGATGCTGTTGAGGGCGAGGTTACAATGAATATCAACGGTGCAATACAGAGTGCCGGAAGTGAAAAAGCCCTTGAGGAGTATTTTGATAAAAGCATGGTGGAAATCCGGAGAGATATACGTAAAGCCCTTCTGGAGCAAGAGATAATCAGGGAGGTGCAGTCAGGTATTGCTAAGAATATTACTGTCACACCAAACCAGGTGAAAAAATATTATTCAGGTATCCCGAAGGACAGTTTACCGGTTGTTCCGGCCAGGGTACAGCTGAGCATTATCCAGCTTGATCCTCCGGGGAATGAAGAGAACAAGGCGGAGGCAAGACAGAGGCTTCTTGATATCAGAAGTGAAATCCTTGCAGGCAAAAGCTTTAATGTTCTGGCTGTTATGTATTCTGAAGACCCGGGGACTGCAAGAAACGGAGGAGAACTGGGATACACGGTCAGGGGCTCACTTGAAAAAGAATATGCAGATGCTGCCTTCAGCCTTACCAAAAATACGGTATCAAGAATTGTCGAGACCCGTTACGGCTTCCATATTATACAGCTTATCGATCGTAAAGGAGATCTTATAAATACCAGGCATATCCTTATTAAGCCAAAAGTAAAACCTGAACAGACAATAAAGGCGACTTCGACGCTTGACAGCCTTGCGAACCAGATCCCGAAGGACAGTTTACCGGTTGTTCCGGCCAGGGTACAGCTGAGCATTATCCAGCTTGATCCTCCGGGGAATGAAGAGAACAAGGCGGAGGCAAGACAGAGGCTTCTTGATATCAGAAGTGAAATCCTTGCAGGCAAAAGCTTTAATGTTCTGGCTGTTATGTATTCTGAAGACCCGGGGACTGCAAGAAACGGAGGAGAACTGGGATACACGGTCAGGGGCTCACTTGAAAAAGAATATGCAGATGCTGCCTTCAGCCTTACCAAAAATACGGTATCAAGAATTGTCGAGACCCGTTACGGCTTCCATATTATACAGCTTATCGATCGTAAAGGAGATCTTATAAATACCAGGCATATCCTTATTAAGCCAAAAGTAAAACCTGAACAGACAATAAAGGCGACTTCGACGCTTGACAGCCTTGCGAACCAGATAAGGAAGGACAGTATCAGTTTTGAGAATGCGGCAAAAATGTACTCAAGCCATAAAGACAGCAGGATTAACGGAGGCAAACTGGTTAGCACAAACCCTTCGGAACGGATTACATGGTTCACCCTTGAAGAGCTGAATCCCGAAATGTATGTGAAGGTCAGGGATATGAAGCAGGGAGAAATTTCGGAAGCTTTCCGCACAACTGATGATGACGGCAATACTGTATTCAGGATAGTAAGGCTTGATAATGAGATACCGGCCCACAGAGCAAACCTGAAGGATGACTATGAGAGCCTTTATGCATCGGCTCTTCAGGAAGCACGCTCAAAAACATACCAGACGTGGATTAATAAGAAGATAGGGAACACCTATATCAAAATAAGCGATGAATTGAAAACATGCGACTTTCTGAAAAAAGGATGGCTGAAATAAAATATCACTGGTGTTCGCATATCACTGACCTTCAAAGATATTTAATCTTTTTCCTGACCTGCCTTGTTTTATCTCCGGCTGCATTATCGCAGGATGCACCTGCGGAGAAAAGAAAGACCAGGAAGATTGAAATCATCCATGCCGACCTGTGGGAGGTTGATGAAAAAATTGATAAAGACCTGCAACTGCTGAAGGGAAATGTAAACCTCAAACATAACGACGTTTACATGTCATGCGACAGCGCTTATTATTACCAGAAGAAGAACCAGGTAAAAGCTTTCGGGAGAATCCATATCGAACAGGGTGATACACTTCACCTCTATGGCGACTATCTTTTTTATGACGGAGCCATAGAGTTTGCTTTTGTTGAAGGAAATGTTGAACTGATAAATAAGGAGACGCATCTGTTTACAGATGCAGTGACCTACGATTTCAGAATTGACATTGCCCGCTACAATAACCGGGGGAGGATCATCAACGGCGATAATACTCTCTCAAGCATTATAGGTATCTATTATGTCTCGAAGGACCTGTTCCATTTCAAGGACAGCGTAAAAATTGTCAATCCCGATTATATTATGACTGCTGACACAATGGATTACAATACTGAAACTGAGACGGCATTTTTTACCGGCCCTTCAGAACTGACCGGAGACAGCCTCTACACCTATTGCGAAAGAGGCTGGTACGACACTAAAAATGATATTACCAGCATATGGAGGAATGCCCTTATTGACAACAGGCAGCAGGTTGTAAGGGGTGATTCGCTTTATTATGAAAGCAGTACAGGATTCGGAGAATGCTACGGTAATATGAGTATTACTGATACTACTGATAATCTTATTGTGAAAGGGAATTATGCCTGGTACTATAAAGAGCCTGAAAGATTCATGGTCACTGACAGTGCTGTGTTCATCCAGATCTCCGGCAGCGACTCACTTTTTCTACATTCTGATACAATACGAGCGGTTACAATCTTTCCGGATAGTTCAGCAACCGGATACAGGCTGATGAGCGCATATTACAAATGCAAGGTCTTCAGCAGGGACCTTCAGGCTAAATGCGATTCCCTCTCCTACTCTTTCAGGGATTCCGTAATAAGGTTATATGACAAGCCTGTTATATGGTCTGAGGAGAATCAGCTCACCTCCGATTCAATTGCAATCTTTACGAAAAACCAGAAAACCGACAGGATGGAGTTATATAATTCTGCGTTCGTTATCAGCCAGGTTGATACTTTGAGGTTCAACCAGACGAAAGGCAGGTCGCTGACAGGCTATTTCAGGGATAATGAGCTGTACAGGATAAATATATCAGGTAACGGGGAATCAATATATTATCTTCTTGACAAAGATGAGGTCATAGGTGTAAATAAAGCCAGATGCTCAAGCATGGATATATATGTTGATGACGGGAAGATCACTGAGATCTACGAGTATCAGCAACCCGAAGGGGTAATTGATCCGCCTTCACTGGCTCCCCGGAACAACCTGCATCTGGACGGATTCATCTGGATGGACAGCCTGAGACCTAAAAAAATTACGGATATTTTCAGATGATTGCTTTGACTTCTAGTATTCATCTTCGTTGAAGAAGAAATCGTCCTTGCTGGGATAGTCGGGCCAGATATCTTCAATGCTTTCATAAATATCACCCTCATCCTCTATCTCCTGCAGGTTCTCGATAACTTCCATAGGGGCACCTGATCTAATGGCGAAATCAATCAGTTCATCCTTGGTTGCAGGCCATGGAGCATCCTCAAGCTTTGACGCCAATTCAAGTGTCCAATACATTTGCTGATCTTATTAGTTTTTTTACAAAGTCTGCAAATATATATATTATTTTTATTAATAAGCAACGGCTGTTTTAAAGATTTTTAACATTTCAGACAGACCATTTAACTTCTTCAATATCAAGCTCTAAGCTAAGCCTTCTGCTCAATATGAAGAAATAATCTGAAAGTCTGTTAAGGAATGTGACGACAATTTCAGGGATTTTCTCAGTTTCATTCAGTATTACCACCCTTCTCTCTGCCCTGCGGCAGACACATCTTGCTATGTGGCAATATGAAATCAGTAGATTTCCGCCGGGAAGGATAAGGCTCCTGAGAGGTTTGAGACCTTTTTCCAGGTTATCAATTTCCTTCTCAAGTTTCTTTATGCTGTCAGGTTCCGGAAGACAAATACCTCTCACGGTTCTGGCTTTTTCTGATGCAAGGGAAGCAGCGCATCTCATAAGCTGATCCTGGATATATACGAGTGTCTGCTTACGTTTCTCATTTTCAGGGAAAGCCCTCAGGAGTCCTGTCCATGAAATCAGTTCATCGACAGTACCGTATGCTTCCACACGGATATGACTTTTTGGAACCCTTTTACCTCCGGACAGTGAGGTAGAACCATCATCTCCTGATCTGGTATAGGTCTTCATAACCTGTCAGAAAGGTTTATATTTTTCATTGGGATAATCCTTGGCTACTTCTCCGTCGAAAAGCTTTATTATACGGGCGGCATGTCGTGCAATGTCCTCTTCATGAGTCACCACGATCACTGTATTCCCGTTTTTATGAATTTCATCAAGAAGTCCCATGATATCCAGCGAGGTTTTGCTGTCAAGGTTCCCGGTAGGTTCATCAGCAAGGATTATTGAAGGCTTGTTAACGAGTGCCCTGGCGATAGCAACACGCTGCCGCTGACCTCCTGAGAGCTCATTGGGCTTGTGAGTCATCCTGTCACCAAGCCCGACCTGGTTCAGCGTTTCAATAGCATGCTTTTCCCTGTCGACTTTCTGTATGCCGGCATAAATAAGGGGCAAAGTAACGTTTTCAAGTGCGGAGTACCTGGGAAGAAGATTGAATGTCTGAAATACAAAACCGATCTCCTTGTTTCGTATTTCAGCAAGAAAATCATCCTCCATCTTGCTGACATCCGTGCCGTTTAAAATGTATGTTCCGCTTGTTGGTGTATCAAGACAACCCACAAGATTCATCAGTGTTGATTTACCGGAACCTGAAGGTCCCATAATAGCCACATATTCATTCCGGTGGATATCAACTGAGACTGACCTCAGGGCTCTTACGATAACAGTTCCGACCTGGTAGTTCTTTACAATATTGTGTAATTCAATTACTTTCTCCATTTACTTAAAATTTGAATGTCCGAAATTAGATTAATTTAGTCAATTACGAAATTATAACGTCTTAATTTTTGTTAATACCTTATTACATAGTCAAAGCGATTCATCCCTTCCCTGAAGAACACAAAACCCATCCTGAAAATATCCACCGTAAGAGAAACTCTTTCATGTTTTTTGATTGCCAACCACGCTTCTTCCATCTCTCCGGAATAATGAATATCATCAATGATTATCACGGTTTCTTTATCTGAAATGTCTGCCATCTGCATGAAATACCTTACTGTAGGTTCTTTTCTGTGATTGCCGTCAATGAATACGAGTCCGGGTCTTACCTGTTTTTCACTCAGTTCCGGCAAATTATCATCAAATGATCCTGTCAGAAGCGTTATGTTCTTTATTCCGGCCATTTTAAAGTTCTCCCCGGCAATTTCAGCTGTAGCCTGACATCCTTCAATTGTATAAACCGCTGAATCAGGTGATCCGCATGCAAGGTACATTGTGCTTATACCCGCCGAGGTGCCAAGCTCCACAATATCCCGATGTCCGGACTCCTTTGCCATCCGCCATAAAAGGATTCCATATTTTTCAGGGACTGCTGAGCATCTGACAATATCTGACACTTTTCTACTGCTGCTTTTCATTCTTGATGATCCTGCTCCAAGATCGGTTACTGAAATGATCCTGTCGTCGGAGATATTCTTCTTCCTTATGTTCTCAATCATTAAGACAACATGATGATCAGTTTTATTCCTGAACACCCTTGATACAAGATCAAAAAGAAAGGGACTGTGAATGCCATGCCCGCTCCTGTGCCGCGAAAAGAGAAGATATCTGAGGTATTTAATCCTGAAGAAATTCATCCGGTTGCTGAAAATATCTTTAGGTAAGGTCTCCAAAAATACGTATTTTCGGCTATCTTTTTTGCACTTAAATAGTTTAGCATCTAAACAATCTTGCCGGAACAGCTGATGCAGGAATTTTTTGAGACAAATATCAAATATCTGACAGGGGTTGGTCCTAAAAGGGCTGAGCTTCTGAACAAGGAACTGAACATTTTCACCTATCATGACCTGCTCTATTATTTCCCCTATAAATATGTTGACAGAACCAGATTCTACAAGATAGCAGAACTCGATCCTGATCTCCCCTATGTACAGGCAAAAGGGATCATAAAGGGATATTCTACTGAAGGCTACAAGGGAGCCAAAAGACTTATTGCCGATTTCCAGGATGATACAGGAACCATAAAGCTTGTATGGTTTAAAGGAGGGAAATGGATAACAGGAAGCTATCCTCCCGGAGTGGAGTTTATTGTCTTTGGAAAGCCCACAGTTTTTAACGGCACTATAAACATCATTCATCCTGAGATTGAAGCATCCAGCAAGGTTGCAGAAAGAATGAGCTCGGCACTTCAGGCTCAGTACAGCACTACCGAGAATCTGAAGAATCATTTTCTCACCTCAAAGGCGCTGAGCAAACTGATCGGGAACCTGTTCAAACAGATCACATTCAAATTTCCTGAGACATTGCCTGAAGGCATTGTTACGAAATATAAGCTCATGGATATTCACCAGTCCCTTCAGAAAATACATTTTCCATCTAATCCTGCTGAGCTCGAAAAAGCAAGGTATCGCCTTAAGTTTGAGGAGCTCTTTTATATACAGCTCAATCTGCTCAGATTCAGGAATAACCGATCAAGGAAGTTCAAAGGATTTGTCTTCTCAAGCGTTGGTGAAAAGTTCAATAATTTCTATTTCAATAACCTTCCTTTTACCCTGACTGAAGCCCAGAAAAGGGTTATCAGGGAGATCCGGAAAGACCTGGGATCAGGAAAACAGATGAACCGCCTTCTGCAAGGCGACGTTGGCAGCGGAAAGACACTTGTAGCGCTGATGAGCATGCTCATTGCGATAGATAACGGTTACCAGGCATGCATTATGGCACCGACTGAGATCCTTGCCGGCCAGCATTACGATACGATAGCTAAAATGCTTGAAGGTATCAATGTCAAAGTCAGGCTCCTGACAGGATCATCAAAAAGATCACTCCGAAAGGATATAAGCGAGTCACTTCTTGATAAGTCGCTTAATATACTTATCGGCACCCATGCCCTTATCGAGGAAAACGTAAAGTTCGCCAATCTCGGACTTGTAATAATTGATGAGCAGCACAGGTTCGGGGTTGAACAGAGGGCCAGACTGTGGCAGAAGAGCTTTAATCCGCCCCATATACTGGTGATGACGGCAACCCCAATTCCAAGAACCCTCGCAATGACACTTTACGGCGACCTTGATGTATCAGTGATAGATGAGCTCCCTCCGGGAAGGATTCCGGTCAAAACAATGCATTATTTTGATTCTGAGAGGAATAAGGTATTCGGCTTTCTAAGAAGCCAGATCTCTGAAGGACGCCAGGTCTATATAGTATATCCGTTGATCCAGGAATCTGAAAAAATGGATTATAAGGATCTTGAAGACGGATGGGACACAGTCTCAAGGGAATTTCCTCCGCCAAAATACTGCATAAGTGTGGTGCATGGAAAGATGACGCCTTCAGTCAAGGAAGAATCAATGAGGCTGTTCAGGGAAGGACACGCACATCTCCTTATTGCCACAACGGTCATTGAGGTAGGTGTTGACATTCCGAATGCCTCTGTAATGGTCATAGAAAGCGCAGAGAGGTTCGGGTTGTCACAGCTTCACCAGCTGAGAGGCAGGGTTGGAAGAGGAGCTGATCAGTCATTTTGCATTTTGATGAGTTCGGGAAAAATCTCAAGAGAGGCTTCAAGAAGACTGGAGGTAATGGTCAGTACCAATGATGGTTTTGAGATAGCTGAAATTGATCTGCAGTTGAGAGGTCCGGGCGATATTGAAGGAACCATGCAGAGCGGAATCCCCTTTGACCTGAAGATATCGGACCTGGCAAAAGACGGACAATTGATTGAATATGTAAGGAATATAGCTGAAGAGATCCTTACAAAAGATCCGATTCTTGAGAATGACCAGAATCTCATTCTCAGGGAAGGACTCAGACGTCTTTTCAGCAAACGCCAGTCGTGGAGCAATATTAGTTGAGTTTTTATTTATAATAAGAATAAATTGTAGAAGCATTACAAATGCTGATAAAAAACATTATCTGTTATTCACCGGATTTATAATTTTGCAGCTTTACAATTCCTTTTCAGCAGTAGAAATGTCGGGAAACACAGGGAGCATAGAACACGAAGGTATCGTCAGAAGTTCAGACGAAGAATCTGTTACTGTAAGCATTATATCATCATCGTCTTGTTCGGGATGTCATGCGGAAGGGATATGTTCATTATCTGGAAGGAAAGAAAAGATCGTTGAGATTCCAGGTATTTATAAGGTTACTCCCGGGGAGAGTGTCAGGGTTCTCATGGAACAGTCATCAGGCTATACTGCAGTTTTTCTTGGTTACGTATTGCCATTGATACTGGTTGTAGCCATGCTTATAATACTTGCATTACTCTCTGTACCTGAACTGACTGCCGGTATTGGTTCTATGGCTGTTCTGGTGCCATATTACCTCTTTCTGTATTATTTCAGGAAACGGATAAACAGGAAATTTACATTTACTATTAAAGCCCTATAAATGAGTCTTACTATTCCCATAACAATAATAACACTCAGCCTGCTTGCTCTTGTATTTGCGGTAATACTTTATTTTATAGCACAGAAATTCAAGATTTTTGAGGATCCAAGGATTGATGAGGTGCAGGCTGCTCTGCCTGCCGCCAACTGTGGCGGCTGTGGTTTCGCAGGCTGCCGGAATTTTGCGGAGGCGCTTGTCAAAGCCGGATCTTTTGAAGGGCTGAATTGTCCTGTCGGCGGAGCAACTGTCATGGGAGACGTGGCAAAGATACTCGGGAAGGAAGCGGTAGCGGTTGATCCCCTGGTCGCAGTTCTGATGTGCAACGGATCGCCGGAGTTCCGGCCTCATACCTCAAAATATGACGGTGTACCTGATTGCCGGATGGCACACAGTCTTTACCTCGGTGAAACAGACTGCAGCTACGGATGCCTGAGTTACGGTGACTGCGTCAGGGCATGTAAATTTGATGCAATGTACATGGATCCTGCAACAGGACTGCCTGTTGTAATTGATGACAAGTGCGTTGCTTGCGGAGCATGTGTGAAAGCATGTCCCCGGCATCTTCTTGAACTGCGTAAAAAAGCCAAAAAGGACCGCAAGCTGTATGTGGCATGCTCAAACTGCGACAAGGGAGGACCTGCGAGAAGAGCCTGCAAGGTTGCATGCATTGCATGCAGCAAGTGTTTCAATGTATGCGAATTCGGTGCGATCACTATTGAAAATAACCTGGCATATATTGATGCCTTCAAGTGTACATTCTGCAGGAAGTGCGTCACGGAATGTCCGACAGGCTCAATACTGGAGTTCAATTTCCCGCCGAGGAAGCCAAAGGTTGAAGAACAGGTTGAGACCAAAACAGTATGAACCGGATGTCAAATTAAAAACAAAGCAGTGTTGAAAACATTTCCCATAGGAGGCGTGCACCCACCCGAGAACAAATTAACTTCCGGCAGCGAAATTCAGAATCTTCCCATCCCGGCAGGTGTTGCAATACCTGTTTCCCAGCATATCGGCGCTCCCGCTATGGTAAACGTAAACAAGGATGAGAAGGTCAAAACCGGGCAGGTAATTGCCCGGAGCAAAGGATTCGTATCATCAAATATCCACTCTTCGGTCTCCGGAAAAGTAAGTAAAATTGATACCATTCTGGATTCAACCGGATACCGGCAGACAGCAGTATTTATAACGGTCGAAGGAGATGAATGGATTGAAACCATTGACAGGAGTGGTGAAATACTTACTGATATTAAGCTCTCGTCTGAAGAGATAATCAGGAAATGCCTTGAATCAGGGATCGTCGGACTTGGAGGAGCAACATTCCCTTCGCATGTAAAGCTCACTGTGCCGGCAGGTAAAAAATGCGATGTGCTTCTCATAAACGGTGTGGAATGTGAACCATACCTTACTTCAGACCACCGCCTGATGCTGGAAAGAGGTGAAGAGATACTGATAGGTGTGTCAATCCTGATGAAGGCTCTTAAAGTAAGCAGGGCAATGATAGGCATCGAGTATAACAAACCTGATGCAATCGCTCACATGACAAAGCTGGCAACAGCATTCCAGGGTATAACGGTACATGCTCTTAAAGTTAAATATCCGCAGGGAGCTGAAAAACAACTTATTAAAGCTTTGATAAACAGGGAAGTCCCGTCTGGCAGACTTCCGCTTGATGTAAATACGGTGGTACATAACGTGGGTACTGCTTTTGCAGTATATGAAGCAGTTCAGAAGAATAAGCCCCTGTTTGAAAGAGTTGTTACAATAACAGGTAAATCGGTTGCAAAGCCGGGCAATTATTTTGTCAGGATAGGAACCCCTGTCAGGGATCTCATCGCTGCCGCAGGGGGGATGCCTGAAGATACCGGTAAGATAGTATCAGGAGGTCCTATGATGGGTAAAGCCCTTAGCAGTACTGATATTCCGGTGGTCAAAGGAACATCGGGAATCATCCTGTTCCCTGCTGCCGAATCAGAAAGAAAAGAATCGATGCCCTGCATCAGGTGCGCCAAATGCACCCGGTCCTGTGCATTGAACCTTGAACCGTTCCTTCTGATGACTCTTTCTGAAAAAGGATTATTTGAAAGAGCTGAAAAAGAGAGAATCACAGACTGCATGGAGTGCGGATCATGCAGCTATACATGCCCTGCCAGCAGACCGCTGCTGGATTATATAAGGCTTGGTAAATCAACAGTAATTAAGATGTCCCGTGAAAGGGTTTCAAAACAATAATATCCATACTAAAGGTATATGAGCAGCTTATTAAACGTATCACTTTCACCTCACGCTCACGGGAAAGAGACCACACAAAAGCTGATGCTCGGTGTAGTTGTGGCGCTCCTGCCTGCGCTGTTTACATCAATCTTCTATTTCGGCTGGGGTGCAGTAATCGTTACAGCAACATCTGTTGCTTCATGTCTTCTGTTTGAGTATCTTATTCAGAGGTTCATCTTCAGGAAGCCGGTAACGATCACAGACGGATCAGCTCTTGTAACAGGAATACTTCTGGCTTTCAATGTGCCATCAAATCTTCCGGTTTTCATTACGATCATCGGCGCATTTGTTTCAATTGCAATAGCAAAAATGACATTTGGAGGACTCGGGAACAACCCCTTCAACCCTGCTCTTGTAGGACGTGTCTTCATGCTGATATCGTTTCCAGTTCAGATGACAAGCTGGCCGGTCCCGAAAGGGTTTGCAACAGGCTATGCCGATGCGGTTACAGGGGCCACACCTCTGGCAATAGTTAAAGAGGGACTTAAGAATGGTGAACCTATGCAGCAGCTGATTTCTCAGATCCCCGCTCCCGCCCAGATGTTCCTGGGGAATATGGGAGGATCCATGGGAGAAGTTGCAGCTGTTGCTCTACTGATAGGATTCATATGGCTCCTGTATAAGAAGATCATTACCTGGCATATTCCGGTATCTGTCATTGGCAGCCTGGTGATCTTTACTACTATCCTGTGGCTGACAGATCCGGAGAAGAATGCGGATCCGCTTTTCCATCTGCTTGCAGGAGGTGTTCTGCTGGGAGCGATATTCATGGCAACGGATTATGTAACCTCGCCGATGAATCCCAAATCGATGATCATTTACGGATGCGGAATAGGAATACTAACCGTGATTATCAGGGTATGGGGTGCTTATCCCGAAGGAGTCTCCTTCGCTATACTGATTATGAATGCATTTGTGCCGCTTATGAACGCTTATATAAAACCTAAAAGATTTGGCGAGGAGGTGAAAAATGGCTAAGACCGAATCGACACTGAAGAACATGGTCCTGTCGCTTACCCTGATTTCACTGGTAGCATCGGCATGTCTTGGCTTTGTATATGAACTGACAAAGGAGCCGATTGAGCTCTCGATCCTGAACAAGAAGCTGGAAGCAATTAAACAGGTTGTACCTGATTTCAACAACAATCCGGATGAGGAAATGTTCCGTCTGCCGACCGGGGAAGGCGACAGTCTGGAAATATATCCGGCAAAAAAAGACGGTAAATTAACAGGTTATGCGGTTAATACCTATACAAATGCTGGCTTCAGCGGTTACATCGGACTTATGGCAGGATTTATGCCTGACGGGACAATCATCAATATTACTGTTCTTTCACAGAAAGAGACACCCGGACTCGGAACCAAAATGGCCGATCCGGAATTTAAAGATCAGTTCAACGGCATGAATCCTGCTGATTTTCAGCTAAAAGTAAAGAAAGACGATGGACCAGTAGATGCCATTACCGCTGCGACTATCAGCTCCAGGGCATTTTGCGATGCTGTACAGCGTGCATATAACACCCTTCAGAAAGGAGGTTTAAAATGAATCAGCTGCAAAACTTTACAAAAGGCTTCTTCAAGGAAAATCCCATCCTTGTGCTTGTGCTGGGCACATGTCCTACCCTTGCCACAACATCTTCGGCACTTAACGGAATGGGAATGGGTATTGCTACAACATTTGTTCTTATCGGTTCAAATGTTGTCATTTCTCTCCTTGCAAATGTGATCCCCGAGAAGGTAAGGATACCTGCTTTCATAGTTGTGATTGCTTCTTTTGTGACAATAGTTGATCTGCTGATGCAGGCATATGTGCCTGCTTTATATGAGGCACTTGGGATATTCATACCCCTGATCGTTGTCAACTGTATCATTCTCGGCCGTGCCGAAGCTTATGCCAGCAAGAACAGTGTATGGTCATCATTCATTGATGGCGCGGGAATGGGACTTGGATTTACCATGGCTCTCGGGATATTGGGAGCATTCCGCGAAATTGTGGGAAGCGGATCGATATTCGGTTATAAATTCATCCAGGGTGACGGTGTGCTCGTATTTGTTCTGGCACCGGGAGCATTTATTGTACTTGGATATATGATAGCACTTATAAACAGGATCAGAAGAACATAATCAGATACTGAAATGGAATATATACTTATAATAATATCCGCTGTCCTGATCAACAATGTCGTACTTGCCCAGTTCCTGGGAGTATGTCCGTTCCTGGGAGTATCAAACAAAGTCAATACAGCCCTGGGTATGGCAGGAGCGGTCACATTCGTAATTGTTCTTGCAACAATAGCCACTTATCTGATTCAGACCTATGTCCTTGATAAATTGGGCATTGGCTTCATGCAAACGATAACTTTTATTCTCGTCATAGCAGCTCTTGTTCAGATGGTTGAGATAATCCTTAAAAAGATCAGCCAGCCTCTATACCAGGCTCTCGGGATATTCCTGCCACTGATCACAACCAACTGTGCTGTTCTCGGCGTCGCCCTCCTGGTTATCAAAAAAGAATACAATCTCCTTGAAGGAGTTGTCTATGGAGCTTCAACCGCAATCGGATTCGGACTTGCTTTGATAATCCTTGCCGGTATAAGGGAACAGCTTGAGCTTGTAAATGTTCCCAAAGGTATGAAAGGAGTGCCTGTTTCATTGGTAATCGCCGGGATACTTGCACTTGCCTTCATGGGTTTCACCGGCATAGTGAAATAAATCACTACTTTTGTCATTGAACCGATGCCCGGCATAAATGACAATATCAGACTATTACCAGATCCTCGGCTTACCGTTCAGCTCATCGGTTAACGATATAAAGAAAGCATATCGTCAAAAAGCACGGCTGTACCATCCTGATATCAATCCTTCCCCCGAAGCGAGGGATAAATTTATTCTTGCCACCGAAGCCTATGAATTCCTGATTGCCAACCATGAAAGGATCACTGCCAATGATGAGGCTTACAGGCAGGCAATGGATAACTGGAAAAAGTACAGGCAGGACAGGTCAAAACAACGCGCGCGCGCATACGCCCGGGCTTCATATGTCCGCTTTAAAAAGACAAAATTCTACAAAACAACCAGGATATTTGACGGTACGACAATTATTTTCAGCCTCGTGCTTTCCATCATGATTGTCATCTATACCATTATCGGCTATATTTACAGGCTCGCCCACCCTCTGCCGGATCCGGAAATGCCAACGATAGTCGTTTTTCTCATGCTGCTCACTCTGGGAATGACATTTGTTGTAGTATCGCTGATCTATCTTAAAGCTTATATTGAAACTTCAAAGAAGCCCAGGAAGAAAGCTTAGTAACATGGCATAATTTTTGGACGTTTATTAGAGTCCTAAAAAACTAAGCATATGAAAAAGAATATAATAACATCCGCTATAATCTTTTTTTCAATAGCCTTTATATTTATGAAATGCACCAAAACTCCGGATGATGTGTTTCCCTCAGATCCTGTCGAAATTGATCTTACTGAAGAACAGGTCGCACTTATTGAATCAGAGAATTCATTTGCTTTTGATATTTTCAGGAAGGTTGAGGAAAATGAAGGCAGCGAAAAGAATATCATCATTTCTCCCTTAAGCATTTCATATGCACTCTCGATGACTCTTAACGGGGCAGATGGAACCACTCGTGAAGCTATGCTGGAAGCCCTGAGGGTAAACGGGATAACTCCGGAAGAGATAAACAATTCCTACAAAAACCTGACTGAAGCCCTTCTGACTGTCGACAAACGGGTCATTATGAACATAGCGAATTCCGTCTGGACTGAGGACCGCATCTCTCCAAAACAATCGTTTATCGATATCCTTGAAGATTTTTATTCAGCAGAATCAAAGGCATTCAGCATAACAGATCCGGAGGCACCTGACAAGATCAATGACTGGATCGGGGAGAATACGAACGGACTGATAAAGGAGATGATCGATAAGCTTGAAGACAATACTGTCATGCTTATCATCAATGCCATCTATTTCAAGGGAAAATGGAAGCTGCAGTTTGATGAGAAGGATACCGGACAGGAACCTTTTTATAAATCAGGAGGCATTTCTGTTGATGTGCCGATGATGAATCAGAAGGAAGATTTCAAAATATTTGACGGTGACGGGTTTATGCTGGCTGAATTTCCTTACGGACAGGGAAATTTTGTGATGGATATCCTCCTTCCTGATGTAAAGGATGGAGTCTCTGCTCTCCTGCCCTCACTCACTGATGCTGCATTCTCCGGATGGATTCAGCAAATGGGAACAAGGGAGACTGATGTATTCATCCCCCGGTTCAAATATGGCTTCAAGAAAAAGCTGAAAGAAATCCTTTCCGATATGGGAATGGCCATTGCCTTCACAGAAGATGCTGATTTCACAAATATTACGGAATATCCCCCTTTGCTTATAAATGACGTTACCCACCAGGCTTTCATTGAAACAAACGAGGAAGGCACTGAAGCCGCTGCAGCAACAGTTGTTGATATCGGGCTTACCTCAATGCCCCTGGAACCTCTGGTATTCAAGGCTGATCATCCGTTCATCTATATAATAAGGGAAACTACTACTAATTCAATAATCTTTATGGGAGTGGTGACCGATCCTCTGTCTGAATAAAACAGGAAAAAATCCGTTTAACCGCTAAGGACGCAAAGGTTCATCGCAAAGATCGCAAAGAAGTGAATATTGACTTTGTGTACTTTGCGCATGCTTTGCGTACTTTGCAGTTATTATTTTTTATCTAACTTTAGATTGTTAATAAGGTTGACAATGAATTCACTTTTAGTTTCATTTTTTGCTGCCCTAATAACACTAACCATGTCCCATCCTGAAAAACCGGGGGATCGCAGACCTGCTGATCAAAGCCAGAAACCACTCTTCTCATTCGGGATCATCACCGATGTCCATCACTGCAACTGCGAACCGGAAGGTACAAGATTCTACAACATGTCTCTGAACAGGTTGCGGGATGCACTGAATTCCCTGAAAGCCGATTCAGTTGAATTCCTGATAAACATGGGGGATCTGATTGACCGGGATATTGCTTCTTTCGGTCCGGTAATTGACATTATTGATTCATCCGGACTTAAAACATATCATTGCCTTGGCAACCATGACTTTTCAGTTGAATCAAAGTATAAGAAACGTCTGCCCCTGTCGATGCCGGATAAAACAGGCTATTATTCATTCATGCATGGTAATTTCAGGTTCATTGTTCTTAACGGGAATGAACTGAGCACTTATGCATCAGGAAATAAAGGGACTATAAAAAAAGCAGAGGAATATATTGCCGGATTAGAAGCTGAAGGCATCATAAATGCCTTTGACTGGAACGGAGGGATAAGTCTGAAACAGATTGAATGGCTTGAATCACAGCTTCAGGAATCCACTGTAAAGAATGAAAAAGTCTTTGTAATCTGTCATTTCCCCGTATGGCCGGAAAACGCACATAATCTACTGAATTACAGGGAGGTAAACTCTGTTCTTGAGAAGTATCATAATGTAATTGCATGGTTCAGCGGACATAATCATTCAGGTAATTACGGCAATTTCAATATGATCCATTTTGTTACTCTGAAAGGAATGGTTGAGACAGAAAAAGCAGGAGCATATTCCCTGATTGAAGTATACAGTAACAAGTTATGGATAAAGGGCTCAGGGAGAGAGAGGAGCCAGATACTCGCATACTGACCTGTTAAATCCCTTGCAGAAAATATATGACCAGACTGGCAAAAGAGCTCACCCTTTACGGGCTGATTATGGTAGCCATAGGCTCCTGCATAGGCTCCGGGATCTTTGTTACTCCATCACAGATAGCAGGACTGATACCATCTTCTGCATTGATACTTCTCGTATGGGCTCTTGGAGGCTTAATAGCATTGACAGGCGCTCTCACGTTCGGTGAGCTTGGATCACTTTTTCCGCATGCCGGCGGGATATATGTATTCCTCAGGGAAGCATACGGCGGGTGGCTTGGATTTCTGTACGGATGGGCTTACCTCATAATAATAACTTCAGGATCAATAGCTGTTCTTTCACTGGCCTTTTCATATTATTTAAGCTCTTTCATCCCGATGTCACGTACAGGAATGATGATAACCAGTATATGCGCTATTGTCATTCTTACAACACTTAACGTGTTCAGGGCAAAATTCGGAGAAATATTTTCGAATATATTCACAGGGCTTAAAATTGCTGGCATTCTGATTATCATCCTGGTTGGTTTTATTTTCGGAGACAGTGACCTGTCTTTCAGATCTATCTCATTTTCAACCTCCCCGGGAGCAGGGATTTCAGGTTTTGGCGTGGCTCTGACAGGTGTCCTCTTCTCGTACGGCGGATGGCAGCATGCATCATTCCTTGCCGGTGAAACAAAGAATCCGGCAAGGAACGTACCTGCAGCCATGATCACGGGAGCGCTGATCGTGACAGTAATATATCTCCTGGTAAATACCGGTTATATGCTCCTCCTTCCTGTAGATACAATTGTTTCTTCGCAAAAGGTCGCCGCTGATGCAATAAGTACGGTCCTTCCTTCAGGAGGACTGCTGGTTGCAGGAATAATCGCAGTAAGCACACTGGGTACAATTGGGATTTACACACTATCAGCACCCCGAATATACTACGCCATGGCAGCCGACGGGCTCTTTTTCAAAAGTATCGCATGGGTCCATCCGAAGTTCAAAACTCCTGTCTATGCAATAGTTCTGCAATCAGTATGGGCAATAGTTCTGCTGCTGCTCTGGGGGACTGTCGAGAACCTGATAACATATACTGTATCGGTCGAATGGATATTTTTTACCCTTGCAGCTGCCGGGATATTTATCTTCAGGAAGAAGCTCAGAAATGCAGAAAGAGCATACAAAACATTCGGTTATCCGGTTACTCCCCTCATCTTTATAGGAATAAATACCTGGTTTGTTATCAATATAATGATAAACAAGCCTTTACATATGGGAATAGGGTTGATTTTCCTGCTTATTGGTGTTCCTGTATATCTTATTTTCAGGAAGATGAACCGGTCCTGATAAAGTTGAAAGGCACGTCCAGAACAACCGAGAAATACTCTCCCCTTTCGAGTATATCTTCATCTCCCTCCTCATAATACCAGTTGAAGACATACTTCCCGTTTTTTAGCGTGACGTGTTTTATTTTTTCCAGGAGAGAGATAAATACCTTGGCACTTGCACTGTTAAAATATTCCAGGTTCATATCCACGCAGGTCAAAGCTGCAGGATTTTCAATATAGGATGTTACCCATTTATCAACAGGAGCAAAGAATTCAGCAACGTTCTCATGTATCGAACGACCGCTGATCCTCAGCATGCCTTCCGGGCTGAAGATGATCTCAGGCGAATTCTTACCCGGTGTAATTCTCAGTTCCTGCATCCGGATATATTTGTTCCGAAATTAATGAAATTTAAAATATCTTCAATTAAAACCTGTCAAATAATAACGCCTGCGTCTGAAACAAGAATTAAAGGTCTGTTTTTTCATAGAATATCCTTATGTATAAGGTTATAATCTTGCCATTGGTGCAACATCATGACCGGTAAAATCACCTCTAAGATATTTATAATAACCAGTTATTCCTATCATTGCCGCATTATCGGTAGTATAGTCTATTTCAGGGATGAAGAGATCCCAGTTTCTTTTTCCGGCTTCAGCTCTGACTGAATTTCTTAATTCTGAATTTGCAGATACTCCTCCTGCAATTCCTATCTGTTTTATTCCTGTTTCTTCTGATGCTTTAATAAGCTTTGCAGTAAGGATACCTGTAATAGTATGCTGGAGTGAAGCACATAGGTCTGCCTTGTTTTTTTCAATGAAATCCGGATCCTCTTTCAGTCTGTCCCTGAGAAAATAAAGGAAGCTGGTCTTTAATCCGCTGAAGCTGAAATCCAGACCTTTTACGGATGGTTTCGGAAAATGAAAAGCTTTTGCGTTGCCTGTTGATGCAAGCCTGTCAATGGCAGGTCCTGCC
>Ga0154607_1115_pt1 | contig 20004 bp, 13 predicted proteins | sample Rifle2008BG13ft_FD_116036 | JGI IMG/M metagenome (GOLD analysis project Ga0154607, IMG submission 116036) | Bacteroidetes bacterium RBG_13_43_22 | reverse complement strand
GTCTGGAGAGCTATTTTTGCATCCACGCTTACAACTATTGTAGTGTTCTCTCCATTCATTTTCACAAATAACTTCCTGATCAAAATAATTGGCAAGAATATTGGCGTTTCGATCGTCTCAACTCTCCTGGTATCGCTTGCGGTTGCCGTATTTTTCATACCGATGGCAACCTATTTCCTGCTTTCCGGGAAAGCAGACAATAAGTCAGAAGTATTTAAAAAATTGTCAATTCATGACAGGTTGATTCAGCTTTATCATCTTGTGCTCAAAGCAAGCATGAGAAATCCTGCAACAACCATAATCGGAACGCTGGCTGTGTTTTTTGCAGCTCTCCTGATAAGCCTGACATTAAGCATGAACAACCCTGAGGAAATAAATACTCCCGACTTCAGGTTAAGTGTAAGGATGCCTGCAGGATCAACTCTTGAGAAGACAGACGCCGTGGTTGCCGAAATTGAATCGCGTCTTGCCTCGCTGCCCGAAAAGGAAAACATTGTAAGCCGTATCGAGGAGGAGAGGGCGACAGTGACTGTAAATCTTCCTGAAGACTGGGACAAGAAAAGCAAAAGAAGCCTGCCGGAAATAAAAAATGATATCTCTGAAAAAACCAAGAATATTTCCTCTGCTGAAATAAGCATGGATGATATTTCAACCAGCGGCGGATTTACCGGCGGAGAGAGTGAAGGTGAGAATATCAATCCCGGATCAGGATTTATGAGGATGCTTGGTCTCGGTTCAGAAAGTGAAAGTGTGATAATCAAGGGAGAGGATTTTGACCAGATGAAAAACCTGGCTGACGATATCAGGACTTATGTGGATAACCTTTCAACCGTTGAAAGGGTAAGCATGAATGTCCAGGACAACAAGCCGGAGGTTCAGCTCTTCTTTGATATGGATTATATAGGCAGGAATGATATCACCTTAATGAATCTTTCTTCGGCACTTATGACTTTTGGGAGGGAATACTCCTCCGAAGCAACATTCAGGCAGGGAACTGACAGCTATGATATCATAATAAAATATGCCGAAGAAGATACTCTTTCAAACAGGAATACTGACAAGACAATTGATGACCTCAGGCGGCTGGAAGTGAACAACACGGCTGGTGCAGTGATGGAAATGGAAGAGCTGGCAAAGATAATTTTTGCGTACGGGATGGGGAATATACACAGGGAGAACCAGGAGAAACAGGCGACCGTTACCTATAACTTCACCGAAGAGATCACATCGTCAAAGGATCTTCTTGAAGGAGCCAGGACTGAGGTTGAGTCAATAGTGGCAGGCTTGAATATCCCTGCGGGAATAGCCGTTGAGGTGGTGCATGAAGAGGATCAGCTTAAAGACTTTTATAAGCTTATCGGTATTGCGTTTCTCCTCATTTTCATGATCCTGGCTGCTGTTTTTGAATCCCTGTCCGTTCCATTTGTCCTGCTGTTCAGCATTCCTCTTGCAGCGCTGGGATCGCTTATAGCCCTTATACTTACCGGCAATACCCTGCTGAGCGCCAACACGCTCACCGGATTCCTTATTCTTCTGGGCATAGTGGTTAACAACGGAATCATTCTGATCGACTACACAAACATTCTCCGCAAGAGGGGCAACCGACGTTCCCGTGCACTGATGGCAGCTGGCGTGGCGAGGATAAGACCGATACTCATTACCGCCTCAACCACAGTATTGGCGATGTTTCCGCTGGCAATGGGCAAGGCTGAATTCGTTTCAGTAATTGGCGCTTCATTTGCAATTACGGTAATCGGAGGACTGACTCTGAGCACGCTTCTGACACTTGTCTTCATCCCGACATTTTATTCAGGGCTTGAGAATTCACTCGACTGGTTCAGATCCCTTAACTGGAAAAATAAAATTATTCAGCTTCTTGTTTTCTGCTTATTGATATTCCTGATTTACACTAATATAGATAAGTTTATCTGGAAGCTTATCACAACAATTCTAAGTATAATTCTTGTCCCGGCGACAACATGGTTCATCATAAACAGCCTGCGGAAAGCAAGGGAGACAGTGATCCCTTCAGGTGAGAACATCAACATCAGGGTTCAGAGTCTTGTAAAGATCTATGAAAGAGAAAACCGCTGGCTCCGTGAGTGGAAAGCGGGTGACAGGACAAGAACACGACTCGGTCTGAAAAACCATTTCAGAAAATGGAAGGATATGACGCGGGTTGCGTGGCAGTTTCCCTTATTTGCATTCATGATCTATTTTACATATTTCTATCTCTCCAAAGGATTCTGGATCTTCATCTTCAGCATAGCAACATGGTTTTTCCTGTCTGCAATATGGAACCAGTTCAGGGAGCTGTTCACGAACCTGGCTGCAGGAGGGAAGAAAAGACTCCTGAAAAAAATGATCCCGGTAATTGACTTTCTTGTTTTCTGGACAGTACCGCTTCTCAACCTGATCCTCTTCCAGCTTAAATGGGATAACATCGCTGTTGTTCTCATACTGGGATTCTTCTGGTTCCTTACACTGTTCATTTACAGGACCGGACAAAAGCTTTCCCGTGAAAACATCGATATTTACAGGCTTGAAGGAAGGTTCAGGGGAATCCGGAAAACAGTTTACAAAATTGTTGCCGCTGTACCACTTATTGGGAAAAAGAAGAAACCTTTCAAGGCTCTCAGCTGTGTTTCAATGGATATCGGCAACGGGATGTTCGGATTGCTGGGACCGAACGGCGCCGGCAAGACCACACTGATGAGGATCATCTGCGGCATACTTGAACAGAGTTACGGGAAGGTCTGGATCAATGGTCTTGATACAAGCAGAAAACGCGAAGAGCTACAGGGACTAATAGGCTACCTGCCTCAGGAATTCGGAAGCTATGAGAATATGACGGCGCATGAATATCTTCATTACCAGGCAATGCTGAAAAACTTAATCGATAAGAAAGCCAGGGATGAAAGAGTGACCTATGTCCTTAAAGCCGTTCACATGGAAGAACGCAGACACGAGAAGATCGGTTCGTATTCAGGCGGGATGAAGCAGAGAATGGGAATTGCGCTTATACTTCTGCATCTCCCGAGAATACTCGTTGTTGATGAGCCTACCGCGGGTCTTGATCCCAGGGAAAGAATAAGATTCAGGAACCTGCTTGTAGAGCTGAGCAGGGATCGGGTTGTGATTTTCTCAACACATATAATTGAAGATATATCCAGTTCATGCAACCAGGTTGCTGTGCTCAACAAAGGCAAGCTGCGATATCTTGGCAAACCCATTGACATGACGAAAGAAGCTGAAGGTCATGTATGGCAGTTCAGCATGCCCGAGGAGAATTTCGGGAAATTTGTTGATGAGCATCTTGTTGTTCATCACATGTCGGAGGGAGAAAATGTCAGGGTGAGGGTGATCTCCGAAGCAAAACCCTGGGAAAATGCAATATCTGCCACGCCAAATCTGGAGGATGCATATTTATGGCTGTTAAGGAAAAAAGAAAATAATATTAAGGTTGTTTAAGATGAAAAACTAACAATGAAACCATATAAATTATTTAACTATTTCACCCTGTTTCAAAAGATGATACTGTATAATCTCAGGATCATATTTGCCAATAAATTCATCTGGTTTCTTACCGGTTCTATAATCTTTTACCTGGGTCTTTCAGTTATTTATGTTTTTTCAGAAGATATTTCCAGGATGCAGGATCTATACGGAGTATTCTTGTTCTCCGGTATCCTGCTCGTATTTTATCCTTCAGTTTTCGGAATCCAGAATGACCAGGATTCAAGGACCATTGAGATCCTTTTCGGGATCCCGAATTACCGTTATAAAGTCTGGCTAGTTAGGATCATACTGATCTTCGTTATCGCCTGGCTGATCATGCTTGTTTTCACATTTCTTTCATCGGTCCTGATTGTGAAGTTCTCAATCTTAAAGATGACGACACAGGTGATGATACCTGTTCTCTTCCTCGGGATGATGTCATTCATGGTCTCAACCTTTATCAGGAACGGCAACGGAACTGCTGTAATCATGATAATTTTCGGACTTTTCTTCCTGATCCTTTCCGATCCTCTTTATAAAAGCCAGTGGAATGTCTTCCTTAATCCTTTTGCCCCTGCATATAATGTAAATGAAACCACCTGGGCAATAATCATGTTCAAAAACCGGCTCATACTTATTACGGGATCAATTCTTTTTTTACTGGCAGCGCTGTTCAACCTGCAGAAGAGGGAGAAGTTTATGTAACCGGCAACCGGGATCAGGACCCGGATCATTTAATAAAAAATAATTAAACTATTGTTTTTATCGACTTTTGTGATTAATCTAATTATTCAACTATTAAATTTACATCACAATAATTCCCGGAACATAAAATGGAAAAATACTCTCTCGATAAAAGCAAAATTAAAGTACTGCTGCTGGAAGGTATACATGAAAACGCTGTAAATTACTTTAAGGAGAATGGCTATACTGATATTGAATGCTGCAAAGAAGCATTATCAGGACATGATCTTGAAGAAAAACTTCAGCAGGCGCATATAATAGGAATCAGAAGCCGGACCGAGCTTCGGGGGGACGTGCTTTGCAAAGCTTCCAGGCTTTTTACAATAGGGTGCTTCAGCATCGGCACAAACCAGGTTGATGTCATGGATGCCAAGAAGCTTGGCATTCCTGTATTCAATGCACCTTTTTCAAACACTCGTTCTGTTGCAGAACTTGTTATTGCCGAATGCATCATGCTGATGAGGGGAATCCCTGAAAAGAATGCCCTGGCCCATAATAAAATCTGGCAGAAATCGGTCAGGAACGCTGTGGAAATAAGAGGCAAGAATCTGGGTATTATTGGTTACGGTCATATCGGTTCACAGGTCTCTATCCTCGCTGAGAACCTGGGGATGAATGTCTTCTATTATGACATTGAGAAAAAGCTCAGTCTTGGCAATGCAAAGCCCATGGCTTCGCTTGAAGAACTGCTGAAGATCGCTGACACCGTTACGCTTCATGTTCCTTCGACCGAACTGACAAGGAATATGATCTCCGTGAGTCAGGTTGCTGCAATGAAGAAGGATGCATGTCTTATCAATGCCTCTCGCGGAGATGTTGTCGATTACATTGCTGTTGCCGAAGGATTAAGGACAAAGCACCTTGCCGGGGTTGCTGCTGATGTGTTTCCGAGTGAGCCGGCTTCAAACGGCGAACCCTTTTTAAATGAGCTCCAGGAGTTCCACAATGTTATACTGACACCGCATATCGGCGGCAGCACTGTTGAAGCTCAGGCTAATATAGGAATGGAGGTGGCTGAGAAGCTGGTGAAATACAGCGATACCGGATCCACCATCGGAGCAGTGAACTTCGTCGAGATCTCGCTGCAGCCGAATGTCTCCAAGCAGAGATTCCTGCATATTCACAGGAATGTCCCGGGCGTCCTCCGCGAGGTTAATGACTTCTTTTCCTCAAGGGGTATCAATATTTCAGCGGAATACCTTCAGACTGATCCCGATATAGGTTATGTTATTATTGAAACTGACAGCGAGCTGGACTCTTCAGTTCTGAAAGACCTTAAGAATATTGAGCATACAATAAGAGTAAGAATCCTTTATTAAATCATTTCTGTCGCGTTGACCGCCGGCCGGTAAGCCAGAACAGTGCATCAATCACAACGGTTATCCAGTATCCGGGAGAGAGTTTCTGTATTGCCTTCATGCTGGTAATACAAAGGTATAGCTATTAACTTCAAGATTCCTTATCTTGGTGAAAATTTCAAAGAATATGAAAAAGTCTTACCGCTTTTCATTTATACTGATGGTCTCCTCTGTGATTTTATCAGTGGTGCTGATTTCCTTTCAGGTGCAGAAGATAAATGTTTCAGGCAGATGGAATATTGCGCTTGAGAGCACCATTGGTTCGGGCAGTCCTGTTTTTGTACTTAAACAAGAGAATGATTCGATACTGACAGGCACCTATTCCGGGTATTTCGGAGAATTGCCAGTGAAAGGTAAAATCCTCTCGGATAAAATCAGAATTGAAATAACTGTAACCGAGGGAACCATTGTCTATTCCGGAACAGTTGAAGGGAATACCATGAAAGGCAAGGTTGATTTCGGATCTTACGGGGACGGAACATTTACAGGAAAGAAGAAAACAGAATAAGCAATCTTATAAGAAGGTCGTATAGATTGGCTGCCGGCGACAGGTGTAAATAAATTTTTATCTCAGAAATCCCAGTGTCAGGACAAAATCAATTCCCAGGATACTCCTGAGACCGTTAATTAAGGCATATGGTGCAGTTTCCAGTCCTGCGAACCTGGTAAGAGGAAATTCTATCTTACCTCTGATTGAGAATCCGATGCAATTATCCGGGACATGACTCACATCATAATTGCTTCCTAATAAAGGTATCCAGGCATCAACAGGAGTAAACACGGCTTCTTCATATTTTATGAATGACGGACCCAATTCCAATCCTAATCTGACCAGGTTCGTTTTTGTCGGAAATTCCCTCACCACATGAACTGAAAAAGCATTGATATTATCGGAAGGAATTCCGTTAGTAAGGAACGGTATGCCCAGTACCAGATCAATATAATCATCAGGCATGTTCTTCGTTTCCATGGAATTGGGATTGTACCTGAGACTGATCCCCCAGTTATTTGATAATAAAAAAGTGCCGCTTATAACACCACCAAGCCCTGATTTAAATGCCCCGAACCCCATTCCCAGGTAGGCTCCTGATACCTGCAGCTTTTTTGTCGCCAGACTGTCAGCCTGCGGATAGACCATAAATGTTGCCAGGCAAGAAATAATTGCTGCTGACACTATCTTTTTGATTTTCATTTATTCGCGGATGTTGCCCTTAAATCAAAATTACATCATTCAAAATAGAAAGTCAATTTAATTTTACATGAAGGCTAAAAGCAATTAATTCGTAACAATTGATTATTATTCACTACCTTTGCCTTTTTTTTGATAAAGGAATAATCCCAGCCATCATCCGGCAGTTTTTATTTCACAAGAAATTTACAGACATCTTTATGCAATTTGAAACACTGAACATTATAGACCCAATTCTCAGATCATTAAAGGAAGAGGGATACAAGATACCTACACCAATCCAGACACAGGCAATTCCTGTCATCCTCAGCGGAACCGATCTTATTGGATGCGCACAGACAGGTACCGGTAAGACGGCTGCATTTGCTGTACCTATCCTTCAGCTTCTGAGCAATAACAGGTCATTCGACAGGAAGAAAAAAATCAGGAGCCTTGTTGTCACACCCACCAGGGAGCTTGCGATACAGATTGACGAGAGCTTTAAGACGTACGGCCGGTACACGGGAATGAAATCAACAGTTGTTTTCGGAGGTGTGCACCAGAATCCGCAGACAACAGCATTAAGGAATGGCATTGACATTCTTGTGGCAACACCAGGCAGGCTGCTTGATCTGATGAATCAGGGATTTATTTCTTTAAAGGATATTGAGATTCTGGTCCTTGATGAAGCTGACAGAATGCTCGATATGGGTTTCATACATGATATACGGAAGATAATTGCATCTCTTCCGCATAAAAGACAATCTCTTTTTTTCTCCGCCACCATGCCCCCCGAGATACTGAAGCTGGCAGGATCAATAGTATATAAACCAGTAAAAGTTGAGGTTACTCCCTCAGCAACAACAGTCGATATTGTCAGGCAGTTTGTTTACTTTACTGACAAGGGAAATAAAAATGCTCTCCTGATTGACATATTAAAGGATAAAAAAATAAAGACAGCTCTTGTTTTCACCCGCACAAAATTCGGTGCCGATAAAGTTGTTAAAGTGCTGAAAAATAAAAATATAAACGCTGAATCCATTCACGGCAACAAGACTCAGAACACCCGCCAGCGGGCTCTTTCAAATTTCAAGGCCCGGACAACCCGTGTGCTGGTGGCAACTGATATTGCAGCCCGGGGTATTGATGTGGATGATCTTGAATACGTAATTAACTACGAGATACCGAATATTTCTGAAACATATGTGCACAGGATAGGCAGAACCGGCAGAGCCGGGGCCGGTGGTACAGCTATCTCATTCTGTGATGCTGATGAAAAGACATATCTCAGGGATATTGAGAAACTTATCACAAAACAGATTGAGGTTGTTGATGATCATCCTTTTCCGCTCACTGATGAAAATCCGGTTAAGCTTCCCCTGCATCAGCGGCGGGATCACAGACGTCCGCATTATATATCTCCTCGAAGCCGCAACAGCAATATCCGCTGGAGAAAGCGATAGCACCGGTCACACTATCATATCACACTATCTGAATTTGAGCAATATTCATGGAGCGTTATCTGAGAAAGCTTATTGAAGAGGAAGAAGGTCAGGAGCTTGATTTCAAGTTCTGCATTTCCGACAGCAGGAAAGACTATAGTTGAGGTTGAGGTTGCAAAAGGAAATAAAAGACCATACCAGTCCAGGGATGAAAATGGCACGGATCTCCTCTTACAGGGCTGAATCTTTCCTGACAAACCTGATAATCCTTATAGTCATTGTGATGAAAGCATCCGAAAAAGGATTCACGTATGAACTTAATAAGGATGAGCCCTGGAAGTGAAAATTTTATTAATATTGGAAGTTTTAAATGAATATCGGGGAAATATCCCCGTAGAGTCAAATGGGAATTACAGATAAAATCGGTTTTGATAATGAAAAATACCTGAGGGAACAGACTGCATCTATCCTTGAAAGGGTAAACCGGTTTAATCATAAGCTTTACCTTGAATTCGGCGGCAAGATCCTGTATGATTATCACGCCGCCAGGGTGCTGCCGGGATTTGATCCCAACGTCAAGATGCGCCTTCTGCAGATTCTTAAAGACAAGATCGACGTTATACTGTGCATTCATGCTGGAGCCATTGAGAGAAAAAAAGTCAGGGCAGATTTTGGGATTACCTACGATGTTGACGCATTAAAGACAATTGATGATTTCAGGGAATGGGGAATAGATGTTACAGCGGTTGTCATCACACGCTACCAGGATCAGCCTCCTGCCAGGGCATTCAGGAACAAGCTTGAGCTGAGAGGGATCAGGGTATATCTTCATCATTCGATCATAGGCTATCCCTCTGATGTCGACCTGATCGTGAGCGACAATGGCTACGGGGCAAACGAATATATCAAAACAAAAAAACCGATTGTAATAGTTACAGGTCCGGGACCAGGCAGCGGCAAGCTTGCCACCTGCCTCTGCGGTCTTTATCATGAGTATAAGAACGGGGTCAAAGCCGGGTATGCCAAGTTTGAAACATTCCCGATCTGGGACCTTCCTGTCGATCATATGGTAAACCTTGCATACGAAGCTGCCACCGTTGACCTTGAGGACAGGGTGCTGATTGATGAGCATCATCTGAAAGCATATAATATAAAAACTGTAAATTATAACCGGGATATAGAAGCATTTCATCTGCTGAAAAGGATCATTGAAAAAATTACAGGAGGTGAATCAATGTATCTCTCCCCTACCGATATGGGGGTAAACCGTGCCAGCTCGGGAATAGTCAATGACAGTACAATCAGGGAGGCTTCATACCAGGAGATCATAAGAAGATATTTCAGGTGCGCCGTGGAATATGCTCTGGGGCTGGTGGATGCTGACACCCTTAGCCGGGCCGATGCAATAATGAAGAAAACAGGTGCAAAGGCTGAAGACCGTAAGGTGGTGCTTCCGGCAAGAGAAGCGGCAAAAGACGCTGAAAACAAAGGCAAAGGAAATGCAGGCATATATTGCGGGGCAGCTATTGAGCTTCACGACGGAACTATCATCACAGGCAAAAACTCACCCCTGATGCATGCGTCTTCAAGCCTTGTGCTGAACGCCACCAAATACCTCGCAGGACTACCTGACAAAATGTACCTACTGCCTGAAAACATCATTGATTCGGTAACATATCTGAAGAAAGATATACTTAACGGCAAAATGGTCAGCCTGGATGTTGATGAGACTTTAATAGTTCTCGGGATCAGCGCTTTATCCAATCCGGCTGCAAAGATGGCGCTTGAAAACTTAAAGCTTCTCCGGGGCTGCGAAGTGCACCTGACCCATATCCCTACGCCGGGTGATGAAGCCGGATTGCGCAAACTGAATGTCAACCTGACATGTGATCCGGAGTATTCCAGCAAAAGTCTGTTTATCAGCAGCTGATCAGCAGAGTTAATTGAAATACCTGAGGTATTCTTCCAGGGCGTAAGAACTGCATAATCCCCTGAACTCCTCAAGGAGCTGTGCCGTAAAGGGCACACCTTTATCCTTTCTCTCCAGCCAGGTATAATATTCCTTCTCGCCGGCGGTCCATATCCTGTTCTGTCCGGGCATCTTCCCTGAGGCTCTCAGCTCACGGCATATATCACCTGTTGTCTTTTTGAAATCAGCAGGATCGGTAAAGGCATTTATATCGATTGCAATGAAGAAATGTCCAAGCGGATATGGCACTTTTTTCCCGTCCTTCATGCCCATCAGCATCTTCAGGAAAGCTCCCTGCTGAAGAGCAGCAGAAAACATCTCTACAACCGTTGCATAACCATAACCTTTGTATCCGGCTGTCTCCTCTCCTATTCCGCCGAGAGGCGTAAGGGCGGCGCGGCCGGCGATAAGGTCGCTGAGCACTTCACGCGAGTTGGTCTTGGTTTCGCCATTGTCATCTATCACCCACCCCTTTGGCAAATCTTTTCCCTGACGGGCGTAGAGCTCCACCTTTCCTCTCTGGGTTATTGAGGTTGCACAGTCGAGCAGGAACGGGAACTGCTCATCAGTGGGCATGCCGAAAGTCAGCGGATTGGTTCCCAGCATATTCTCAACTCCGAAAGTAGGTGCGATAGAGGGACGGGCATTTGTCCCGGTGATGCCGATCATGTTCTCCCTGACTGCCATCAGCGCATAGTATCCGGCAATCCCGTAGTGTGTTGAATTGCGGACAGCTACCATTCCCATTCCGTATTCTTTTGCCTTTCCAATAGCCAGCTCCATTGCCTTGCATGAGACAACATGTCCCATGCCGTTGTGTCCGTCCACAACAGCTGTGGCCTGACCTTCCTTAACTATTTCAAAATTAGTCACAGGATCCAGAATACCATCCTTAATACGATCGAGATAGATAGGTTTCAGCCGGTTGACACCATGCGAGTCTATTCCGAATTTATCAGCCTGAAGAAGTACATCGGCAACGATCCTTGCATCTTCTTCCGGAATACCTGCTTTTACCATCACTTTTATTATAAACTTGTCAATTACTTCAAAAGAAATGAATCTCTGGTCCATACTCTGACTGTTTTACCCGTAAATATATGGAATAAAGATTCTGATTCAATAAGGGTTGAAAACTTGTTCAAAATATAGTCGTGCAATTGTGCGCGATTACATGACTGAACGATTGCATTGTTTTCGAACGAAACTATTTTCTATTCTATCTGAATATTAAACAGATGCAGTAATTATGTAAATGACAGTGATATAGGATATAAATATTTCTTTACATTTTTTCGAACAAAAGAAAATCAGAGATGTGATTATTTCAAATTAATAATTAAATTGGCTGCCGGGAAAATCAGAATATTAACTAAAACCAGCCTGTATGTTACTTCACCAGCAATTCGTCCGGATGGCAAAGAAATTTGACAAGAAACTTGCAATCATTGACAAGACTACCGGGAAATCGATCAATTATTCAACAGCGCTTATCGGCGCCCTGATCCTGTGTTCAAGATTCAAAAAGTATGATCAGGGATTCATCGGCATAATGATCCCTACCTCTGCAGGAGGTGCACTGGCTACTGCCGCAGTGCTCATGAGCGGAAGGATACCCGTAATGATAAACTATTCAACAGGTGCTGAAGCAAATGCAAGATACGCGCAGAAAAAATGCAATTTCAAAACTATAATTGCTTCAAAAGCCCTGCTTGAAAAAGTAGGATGTCCGGTTATTGAAGGTATGGTCCTGATTGAGGATATCATGGCCAGCGTGAAAACCGGTGAAAAATTAAAAGCTGCCTTAAAATCAAAGCTTCCGGTCAGTATGATCCTTAATGCCATTCATAAAGGGGATGAAAATGATACTGTTGTGATTCTTTTTACCAGCGGAAGCGAAAAAGATCCGAAAGCTGTGCAGCTGACTCACAGGAATATAGTTGCAAATATTGAGAGTTTCGGAGATTATGTCGGAATCAGCTCAGAGGATATCCTGCTGGCTAATCTTGTTTTCTTCCATGTATTTGGATTAACTGTAAATCTGTGGGTGGCATTATATTATGGCATGACACTGGTTACATACGCCAATCCTCTTGATTTTCAGACAATCAGCAAAATAGCTCGTGAAGAAAAGCCTACAATAATGGTCGGCACACCAAGTTTCTTCTGGGGATATCTTCAGAAATCCGAGCCCGGAGACTTTAAAACTCTGAGGTTAATGGTAGCAGGAGCTGATAAGTGTCCCGATGCCCTGCGGGAAGGATGGATGAAGAAGCATGGAGTCACTTTGCTTGAAGGTTACGGAGCTACCGAGACATCTCCTGTCATATCAGTCAACTCGCACGAATTCAACAGACCGGGGAGCACAGGAAGAGTTATACCCGGTGTCCAGGTGAAAATTGAGAATTTTGAAACCGGCGAAGAGTGTAAAACCGGGGAAGTCGGAAAGATCATGGTAAAAGGGGACATCATAATGAAAGGTTACTATGACGATCCGGAGCAGACTGCCGAAGTTCTGAATGAAGGCTGGTATAATACCGGCGACATGGGATTCTTCGATGAAGACAGATACCTGTGGCATGCAGGCCGCTTCAAGAGGTTCACAAAGATCGGCGGAGAGATGGTTTCCCTCGTCAAGGTGGAAAATATCCTGGAGAAGTACCTTCCCCAGGGAGCATCCTGCTGTGTTGTTGAGATAATGGATGAAAAGAAGGGATCATTTATTGTGGCAACTGTCTCAGAGGATGTAAACAAGACTGAGATCCTCAGGAAGATGATGAATGATCTGCCCTCTATAGCTCTTCCGAGACAATTCCTGACGATTAAGGAGCTGCCCATGATGAGCACCGGGAAGATTGATTTCCGCTCTGTCACAAAGATGGTCCAGGTGATCATGAGCTCCGGTCAGCCAACAGCTTAAGGAGGTCTGTCACTTCGTTCCGTCTTTAAGTCGTGATTCTTTTTATTTATCTTTTATGCATCTGACAGAGATGCCTTCATAAAGGCCTTTGGTGCCGCGATATATCCGGGAAGAATTGTAATCGAGCTGCCGTACCAAGGCATAATCACCTTTCGTTGAGGATGACCAGAACCGTGTACCACTGCCGAGATTCTTGAAATATCCGGCACCGTCACGCCATCCTGAAGGCAAAGCCGTGAAGCCGGTTTCGTTGGTTGCACCTGTATTCGGGCTCTGCCAGTATTGAAGTCCGGAATGTTTAAGAGGGCCTGCTTCAGTGGTGCCGCGCCAGTCTTCCTTGTCGGCTTCTGACCGGCTCATACCGAGATACATCTCAAGCATCTTCCATTCTTCATCTGATGGAAGATGCCAGCCGACAGGACAAATGCCCTGGACCCTTCCCGGTTTGACATCTTCATGTGAATCAACGTCCATGGCTGCCGGCCAGGTGTAGAGAGCTCCGTAGGTGGCACCAATGGCGCCGTAGTTATCATACCAGCAGTATGCCCTGGTAAATAACGAAAAGTCGTACCATGCCTGCTGATCTTCAACCCGCGGGATGGATCTGCCATCCGAATAATGGATCGTCTTAAGGTTATCAGCCATCCATATCTGATCGCCTATCTGAACAGAATAATGAATATTCTGGTCTATATCAATTACCATGGGGATCATGGTTTCAGGAGTTGTGAATGTTCTTCCCTCACCGTAATATGTTTCAGTGCCTGCTGTAATAAAAGCTCTGACATAATAGGTTGTGTTCTCAGAAACGTCATACACCATACTGCTGAATCTGCCCTCTGAACTCCTGGCACCCAGGCAGATTGAATTTTCATCTTTTTCAGGATCCATTGATGTTCCCCAGCAGAAACCATGATCCCTGATGCTTTCAGGTGCTGAGCCAGCCACCGATCCGTTAAAAATATATATCCCTTCTGAAAATAGAGTAATATCATCTGTCGTAACAGCCAGTGGTTTTTCAGGATCAATCTTGCTGCATGCACTCAGTAAAAACAGCAGGATAACAATTCCGGTTTGAATTCTTTTGTTCACAGATCAAATCTTTTTCTTTAAACCTTCCCCCATTCCCTCCCTCTCCCTTTCTCCCATTCTTTTTCTATGACCGGAAAGACTCCAGACTACCCTACAGGTTCATTAAACTGTCATCTGACATTCCTGAATACCCTTCTGAAATGATATCCGTAAATGCTGTAAGTGATTGCCAGGGGAAATGACTTCGGCTTGTGAAAAAGGCTCCAGAGAACAAGCCTCCAGTAATACCTGCTTTCCTTTTTTAGTATACCTATATATATTATCGATTTCAGGAATGCCATAAACCTGTTTAATGTCAGCGGTTCGTGAAACGGAGGATCATATTTCTTCAGGAACAATTTTACCCTGTCATAATATGGCTTGCAGGAATAGATATCCTGAATGATCTTCTGATATCCCTTTAACAGTTCGTTTTTATCCATTGCCGGAACAAAATTCATGGAGTAGCTGGTATTGTCGCCTCCGAAACTGTCAGTTATCCTCCCTTCATTTTTCAGCCTCTGGTATAGTTTTGACAGTCGTGGTGCATTGAGCAGACCTACCATTGCCGTTATGATACCGCTTTTCTGGATAAAGTCGATCTGCTTCTGAAAGATATTCGGCGGATCATTATCAAATCCCACTATAAAGCCGCCGCAAACTTCCATTCCATTACTCTGGATCGAGTTTACGCACTCTTTCAGGTCGCGGTTATTATTATGCAGCTTGTTGCACTCTGTCAGGCAGCTCTCCTCGGGAGTTTCAATACCAACGAAAACCCTTGAAAAGCCGGCGCTGACCATCATATCCATAAGTTCTTTATCATCAGCAAGGTCAATGGAGGCTTCAGTAATGAAACTGAAAGGTCTGCCATTTGATCGCGTCCAGCTGATCATGGCAGGAAGCAATTCGGATTTCAATTTCCTTTTATGCCCGATAAAATTATCGTCTACGAAAAATACGGTGCCTCTCCAGCCTGTACGAAGCAGCTGGTCGAGTTCGGAAATTATCTGTGCAGATGTTTTTGTGCGGACACGGCGCCCATACAGGGCTGTAATATCGCAAAACTCGCAGTCATAAGGGCATCCTCTTGAATATTGTATACCCGCTGATCCGTATTTATCTGATTTTACAAGCGAATAATCAGGCAGGGGAGACCTTGTTATATCTGCAAATTTTTCTGAACGGTAAATCTTTCCGGGACATCCGTTTTTAAGGTCTTCAAGAAAAAGAGGCAGGGTTATCTCCGCTTCATTCAGCACTAAATGATCTATTTCTTCAGCAAATTGTTCATATTCTTCAGTGAACAGAGGTCCGCCTGCCACTATTTTTGTATTGAGCTGCCTGCACCGGCTGATTATTTGCCTCACCGAAGCTATCTGGACATTCATGGCGCTTATGAAAACATAATCAGCCCGGATAATGTCTTTATTCCTTAGCTTCGAAACATTCAGGTCTGTGAGCTTTTTAATCCAGTGGCCGGGCAATAATGATGCTACTGTAATTAAACCCAAAGGTATATTTGATGCCCTTTTGGAAATGAACTTTAAAGCATGCTTAAAGCTCCAGTATGTATCCGGATACTGAGGATATACCAACAGAATTCTCATAACGGTCAGAAATAATTTCTGCTAAGATATTTTCATGGCATATCCGCAGCAAAAAAAAGGGATTAACTCATATCAATCCGGGACTGATCAGATATAATAGTGATAAATGCCAGATATGAGGGGCAGATGGCATTCGCCCCTGATCGCCTAAAGGGCTTCTCTGAGTTTCAAAAGATATTGCCGCGAGACAGGGATTCTTTCCTGATATCCTTTTATTGTTATCCAGTGACTGCTATAATCCTGGTTAAGTTTTTCAATGTAATGCATGTTTACTATGCAGGTTCTGTGACACCGGATAAAATTCGAATATGGTTTTATCTGAAGCTCAATATTCTTCAGGGTATTCCGGATAAGTGTTTTCCTGATATTTCCTCCATCTGCATAGGTTAATTCCACATAATTATCAGCAGATTGAATGAAGATAACCTCTGCGATGAGAAGGGTTATATTTTCAGCACTCGTCTCAGAAATGAACTCAATGGATTTATTCAGGATATCTTCCTCGTATTTTTCAATTTGCTTCTGTATCGTCTTCCTCTCCAGAACCAGGGATTCATTCTTCGATGCCAATCCTTTATTTGCATCGTATAATCTTAAAGTCACCGGCGGGACAAGACAGATCAATACTATTTTAAAGACTATATAGAAAGAGATGCTTACGGATCCAACATACCGCAGATAGAAGGTAAAAGCAACAGAACATAATGCCAGAATGATGAAGCCCTCCAGGTAAGAATTCGCTGCAATCTCATCACCCTCCTGGTCGTTTTTCTGAATGATCCAGGGTATTATTATCCGTAACAGGAACATGAAAAAAAAGACAATGCCTCCAAATCCGGCGACAAACAGCAGCCTGTTGTTGAAATCGAATTTATCAAGAGGAAACGGCTGGAAAAACAGGATGAACAGGAATATACCAAAGCTTATACCCGAGATAATTTTTATATTCCTGTTCAGCATCTGTACAAACCGGTTTGATTGCTTAATCATAATCCAAAATTAAGTATTTTAATACAGTCATGTTAAAGAACTACGTTATTTCAGCTTACAGGAGCATCAAAAAGAATAGATTTTATTTCATCCCGAATACGATCTTATAAACTCAAATCTACCCTTCGAACCTACGAACCTTAAAACTTATCAGGATGCCGGCCGCCGCTTTTGAGATCTCCCGCATTTTTTGTATCTTTACTATTTATGACTTCCACATTACTTTTGATAATCCTGATCGCCCTTGCCGTGCTGGCAATTGTGCTGATAATCGTTTTCAGGCCGAAGGATAATCCTGAGATACGTCTCCTGACTGACCGCATCCTTGAACTCCAGACAGGTATTTCAAATATAGAGAAGACACTGAAGGAGGATTTCAGGCTCAACCGCGAAGAAAATTCCAGGCTGGCAACTGATAACAGGTCCGAGCTGATGCAGACTCTGACAAATACTTTTAAGGGATTCCAGCAAACTTTCGACACAAATGTGAAGGCTTTCAATGACCTTCAGAGGGAAAAGTTCGGACAGATGGACGAGAAGCAGAACAACCTCGTAAAATCTACTGAGGAAAAACTCGAGAACATCAGGGTGATGGTTGACGAAAAGCTTCAGAAAACCCTTAACGAGAGGCTTGGCCAGTCATTTGAGCTTGTCGGCAAGCAGCTTGAAAGTGTGCAAAAAGGACTTGGCGAGATGCAGACACTTGCTCAGGATGTGGGTGGGTTGAAAAAAGTTCTTGGAAATGTGAAACTGAGAGGCGGTATAGGTGAGGTCCAGCTGGGAGCCCTTCTTGAACAGATACTTGCTCCCGAGCAGTATGCCATGAATGTAAAAACCAAACCGAGGAGCAAGGAGAATGTTGAATTCGCCATCAGACTGCCGGGCCGGGATGATGCCAGCACTGTTGTTCTGCTGCCTATCGATGCCAAGTTCCCCAAGGACAAATACGAGCAGCTGATCACTGCCTATGATACCGGTGACCCGGAACAGATAGAAGCCGGCCAGAAGAATCTTGCGAATGCAGTCAAGCAGATGGCAAAGGACATCAATGAGAAGTATCTTAATCCCCCGGTAACCACCGATTTCGGGATTATGTTCCTGCCTTTCGAGGGCATATATGCAGAGGTAGTGCGTAAAGCGAGTCTTCTCGAAGAGATCCAGAACACATACAAGGTCATAGTGACAGGTCCTTCCACTCTCGCAGCATTGCTTAACAGCCTCCAGATGGGTTTCAGGACACTGGCAATCCAGAAGCGCAGCAGCGAGGTATGGAAGATACTGGGAGCAGTCAAGAAAGAGTTTGAAACTTTTGGCGGAATGCTTCAGAAAGCCCAGGGCAATATCCAGACAGGCTTAAACCAGCTTGAAGATGTTGTTGGTGTACGGAGCCGTGCAATAGAAAGGAGACTGCGAAATGTTGAAACCCTCGGGGCCGCTGAGGCGAAACTGATCCTCCCCGAAACCGGCGACAGCGAAGCGACCGATGAACCTGAAAAGTAATCATGCTTTGGGGAAGGTTGCAAAACAAAAACGCCCCGGGGAGGGGCGTAAATTTGCTTAAAGAGTTACGGACTTATTCACCTCATTGTCCGTGTTATGTTGCGTTATTTTTTTTGTTAATCAGGTTTACAATAACCTTGGTCATGGTATCCTTTTCACTTGGTTGGCTGACAGCTATCATTAGTGTCAAAGCAACAAGAGCATTGTCTGGTATTCGTTTTTCACCGCCTTTGGTAAAAAGTAATTTATTTTTTTCAAGAAAGTATAAAAATAAAAATGCTGCAATCCTCTTATTACCATCAACAAACGAATGATTTTTTGTCACCAGATAGAGCAAATTAGCCGCCTTCTCTTCAACGCTGGGATATAGGTCCTTTTTGTCAAATGTCTGATATATTGTTGATATAGAGCTTTTAAAGGAGTTGTCTTTTTCTTTTCCTAAGAGTTGGCTATTCCCATAAATCTTTCTTAGCTCATCAATCTTTTGGATAGCTTCTTTGTAAGTAATCCTGTAAAGTTCGATGTCAGATGTGTCTGATATTTTTAAACTTTGGTAGTCGTATTGATCAAGAATATCTAAAGCATAAGCATAATCCGATACGATTCTTAAAAGTCCTTCCGATTCTTCTGTTGTAAGTTTCTTTTGTTCAGTTACTTTGGATAGTAGTAGAACTGTCTCTTTGAGTGACTGGAGATTTTCAATCTGGGAAGTGAGCTTTCTTTCATTGACTACGAATCCATTTATCAAGTAGTCTTTGAGTACTTGATTAGCCCAAATTCTGAATTGGACCCCACGTTTTGAATTTACCCGATACCCAACTGAAATAATTGCGTCCAGGTTATAAAGTTTAATGGTCCTTTTTACGTTTCTGTCACCCTCTTTTTGAATTACCGAGTATTTCTCGGTAGTTGCTTTTTCCTGCAACTCTCCTGATTTATAGATATTTCTAAGGTGGAGCCCAATTGTGTCAGAGTCTTTCTCGAATAATTCTGACATATGTTTTTGAGAAAGCCAGACCGATTCTGACTGAACAATTACTTGGATTTCAGTTTTGTTATCCTGTGATTGAAATATCTTAATTCCGAATTCGTCCATTAACTTTTTTTGATAAAGATAACTAATTGTCCTCTAATCAGGACAGTTGGCCCGAATGCAACATAACGGCCCGGCAATAGGGCCGAGCGTTAACAAACAACCCGGTGGGTTGTTTTAGCGAGGAGCCGGCTTGCTGCGCCTTCGCGTAGCCGCTTCGGCGGAGCAAGGCAGGGTAGAACGAAGCATAGCTTGCCCCGACGAAGCGAAGACGGGGGTACAATGTTAATGGCGAGCAGGTCACAAGTCAAGGTATATAGGGTTTTAAAAGGAGTAAAGGCGTGATCGCAGTATAAGTCATTACAAATCTGTCACGGGAGTAAGAGCATCCCGATAGCTATAGGGAGCAAAAATCGTGACAGCCTGCCCCGCAAAGCGGGGAACCTATTAATTTTATTGTCCGTGTTACCTGGTGGTTTTATTTATTCTTTCAGTAGAGATTCAATCTCATGTAGAAGTCTCTCAACAGGTCTAAAAAATGTCATAGTCTGTTCTTTATCAAGATCAAAGAAGTCCCCATAATCACCTTGTGTCGTAAGTCGAAAATTTTTGAGTAAGCCTTGCCAAGAGTCTTGTCAATCTTGCCTGTGACGATATAGTATTTAGAAAACTGTCTTTTTACTCCAGAATGTGTAGTGGCA